>Ga0116187_1002317_pt1 | contig 18827 bp, 18 predicted proteins | sample AD_JPNNA6_MetaG_FD_89755 | JGI IMG/M metagenome (GOLD analysis project Ga0116187, IMG submission 89755) | Active sludge microbial communities of municipal wastewater-treating anaerobic digesters from Japan - AD_JPNNA6_MetaG | ecosystem: Engineered > Bioreactor > Anaerobic > Digestate | place... | reverse complement strand
TCGCGTCGGCCTGGGCGCTGGCGCGCAGGAACGACTGGGCTTCGTCGAAGTCGGCCCGGGGCAGGGTGGCGTGGAGCTGCACGAACTGCTTGCGCACGTCGCCGTAGGGTTGGGGTGCCTGGGGGTCGACGAGCTGCCATTCCAGAGCCCATCCCCGCTCGAGCGCTCCGGTGCGCATGGATTCGAGCCACGCGGCCAGCGCGTCCCAGTCGTCGAACACGCCGCGGAACGCCGCCTCGCGCGCCGAATCCAGTTGCGCGACGGAAGCCGTCTTTCTCAGTTCCTCGACGGAATCCTCCAGCGAGACGAGTTCCACCATTTCGGTGCGCGACCGGCCGATGCGTTCCACCATCGTGGTGCTGGCGATCCAGGCTTCGGTCCCGGCACCGGCCAACAGCAGCGCGATCACCGCCCGGGCCGACCACAGGCGCCCCGGATTGGACACGATCGAATCGAACCATTCGCGTTTTTTCCGGGCGAAGGATTTCATCGCAGGACTCCTTCGATCACGAATGGCTTGCCCAGGGTGTCGTTGTCCCATGTCGCGCCCGTGCGCAGGTTGGAATGCCATTGTTCTTCCCAGGAACGCGAGACGGCGAGCCTGGGGGGGCCGTGCTCCAGGCGTTTCTGGAACTCGCGCAGGGCTTTCGAGGCGGCCACGGCTTCGCGAGGCGACGTCCCTTGCAGCCGGACCTGCCAAGAAACGGAATCCTCCGGCCGATCCACGACCATCGCGTCCAGGCGAAGCTCGTCGGGGATGTTGGCCCCGACCCATCCCAGCAACCAGCCGGGCTTGGGGTCCCAGCGGCCCGATTCGATGCCGTGGGCCTGGGTCCGGAATTCGGCGATCCGCGCCAGGCGCAGATCCAACGTGTCCTTTTCTTCGCGCAGCGAGACCATGTTCTCGGCGACGTGCGCGCCGGAAACGGTGGAACGGGTGTCGTCGCCCAGCGCCTTGAGCCCCAGGATGGTCGCGAACAGGAACAGGTGCACGGCCAAGACCACCACGAAGATCGTCTCGAGGTGTCTTCTGCGCTCGTTGAGCCGGCGCATCGGCCGCGGCACCATGTTGTCGTGGATGTCCGGGTCCAGTCCGACCAGCGGGCGCAGCCAGAACGCCGGAGGGTCGGCCACCGGCAACGGCGAGATCGGGACGTCCGCGACGGATTTCGACAAGAGGGTCGGGGTGTCCTGGAGCGACACGCCGGAGATCCACACGCCGGAGATCGTGATCCCGAACTGCTGCTTGGCGAAGAGGATGGAGCGGTTCAGCTCCTTGGAGAACCGATCGGAAGCGTCGGATTCCGCCAGACCGAACGAAAGCTCGCGGACCAGGGCCATGCTGCCTTCGGGATTGGCGACGACGATGGTGGTGGCCGATCCGAGTTCGGCGGCGACCAATCCCCACTGGCCTTTCTGCAGCGGGAGGGATCGGGCGGACCAGGCGAGCGTGGAGGCCAGCGGAACGACCTGGTCGACCTGGTAGTTGCGGCTTCGGCAGAAGTCCAGGAACACGTGGATCAACGAAAGCGGGATCAGGTGGAGCGCGACCTGGTGTTCGATCCTGCCGCCGTGCAGGACATGCCACGACCACGCCTGGCGTCCGGATTCCACGGCGAAGTGCCTGACCTTCCTCGAGAGGAACGCCTCCATGTCCCGTTCGCGCATGGGCGGGAGCTTCACCATCTGGTGTTCCATCTGGCTGGACGCGATGGCGACGACCACCGATTCGCCACGGAAACCCGTCTGTTCCGGCACCTGCTCCAGCGCTTCGCGCAGGCCGTCCAGTCCCGCGAGGGGGCCCGGCGCGTCCCAGGTCGCGACCACGTCGCCGCCTTGCAGCACCCTGGCGTGCAGGGTTCCGCGGACCAGGACGAGTCCCAGGACCGGCTTGGAAAAGTGGATCGCCATCTAGGGTGCGCTCCACGAGGCGCCGTCCCAAGTGGCGGAGAACGGCTTGTCCACGACCACCGACGCGAGGATCGAGGTCCCCGCGGCGTCCAGGAGCGAAATGCGGGTTCCCTTCAGGACGGGAAACGTCCTGGAGCCCGCCGCGAACACCTGGCGTTGCGCCAAGGCGCTGTCGAAGGCGAAGGCGCCTGCCGCCGACCCCGACAATGTGGCCAGGACGAACGACGAGGTCAGGTTCGCGCGGCCGATCCTGGTGGTGTTGCTTTCCACGCAGGCGGCGGGGCCGCCCGAGCGGTTCCAGACCTGTCCGAACTGGACGGCCGACATCCCGGCGCAGGCCGCGGTCAGATTCTGTTGGCTTCCGGAAAGGATCAGGATCCGGCAGTTGGACGGCTGCGTCCCCGGAAGCCCCCAGACCGCCGCCGGGGTCTGCCTCCAGCCGGTGGCGCCGGGCCTGGTCCCCGCCGGAGCCCAGGAGGGGTCGACCACGTAGACGCGCGGGAAGTTGTCCTCGTTGGAATCGATGCGCGAGACGGGGAGTTCGGACAGCTTCGCGATCGAATCGGCCCAGCCGGTCGGGCCGGGAACCGCGCGGGTCCGCGCCACGGTTTCTTCCAGGAGATCTGCGATGTCGGCGAGCGTCGCGTCCTCCGCGTCGGAGCGGGCGCGCCGCAGTTCGGAGGCGATGTTCGGGGCCAGCACCGAAGCGAGGATCGCCATGATCGCGAGGACCGCGATCATCTCCACCAGCGTGAAGCCGTGTAACATTTTTTGTCTTGCCGTCATCGACGCAGCCCCGATCCCAGCGAGAGGATGGGCAGGAAGATGGCCAGCGCCACGGTGCCGACCACGGCCACCAGCACCAGGATCATGGCGGGTTCCAACAGCGAGAACGCGTGCTTGATCCGCCGTGGCAGTTCCTCGTTGTAGTAGCGCGCCACGTTGGACAGCGCCTTTTCCAGGTCGCCGGTGGATTCCCCCGCGGCGAGCATGCGCAGGCACAGAGGCGAGAACAGGGCCGATCTCCGAAGGCTTCCGGTGAGGGTTCCGCCTTCGCCCACGTCGCGGATGGCGAAGCTCAGCGCCTTTGCGAAGCAGCGGTTGCCCACCAGCCCCATGCAGAGCTCCAGGTTTTCCAGGATCGAGATCCCGGCCCGGTGGAGCACCGCGAAGTTCTGCGCGAACCGCGATTGCGCGCCCATGGAGTTCAGTTCGCCCAGGACCGGCAACCGCAGCAGCATGCTGTCCCAGCGTTCGGCGAAGGCCTCGCTACGCCGGATCGCCAACCGCGTGGCCAAGGGGATCCCGACCAGCAGGAGAAGCCAGATCCACCATGTCCGGCTTGCCGCGTGGGACGCGCCCAGGATCAGGCGCGTGATCAGCGGCATGGCCACGTGCATGTCTTCCAGGATGGCGGCGATCTTGGGGATCACCGACGAGAAGAGGAACAGGACGAACAGCGCAAGCAGGATCGACACCACCATCGGGTAGGTGGTGGCCTGCCGGATGTCTCCCGAGATCCGCTCCTCCCATTCCAGCCAGGAACGGATCTCCGTGAACGATTCGGGAAGCCGCCCCGATTTTTCGCCGGCGCGGACGACCGAGATGAATTCCACCTTGAAGATGTCGGGGTGGAGCGACATCGACGAGGCGAGCGTCTCGCCCGATTCCACCGAAGTGGCGATGCCCTCCAGCACGGACCGGAAGTAGGTGTTGCGGGTCTCGTCGGCGAAGTCGCGGAAGGCGGTGGTGATCGGGAGTCCCGCGTCGGTGAGCGTCGCGGCGAAGATGCACAGTTCGATGAGGTCGCGTCGCGCCACCTTCCGCCTGCGTGGCGATCCGTCGCCGCTTCGCGCGGCGACGCCGTTTCCGCCGACGGGTCTTATGGACAAAAGCGCGATTCCCTGCTCCAGGAGGCGTCCCTCCAGCTCTTCCAGGCGTTCGGCTTCGGCCGTGGCCGACCGCTTGACGCCTTCCTTGTCGATCCACTTGTAGGCGAACCGGGGCATCAGCCCACCACCCGGATCGCGTCTTCGAGGTCGACGATCCCCAGCGCGGCCTTGCGCAGAGCGTCCTGGGCGAGCGTGGTCAGCCCTCCGGCGGCGCCGAGTCGACGGATTTCGTCTTCCTGTACGCCGGGGCGCAGCGCCTGCGAGATCGCCTCGTCCACGACCAGGGTTTCGTAGACGGCCACGCGTCCCAGGTATCCGGTGCCCCAGCACGCCGGACATCCCTTGCCTCGCATCAGGCGCGGCGGCTGGTCGGCGGTCCAGGGCACGCCGTGCTGTGCCAGGACTTCGAGGGGATCGGGGACGGGTTGTGCGCAGTCCCGGCAGACCCGGCGGACAAGGCGCTGCGCCACCACGGCCACCAGCGCGGATGCCAGCAGGTACGGTTCGACCCCCATGTTGATGAGGCGTGGGATCGCCGCGGCCGAACTGTTGGTGTGCAGGGTGCTGAACACCAGGTGTCCGGTGAGCGCCGCGCGCGTGGCGAGCTGGGCTGTCTCCTCGTCGCGGATCTCGCCCACCAGGATCACGTCGGGGTCCTGCCGCAGGAGCGAGCGCAATCCGGCGGCGAAGGTCATCCCGATGTCGGGGGCGATCTGCGTCTGCCGGATCATGGGGAGCGAATATTCCACCGGGTCTTCCAGCGTGAACACGCTGCGGGTCATGGAGTCGATCTGCGCGAGCGCCGCGTAGAGCGTGGTGGTCTTGCCGGATCCTGTCGGGCCGGTGACAAGGATGATCCCGTGGGGTCGTTTGAGCACCTTCTGGAAGCGCGTCCGGTCGTGTTCCGAGATCCCCAGCGAATCGAGCTCCAGCACCACGCCGCCCTTGTCCAGGATGCGCAGCACCACGCTTTCGCCGTATTGGGTGGGGAGCGTGGAGGCGCGCAGGTCGACCTGTCGCCGGCCCAGCTGGAACGTGATGCGCCCGTCCTGGGGCGAGCGCATTTCCGTGATGTCGAGGTTGGCCATGATCTTGAGGCGCGCGATCACCGCCTGCTGCAGCGCCTTGGGGAGGAGCGCTTCCTGGTACAGTATCCCGTCGATCCGGAACCGGATGCGCAGCACGCCTTCTTCCGGGGCGATGTGGATGTCGGTGGCGCGTTTGCGCAGCGCCAGCGCCAGGATCTGGTCGACCAGGCGCACCAGCGGGGCGACTTTGCCCGCCTCTTCGGCCATTCCCGCGACGCCCGCCGACAACGCCTTGTCCACGAGGTCGTCGAGCGATTCGGCTTCCACGTACTTCTGGCCGATGGCGTCCATGATCGCCTGCTGCGGCGCGGCCAGGACGTCGAGCGTGAGGTTGGTGAGCTTTTCCACCGCGTCGATGGCCACCACGTCGAAGGTGTCGGCCATCGCCACCGTGAGGGTGCGGCCTTCGCGGTTGAGCGGGAGCAGGTGGTACTGCACCGCGATCTCGCGCGGGACCAGAGCCAGCACGTCGGGTTCCACCACGGCCTGCAGGACGTCGACGAATTCCGTGTGGGTTTCGTTGGCGAGCAGCCGGCTGATCGCCTCGGCGCTCACGAACCCCAGGCTTTCCAGGGTTTCGCCCAGGAAGCCGCCCTTGCGCTTTTGTTCCCGCAGAGCGAGTTGCAGTTGCGCCGGGGAGATCAGGCCGGAATCGACCAGCTTCTCCCCGAGCATGCGGGGCTTCTGCGGTTTGGATGTCGGTTCCATGGAAGCCCGCCGGGATGGATTAGGGAAGGATCGGGCGGGCGGACGTCACTTGTGGGCGAGGTAGACCATGAGCGCGCTGGTGGCGGCGTTCCATTTGACCTTGCCCCAGAGCACCTTCTGCGCCGCGGTCGCGCCGATTCCTTCGTCGAGGATTCCGTCGATCTTCTCGAATTCCTTGCGACCCACGCCCAGGAAGGTGACGTAGACGAGCTGGGTGTTGGCGGGGAACAGCGTGGTCGCGTTGTTGGCCAGCGAGAAGTTCGCGCTGGTGGCCGTCAAGGCCCCGGCCGCCGTGGCGACCGACGACATGGTCATGCTCGTTCCGATGGGTGGGTTGGCGGTGGTGAAGCCTTCGGTGTAGGGGCCGCGGAACTTGCGCCAGAGCCCGGCTCCGGTGGTGGCGGGCGCCGCGGTGCTGGCCAAGGCGAGAGCGTCGGGAAGGGAGGCGCCGTACGCAGCGTTCGAGACGCCGTCGGCGAGCGGGGTCGCGGCTCCGGCGGCGGTCAGCGGGTACAGGCTTCCGACGTCGGCGTAGTACTTGGCCACCGCCGACTGCAGCGTCTTGATGGAGCTCGTCGCGCTGGTGATCTTGGAATCGGAGATGCTGTCGAAGATGCGCGGTGCCACCGCGGCGACCAGGATGGCGATGATCGCCAGGACGCCGATCATCTCGATCAGCGTGAAACCTGCGCGATGCGGGAGCTTGGACGGGGATCTCGATGCGCTCATTTTGTTCTCCTGGGTGTTGGACGGATTCCGACTCTCCCGACGCGTCCGCGGACGACGGATGGGATCCTTTCCCGGAAGCGTACCATCCCCGCCCCGGGCGCGCAATGCCGGGATTCGTCATCGGAGGAACGAATCCTTGCCGGGAACCGTGTATTTTGGGAACCTGTGGCAGACGGTCGTTGTTCGTCCAGTGGGCGTTTCCGATCGGACTCCAATTTCCGTGTTCCACAAAACCAAGGAGAATCAATGTTCCGAGTCGTCACCAAAGTTCGCTTGATCGCCGTGTTGCTTGCCGTCGTCGCGTCGGGTACCGCGCTCACCGGTTGCTACGGTTCGTTCGGTCTCACCAAGAAGGTGTACCAGTTCAACGGGAACTTGGGGAACAAGTGGATCAATTCCCTGTTCACCGTCATCCTGGGTGGGCCTGTCTATGGTGTTTCGAGCCTTGCCGACGTGGTGGTCTTCAATCTGATCGAATTCTGGACCGGATCCAATCCCGTGGCGTCGGGCGCCAAGGATTTCGATCAGAAAATGGCCGACGGAACCCGCGTGCAGGGCGTCAAGCTCGACGATGGCCGTCTGCAGGTGACGGTGACGCCGATCCAGGGCGATGCGAAGACCGTGGTCCTCGATCGCGAAGTCGACGGCATCCGCGCCACCTCCTTGGATGGCGCTCTGGTGGCCAAGGTCGCCGATGTCGCCGACGGGCGCACCGTGATGATCACCCCCAAGGCGAACTGAACCGCCTGAAGCGTCGGGTCCTTCGTTCGGACCCGGCTTCGGAAGCCCTTGGTCGGAATCTGTCCGACCGGGGGCTTTTCGCATGGGCCTGCAAAGCCTGGCCGAACGGGGGTCGGGGAGGTTGGCGGAATCAGAACCAAAAGAGTTCTATTTTGATCCTCGACAATGATCCGACTCACCAAACAGGCCGATTACGGGATTCTCCTCATGACGCAATTCGCGCGCGCGGGGATGTCGGGGCTGTTGTCGACCACCGACCTTTCCACCCGATCGAGGCTTTCCCAGCCGATGGTCAACAAGACCCTCAAGCAGTTGCAGAGGGCGGGGCTTCTGGTGAGCCACCGGGGAGTGAACGGAGGCTATCGCCTCGCGCGGGACGCCGGTGCGATCACGCTGGAAGAGATCATCGAGGCCATGGACGGTCCGATCGCGCTCACGGAATGCCACGAGCATACGGGCGGAGGGGATTGCGGGATCAAAGCCACCTGCCCCACCCGCGTGAACTGGGGGGTGATCAACAGCGCCATCCGTGACAGCCTCGCGGGGATCACGCTGCTGCAGATGATCCATCCGCTTCTGGGGTCACGCCGGATCAAGGAGCGGGTGAAAACGAATCCGGTCTGAAGTCCGGGAGCTTGCCGGAGGCGATAGCCTGGTCTCGGCGGGAGTACGGAGCCGTTCAATGGACCTGGAATTCCGGGTTTGTCGGTCGGGCTGTGGGGGTATTCTTGGAACATGCGCGGGGCTTGGCGTGGTTCGCCGGCTCCGCGATCGATCCAACCGCATCATCCACTCCAGATGGAGGCTCCCGTGCCGATCCGTCCCTTCCTGCTCGCTCCTGCCCTCGCCGCGGCCGCTTTCGCCTGCCTGCCCATGCCCTACGACGCCCCGAATCTGGCCGCGCGCGCCAATTGCGTCCTGCCCCCGGCGCCGATCCCGGTCGCATTCACGATCGTTCGCGGCGATGTCGACGCCTACGTGGTCGGCGAGTTCGAACACCCTGTTCCTGCCGCCTGCGACGAGATCGTGGTGGACAGCGTCACGCGCGGCGTGCCCCCGCTGCTTCCCAGGCCCAAGTCCTGGGACGACGCCACCGTCTTGTCCGATGCCGGCGCGGTCACCGTCCATTGGCGCGCGGTCCAACCCGAGCGGGATTCGGCCGGCGCGGCCACTTGCGCCAAGATCCGTCGCTCCCGCGTGGTGAGCGCGATTCCGCGCAGCTACTCGCCGCTCATGGTCTTTCCCCCGATCGTGCAGCCCGCCGATTCCGTCTTCGAGTGCCACGACGGGTATTGCTCGCGGATGCCGCGCCGCGTGGTGGACAACAAGCCCGATCCCGGCACCTGCCTGGAGGGCATGCCCGCTCCGGCGCCGTCCCGCGAGGCGGCGTTGGAATACATCCGAGGCCGGCTCGAGGCTTCGGGGGCGGTCTTCCAGTTGACCAGGGCGGAAGGACTCCTCGAACGGATTCCTCCGAAAATTGTCGTTTGCAGGGGCGACGAGCCGATCCTCCCGGCCGACCCCCTTCTCCAGGAGGCTGCACCTCTCGGGATGGATCTGCAAGCTCCCAAGCTTGTCCTGCCTCCGGAGTTGCTCGAGACCCGGATCGTGCTCGACGATGGATTTTACACGCAGTGGCCGCGCCTGGGTGCCTGGAACGACACCGCGGTACCCGCCGACCTCGCGATACCGGCTCCGGGCAACGCCGGTGATCGGTTCGAATCCGAAAACATCCAGTTCTTCGTGAATCCGCTCCGGCGCGACGACGCGAGCATCGTCAGGAGCATTTTCGTCCGCACCGGAATCAAGCGCTACGAGTACATCGGCAGACGGATTCCGTCGCGCGTCTACTGCGGTCCCGCCCCGGCCTCCGAGCCCACCATCGTCGACGACACGCTTCGGCTGGATGGGGCATCCATTCGCCTGACCAACGAGGGCTGCCCTCGCAAGGGAATCGACGTGTTCGCCGGCGAACACTCGGCATGGCTCGTGGTTCCGGCGATCGACCAGACCTTGGCCGAGGCCATGCGGCACGGCGCCTCGATCGAGAACGGCACCTCCTGGCCGATCGACGGCGACAGCGTCCTGGTTCGCGGGTGGAACCTGCCGCTCAAGGATGTGCTTGCGATCGCGACGTCCGTGGAGCCGGCGAACAACCGTGGATCGGGATTCTCCGTCCGCCTGGCGGGAGCGTCCCTGGAAATCGCCGCGACCCGCGCCGGGGCGGTGGAAGTGCTTTCGGCTTCGGGTCGGACCCTTGTGCACCGTGACGTGGTCGCGGGAAGGAACGCGATCCAGCTTCCCGCGGGCAGCCGTGGCATGCTGCTGATCCGCTCGTCGGAAGGAACCGCCAAGGTGCTGGCCCACTGACAAATTCCAGAGTCGGTGCGCATATTGGGGGAGCGTTCGATCCATCGTCGATGCTCCCCCTCTCGTCTCCAGGAGCCGCCATGAAACGTTCCCTGCTTCCGATTCTCGTCGCCGTGTTCTCCGGGGTGTTCGGCTGCGCCGCGCCGCGCGCGGTGATCTGGGACGGAACCAGCATGGAGCGAGGCCATGTGCAAGGGCATCTGGGGATGGTGGGCAATGTCCCGACGGCCACCTTGGGCGCCCTGGGGAGCGCCCAGATGGACGCCGTGGAACGGGCCGCCGCGGAATACAAGAACAGCGATTCCTTGAACGACCGCGAGATGTACCTGAGCGGCACGCGATCCCTGGTCGCCGCGAGCCTGGACATGCCGGGCATGAACACGGTCGCCTCGCTGCACCTGGGGTTGGGATGGGGGCTCGAAGCCGGCTACAGGCGCGAAGGCGGCGTGAACGCATGGTCCCTGCGCTGGCAATTCCTGTCTGCCAAGGACATTGGCTGGAACGCGGGCACGGGCATCCAGTACTCGTCGTCCGAGTACGAGCTGCCTTCCGCGCTGGGGGATCTCCAGTCGGTGCTCGGCTAGAAGTTCGAGCGCAAGGACATCCAGGTACCGGTGGTCTTTTCCCGGCCGTTCGGCGACGACGGCGAATACGGCTCGGGTGGATTCGGCCTGGTCGGCGCCTGGACGAGCAGCAAGTACGGGTTCGACCCGGAAGGGCTCTACCGCAGGTGGGGCGACACCGTGGCCGTGCTCGAGCGGTTGCCCGACCAGGAATCCTCCTTTTTCAGCTACGGCGCGGTGGGGTTCGTGCGCTTCGGGTACAAGCATGTCTGGTGCATGACCGGGATCACGGTGCTCTACCAGGACTATGGATCCTACAAGGTGCCGTCGCGCGACCCGGTGGAGCTTTCCGGATTCGCGATCCTGCCGACGATCGGACTCGAATTCCGAATCTGATCCACGACACGGTTCACGGATGCTCCGGTGGCTTGCGGGTGGAATCAGAACCAAAACGGTTCTATATTCAAGGAGAGGCATCCACTCCCTTGACCAGCCCAGGAGCACCCGAGCATGGCCGACGCGACCGACAATGAAATCCTGCAATCCCAGCTCGACGAGGGTTACAAGCACGGATTCGTGACCGACATCGCGACCGACATCCTGCCACCGGGCCTCACCGAGGACACCGTCAGGTTCATTTCGGCCAAGAAGGAAGAGCCGGAATGGATGCTGGAATGGCGCCTCAAGGCGTTCCGCAAGTGGCAGACCATGGCCGAGCCCGACTGGGCGAAGGTCGTGTACGCGCGGGTGGACTACCAGGAACAGAGCTATTGGGCGGCCCCCAGGACCGACGGCCCCAAGAGCCTGGACGAGGTCGATCCCGAAATCCTGGCGACGTTCGAGAAGCTCGGGATCCCGCTCCAGGAGCGCGCCGCGTTGGCGGGCGTTGCGGTCGACGCCGTGTTCGACAGCGTGAGTGTCAAGACCACCTTCCGCGAGAAGCTCTCCGAGATCGGCGTCATTTTCTGTTCGATCAGCGAAGCCTTGCGCGAACACCCGGATCTGGTGAAGAAGTACATCGGCTCGGTGGTGCCTCCCGGCGACAATTTCTTCGCGGCGCTCAACACCGCCGTTTTCTCCGACGGTTCCTTCGTGTACATCCCCAAAGGCGTGAAGTGCCCCATGGAGCTGTCCACCTACTTCCGCATCAACGCGGCCAAGACGGGGCAGTTCGAACGCACACTCATCATCGCAGACGAAGGCGCGCAAGTGAGCTATCTGGAGGGATGCACGGCCCCCATGCGGGACGAGAACCAGCTGCACGCGGCGGTGGTGGAACTGGTGGCCCACAAGGACGCGTACATCAAGTACAGCACCGTCCAGAACTGGTACCCCGGCGACAAGAACGGCAAAGGCGGCATCTACAACTTCGTGACCAAGCGCGCGCTGTGCGAAGGCGAAAACTCCAAGGTGAGCTGGACGCAGGTGGAAACGGGTTCGGCCGTCACCTGGAAGTACCCCTCGTGCATCCTCAAAGGGGATCGCTCGGTGGGCGAATTCTATTCGGTGGCGGTCACGAACAATTTCCAGCAGGCCGACACCGGCACCAAGATGGTGCATATCGGGAAGGACACGAAGAGCACGATCGTGTCCAAGGGAATCAGCGCGGGCAAGTCCAGCCAGACCTACCGGGGGCTGGTGAAGGTCAATCGCGGATCCGAAGGCGCGCGCAACTTCAGCCAGTGCGACAGCCTGCTCATCGGCGACAAGTGCGGGGCGCACACGGTGCCGTACATCGAGATCCGCAACGACACGTCGCAGGTGGAGCACGAAGCCTCCACGAGCCGCATCGGCGAAGACCAGATCCTGTACCTGCGTTCGCGCGGGCTGTCCAACGAAGAAGCTGTGAACCTGATCGTGAACGGATTCTGCAAGGACGTGTTCCGCGAGCTGCCCATGGAGTTCGCCGTGGAGGCGCAGAAGCTGCTCTCCGTGAGCCTGGAAGGCAGCGTGGGCTAAGGTCGCCTCCTTTGGGGAGAAGGCTCAGTTCTTCGCCTTGAACCACTTCATGGGGTAGTCGGGCTTGGTCTCGCCGCCCGCGATCCGGCGCAGCTTGCCGGCCAGGATGGCGCGTTTGGCCGGTGACAACCGGTCGACGAACAGCACGCCGTTCACGTGGTCCAGTTCGTGCAGGATCACGCGCGCGTCGAAGCCTTCGAACAGGGCGCGGTGCTTGGCGCCGGACAGGTCCTGGTATTCCACTTCCACGGAGCGTGGACGGTCCACGGTGATCTCCAATCCCGGAAAGCAGAGGTTGGCTTCGATCGATGGCTCCAAGGGTTCGCGTTCGGACAGGATCCGGGCGTTGATCATCTCGGTCTTCAGGCCGGTCCCCGACGGAAAGATGTCCGGGCGATGTTCTTCGGGGACGTTCTCGAAGACCTTGGAATTGTCGATGTAGATCAGGTTCATCTCCAGCCCCACCATGGGAGCCGCGATCCCGCAACCCTGGGCGCGCTCCAGCGTGGCGCGCAGCGAGGCGACGAGTTCCGGCAGGTCGGGACGGGAAACGTCCACATCCGGGGAACGCCGCTTGAGCGAAGGGTGGTCGAAGGACAGGATGGGGCGGATGGCCGGTTGGGTGCTCATGGATCCCAAAGGTGGCAACTAGATTTGCCCACCCACAGCCTGCCCGGCCGGAGGCTTCCATTCCAGGAAGCCCGAACCGGTCGCGGCAGCGACGGCGGAAAGGTGCCATGTCCTTCGTATCCCTCCAGTTTCCGATCTTCTTCCTGATCGTCTGCCTGGTGCTGGGGCTTCTTCCCAAGAAGGCCCGGTGGGCGTGGTTGATCGCGGCCAGCTGCTGGTTCTACATGGCCTTCATTCCGGCGTACATCCTGATCCTGTTCGTGCTCATCGCGGTCGACTACACGGCGGGACTCTGGATCGAACGAGCGGAGGGGAAGAAGCGGAAGTGGATCCTGGTGGGCAGCCTGATCACCAACGTGGGGATGCTCGCCGCGTTCAAGTACCTGAACTTCGCCCTCGACAACGTGAACCAGTTGTTCCATGTCGCGGGTCTGGGCGAGCTCGCCTGGCGATTCCCGTTGGTCCTTCCCATCGGGCTTTCGTTCCACACCTTCCAGTCCATGGCCTACACGATCGAGGTCTACAACGGACGCCAGAAGGCGGAACGGCACCTGGGGATCTATTCGCTGTACGTGCTCTTCTTCCCGCAGATGGTGGCAGGCCCCATCGAACGCCCCCAGAACCTGCTGCACCACCTCAGGGATCCGGCCGGGTTCACCTGGATCGGCCTGGTCGACGGGCTCAAGTTGATGTCCTGGGGCTTTTTCAAGAAGGTCCTGGTCGCCGATCGCCTGGCGGTCTACGTCGATTCCGTGTTCGCCAATCCAGGTGCGCATTCTGGCTGGGAAGTCCTGCTGGCTTCCTGGTTCTTCGCGTTCCAGATCTACTGCGATTTTTCCGGCTACACCGACATCGCCCGCGGCGCTTCGCGCGTGATGGGGTTCCGGTTGATGCTGAACTTCAACCATCCCTACGTCTCCCGCAGCCCGGCCGAATTCTGGCATCGCTGGCACATTTCGCTGTCCAGCTGGTTTCGCGACTACCTGTATTTCCCGCTGGGAGGCAGCCGCGGGGGCCTCGCCAAGACTTGCCGCAACCTGCTGATCGTGTTCGTGGTGTCGGGGCTGTGGCACGGCGCTGCGTGGACGTTCCTGGCCTGGGGCGGCCTCCACGGCCTGTTCGTGGTCGTGCAGAGGCTTCTGGACGAATCCAAGGCCTACCGGGCGGTCGCGACCAGGATCGGCTCCTTCGCTTGGGGGCGGATCCTCCAGATCCTTTTCACCTTCCAGCTCGTGACGCTCGCCTGGATCTTCTTCCGGGCCAAGGACATGACCGACGCGATCGGAGCGATCGGCAGGATCGCGTCCCTGGGGACATGGGGCGAGCTCGGGGCGGCGTTCGCCGATCCCGCGGCCCGTTCGGGCGTCCTGGTGCTGGCGTTCCTGCTGGTTCTGGAATGGGCCCACCGCCGTTGGCATGTGCCCACCCTGATCGCCGCCAAGCCCTGGTGGGTGCGGTGGATCCTGTGGTACGCGCTTCTCGCGTGCGTTCTGGTCTTCGGAAGGTTCGGCAATGAACAGTTCCTCTACTTCCAGTTCTAGGTCTCCGTTCTGGAAACGCGCCCTGATCGCGACGGGATTCGTCGCGGGATTCCTGGGCGTGTTCTTCTGGCTCAACGCGCAGGGCGGCAAGGGTCGCATCCAGGGCGACATCTGGTTTTCGCGGGTCGCGGGTTCCGGTGTGGGGCATACGGCCGACGCCTTGTTCCTGGGAAGTTCGAGGGTGTCGGCGGCGATCGAAACGCGGGTGTTCGACCAGATCCTGTCGCAGGTGCTCGGGCGTCCCGTCCAGAGCGTCAACCTGGGGATGGGCTACAGCACCACGGCCGAATGGGCCATGGGGTTGCGGCGTTTGCAGGAACTCAATCCCGAGGCGATCCGCGGATCGGTGGTGTTCATCGAAGCTCCCATGGGTCTCGCCGACTACAAGACCTGGGAGGATTCCTGGGTGGTCGATCAGGCCCCCGAATTGATGTCGCGCTACCTGACGGCGTCCGATCTGCCCGCCTTGTTCGAATCCAACACGCCCGCGGGCCAAAAACTGCTCGTGGCGGCCAACGTCCTGTTCGGCTACGACGAGAACATCTCGCGCGTGCGGCGATCCTTCCAGACGTGGCTGGAGGGCGCGACGCTTTCCTTGTTCTCCCTGGTGCTGCCGATTCCGGTCGAGGACCAATCCACCGACCTGACCTCGCGCGGCGGGATCCGCAACGACAAGAAGGGCGTGCAGGATGCCATCGCGCTGGCCAAGAGCGTGATCCAGAAGGATCTCGCCGACCAGAAGCCCCAGCGCGAATGGGAGTCCACGACCCTTTTCACCGTGGTCCAACGCCTGCGAGAACTCGGTGCCCAGCCGATCGTCTACGAGATGCCCATGAGCTCGGCCATGGCGCGCGTCTACGAGACCCCCGTCCGGATCCAGGATCGCGTCGCGTTCCAGGAGGCGCTGAAGGCCTGGGGCGTTCCGTACTTGGCTCCCCGCATCGCCACCGTGGACGAGGACTTCCCCGACATCTGGCATCTGCGCAAGAGCCGGGCACCGGAGTTCACGCAAAATCTTTCCATGGAATTCCTGGAAAAATTCGTCTATCCCGCGATCCGGCGTTCGTCAGCCGCACCGGCAACGGATTCCGTCAAGGCGCGCTGACCCCGATCCCGGCCGACCGCCGGGAATGGCCGGTCACAGGTGCTCGAGCGCCTCCAGGACGGCGTCCATCTCTTCGTCGGTGCCGATGCTGATCCGTGCGTGGCGCTCCAGGCGAGGGCCGCGGAAGGCGCGGATCAGGATCTTGTGTTCGCGCAGGGCGGCCAGAAGCTCCGCCGCGGACAGCGTGGGATGCGCGGCGAACACGAAATTGGCGCTGGAAGGCGGAAGCGAAAAGCCCAATCGCTCCAGGCCGGCGGCGAACCGCTCGCGGGTGGCGACCACCTTGGCGCAGGTTTCCCGGAAGTAGGCTTCGTCGCGGATCGCGGCCGCGGCCCCGAACTGCGCCACGCGGTCCACGGTGTAGGAATTGATGGAGTCGCGCACGCGTTCCAGTGCGTCGATCAGTCCTCGGTCGCCCATCGCCCATCCTACGCGCAGTCCGGCCAGGGACCGGGATTTGGAGAGGGTCTGGACCACGAGCAGGTTCGGGTGTTCGCCGATGAGCGGCGTGGCCGTGTCGGCTCCGAAATCCACGTAGGCTTCGTCGACGACCACGACGCTGTCGGGATTGCGGCGAAGCACGGCCTCCACGGCGTCCAACGGGACCTTCACCGTGGTCGGGGCGTTGGGATTGGGGAAGATCACGCCGGATTCCGTCGAGACCATCTCGTCCATCGGGATCCGGAATTCGTCGTCCAGGCGCACGGTCCTGAACGGCACGCCGGTGGCCCGCGCGTACACCGGATAGAACGAGTAGGTGAGGTCGGGGAACACGAGTTCGCCGCCGCGTCGGAAGAAGGCCAGGAACGCGAAGTAGAGGACCTCGTCGGATCCGTTGCCCGCGAAGACCTGCCCGACATCCAAGCCTTCCCGCTCGGCGACGGCCTTGCGGAAGTCCGAGCAATTGGGGTCGGGGTACATGGGCATCCGCGACCCAAGGGCTTCGTGCATCGCCGCGATCGCCGCCGGCGAGGGCGGATACGGGTTCTCGTTGGTGTTCAGCTTGATCCAGCCGCCGCCCTGGGGTTGTTCGCCCGGCACGTAGGGGGCCAATTCCTGCAGGCCCTTGCTCCAGAATCTGGTCGCGTCTTGCATAGGGTTTCCAAGGTAATCGTCCGATGGACGATCGGTTTCATCGCTGCTGGGCGATATGGCGGGCGATGTCCTTGTCGCGGATCATGATGTGGTCCACGATCCAGTGGAGCGCGAACTTCTTGAACGCGATGTTCGCCTCCTCGGTGTCCAGAGGAGCCATCGCCACGTCCGAAAGATTGCTGATCAGCGCGTCGTGGATCCGGATGTGTTCGTCGAGCTTGGGGTACCCCACCCTTCGCATCTCGTCTTCTTCGGCAGTGAAGTGCTCGCGGGCATATTTGAAAAGCCGCACGATGCACGTGCGCGCCTTTTTTTCGTCGACCGTCTCGGGGATGCTGTTGGCGATGTTGAACAGGAGCTGGTGCTGCGCATCGAGTTCGGGAATCCCGATCGAATAGGTTTCGTTCCAGTCGATCCGCAGGTTCATGAAGGTTCCTTGGTCTTGTGGAACCTCGCGTAGTCCATGTCGATCGTCTGGATGTGGTCCACGATCCAGTCGATCGCGAAGCTCTTGAACTCCTGGTTGGCTTGGTCGGTGTCCAGCGGCAGGGTGGACACTTCCGTCAGGCGGGCGATCAGGTCTTCGTGGATCTTTGCGTGTTCCTCGAGCCGGGGGTAGCCCATCTTGCGCATTTCTTCTTCTTCGAGGGCGAAATGCTCGTGGGTGTATTTGAACAGGCGCACGATGGTCGTGCGGACGCGCTGCTCGTTCACTTCTTCCGGGATCCCGTTGATGATGTCGAAAAGCGTCTGGTGCTGGAGGTCCAGCTTGTCGATCCCGACGGAGAAATCGGCGTTCCAGGCGATCTTGTGGTTCATGGACATTGCTCCAGGAGGGGACGAAGGTGTGCGACCATGCTACCACTTCCTCATCCTTTCGCGCACCGGCGATTTCGTTCGCCAAGCGAGTCTACCTTCTTGTCTGGAACTCCGTGACCGGGGTCCGTTTTCGGGAAAGGTTGGGTACGGATTTCTTATGCGCGACACGACGACCAACGTGGCCATCTACTGGGACTTCGAGAATCTCCAGGCGAGCCTGGTGGAAAAGAAGGGCGGCCCGGGCGCCTACGGACGCACCAAGTACCAGGCCCAGGAAGCGCTCATCGACATCGAGAGCATCATGGAGTACGCGGCCACCTTCGGGGTGGTGTCGATCAACCGCGCCTACTGCAACTGGCAGTGGTACGGCAAGTACCGCGAACCGCTTCTGCACAACGGGCTGGAACTGATCCAGCTGTTCCATCCGGGCGCTTCGGGCAAAAACGGCGGCGACATCAAACTCTGCCTGGATTGCACCGAAGACCTGATGCGGTTCCCGCACATCGACGTGGTGGTGGTCGTGGGTGGCGACAGCGATTTCCTGCCGGTGGCCCAGAAGATCAAGGCGCAGGGCAAGATGCTGGTGGGGATCGGGGCGGCCGCCAACACCAATCGCCACTGGGCCCACAGTTGCCACGAATTCAAGTTCTACGAGGCGCTCATCCTCGACGACGATCGATCGGCTCCGGAAGTCGTTGCGCCTCAGGGCGCGGCTGCCTTGGTCCAGACTCCCGCTGTCGCGTCGTCCCAGCCGGTCCAGGTTCCGCAGATCGCCGCGGTGGTGGATCCCGACAACGTCGTGATGTCGCGCCCCGAAGACCTCCTGCGGCGCGCCATCCTGCGCCTGTCGGGAAAGTCCAACGACGATTGGGTGCTCAAGGGGTCGATCCGCCCGATGATGAAGCGTCTGGATCCGACCTTCGCCGAAGAGCAGCACGGCGTCAAGAATTTTTCCGCCTTCATGAAGAAGTTCGAAGCTCTCCTGGAGGTGCGTGCCGGTCGGAACGACCAGGAAGTGCGTCTGCGAGGTCGGGGCGACAGGTCCGGCGCGCGCATGGAATCGCCTGCCGAGCGCAAGGACGATCGCCAAGGGGGGCGCGATCGCCGCGGCGATCGGCATCGCGACGGGCGCCGCGACCATCAGGATCACCAAGGGGCGGATGCGGTGGAAACCCCGGTGGTCGAGCCTGTCCGCCAGCCGGAAGACATCCCGGTTGTCGTACAGCCCGAGGCTTTGGATCCGATGTCCGTCCCCGAATCCGCCGCACCGGCGGAGGAATCGTTCCAGGTGGAACCGGAGGCTCCGGCCAAGAACGGGCGTCGCGCCAGGCAAGGAGCCCCGCGCAAGCCATCCTCTGCATCGTCGGGTGCCGAGGATTCTGTTGTGCCAGCCGCAGCAGCCAAAAAACCGGCGGCTTCACTGAAAAAAGCCCGGGCCAAGAGCGCACCCAAGAAGGAGTGACGGTACCCTGCGATGTCCGGGGGGCGGTGTCGGCGATCGGTATCGCCGACCGCGTTTGATCGGTCTCGCGGAGTGGACCGTGGATACAGAACCGTTTTGGTGCTATTTTCCTTTCCAGGGTCACGGTGTGCGATCGGGGGAGTTCCCCGGCAACGTCCGTGGACGGGAGAACGGCAATGAGCGGCGACATTCTTCTGGAGATCAAGGGTCTGCG
>Ga0116187_1002308_pt1 | contig 18887 bp, 21 predicted proteins | sample AD_JPNNA6_MetaG_FD_89755 | JGI IMG/M metagenome (GOLD analysis project Ga0116187, IMG submission 89755) | Active sludge microbial communities of municipal wastewater-treating anaerobic digesters from Japan - AD_JPNNA6_MetaG | ecosystem: Engineered > Bioreactor > Anaerobic > Digestate | place... | reverse complement strand
TCCAGTTGTATGATCGCCTCATCACCTTTAGGCCAATCCCGCAATTGAACATACTGGCGCGCACGCAGAAGTCTTTCGCCAGGAGTGCGACGGCCTGATGATCCCGTCACATAGAACCGGGTATTAGTGAGGATGTCGACGAACTTGGGGAACCTCCCTGCTAGGCTTGATAAATCAGGCAATTCCAGGAAGACCTGCCATTCCCTCTCTGATGCTCTCCTCAGAACGAGGCGGGGTTCAAGTCTAGCGGGTCGACTGGATTGTGCTGGACGTCTACCTTCTGGAGCGGTCTTGGGCTCTCCTTTGGTTCTGCCGTGGCCTCGCTGAAACGCGATCCTATCCCTTGCAGTCTGTCTAGCGCCCTGAAGCCACGCTCTTGAGTTGCGCTCTCTCGCCAGATCACCGCTGATTCGGGCGAGCGTATCGGGAAGAATCAATGCTTTGGACTCGCTGTCGCCCTCCATCAACAGCGCTGCGGCAATCTGACCGACCAGCAGAGGCTCCTGCAGAAGCTGCTGAAAGCGAGATGAGGTCCGCCATCCATGAGCAGCAATCAACTCCCCTAGCCGGCGAGGCGATTCGAGGGATTCCTCCGAGATGATGCGTCGGATATTGTACAGGACCTCTGCAAGATACATCTGCATGTCACGTGGCAGGATGGCGTGGGCAATCGGCCAGCAGATAATGGAGAAGTGATTTGCCCAGACCCCAGTCGGCCGGGCCCCGTTGTACTCTCGATGGAAAAGGACAAAACACTCTCGAATGAAGTTCCGCTCACCGAAACGCGTCCATCCTGGAGTATTGTCCTCGAAAGTCTGCCAGTACTCATCACCTGCATAGATGTACCCAAACTCAGCGGCGTAAACAATCCAAGCCAAGAAGTGTTCGCGGGACGGATAGCTTTCACCGATTTGGCTTCGCAGGCACTCAAACAGCTCATTCAAATCCTGTTCTGTAAGGCCATGCTCAAGAGCAAAGACAGGCTGGCCGAATGCGACTTCCGCACGGGTATCCCGGAGCGCTACAAAATGGTGCTCAAGACGTTCCTGCCAGGCTGTCAAGTCAGTTGTCATTTGCTCGGCCCCAAGCCCCCACCGGTCTGGCATCCCAAGCGCCAATCCGTCCCCTCATCGCGTCGCAGGTCCTCCTCGCGAACTGATGAGTACCGGTTTGGCAAACTGATGAACGGCAGAGCTGCTCTATTCGTCTTCATTGGCGCTATTCGAACGCAGTCGCTCCAGAATCCGGCGACGAGCGAATCTCTTGTAGCTCTTGTCGCGTAGGGCTCGTGGAACGATCCAGCGACTAAGGCAGTACTCCGCTATCTCCGCCATCGGAAGTACACAAGAACGCACATTCCGATGTTCCCCCAACAGGATCTGCCTCCAGTTCTCCGCAAGCGGCACGGCGTATACTTCCCGTTCAATGCCGTGCTTTAGGATCGCATCACTATCAAGACCGATTTCATCAAGAGCAGCCCGTGCAACGCGGATCTTCCAATTGGGGCCCATCCCAAACCGATGTCCCGAGGCATACGGGTGCTCCATTTCTTCGAGAAGTCCGCGCATTAGCTCAAATACTTCTCCCGCAAGGTGAAAGTGGCCAAAGCCTTTCGTCTTGCCAATCCGCATGAACCGGGGACCGTTGGGCACATTGAGTCGGTTGTACATCGAGGAGCGACCCAATGCAGATGTCGTTGTTACCAGCACCAGTCGTGCGCAGTTCTCCCTCTCGCTAATCACCCCACTTCTTCCGAGGTATTTCGACTCATAGGCCTCCTTGATTTCACGACTTCCCACTAGCGCGGCAACCAACTTCCCGCCAATGAGGCCCGAATAGGGAGGCACGGCACCGACGACATAAGCGTCCATCACATGGACGAGTCGTTCCATTCGATCCTCATGGGACCAGCCAATCCAGTTGTCACGAGCCGAGAGATTGAACACTGGATCTCCCAGCGCGAATAGTCCGATAAGAGAACCGTTCTGCCGGTCCCGAACCAGGAAACGTAACCTCCTGCCGAATCCTTGTGAGACAGGCACAGACCACAGAAGAGTGGCGAAACGGAACAAGCGCGAGTCGCGGGTTCCAGCGGCGACCTCCACAAGTTCTGGTTCAATGCTCTCGGGATTGAGACTGTTCCCGACAGCGAAGTCCCTTGAGAGGTCCTTTCCGTATTCGCGAATGAAGTCGCCATTCGAAAAGAGGATTTCGTCCCGTTGAGCTGCGTGGAGGGCACGGATTCGCTCTTTGGTCAGATCGCCCTTGACGTAATAGCCCTTACAGTTTTTCGAGAAGCCGATGGCCTTGAGATGCTTGTGAAGCTTTCTCCGTAGCTTGGTCGCGGCGTCCATCTTCATTTTCGTCCCCAAGAATTGGCCTCCCTGCTACGAAGTACATACGCACTGCGCTGACCAAGTGTGAGATTAGTCAGTTTCATCTTTTGTATCGCCGGCCTCAATCTCTTGTTCCAATTGCCTTAGGCGTCTCTGGAGGAACGGTTGCGGACGGCGGCGTCCGTTTTCCCATTGATTCACCGTGCTGAAGGTTACCCCGACTCTTTGGGCGAACTGCTCCTGGGTTAAAGCCAGAGCCCTTCTAAGGTGCTTCACGAGGGCCGGAGTATCCTTTTCGGGTGCCATGGTCTATGGCTCCTATATGATCCGCTATGCCGAACGCTATATTATCTTCTTCGCGAGTAGGGCGCAAGATGGAGGGGCATTAGGTTGTCAGACGGGCGCTGCCCTTGGCGGTCAGCTTCACAACCTTATAGTAGCCACGTTGGTTATCCCCAGCCGACAGGGGCGGACCCGATTGGAGGGGTCCACGTAGCCTGTAGGGCTGTGGATAACCAACCGGCGCCGCGGGCAAGATATGGGGCTCACCCAAATCTTGGTTTGGGCGACGGCGGCGGCAGGACCGTCCGACCTGGCCCGTGGGAGGGCCTCCCAAAGCTTGTCCGCCGTCGCCGTATCCCGATTCAGTCACCATCAAATGCCGCGCTTCGAGCGCCGTTCTATAAGGCTTGACGGAACGGGAACCGGTGCCCAAACCTTAACCCAAAGTGGAGGCCAGTATGAACGAAGCGGATGGAAAGAGGCAAGAAGAACAACGGTGTTGGGCGGGCTTGGATTGGGGCACTGAAGAGCATACGGTGTCGGTGGTCAGTGACGCGAGGGAGGTCTTGGGGGGGTTCAGGGTCGAAGCTTCTCTGAAGGGATTGGAACAACTCGTCAAGCGTCTGGGTGAATTCGGAAGGCTGGCGGGGATTGCTGTCGAAGCGACGCGCAACCCAGTGCTCAATTACCTGGTGTCGGCCGGATTCACGGTTTATCCGATCAACCCGAAGCTGTCCAAGAACTGGCGCGCGTGCAACTCGGTCGCCGGCGTGAAGAACGATGAACGCGACGGCTTGGTGCTGGCCATGGAACTGGCGGGGCGTCACGCCTCGTTGCGTGCGCTTGAACGGGAAGAGCCGGCCGTGGCGGAACTGGCGGGGTTGTGCGAGAAGTTGCGGGGTCTTGTCGACGAGCGCACCTCACTCTTGCAGCGGCTTAAGGCGACGCTGGGCCAATACTATCCGGGGGTGCTGGGATTCTTCACCGACTGGACGTCGCCCGTGGCTTGGCGGTTCCTCCAACAGTTCCCCAGACCTGAAGCGTTGGCGCACGCCCGCAAGGACACGCTGATTCGATTCCTCAAAGCCAATCGGATCGGGATCAAACCCCTGTGGCTTGCGCAGATTGAAGCCCGCGGCGAAGTGACACATTGGCCGCACCCCGGCGACCAAGTGGCCCTGGAAGCAATGACCTTGGCAATCCTCGCGCAACTCCAAGCCCTGCAGCCTCACATCGACAAAATGGATCGACTCATCGCGGAAAGCGCCCGGCATCTGCCGCACGCCTATCTGCTAAAGAGTCTGCCCGGCGTAGGCAAGCGCTTGGCCCCCGTCTTGGCCGCCATCACTGCGCCTGTGGCCTCCGGCAAAACAGAGATTGAAGCAATTCGATGCGTGTCCGGCGTTGCGCCCGTCGAGGACCAAAGCGGAAAGCGCCACCGCGTTTGCATTCGTCGCCGGTGCAATAAACACTGGCGCGACGTCATGCACCTATTTGCCTGCTCTTCGACCCACTGGTGCAGTTGGGCCAGAGCGTTCTACGACATGCACCGTGAACAAGGCGACCGCCACGCCAGTGCCTTGCGCAAACTCGCCGACAAATGGCTCAGAATCATCAACCGCATGCTCGAGACCGGCGAACCCTATGACGACCAACGATACGTGGACGCCCTGCGCAGAAACGGCAGTCCTCTCTATCTCAGACTCGCTGGAAAGACCTGTGGATAACTATCGAAAAAATGCTTGATTTGCCCCATAAAATGTCTTTGCGATACCACCCCAAAGGTCGAGTTTGTAAATCATTCCGGTGGTCGTACACCTTCTGAAATTGGCTATGAATTGGTCTGAAAGCAGGCTTTCGATTTCTTCTCTCCGCAATGTAGAGCGTGGGCGCGAGGCCCCGTTCTGTGGCGTTTATTGATCTTAGGACACGCGCGGGGATTCTCGGCGAGGGCCCAGACGACTGGCCCGTTATTGCCATCAGTACGTTAATCGCATAGAAGCGTGGTTTGCCCGGTATTGCGTGATTTCGCGTATTTCTCGGGCGAGCTAGTCGGGCCAGGCGTGAGCGAGGTGGAGGGGGTAGATAGGGATGACTTCGAGGCCGCTGGCTTTGTAGGCGGCGGTTTTTTCGAGGATGCCGCGGTCGTAGTCCGGGTCGCCGGTGCGTCCGTAGTATTCGATGTAGAGGCCGTATTCGGGCAGGAGAAAATCGGGGTACCACAGGCGGGTTTTGCCGTGTTGGGTGACGGCGGTGGGCGGTTCGTAGATGTATTTGATGCCGTGGCGGTCGAGGAAGTCTGCGATGCGTTGTTCTCCCGCGGATTTGAGGGCGTTGGGCGGCGTGTAGCGCAGGATCGATTCGAGATCCGCGGATGGTTTGTCTGTCATGAATCGGAGGGGGATGGTCTCGGGGCTTAAGAGTTTTTCCTGTCACTGAACGGGAACGACAAGCATCTGCGGGTTGATGTGAGAATGCAAACGTTTAAATAGCCACCCGCATTCTCCTCTTGTGTAACCATTGTGTGACGCGTTCCAGCGAGTGTATGCAGCGTCTCCTCACGTGAGGATGAGCAGGACACCGCGTACGCGCACATCATTTTGTTCCCTTGGGTCGCGACTGTTCTTTGCCGGTTTCGCGCCGGATGGCGAACGGTTGAACCATCCCAAGTCGAACACACATCAAGAACACAGGTCCCGGCGTGTTCTCGACGAGAACGCCCCGTGCGAAGTTTTCTATAGCGACAGCTTCAACGCGGTCCTTTCTGTATGAATCGTGTGCCGGGTCCCGAGACCTGGCTGCAACAAAATTGCGGGATTTCTGCTATTTGAAGCGTGTGTCGCAATCACACACCTTCCATTTCCGAATTGCCGAGTACGAGCCCGACAGGTGCATGAATAGCCTGTCGGGCTCTTTGCGTATTGGCAGGTCAACCAAATGAAAGGAGGGCGAGAATCATGAAGATGTTTGGACGGGCTGAAGAAGTAGGACAACGCATCGTTAAGGCGTTCCAAGAACCCGAACAATTGCCGGCGGCGTTGGCGCCGATCTTCATCCATCGCGAAGATGACGTGCCGTGCCGTCGCTGGAGCTGGCATAACCAGCTTCTTGTAGCCCTATGCGGCACGGTCGATGCGCGAGGCATCAGGCAGTGGAATCAGGCCGGCCGCAAGGTCAGGAAGGGCAGCAGCGCCGTCTGGATCTTGGCCCCGTGCGTCAAGAAGATTAAGGATACAGACAATGCGAGTGAAGAGAAAGACCGGCAGGTGATCTATGGATTCCGGTCGGTACCCGTTTTTGCAGTTGAAGACACGGAAGGCGACCCTCTGCCGGGCAAGGACGACAAGTACGATTCTTGGGCAAGAGATCTACCCCTCATGGAAGTGGCCGAGTCCTGGGGCATCAATGTCGGCACGTTCAGTCATCACGGTGTGGATCCGCTCGGGTACTACCGCTACGCCTCGAATGGCAACCAGGCGGTCATGCTCGGCGTGGAGAACATCGCGACGTGGGCGCACGAACTGGTCCACGCGGCCGATCACCGCCTCACCAATCTCAAGGGCGAGAAGTGGCACAAGGAGATCGTCGCGGAACTGGGCGGCGCCATACTCCTCGAATGCCTCGGCATGTCGTATGACGCGGATCTTGGCGGAGCGTTCACCTACATCGAGCAATATGCCCAGGATGCGGGAATGGACACCGTCCGCGCCTGTATCCAGGTGCTCGATCGCGTCTGCAATTGCGTCAAGCTCATCCTGGACACCGCCGCGACCATCACCCCCGCCCCTCAGCCCGCTGAAGTGCTTGCCACCGCATAGTGCCTAACCCACCCGCTTTCAGACTTCTCAACCTAACCGGTCCGTGACAGGAGAACCCTGCCTGCACGCGCCACAACCCAATACGGAGGTGAACAACATGAATACGAAACCTAAGTTCCGATTTGAGCTGGGTCAAGTCGTGTCGACTCCCGGCGCGCTGGAAGCGCTCCAACGCAACAAGATCAACGGCATCGAATTCCTCCACCGACACGTCTCAGGAGACTGGGGGATCGTCTGCGAAGAAGACAAGCTGGCCAACGACATAGCCGTGAAGACCGGCGCGCGCCTGCTGAGCGCGTATTTCCTGCCGGATGAAACCAAGCTCTGGCTCATTACGGACGCGGAAGACGGCAACGGCAACCGCCAGGCGACCACCTTTCTGCTGCCGGAGGAGTACTGAACCATGGAGAATAATCACGAGTTGATGCTCGACATCGCCCGCGAAGCCATCCAACTACGGGCGGCACGAGACGGATACGAACCGGGCACCTATGACACAGAACGAGACCCGGAAGGCTACATCGTCTCGCTGCTCAACGCCCTGCACCAACACTGCCACCGCCACGGCATCGACTGGGACGGGGAAATCGCCAAGGCGCAAGGCTTCTTCGAACAAGACCTGGCCGACGCAGGCCTCGAACCAACCGAGGATCTGTCTCAACCGGCCCTGGAAGATCTCCACTGTCCCAAGTGCGGGCAAGGCGAATGCTTCGTCATCGAAATCAGCGAACGCCTGCTGATGTTCAAAGACGGCGTCGTACTACATGGTGACACCGGCGAAGAGTGGGGCGACTGGTCCTATTGCCGCTGCCACGCCTGCCAGTACACGGGCACGGTTCGCCAATTCCGCAACACCGCCAAATAACTCGCGGCATTTCCAAACGCATAAAACCAACCAAGGGGCGAGATCTGCCTGAACACCGGCGGACTCGCCCCTTCTTCTTTTGGAAAGGAGAGAACCCATGGAAGAAGATTTCGCCGTTCCAATCTGCCTATCGAGCGAGGGCAACATCAAGGTCGGGCGCGTCTGGACCTTCAGCCTGCCCAGCTTCGTGACCTGCCCGGGCGCGAGCCCCTGGTGCCGCAAACACTGCTACGCCTGGCGCTTCGAGAAATTTCGGCCCAACTGCCGCCAAGCGTATGTGCGCAATCTGGCCCTGAGCCTGCAACCGGATCGCTTCGTTGAACACGTGTTGAAGTCCCTGCCGGAAGACGCGTCCCTCGTGCGGATCCACGTTGGTGGGGACTATTACTCCAGCGAGTACACCGCCGCCTGGCAAAGAATCTGTGAGGCCCGGCCCAACACGCATTTCTGGGCCTATACTCGCAGTTGGAACGTCCGCCTCCTGCAGTCCCCGCTCGAACACCTCAGGGAGCAAGGCAACCTGCAACTCTTCGCCAGCACGGACCCCGACATGCCCCTGCCGCCTCAAGACTGGCGTGCCGCGTTCATCGAAATCGACCCCCGCGCCAACGGCATCCCCTGCCGACACCAACAAGGAGAAGTCGCATCCTGCCTCGAATGCGGCTACTGCTTCCACGAACGCGCCGGAAACGTCGTGTTCAAAGTCCACTAAACCCAACCTCAACCATCAAACGTTGACGCCCCGCAGGCGAAACCTGCCCTGCGGGGCATCTTCACCAAAGAGGAGATGAACCATGGAAATTACGCTGCAGACTGTAAGAGAGACACTCCGTGATGCATTCGGGCGGGACAGCTTTGTTGCCTTGTTCATTACGACGGTGATCGCGGACGAGAATTGCCCCACCGCCTGCATCGACGCCCGGGGCGTCATGCGCTACAACCCCGCATTCGTCGGGGAGTACGTCACCAGCCCCGCAGACTTGTTCTGCGTAGTGACGCATGAGTTGATGCACCCGATGTTCGGCCACTTCGTCTATCAAGCTGGCCAACTCGAGAATCTTGGGGCCGACATGGTCATTAACTCGGTCGTCAGTCGGGTGTTCGCCGACTGTTCCGGAAACGGGGGGCTGTTCAGGCGGTTCTACAAGCCCATCGGCCTCGAAGGCCTCCTTCGTCCGGGGAGCGTCATGTACCAGAGCCGGTACGCGCGCCTCTACAGCAGCTTCTACGAAAGCACTACATCCGCCAAGCTGAGCACGGGCGAGGTCATTCAAACGCTCAAGGTGCTCACACCCAGTGTCGAGATGCCAACCATCATGCTGATCGGCAGCCACGGACAGGGTCAAGCGACGCGAGGAACGAGCGCAGACGGGACCGTCCCGGCATTCTCCGCTGACACCCTGTCCAGAATCGCGGAAGACCTCAAACGCGCCGCCGAAAGACCCGGCGGATACGGCGCAGGTTACGGCGAGGGCCTGTACAGCTTCTTTCTGGAAGTCCTCAAGACCCACATGAGCCTCAAACGCGCCCTGCTCGAAAGGTTCACCACGCGCCAAAAAGTCGACCGGTTCCGCAGAATGCTCGCCCAGCCGCGCATCGGCGTCTCACCAATCCCCATCCAACCGTCGAAGCGCGACTTCGTCCTGCTCGCAGCCGGCATGCCGCCATTGCACTACCACAACATGGCCTACCGGCAAACCACCCAGAAACGAGGCCTCGCCATCTACCTTGACGTCTCCGGCAGCGTCAACCAACACCTGCCCGAAATCATCGGCCTCCTGCGAAGCCTGAGAACAGAACTGAAGACCATTTTCCTCTTCTCCAACAAGGTCGTCGAGGTCCCTTTCCGGACCCTCCTCGCCGGCCGTATCGAAACCACCTACGGCACCGACTTCAACTGCATCGCCCAACACATCCTCGAACGCCGCTTCGACAAGGCCGTCATAATCACCGACGGCCACGCCAACATGACGGAGCAGAACCAGGAACAACTCAAAGCCCGCACGTTCAGGAACCTCACCGTGCTGTTCGGTGGCCGCAGCGAGAGCCCAGAATTTCAGGTGCTGGGCGACGTCGTTCAGCTTGACGATGTGACCGTCTGAGGAAGCAGGCGAGAGACCATGGAATAATCACAACCACAGTCCGTTGTAGAGAGGATAGCCCCGTCAGCCGGCGAATTCGTCCAGAATCGCCTCCAACTGCGGAAGCAGTGCGGGAATATCCTCGCGCGCCGTGGCCCAGATGATCTCCAGATCGAGGTCGAAATAGACATGAATGAGACGGTTGCGCAAGTCGACCATGTCCTGCCACGGGACGGCCGGATGCTTTTTCCGGAACTCCGCGGAGACGCGGCTGGCGGCTTCGCCCATGATCTCGAGGTTGCGGATGATCAGATGCTTGAGCGGCTGGTCGGAGCGAACGGTGGCCAGGCTGCGCCCTGCAACATAAGCCTGGATCTCCCGCGCCGCCTCAGCCATGTGTTGGACCCGAGTCAGATCGGCGTCACGCGACATACTGCACCGCGGCGTTGTTGACGACCTCGTCCCGGAAGTAGCGGCTGAGATCCCGCGGTGTCCGCATGTCCACCTTGCGGCCCAAGATCCCAGATAGCTCGCGCTCCATGCGAACCACATCGAAGAGCGTCGGGACGTGCTTGGGGTCGTATTCGAACAGCACATCCACATCGCTGTCCGGCCCGAACCGGTCAGTCAAAACCGAGCCGAACAGCGCCAGCTTGATGAGATGATGCTTGCGGCAAAAGCCCGCAATCTGTTCGCGATCAACCTCTATGGGCAGGTCCATTTTCGTAAACCTCACAGTTGCTGCTCATTCTGAGTATACCAAATCTTTGGGCAGTCTCCCCATTCGGGATTCCGCCTTTCTTGATTTCGGGAAAGGTTCAGCGCAGTGGGAACAAACTGCGCCCGCAACCGCGCATCAGCGTCTCACCCATCCCCATCCAGCCGTCGAAGCGCGACTTCGTCCTGCTCGCAGCCGGGATGCCGCCATTGCACTACCACAACCTGGCCTACAGGCAAACGGTGCAGGAACGGGGCCTCGCCATCTACCTCGACGTCTCCGGCAGCGTCAACCAACACCTGCCCGAAATCATCGGCCTCCTGCGGAACCTGAGAACAGAACTGAAGACCATCCTCCTGTTCTCCAACAAAGTCGTCGAGGTACCCTTCCGAACCTTCCTCGCCGGACACTTCCAAACCACCTACGGCACCGACTTCAACTGCATCGCCGAACACATCCTCGCCAACCGCTTCGACAAAGCCGTCATCCTCACCGACGGCTACGCAAACATGACAGAGGAGAACCAGGTGCAACTCAAAGTCCGCGAATTCCGAACGCTCACCGTGCTGTTCGGCGGCAAGGCGTGCCCTGCCCCCAATTTATGTACCACTCAGAGTGAGAGGATTTGCCTCGATTCGTTGCGCCGGGCCATCAGCCGTTCCTGAGCGTGGCGGTGGAGATCAGCACGGTCAGTCATTCGCTAGGATAGCGGATGAGCGCAGGGCAAAGCGCAATTGGGGCCGGTGTTATTCGTTGTCCGTGCTGCGGTTTTGTTCCTGAACTCGAGCGGGAATGCAGCTTTGGCGCACTTCGAGGCGGTACTTGCCCAGGCCAAAGGCGCTGGCTTTCCCGACATGCAAAAGTTCGCCCCATAGAAGCGCGGGGAGTAGTGGGGGGGCGATGCCGGGCTCGGCGGTGATTCGGAGAAGGGTGTCGCGGAGGTAGGCGCAGGGGTCAATGCCGTGGCGTTTGGCGCTCTGGATAAGCGTGAAGTAGCGGCGCGGGTGTTTCACAGATGCTGTTTGGTCTCAAATCCGATCAATGTCCCCGTCGTGCTGGAGAAGCGCCGCGTAATGCGCCTCTGCTATTTTGACGCTGTGCCCCATCCATCGCGCAATCTTGAAGATGGACACGCCCTCTTGTACCAGCATGCTGCCGAATGACCGCCGCAGACGTTGAAACGGATCGGCATCCGGCAGGCCTGCGCGTTTGATCGCCGATGTGAGCGCCCGTTTGCAGTCATAGGGATAGCGGTGTTTGCCTTCGTTTTTCCGCCCCGATACAAAGACCGGTCCGCTCTCCTGCCGGAACGGGTGCATCTCACTGAAGATACGACGGTGCATCGGGATTGTGCGTTCCTGCCGGGTCTTGGGTCTGAACCCGTCGCATTCACGAATACGGATAAAAGACGCCTTCGCGTCAAAGACCAGATTCTCCCATCGAAGGAACGCCATCTCAGCGCGCCGCAAACCGGCGAATCCCATAAGTAGAATTGCCCATCTCAACTGCTGGTCATCGCCCGCCGCCTCGAGTAGTTGCTCGATGTCTTGACGGGTGTGAAACGTGATTTCGCGTCGTGTCACAGTGAACCGCTCAACGTGCGCCGCCGGGCTTTCGCCCGTAATCCACCCCATGTTGACGCCGCGCCGCCATATCGCATCAAAGTCTTTGAGTGCGCTGTTACACGTCGTCTCAGACCAGCCCGCTTTGCCCATGGCCTGCCGTCGTCGTTTCATCCGCTCGAAGTCTTGCGGCCGAAAATCGCGCATCCGCTGTGCCTTCGTGAATGTGATGATGGAATTCCACAAATGCCGTTGCACCTCGACCGTTGCTTTGCTTCGATGCTCGATCGCCCAAGCTTCGTATTCTTGCCAGAATTCTCCGACGGTGGGATTCAGCTTGCGGGTCGGCATGAACGCCGGGTCTTGGTACTTGGCATCGCGGATACGTTGCTCGCGTTCTGCCACGTTCTTGACGGTGGTCTTGAGGGATTCACGGAACTTCCGCCCGTTGAAAAAGCCGAGATACCACCATGTGCCCCGTTTGCCGCGTTGCTCGATTCTGCTTCCCATCGGCATGCCCTCCACGGGCTCCCTCCACGGGCTTATGGTGCACAAACGGTGCATAAATGTCAACGGCACAAAAAACAGGCCCAAGGGCTCTTTGCATAAACCCTTAGGCCTGAATAACTTAGTGGTGGAGATGATCGGAATCGAACCGACGACCTCTTGTCTGCCAGACAAGCGCTCTCCCAACTGAGCTACATCCCCAACTTTTCATGTCTCGCCTGTAAACCGTCCAGAGTATAGAAGAAGCCCGAACGAGAGTCAAGTTCGTGAGACAGCCCCTGATCGTTCCAGCTCTATTGTGCGCATATTTTGAAGGCATTCGGCCGTTCCGTGTAGACTTCAAGGCCTATTCAGATTAGTTTCGCGAAGTTCTGCGAGGGAGTACGATGCCAGACGCCAAGCCGCTGATTGAACCGCGTATATTGAAAGGATTCCAGGATTTTCTGCCTGAAGAGGTCCTGGCCCGAAAGGCCGTGGTCGATGTTTGCGAGTCCGTCTTTCGCAAGTACGGTTTCGTGCCGCTGCAGACGCCTGCTCTCGAGTATCTCGAAACGTTGCTCGGAACCGGCGGTGAAGAGACCAATAAGGAGCTCTTCCGCCTCGAGACGCCCGAGGGCGAACCCGTCGCCATGCGTTTCGACCAGACCGTCCCGTTCGCGCGCATGATGGCTCAATATCCCGACAAATTGAAGGCGCCGTTCCGCAGGTACGCAATCGGGCCCGTGTGGCGCGGCGACCGTCCGGGGCCCGGGCGTTTTCGCGAGTTCACCCAGATCGATATCGACGCGGCGGGCTCGGATTCCGTCGCCGTGGATGCCGAAATCATCGCCGTCGTTTGCGAGATCATGGTGAGACTCGGGGCTAGCGATTTCTGCGTGCTGGTCAACAACCGCAAGCTGATTGACGCGTTGCTCGAGGGGTGCGGAATCAGGGATGGGGCCAAGGGAAAGCATGTCCTGCGGGTGATCGACAAGCTCGACAAGGTGGGCGTAGACAATATCCGGCTGGAGCTGGGCAAGGGGCGTATTGATGATTCGGGGGATCCCATCCCGGGCGCGCACCTGGACGACAAGACCATCGACGCCATCCTGTCGTTTATTGCCATCAAAGGAGATTCGCGCGCGGAGGTAGTGGAGAAGATGCGCGAGGCTCTGCCGGTCAGCGAGCGATCAACCCAGTCCCTCGAAGAGATGACCCAACTGGCGGCGTGCCTCGACGCCTTGGGCGTGCCCGTGGCGCAGGCCCGGTTCGCGCCAAGTCTCGCCCGAGGACTTGATTACTACACCGGCCCGGTCTATGAAATCGCCATCGCGGAAGGCCGGTTCGGGTCCGTGGGCGGCGGCGGGCGTTACGACGGACTGGTATCGCGGTTCCTCGAACGCGGCATTGCCTGCGCGGGGATTGCGTTTGGCCTGGACCGGCTCATGGCGGCCCTCGAGTTCCTCGGGATAGCGCCGCGCATCTCAGCACAGTCCCAGGTGCTGGTGGCGTTCGTGGGGCGCGTGGCCGAGGCCGAGCTGCTCAAGGTCGCCAAAGAGTTGCGCGACGCCGGACTGCGCGCCGAGGTCTATTTCGGCAACAAACGCGGAATGAAACACCAGCTTGCCCACGCTGATCGCTGTCAGATTCCGGTAGCCGTCATCGTGGGTGAAGACGAACTGGCGAAGGGCCTGGTCTCGATCAAGGACCTCCTCGCGGGGAAGGATCAGCGCGAAGACATCGCCGACCACGACGCCTACCGTAAAGCGGGAAGAACCGCGCAAGTAACGGTTCCGCGGAGCGAGATGATCACGACCATTCGAGAGATGCTCGGAAACGAATAGCCGGCGAAACACGGGAGGGTTTGAATATGACCGGCCGGGAACGTGTGCTGGCGATGATCGAAGGGCGCGAAGTCGACCACTTGCCGCTGATGCCAATCACCATGATGTTCGCGGCGGACCTGATGGGGGTGAAGTACGGCAAGTATGCCTCAAACCATGACGTGCTGGCGGAAGCCCAGAGCCGCGTCGCCGAAGCCTTCGGGTTTGATTTTGTGTCGGCCATTTCAGACCCGGCGCGCGAAGCTGCCGATTGTGGCGCGGCCATCGAGTGGTTCGAGGATCAGCCTCCGGCAGTGGACGAGAGCCACGCCCTGTTGCAGCGCCCGGAGGATCTCGCCAGGCTCTCGATACCGGACCCGCTGGGCGGCGGGCGCATGCACGACCGGGTCAAAGGCGTCGCGCTGTTGAAAAAGCGCGTGGGGAATGAACGGATTGTCGAAGGCTGGGTCGAGGGTCCCGTCGCCGAAGCGGCCGACTTGCGCGGAATCAACCATATCATGATGGATTTCTTTGAGCGGCCTGAGTTTGTGCGTGACCTCTTTGATTTCATAATCGAGATGGAATTGGCTTTCGCGCAGGCACAGAAAGACGCCGGGGCCGAGCTGATGGGTGTGGGCGATGCCGCGGCTTCGCTGGTAGGACCACAGATTTACGAGGAATTCGTCTGGCCCGCCGAGAAGCGCCTCGTAGACGGCCTTCACGCCATGGGCCTCAAGGTGCGGCTGCACATCTGCGGCGATACCCGCGCCATCCTGAAGGGGATGGGACGGCTGGGCTGCGACATCGTCGATCTCGACTTCCTGGCGCCCGCTGCCCAGGGCCGTGCCGCGATGGGTCCGGACCAAGTCATCCTGGGCAACCTCGATCCTGTGCGCTGCTTGCGCGACGGGAGCCCCGAGAGCGTCCGAGAGGCCATCGCGAGATGCCACAGGGAAGCCGGCGCCCGCTTCATCGTCAGCGCGGGCTGCGAGGTCGTGCGGGATACCCCCCGCGAAAACCTCCGCGCCCTCTGCGAATATGCGCGTGAGACGAAGTAGGAATTTCGGGGACACAATACTCAATTATGACCATGAATGGTCAAAACACTTATGGCAGATAGTGCGCGCGAATTCCCAATTGAGTATTGTGTCCCCGAAATTAGCATTTTTCGCGGTGTTCGAACCGGGTCTCGATGTATTTGTCAATAATCTCGCGGAAGCCGCTTGCCAATTCCTGGGGAGAGCCTTTGAGTCCCGCGACTTTCTCGCCGTCCACATATACAGGGCAAACGGGGCTTTCCCCCGAACCGGGCAGGCTGATGCCGATGTTGGCGGCCTTGGATTCGCCGGGTCCGTTGACGACACATCCCATGACCGCCAGCTTGAGGGTTTCGATGCCTTTGTAACGTTTTCGCCATTCGGGAAGGCGTTTTTTGACGTAGGCCTCGGTCTGCTCGGCGAGTTCCTGGAACGTGGTGCTGGTGGTTCGTCCGCAGCCGGGGCATGATGTAATGCTCGGCGCAAACGACCGGAGTCCCAGCGCCTGAAGTAGTTCGCAGCAGGCGTAGACTTCCTCGCGCCGATCGCTCCCGGGACGGGGCGTGAGCGACACGCGAATCGTGTCGCCTATGCCCTCGCATAAGAGTGGGGCCATCGCGGCGGCGGACCAGACGAGCCCTTTGGCCCCCATGCCGGCTTCGGTCAGGCCAAGGTGTAGCGGCTGGTCCGTCTTCGAGGATAGTTCACGGTACAAGTTGATGAGGTATACGGGCGTAGACGTCTTGCACGAAATGACGATCTGATCATGTCGCAGCCCGGCATCGAGTGCGAGTTGGGTGGACTCGAGAGCCGAGAGGATCATGCACTCGTTCATCACCTCATCGGAAGGCTTGCCCAGCTGCTTGTCGGTGTTCTCCTGCATCTTGTGGATAACCAGTTCGGGGTTCAGCGAGCCAATATTGACCCCGATGCGCACGGGCTTGCCGTTATCGGCCGCAATCTTGCAGATAGTCTCAAAATTGGCGTCCCGGCTCGCCCCTTTGCCGGTGTTGCCGGGATTGATGCGGTATTTGTCCAGAGCTTTCGCGCACTCGGGGCACTGTGCCAACAGCTTGTGGCCGTTGTAGTGAAAATCGCCGACAATCGGGGTGGTATATCCGGCATCTCGGATGTGCCGGACAATTTCGGCGACAGCTTCCGCGGCTTTGGGAACGTTGACGGTGACCCGGACCAGCTCGGAACCCGCGTCGGCAAGTTCCATGATTTGTTTCGCGGTAGATTGCGGGTCGGCCGTATCGGTGTTGGTCATGGACTGCACGACGACCGGCGCGCCCCCGCCCACCTTTACATTGCCCACCATGACGCCGATGGTTTCCCGCCGTTTCGCCACTGCCATAGATGATAATCCTCTCGAAAACGCCCGTCTCGCGTGATCGGTCCCGGGCGCTGATTTTAACCGGCTGTAACCACACTGGTCGCGCGATCATAGCGCATCGGGAAGGCAGAAGCGAGCGCTTGCGACGCTTAGACATCCTCTCCCGCGGGGCAGCGGCTGCAGCGGCCGCACGCTTCGATGACTCCGTGCAGCGCAGTGACCCGGATGAGCCCGGTCAAGCGCGTGTGCCCGTCTTCAAACCCGATCCTCGCGGCGGTACAGGCATTGTTGAGCCCGCCCGCCGCCGCACCTCTCAGTACGGCGCAGGCAGCCTGTACGGCAAACAAGTGTTTGAGTGCAAGGAAGGCCTCCGCATCGCTTTGAGGCCGGCAGTATTTGAGCAGTTCCTCCGGACTCGTGTCCGCGATCTCGTCCAAGGTTCTGCCCGTCAGCATGAAATCAAGAAACGACTCAGCGCCCACAGCACGCCCGCAGGCGCGTTTATGAAGGACATACGAGGCCAGCCGGTCATCGGCATCGAAGACAACCTCGACGCGTTCGCTGATGTCGTTGCAGGGCATGGTCTATCTTCACGCGTTTGTTACGCGCCGTTTTGGAACGCTTTCTCGATCTTGGCCGCCAGGATGAAATCGTTCAGGGTGAGGCCGCCGGCCTTGTGGGTCCACACCGTTACCTTGACCTTGCCATACGTTAACAGGATGTCGGGATGATGGCCTTGAGTCCGGGCGATGCGGGCCACCTCGCTTGTGAAGTCCACAGCGGGGGCAAATCCTTCGAACCCATACTCCCGCTCAAGATGGTGCTCTCCGACAAGGCGCCAGTCCCCGACAAGCTTGTGCATTAGAGCCTCAAGTTGACGGCTTTCCAGGGCCGGCACCTCGCCCTTGCACGGTTTGCATTCCTGCGCCGCCAATCCCTCAAGTTCTTCCGGCATGATGTCATATCCTTCCAGCCTTTGACACAAAACCCTGTAACCATAGACACCGGCGAAGAGGTGTATATTCCCTCAAGCATTTTCGCCTAGCCCCCAAATCGCCGAATAACACGACGATTGGGGAAACTCACACAGAGGCACAAAGGACGCGGAGGAAATGGAGCGCCCGCCGAAGCGAAATCTGCTCAATGTCTGCGTTTATGATGCGGGGAATGCCGTCCCTCATCAGCGCCTCGCCGAAGTTGAGTAAATAGCCGAGTCTGACACCCATCAACCGCAGACAGGTCAACACCGGTTTACGGTGCGCCTTTGCGACCTTCTCCGCGGATTTGAGTTCCACAAGAACGGTTATCCTCCACGATGAGGTTTACACGAAACCCTTTATCGAACCGGAGCCCGCGAAGCTCGATGGGGATGGGAATTTGCCGTGCTGCGCGCAGACCCCGGGCCTCCAAATCCTGCGCAAGAACACCTTCGTGCACTGTTTCCAACGGCCCGGGACCCGTCTCTCGCTGAAGCGCCACCGCGCAATCCACAATGATGCTTCCTACCTCATTTTGTTTCGGAGGATTCCATCTTCGTGTTCCCTGTGTCTCCGTGTGAGTTTATTCCTGTCTTTATGGAGACAATAAGGTCCCTCCAGCGAGGGCTTTCTTATCCGGCGATTGGGGCGGGCCGACACCAGTTGACATGCCACGCAATCAGAGGCACCATTAGAGAACACGTGTTTCGCATCAGGCGCCACCGGAGGAAGCAGAACATGCTGAGAATCATTCACGCTATAGCGCTGATTCTTGTGCCTATCGTCACAGCCGCCGCACAAGAGCAAAACATCGAGATCTACCGCGTATGCGGATCAGAGATCCCGGGCATTTACAAACACCCCGCCTCAATCACTCAGTTAGACAACGGAGACCTCTTTCTTGCGTACTATGGCGGCTCGGACGAATACGGCGACGATACCGCGGTCTACGGCATGCGCCAAAAGAAAGGGGAACCATGGTGGTCGCCGCCCGCGGTCATCGCTGATACGCCGGACCGGGGCGAGGGCAACCCTGTAGTCTGGCAAGGCCCCGGCGGGGTCGTCTGGCTCTTCTACGTCAACCGTTACGGCGAAACCTGGAGCAACGCCCGCGTGAAGGGAAAAATCTCGACCGACGGCGCCCAGACATGGTCGGACTCCTTCATGCTGACTTTCGAAGAAGGAACCATGGTTCGGGGGCGTCCCGAACTCCTCAAGAACGGCGACTTCTTGTTGCCCATGTACTACGAGACCGGCGAAGACCGGGAACGTACCGCTCCCACGACCTCGAGCTTCTTCATGCGCTATAACCACGAGACCAAAACGTGGACTGAAACGAACCGCATCAAGTCCGAGCGGGGCAACCTGCAGCCCCAAGTCGAGCAACTCGACGACCAATACCTCGTCTGCTACATCCGCCGAGGCGGGGGCTTCGAACCCGACGAGACCGGTTACATCCTCAGAAGCGAATCACATGACGGCGGATTAACCTGGAGCGACGCCAAAGACACCGAATTCCCCAATCCTAACGCGGCAGTCGATTTCCTTCGCCTCAAGAACGGGCAT
>Ga0116187_1002302_pt1 | contig 18903 bp, 16 predicted proteins | sample AD_JPNNA6_MetaG_FD_89755 | JGI IMG/M metagenome (GOLD analysis project Ga0116187, IMG submission 89755) | Active sludge microbial communities of municipal wastewater-treating anaerobic digesters from Japan - AD_JPNNA6_MetaG | ecosystem: Engineered > Bioreactor > Anaerobic > Digestate | place... | reverse complement strand
CTCTACTGTTCACATCCGGCAGTTCCACAAAAACGATGTCTCCCAGCTCGCTCTGAGCGAAATCTGTGATGCCCACGGTGGCGAGGTCGCCGTTCAACTGCACCCATTCGTGGCTCTCGGTGTAGTATAGTTCTTCCATTACCATGGTGTATTCCTCCAAAAGAGAGATATTTTTACTTACTCACGCCAAATCTCGGCAAGGCATTTTTGTGTCAAGCACAAGTTCTTTGCCGCCTTCCCTCTACAAGCCCAGAATCAAGTCCCAGCGGCTTTGCCCGTCCTTGTTTTGGCTGAAGCGCAGGCCCAGGTTGAATGAAACGTTGTATGCCACCGAAAGCTCCGCGATCAGTTCCGCGCCATAGGCGGAGATGGAGCCGCGCCCTTCTTTGCCCATCGGGCTGGCAAGGTCGTAAAAAAGCCCCAGATTGATGTCTTCCACATAGATGTTGGGAGTCCAGAAACCGTTGCGAATCTTGAACAGCGGGGCATACCAGGAGTTGGCAAGCATGAATCCCTCGCGGGCGTTCCATTCTTTGGCATAGCCCCTTAGCGCGGGGAAGACCTCATCCGGGTTGGCGTCCGGGTCTCTGGCCAGGATCAGGTTGCTGCGCAGTTCGGTGGAGAGCGGCGCTTTGACGCGCAGGTTGTACTGGCCTTTCCAGCCCAGGCGGTCACGATCCGAGCTTAGCCAGCCGTCCTTGCTTTCATATAGCAAGCGGGTGGTGGTGCCAAGCCTGACCCCTTTGTAGGCAAAGCTGGCATCAAGGAAGGGGTAGAGCAGTTTGCGGTAGTTTTCATTTTCCTTGCCCCAGGCCATGAAACCGAAGCCCGGATTGAGTCCGGTAAGGCCGTAGTTCATGCGGGTGATCAGAGGCACATACTGCTGCGAAATGAGGGTCTTGCCGTCCAGATTGCTGAACTCGAGGCTGTGTTTGGCCGGACGGAAAAAGTGGTTTTCCAGGCTCAGTTCATAGCCCCATTCCTTCTTGGACATGTCATAGAGCACAGCCGCGCTCCACAAGGGGAAATCCCCCACCACGTCCTGCCCTGCCATCATGATTCCCAGGGTCAGTTGATCGAGCGTAAACAGGCTGTCCAGGGTGTCTGTCGAACTGTCGATTAAGGGAACGCGGTAAAACCTGGGCCAGAGCATGTGCAGGATGTTGGAGGCGTAGGTTCCCCGCTTGACCTCATACTTGCCCAAGACCTTGCCCTCGCCGCCCCGCAGGCGGGAGTAGGGAAGGCGGGAGCTTTTGCCGGAGGGTGGGTTGAATGGTTGCAGGGAAAGCCTGTCCGCATACACATCCTGTCCCTCGCCATTGATCGCGATGAACCAGTTTTGTCCGCCACTGCCCTGCACCGCGCATCTCAGCTCGGAAAAGCCGCTGAATTTGGAAACCTGCCGGCTGGAGCTGTTGTAGAGGTAGGAACCGTTTTCTCCATTATAGATGGCCGTGAAGAGCAGGTTGCCGTCCTGCACCCCGGTCACCGTCTCCAGATGGGGTGTGTCCACCAGGGGCGTCAGTTGCAGGGATGCCAGGTTCAGTTCATAGATGCTGTTGTTATGCCCGAACCTTCGCGCGGTCACAAAGACTCTGCCCCTGCTCTGGTGGATGGTGCCGATCAGACAGTCGAGGTTACCCAGGGGCTTTGTGCTTTTGGTGGAGGGATCCAGTTTGAGCAGGACACTTTTCTGGTGGGTGGGGTCATCCTCGGAGATCAGTATCTGCCCGTCATCCAGCTTGCAGAAGGAACGCGCGGGGCCGGAATAGAGTTTGCGGCGTCCTCCTCCTTCCAGCTTCTGTTCCCAGATTTGGGTGATCACGCCCAAGCCGTCCATGTTGTTGTTGGAATATCCGCCTTTATACTCCGACCTGCTGTAGTAGAGCTTATCCCCGTGGATCTGGTAACCGGCGGGGAAATCCGAACCCTGCTGCACCAGGACTTCCTGCCGGGCCTTGCCTCCGGGGTCGGAAACACGGATCAGGCGGTGGCTGGAAAAGCCGCTGCCGGGGCCGGTCTTGCTAACGCCGTAGTTTGTGTAGTAAAGGTTTCTCGCGTGGTATTGCAGGTTGTCAGTGCGTCCTCCCCGGCGGGTGATGTTTTGCTTCGGCAGGGGTTTGGAGCCTTGCTTCATCTCCGCTTTCCAATCCGCCCACAAAGCGGTTGTAGGCTTGCCATACACCTTTTTGTAAGCCGCGTCCAAAGAAAGGCCGGAATAGATGGGGTTCAGATAGGACTGCAGTGAGGAGCCCGTTTCGCCGTAGAGCTGGGAAAACCTGCTTTCGCCGTATTTATCGGCCAGATACTGGTGGAAGCTGGAACCGTAAACATAGTAGTGCGCCAGTGGATTGCCATAGCTGTAATAGCAGGCCTTGCCGGCGGAGGGCAATTTGCCTTCCCGGGCCAGCGCGTTGATCACCGCGGCATAGGTGCCCGCGTTCAGCCTGCCGCCAAACTCCGATAGCTGGGATTCGCCATACACCGTGATGCCCTCGGTCATCCACATCGGCTGGTAGAGGTTGGGATAGAGGATATTGCCAAAGAGCGTCCTGAGCAGGGCAGGTTCGCCGCTCACCTTGGTCATCTGCGCCATGTGGATGTATTCGTGGATGCCCACGATCTGCCACCAGTCCTCGCCCAGAGCCAGTTCATCCTGGGAGGGGGGATAGGCGAAGAGGGCCATCGACTTGCCAATCGGGCTGGCGTAGCCATTCACCATGTTGCCCATATCCTCCAGCAGAACGGGCACCCGCGCTGGTTTGTTGCCTGTCAGCTCCTCCACGTAGGGACGGCTGTATTCCAGCGCCTGCAGCGCGTTCATGGCCTCGGTGGCCCAGCCCTTGCGGTAATAAACCTCAAAGTTGTCCGTGGAAAGCGTATAATAGTTCGGCCAGGCAGCCAGAGCCGGAGGCAGCAGGCAGAGGCCAAGAATAAACATGGTTTTCAGCAGCTTCACAGCATTCTCCTCGTGTGATACTTGCAATGCCGCCAATTATAATCCCGTCAGCGGCTGTCAAGTAGAAATGGAGCCCACCCCTTCCCGCGGGGCAGAAAATCCTTGACCACTATGCCGATCCAGCCGATTGTGATACGGATATGAAGACAGATTCACAAGCAACCCACAACACCTGCAAGAGAGCCCTGGTCATCAACGACCTCTGCGGCTTTGGCCACACCTCGCTGATGGCCTTCATCCCCATCCTCTACCGTTTGGGGATCAGGGTCTGCGCCTTTCCCGCGGCGGTGCTCTCCGTCAACACCGACTATCCCGACCCCCATTGGGTTGACATGAGCCCCCACCTGCCCGCTTTTGCCAGACACTGGCAGGAGGTGGGACTGGATTTCAAGGCCATCTGCAGCGGCTTTTTGTCTTCTCCAGACCAGGTTTTACTGGTGGGGGAGGCGATCGACAGGCTGCGGGGCAAAGATAGCCTGGTGCTGGTGGATCCGGTGCTGGGGGACGGCGGCTCCCTTTACGGCTGCTACGGCCCGGAGATGGTGGAATCCATGCGGGAACTGGTGCGCCGCGCTGACCTGATCACTCCCAATTTCACGGAAGCCGCGCTGCTGGCCGGCGAAGCTGCCGACGCGCGGGCAGATGAAAGCGTGATGCTGGACTGGTGCCGCCGCATCAGCCTGAGCGGCCCCCGCCACATAGTGCTTACCTCCGTGCCCGGTTCCCGGCCGGGTATGCTGGAAGTGCAATACTATTGCGCTTCCCGCGACAATCTTGTCCACTATCCCTACATCCGCAGTGGAGGCATCCATCCAGGCGCGGGGGACTGCTTCACGGCCCTGCTTATGGCTGGCATGGTAAACGGCTTTTCCATCGAATCCTCGGTGCGCGCCTCCGTGGAGATCATGACCCTGGCCATCGAAGCCGGCATCCCTTCCAACGCCGATCCCCGCGAGGGCATAGACCTGGAACGCATGCTGCAGTGGGACCTGGCTTCGCATTATCAACCCTGAAGGAACCCATACGCCCATGAAAACTGTCATCCTGCTCACCATCTCCAACATCTTTATGACCTTCGCCTGGTATGGCCACCTTAAATACAAGAATTCCCCGCTCCTGCTGGTGATCCTGGCCTCCTGGGGCATCGCCTTTTTTGAATACTGCTTCCAGGTGCCCGCCAACCGCTTCGGGCACGGCACCTTCAGCGCCTATCAGCTCAAGACCATCCAGGAGGTCATCACTCTGGTGGTGTTCAGCGTTTTTTCCGTGTTTTACCTCAAAGAGCAGTTCCGTTGGAACTATCTGGTGGGCTTCGCGCTGATCGTGGCGGCGGTTTTCTTTATCTTCAAAAAGTGGTGAACTGCGCTCAGGCCAGGCTCCGGTAAAGCCCCGCCACTTCCTCCGCGCTTACCGCGAAAGGATTGTTGGCCATGTTGCGGCTGCCCATCACCTCTGGCACTGCCATGGCGATAAACTCTTCCGTTATGTCCAGTTCCGCCTTCATGCCCAATCCATCCAGCCAGGCGTAAAAATCCTGCCTGCCCATGCCCAGGGCGTGGAACAGCTCATCCAGTTCCGGCCGCAATGCCCTGGAGTAAAGCTCCATGACCTGGCGCATCGCGATGCCGTTGCTCAGCCCGTGGGGCACTCCAAAGTGGCTGGTGAGCGGATAGCCCAGGGAGTGCTGCAGGGTGGTGCTGGTGCTGGAGATGGCGAGGCCTCCGTAGAGCGCGGCGCGCATCATTTCGCTGCGCGCGGCAAGATCGCCGGGCTGAGCCAAAGCCTTTTCCAGATTGCGGATGATGGCTTTGATCCCACTATATATGAGGGGATAAAGCAGTGCCTCGCGTTTTTGGGAGTAGATGCCTTCCAGGAGGTGGGAGAGCGCGTCGATGCCGGTGTTCAGCGTTTCCCGTGCGCCCATGCTGAGGGTGTGGCGGGGGTCGCAGATCGCCAGCGCGGGAAAAGCCAGGCTGCTTCCGAAGCCCGCCTTGCGTTTTCTGCTCCGGTCGGTTAGCACTGAATACTGGGTCACCTCGGTGCCTGTGCCGGAGGTGGTGGGCACAGCCGCCAATGGCAGGCTGCGCTTGAAAAGATCGGTGCGGTATAGCTCGTCCTCTGCCAGATCATTCGCGCTGGCCAGGGCGATGGCTTTGGCGGCGTCTATCGGGCTGCCTCCGCCGATACCGATAACGAAGTCGCATTCGCTGGCGTTGAGAGCCTGGGCTCCTTCCAGCACCATTTCCAGGCTGGGGTTTTCTCCGATGCGCGCGTGAATCTGCCAGGAGATGCCCTTTTCCCGCAAAACTTCCAGCACGGAGTCCAGGGCTCCGCTTTGCACGGCGCTTTGCCTGCCGGTCACGATAAAAGCCCGGCTGCCCAGGCTGGCAAGGTCATCCGCCGCCTGGCGCGCGGCCTGCTCGCCAAAGTGTATTTTGGTGGGGTTGTAGATCATGTGAGTGTTTCTCCTGTGGCATAGCTTTCCCCGCCCTGCCTCCCAAGTCAAGCTCTTTTTTCCCCGCCTTGTCCTTGCCCCGGAACCATTCTATCTCTTCCGTCGCCCTCCTTTGCATCCTATGGATTTCTTGGGGTTTTCCTTAGGTCATCCTTAACTTCGCAACCACATACCTAAGGATGATGGTCTTAACTCATTCAGGCTCAAATGACAGCGGTATGTGGGGGATGGGGGAAGGGATTGATTCGGGACTGGAAAAGACCGTTGAAATAATTCTCTAAAACAGAGGAGTTTAGCGGGTATCGCAGCTCTTCAAAAGACTGGATCACGGCTCAAACCACCCCACCAAACCGCTACGCGCTTTGGCGAGGACCCCGGTAGGCCGTGATGACGCAGTATATAGTCTGGGGTGGTTTGTTTCGGGGTCGGGTGGGACTTGTTTCAGGGGAACCTTTCCACCTCAAAAACACCTTTCCACCTTTCCACCTCAAAAACACCTTTCCACCTTTCCACCTCAAAACACCTTTCCACGGACTTTACAGATTACTTGATCCTGACAATGAAATCCCGTTCCGGGCTGAAGTGCTGAAACTGCCAGTGGAATACCTCTCCCGTCCCGCCGGAACTGACTTCGGGCGAGGGGAAGGGATAATCCTTAAGTTCAATGCCGGGTTCCAGGGTCAGGGTGATATCACAGAAGGGAAGCGGCCTGCCCCAGGAGTTGGCAGTCAACAGAACATAGTGCGCGGTTTTGCCGCTGATCTTTTGGCTGTAGCTGATGCGCAACTTGGCGAAACTGCGGGGAGGCATGTCCAAACGGAAACTGAAGCCGTTTTCGCTTAGCCCGGCAAGCTCGACAGCCATGCTGTCCACCGGCTCGAGCAGATCAAGCTTTACATCACTGGCCATCCCTATCAGCGGGGTGGAGGGAACCGGAAATACGATCAGCCTGCTGAGGGCTTCGTTATTCAGGTTGCTCAGGTAAAAATCCCCGCGCACAGTCCAGAGCAGAGTGTCGGGTGACGCGCCGCGAAGCAGCGAAAAATCGAGCTTTTCGCCCTCGAACCCATACCGCGCCTGGGCAAACAGCATAGCCGGCAGCAAGGCCGCAAGGCAAAGGGCAAGACGCAGGTTCATTTGAGGACGGTTATTTTGCTCCTGGCCAGTATCCTGCCTCCCTCGCTCAGTGATATGAAGTAGATTCCGCTGCTGAGTTTGGGAAGTTCCCAAACCGCTTCGCCCGAGGAAGGCATCTCCTTGCCGGACAAGAGCCTGCCCCGCAGGTCATAGAGGCGCAGCCTGGCAGTCTGACCCAGGGGAGAGCCGGATTCATACTTCAGGTTGAGGGTGTTTCCCGAGGATGGGCTGAGTAGTGATGGATACAATTTCAAAACCCCAGCGGGAGGTATCAGCTCCGGGACATACGAGCCCATGAGGTTGACTGTTCCATAAAGATGGATCGTTTCGCCGGGCTCGGGGAAAAGCAAATCCTGGATCACGGTGCCGTTCGTCTGGGGGTCTTTAACCAGGATACCCTGGCGAGTCGCGGGTGATGTTAATACCCAGTCTCCGGATGAGTTGGTGCCTCCAGTGTAATGCTGGTCATAGACTGGGGGATATCCGAAATAGCTGTGAAAGACTCTGATACCCGCGGCGGGGTTGCCATTGGTATCCCTCAAATGCACGTTCACGGTAGAGTTACAGGCAGGATCATACGTAGAGATGATGGGCCCGTTGTCCTTAGCCCAGGTAAGACCTGTTTCGTAATAACCATGGACAGAGTAAACTGAAACATAGACTTGCGTTGCGGATTGCCCAGGACCAAGTGCGTGCATGTGGACGCTGGGGTCGTTCTGGGGCCCCCAGCGCAGCTCTTCCGGAATAAAGGAAGGAGGCCCTGCCAGTCTGAGAAAATCTTCATTTCTCTGGATGGTAAAACCTGGGATCTCCTGGCTCAAGTTTATAATGAAGAAAGGTTCGGAAGGCTGGGTATAGCTTGAGGGCAGGTAGTAGGAACCGGCTGAAGTGGTGAAGCACAGGTCGTTTACTGTAAACCCATCCCACCAAGCCTCATCTCCAAACATCACAAAGCAAGAATTGTTTTCATCGAACCAAACCCTTGCAAGATACCTGGGTATAAGTGGATTCCCGCTCAGGGCTGCCAGCCACAGGAGCGTAATCAGCAGAAGTGAAAGCTTTTTCATGATTCCTCCCATAAAGAGATCATAAAAAGATTAACAAAAATAGGAAATTCCTTTGCGGCGCATGGATATCACCTTGATAAACAAGGCAGGGCAAAGAATCTCCATCAACACTTTATCCACACTATTACTGAATGTTGAGCGTAAGGCCACGGTGTGGATAAGATGATTTAATGCCCAAAAATAGTCAAGCACTTTCTTTGCTTTTTGGTATTCTCCTGATCAAGAATGACCCGATTCCTTTATGTTTTGAGGTTTTGGGCGTGGGCTTTTAGCTGGACTTCTTGAGCTAAAACACGACACAGAAGCCGCGGCCAGCTTTTGAACTTGACAAAAAATGGCGGGCAAAAATAAAATGAAAGGTTACATTTACAGAATGAGTTAGCTTGGAGTTGATATGGCACTGTTAATGAAGACCACAAAGTTCGTGGAATCGCAGATCGACACCTTTTTGGATGTGGTGAGCGATTCGGGGACGCTTTTCCAGTTGGGGGTGGAGGATTACCTTCAGGGCAGGATAGACCAGTTTGAAGAACGGCTGGAGCAAATCCGCGAAAACGAGAAAAAAGCGGATGACCTGCGTGTGGCTGTCGAGCGCTACCTCTATGAGCGCACCCTGATCCCGGAAAACCGGGGCGACGTGCTGGCCATTTTGGAAAACACAGACGAGGTGGTGGACAACATCAAGGACACTCTGATGCAGTTTTCCATCGAGATGCCGGAAATCCCGCCTGAGCTGAACGACCTCTGGGTGCAGACCACCCGCGCTTCCACTGCCGCGGTGGAGCAACTGATCTTCGCGGTGCGTTCCTTTTTCTGCGATCTTTCAGCCGTGAACAACTATATCCACAAGGTCTATTTCTTTGAGCGCGAGGCAGACCAGATCGGCGAGAAACTACGCAGGCAGATCTTTGGACTGGATATCGATCTGGCCCGCAAAAGCCATTTGCGCTGGTTCGCCATCCACATCGAGCAGATTTCGGATTACGCGCAGGCCGTGTGCGACAGGCTTGCCATCTATACCATCAAAAGGCAGTTGTAGGCAATAAATGGTCTTTTTCTACCTGATCAGCGGACTCTTTATCGCCTGGACCCTGGGCGCGAACGACACCGGCAATATCTTTGGCGCGGCGGTGGCCACCCGCATGCTCAAGTTCAGGCAGGCGGCTCTGATCGCGGCAATCTTCATCTCGCTGGGCGCCGTGCTGGAAGGCAGCGGCCCATCGGGAACCCTGGGAAAACTGGGCTCGGTGGACGCCCTGGGAGGAGCATTCACAGTGGCCCTGGCAGCAGCGATGGCGATCTTTGCGATAGTCCGGGCGGGCATCCCGGTCTCGGTCTCGCAGACCATCGTGGGCGCTATAATTGGCTGGAACTTCTTTGCCGGCAAGCTGACGGATTTCAATTCCCTGTTCACCATCGCGGGCAGTTGGGTGACCGCCTTCATCGTGTCCGCGGGGGTGGCGGCTTTTTACTTTTACCTGATGAAGCTCTGGATCAACCGCTCCTCAATGCACCTCCTGGAGCAGGATATGCTGATCCGCTATGGACTGGTGGTGGTGGGGGCTTTTGGTGCTTACTTTTTGGGAGCCAACAACATCGCCAATGCCGTGGGAGTCTTTGTGCCGGTAACTCCTTTCAAGGATATTCAGGTGGGGCAACTCTTTGTCATTACGGGGGTGCAGCAGCTTTACATTGTGGGCGCGGCGTCGCTGGTGCTCGGTATCTACACCTATTCGCACAGGTTGATGGGAACGGTCGGCAAAGACCTGTTCCAGCTTTCGCCCGCCACCGCTCTGGCGGCCCTGCTGGCGGAAGCCACGGTGCTGTTTCTCTTTTCATCCCGGGCGCTCTACCGGCTTTTGCTCAGCCTGGGCCTGCCCACGATTCCGCTGGTGCCCATCTCCTCCACTCAGGTGATGGTGGGCGCGGTGATTGGCATCGGCCTGGCCAAAGGCGGCAAGAACATCCGTTACAACGTGTTGGGCAAAGTGTCCCTAGCCTGGGTGGCGGCGCCGGTGATGGCGTTTTTCTTTTCCTTTATCATGCTCTTTATCTCCCAAAACGTCTTTGAAATGGAAGTGAACCGCCCGCTGGTTTACAAGGTGGACAAAAGCGCCGTGCGCGAGATCGAAAGGCAGGGGATGAACATCGACAACCTGTCCTTTGTGAACCTGCGCAGCTTCAAGACGGAGCGGGAACTTTATCACGAACTGGTATTGGACGATGCCTATACGCCCGAGGAAGCCAGGAGAATCGTCGCCATCTGCGAAATGTATCCTCTGCAGGTGAAGATGGAAACCCTGCACGGCCGGGGCCTGGACAACCGTTTCAGCCGGGAGCAGTTGGACGCGCTGCAAAAGCTGGAGGAGCGGAAGTTTAACCGGCGCTGGGAACTGGATAAGGCTTTGGCGGAAGACCCCGCCTGGCAGTTGACCCCGGAGGCAAAGAACCAGTTGGAAAAAGACCGCAATGCCGGTCTGAAAGATGATCTGGCCATCCTTTACCGCGTCTTCTATCAGCCGGAAGAGAAGCGATGAGCCCCTTTGTAGCCAGCATCCTGCCGCTGTTCTTTTCCTTTGCTGTGGGTGTCGCCGCCCGCCAGTTGAAGCTGCTTTCAGCCAAAGATGCGACTGTGCTGCTGCGTTTTGTGCCCAACGTCTGTTTGCCGCCCCTGATGATCCTGGCCATTTACCGGGTGGAGCTGGCGGGAGACATGATCCTGATCCCGTTTTGCGCCATGCTGGTGGTCTTTGCCATCTATTTCATCTCCTCCGCGGCGGGCAGGGCGCTCAGGATGAGCGGCCCCACCTTTGGCAGTTTCCTGGTGGGTACCCTGATCATGAACACCGCCTATGCCCTGCCCTTTTTCCAGTCCGCCTTTGGAGACGAAGGGCTGGCAAGGGCGTCGCTCTATGACATCGGCAACACCTTCCTGATCTTTACTTTCAGCTATTACAACGCCATCAAATATGGCGACAACTCCCACACGGACAAGATACAGTGGAACAAATTCCTGAAACTGCCGCCCCTCTGGGCGATGCTGGTGGCCTTTGGTATCAAGCTGGGAGGGATGCGGATTCCCCCGCTGGGGATTGAGATTCTGGAAATGTTGGGGCAACCCTCCGGAACGATCATAATGGTGGCGATGGGGCTCACCTTTCATCCCCGGCTTTCTCATCTGGGCAAGGCTTGCCTGGGTGTGTTCATCCGCATGGGCTGCGGACTGGGCATAGGCTTGCTCCTGGCGTGGATTTTTGGGCTGCAGGGCATCGCCCGCAATGTGGTGGTCACCTGTTCCGCCATGCCGGTGGGCTTCAACACGCTGATCTTTGCCGAACTGGAAAATCTGGATCTTGAGTTCGCCTCCACCATGGTATCCATCTCCATCGTGCTCGCGATGATCACCACTCCTTTACTCATCCAGCTTTTCAGCTAAACCACCCCTTTTTTCATTGATGGCGGGGAGATACCGCCCTCAGAGGCAGATGGCTGGCCCATACCCATCCGATGTCCGAATGATTCTCTTTCCGGCGATTGCCCTGCGATCAATGAGCGGTCAATGAGCGATGAAGATATGAGGGCGGCCCTCCTTTCCCGGGAAACAAAAAAGCCCGGGACAATCCGGGCTTAAATGTGTTTGTGAGATTGAATCAGAAATGATAGGTGAGTCCCAGATTGGCTGCCAACACCGAGGAGTTGTAGGTTCCTTTCATGTTATTGGCGGTCTGGGTGTCAATCACGCGTTCGGGAAACTTGATGATCTGGCCATTCACGTCGAGGGTGAACTTGCCGAAGTCTCGGCCATAGCCGATATTGCCGCTGATCTTGTCGCCGATGTCGGAGAGGGTGGGATTCTGGGTTTCCTCGGGGATGGGGGACTGGTCGTAGTAGAATCCGGCGCGCAGGGCGTTGCTGCCAAGGCGGTACTCGGTGCCCAGGCTGACGCGGCTGGTGTCTTTCCAGTTGAAAACAAGATCAATATTATCATAATATGTGCCGGAGACTGACACATCATCGAGGAAAATGACTTCGATCCGATCCAGGCGGCCCCACATGCTGTAAGCGTAATCCAGATTCAGGCTCCAGTTTGGCATCACTTTGTAGGAGACACCCACAGCCACTTCCGCGGGAAGCCTGAGGTTCGCTTCCACATCGCCTTTGCCGCCAAGGACGACGGGAGCCCAAACCGGGTTGGGTGACATTGTTAAAAGCTGCCTCAGGTAGTAGTGATAGCTGTTCAGCCACAGCTTGAGCTCGGCTTCTCCTTCCAGGGGTATGCTGGCGGGCATCTTGTAGGTGAGGCCCAGCGAGAGTTTGTCAGTCGGTTTGTAGAGGGTGCCGATGTTTCCGCCGAAACCCCAGCCCTTGCCTGACATCTCTATAGTGATGGGGCTGTAGAGGGAGTAATAGTAAGCGGGAGAGAGCTTGGTGACGTCGATCATACCGTATAACAGGCTGAAACCAATGCCGATAGAAAGGTTGTCCAGCAGGCGGTGAGACATGGTGGGATGGATATCCACGACTGCGATGGAGCTGGACATCTCGTTTTTTGGCATGCCGGTGGGAGTGAGCAGAGTGTTTTCTGCGGGAATGGGCGTTCCATCGGGAAGGGTGTCCGGCATGGCAAAGCCCGTGTTGGCAATGTCATAGGCGTCATAGGAGGAACCCAGGCCGTAGGGAACATAGATGCCCAGGCCGAACTTGGTTTTGGTGTTGTCCGAATAAAGCCCCATCAGGCTGGGAAACATGCTGAGCTTGTTTTCGGCAGAGAGTTCTTTATTGTACACAAAGCCGGGCAGGGGCACGCTGTTTGTCCACCTTGAATCTGGTTGGATAAAGCTGCCGCCCAGGCTGATCTGATCATTTTGGATAAAGGCCAGGCCAGCCGGATTCCAATACATGGCGGATGGGTCGTCGGCCATGCCGCGGAACGCTCCCCCCATCGAGATGGCGCGGGAGCCGATCCCGGAGAGGGCAAAACCTCCGGCAAAAAGCCCGGTGCTCAAACTGAGAAGCAGGACGAGCAGGGTCGCATTACGGATTGAGTTCATGATCACTCCTTATTTGCTAAAATGCTAATTTACAAACGCTAAGCTTTACCGCGAACACAATTCAAGTTTGCGGGATTAGTCAAGGAAAAAATTCATAGTTACGCCTTTGCCGGGATTTTTGGCAACTCGCTTGCTATCCCGTGACAGACCCTTTGGTCACTTTGGACAATCCCTTTGGAAAATCTCGAAAAATGACAAACGGTTTGAAAAAATGACAAACGGTTTGGAAAGGAAATGGGTTTAATTATAGGCGAAATGACAAACGGTTTGGAAATTGTCCGCTAGGTGGAGATGATCTTTTTCTTACCTTTTATCACCGCTTTTGCGAGGGCTTTCCCATCACATTTCAGAACAACGTTCATGGACACGTTTTGGGCGGCAACTGGAGCTTGGGGGCTCACGACCCCGCCAGAGGCATAACCTTGTGCTTTTTGCGGATAGACTGTCGCCGCGTTCGGTATTTTGATGCCCGCCAATGCTTTCCGTATCTGCTCACCACTCCCGAAATTCAGGGCGTCGAAGAAGGGAACTCCAAATTGCGAGACACGTTCAGCGGAAACGATATATTCCTGGTCTGATACGGCGATGATGTTGCTGTCGCTGGTGGTGGTTCCTTTGCCCCTGAACTGCCCTCCCCCCGAAAACTTTTGCTCCGCGATCACCTTGACCTGCGCGAGTCCCAATGCGCCGACGGCTGCGGCTGTAGCTATCGAAAGCCATGCGGGTTTCACGGTGAGGGCATTGGTAACCCCTTCCGCGGTATTGGCGAGAGCGGAGGATATCTGCATCCTCTGTTCGATTTTCTTCATTTGCTTTTGTTTTTTGGCATATTCTTCTTCTATCTTTTCTTTTTCCTTGGCGAGCCACACATCTGTCTTTCTCTCTTTTTTAGCCCTCTCCTCCACCTCTTTTAGGGCATGATCCTTGGCAGATGCGATATTGTTATACATCTGGCTCCAGATCGATGAGATTTGGTTGGACAGAGTCTGAAAGGTGCTCTTAATCTTTGTCTGCTGTTCTTCGGGGATGTCGAATGCGTCCAGCAGGCGGCCAAAGATAGATTTACCCGGCTTGAAGTTCTCCATCTCCTGATCCAGGGCGGCGAGGCTGGCTTTCAGGATGATTGCCTTTTGCTCTTCTGATATCTTCATGAGCCTGACATCTTCCTCGATGCGGGCCTTTTTCCACTCATAATACGAGGAATCCAGGAACTTCACTTCGTTATAGTATTTCGCCTTGTCGCTGTCCCTGTTCACCGCCAGTTGGGCGGCTTGGGCTCTTTTGAGGTATATGTTCAGAAGCTCCTTCTCGGCCTCTGTCAGCTCTCCGTCTCCCTCGACGATGGCCTTCAGATTGTTGTAATGTTTCCAGCTTGCCACAGCTATTTCGTCATAGGTTGCCAGCCCCAGCTCACGCAGTTCAGCCAGATGGCTCATCTCGTCCTCATATTCGCTCTCAAACCGCTCCAGATAACTGTTGTCAAAGGCCTTCTTCTCTGCGTTCAGGGTCTCGGTCTGCGCTGCCAGCCATTTCTCCCGGGCTGCCTCATCGCTGGCAAAGAGCTTTCTGCTCTCAGCTTCCAAATACGCCAGCTTCCACTCATAATAATTAGAATCGTAAAACTTTAGCTCTTCATAATACTGCTTCTCCGCGGCGGCTTCTTTTTCCCGGTACTCTTCCCGGATTTTACCCAGTTCCCAGTCCTTGGCCTCCTGGAGCTCTTCCTTGTTGCTTCCTTGCGCTTTCTGTATCTCCTTGTCGAACATCTCATCGAGTTCCTGCTCCCGCTTCTTTTGCTCGTCAAATGCGGCCTTCTTCCAGGCCTGATACTCTTCCAACCGCTTCTTCCATTCTGGCTCCTGGCTCGATTTTGCGCTGCTACTTCCGGAAACTAAACCACCACCGGAGCTGCCGCTTTTTGTCTCGTCCGCGGGAGCGAGGATGTCATTGTCGATCCTGGCAGACAAATCGAGTATCTCTTTGTTTATATTCTGGATTTTGCCCTTGAGCTTGGGAATTATTTTTATCTCCAGATCATACGCCCGGTTCGCCCATTTTGATGGAACTACAGTCGATCCTGGATTATATCCCCCGACTTTGGCACCAAGCGGGTTAGGAACTGTCTGGATGGTTTTGACCCTATCCTTTGTCCCCGCTGCAAATTCTGCCTGCAGAGTTGCCAGTTCATCCTCTGCTTTAGCAAGCTTTTTATATTCCTTGGCCAGGTCTTCGCTCCTGTCTTCCACGATAGCCTGCTTGATCTTCATGTTGATCCATTCCTGCAGCTTGTCTCTGGCTGTATTCAATGCTGCCGCGATGTCGCCCCATGCTGACTTCTCAAGATCAATGTTTTTCAGATAGTTGGGATACTTCTCCATCAACTCCTTGATAACTCTCTGGTATTTTTCGTTTTGCTCTTTGGATCGATTTTGGGTGAGGTGCAGGTACTGATAAGCTCGGGTAAGCTTTTCAAACTCAACCCTCTGATCCATGAGTGACTTTTTGACGGCCTCGATGCCGGTTTTTGTGCCGGATAGCAGGTTGGCGAATTTGGCAACAGCATTGGCGGCGGCCCCAAGGATAGGGGTGAGCTTGCTGCCGATGGCTGCTTGCAGGCTTTCGACTGCGTCTTCCATATTGGCCACTGCGCCGGTATAGCTTTCGGACATCCGGTCTGCGGAGCCCGCGATCCCCGCGGCGGAATCGGTGAAGGTGGAGAGCATCGCTTCGCGGAACTCCGGCAGAGTGAGCTTCGTCAGGTCATCGATGCCCTTGAACGACTTGATCAGGTTGAGGACGCCCCGCTCACGGAGTATGTCTGCTGCCCCGACGCCGCCCGCGAAGGCGCGCCCCATGGCGGCAGCGGCCTCCACAACATCCATGCCCATATAGGCGGCGAGGTCAGCAGCCGCACTAATTGTCTCTTCAGCCTCGAGCCCGAAGGCCTTCAGGGTAGCCCCAGCTTCCACCACTCCCTTGAGCGTGGCGGGTGTATCCGCGGCCACTTCCCTGAATTTTTCGAAGGCGGCGGCGGCTTTGTCGGTATCCTGGTAAAGAGATTGCAGCCGGAGCTCGAGCTGCTCAAATTCCGCAGCGGTGGACACGAACTTACCCACCGTTGCTTCGTAGACTTTCAGGACCATGCCAATCGCGCTGGAAACTCCGTTCATCACCAGCCCAAACTCTTTGGCCCTCACTTTGAAATTGTCCAGGGCGCTAATCTGCTCGTTGAGGCTGCTTTCGATATCCGAAAAATCCGCCTCCGCGTGCAGCTTGTACTCCTTCGCAAGCTTCGCGATTACTTCGTCCAGCTTCTCTTTGCCTGTCAGCTCGAGGCGGATCGTGATCCTGGAATTACTCATTTGCTTTTTCTCCCTTTCCGATTAGACTGTTTTTAGAGGTAACACCAATGCTCATAATAGCCATTATCATCATGTTGCTTCCGCTTTTGGCGGTGCTGGGCTTTCTGTATGTCCTCTTCTTCAAGGGCAAGCCCGGCGAGACCGATCCCACCAAGCTCTAAGCCCCCGCGCCCATAAACGGACAAAAACGGGCGCCGGCTTCCTCTGTGTAAAGTTCCGCCAGCTCCACTGCCTCGTCCAGCTCCACCTCGGCAGGCTCCGCGCCTACCCTGTAAAGGATGTATCTCAATCTCATGTAAATGTTTGCGTCTGGTGCTTCTGCAACGCTTTCATCATCACTTCGGATTCTTCCGGCAATCCGAGCAAACTGAAAAAAAAAGCCAGGATCACAGCCATGACTTCCTCACGGCTGCAGTCCTCCCACTTCTTGGGCTCGATGCTCCCGTCTTCCGCCCTGTAGCTGTCCGACCTGGTAATGGTGGCGCAGACCTCGGCAATCGCCCCGCCTTGCAGCAGCGCCGCGAATATCCCAGGATAGTCGTAGTCCTTGATGCTGGCCATATCCCCGGTCAGCATCCCCTCGATCCCCGCCTCCTTAAACAGCGGATACAGCTTGCTCAGCGTGCTCACGTCGGTGTGTATCTTCATCAGTTTCTCTCCTTTATTTGACGACGAGTCCCTCGCCGTTTGAGGTTACTATCCGTTCCGCCATCCTCGCCGCCATCATAGCCAAAAACTCATCGTTGACGATGTTGACGTCAAAGCTCAGTTGTTCAGACATCGTGTCCGTGAAAGCGCGGGTCCCGGAAAGGGTCACCGCGGCAATCCGGACGTGGACGTGCAGCGATTTGGAACACATCAGGGGCAGGTCGTAGGTGAAGCGGGGCGCGCTGGAAGATATCTGCAGCCGCCCTTCCTCCGTCCCCGTGATCGCATACTTCGCCTGCTCATTGAAGAGTATCTCCGCGATATAACTGGTCCCCGGAGGATTCTCTTCCGAGGGGACGGCATTGATGTAAAGCCGGTTCTGGATCACGGTCAGGGAACTGTCTGCCGGCGGCTCCGGGTCTTTCTCCACGAACAGGTCTTCAAAGATGCTGGTTTCGATCCGGATATGGGCGGTGGAGGAGATATTGGAAAGGTTCTGGAAGTTCCGGTACCGCACCGCCACGTGGAAATATTGCCCTGTCATCCCCTCCATCTTGGGAAGGTTCGCGACGTTGGCAACCGAGCCCTCAAAATACACCGATGTCCCGGAGGAAGCCACCACCGTGTTCCCCGAAACCGTGAGCTGGGTGCTCGCCGAATTGTCCAGGCACCAGTAAAAAAGGTAGAACCCGCCAAATGGGTCATTGATGGTGCTGACGAGGATCTTGAGGAAGGAACCCTTGTCGCTTATGGAGGGAGTCGCGGGTGTCAGGCTGTTCAGCGTCCTGATCATGGGTGAGACCTGGCTGTACGCGACAGCGTCCTGGTCGGCATCGCCTCCCGCCAGGTTGCTGATCTTCTTCTGATTCGCGTTGAGCGCCTGCTTCAGGCGGAGTCTATCCGCGTTGATGTCAAAGGCCGGGGATGAGGAATACACCAGGTTCACCAGGCTCTGGAGGGTCATCTTCTTGGCTTCGTAGCTCGCGCTGGTGTCGCAGACCAAAAGGAGGTCCAAAAGCTCCGGAAGGCTGAGTGTGGAAAGGCCGGGAATGGTACTGTCGTTGGCTGCCATTTTAATCTCCTTGTGTAAAGCTTGCTTCGCTGCTCATATCTGCTTCCTGGTAGTTCGTGTAAGGAATGATGAGCTTGTTGTTCGCCGCCGAAAGCAGCAGATAGTGTGTGGAATCGAGCATCAGAAACCTCGGGGTGTTGACGATCAGGGGCAGTTGCGAAAGCAACGCCGGTGTAAAAAACTCTAGCTCCACCCCCTGCCCCGCGTTGAGGTTGGTGATCTCTTCATATTTGATGTCTTTCTCGGGCAGCACCCAAAACGAAGGTGTGGCTCCCGATGAAAACCGCGGCTGCAACAGGATCGGCGCGCCGTGGCTGCGGCTCTGGTTGATGATGTTCAGCAGCGTCAGATGGTCCTGATAGTCCTGCGGAGCGAGGTTCCAAAGCTTGATCCGCACCAGCGCCCGGTATCCCTTGAACACCGTGATCGTGTCTCCGGAAAGCGTCTCCAGATGCTCTTCCTTCGGCTGGAAAATGATCTGCCCCGCCGGGTTACGCCTGTGAAAATGCACCGACAGGTTACCTATCGCGAACCGTGGTGAACCGTAACTGAATATTGCATACATGGCTGCTCCCAAAAAGTTGCGAGTTGAAAGTTGAAAGTTGAGAGTTGAATTGCTTCGGCGAGTACCGGTAAGGTGTAAGTGATGTCATATCCATTCACAGTGGGTGCTTGGGCTTGAGATTTAAGGGTTGAATTCAGCCCTTGCATGCTCTCCTGCAGGAAACAATCGCATTCTTTCAGGAACCTTGTCTGTCCTGCTACTTGCAGCCCAGCTTTACCACAACTCTCAACTCTCCTAAAGCGCAGCCGAAGATATCGTGCTCTAATTGCCATCAGACTGCCTCGGACACGCAAACAACTCTCAACTCTCAACTCTCAACTCTCAACTCGTCCTCCCCTCCTCCTTCTGGACCGACAACCACCACTTCTCCCAAACCCCCACCTCCCAGATGCGCCCCTTCCTCCCACCCTACCACTATAACTGCCGCACCCGCATCGTCCCCTACGTCGAACCTGCCGATCCCTACGACGCCGCCCTGGATCGCTACCATAACCTCGCCAAACTCCGCGAAGCTGATGTCCAGGCCCTGGTTAATAAAGCCATTTCCCTCGAATTCGCCACACGCTCTCAACTCTTTGACCACCTCT
>Ga0116187_1002301_pt1 | contig 18905 bp, 14 predicted proteins | sample AD_JPNNA6_MetaG_FD_89755 | JGI IMG/M metagenome (GOLD analysis project Ga0116187, IMG submission 89755) | Active sludge microbial communities of municipal wastewater-treating anaerobic digesters from Japan - AD_JPNNA6_MetaG | ecosystem: Engineered > Bioreactor > Anaerobic > Digestate | place... | reverse complement strand
TCGGTCTGATCCAGGTCGCGATCCTCGCAAGGCTGGTGAGCAAGGCGGACTTCGGCCTCATGTCGATGATCGCCACTGTCGTCGGCTTCGCGCAGGTATACGCCGACGCGGGCATTTCGAACGCCATCATCTATCACCAGGAAGCAGAGCGAGACCAGTTGTCGTCGTTGTACTGGACGAACGTCGGGGTCAGCGTCACGATCGGCGTCGTCGTGGCCGTTTCGGCGCCGCTCGTGGCATCGTTCTTCCGTGAGCCGGGGCTCGTCCAGCCGCTGCGGCTGATGAGCTTGACCTTTGTGATCACTCCGCTTGGACAGCAGTTCCAGGTCCTGCTCCAGCGCGACCTGGAGTTCGGGTTGCTCGCGCGGCGCGACATGGCCGCCGCCGCGGCCGGTCTTGTCGTCGCTGTCGCGTTGGCGGCGGCTGGCCAGGGCGTCTACGCTCTCGTGGGGGGCCAGCTCACTCAGGCGACGGTGCGCGCGTCCACGACCGCGGCCGTGGGGTGGATGCGCTGGCGGCCGCGCTTGCACTGGCGATGGAGCGACATGCGCGGATTCGTCTCGTTCGGCCTGTACCAGATGGGCGAGCAGAGCATCTATTACTGGGCGGCCAACGTCGACTATCTTCTCATCGGCCGCTACCTCGGTCCCTCTCAGCTTGGGGTCTATACGATCGCATACAACCTCGTCGTCGTTCCCGTCAGCAAGCTCAACCCTGTGCTGACGAAGGTCGCCTTCCCGCTGTTCGCGAGACGGCAGGATGACCCCGATGCCATGCGGCGCGGCTTCGGCGAACTGATCGAGGTCGTCGCGTTCCTCGCGTTTCCTCTGCTCATCGGTCTCGGTGTCACGGCGTCGCTGGCGGTGCCGGTGATCTTCGGACCGTCATGGCAGGAAGCGGTCGTGCTCGTCCAGATAATGGTCGCCATGGGTGTACTGAAGTGCCTGAGTAATCCGCTCGGGTCGGTCTTGCTCGCCAAAGGCAGAGCCGACGTGGGTTTCTGGCTCAACGTGGCGAGCACGACGGTGACTGTGGGAATCCTCTGGGCGGTCGTGAGTCACGGGACCGGTGCGGTGGCGTGGGGACACACGGTCGTGAACTTGTCGTTCTTCTTTGTGGAGCTTTGGCTCATCGGACGCATCGTCGGAATGGGCTGGCTCGAGTACCTCCGTCGTCTTGCGCGGCCGGCGGTCACGGCAGCGTCGATGGGCCTGGTGGTCCTGGGACTGCAGGTGACGCTTCGTCCGACCGGGCTTGGGCAGGCATTCGAGCTGGGCGTACTCGTCACGGCAGGAGCAGTCGCGTACCTGGTCGCATGGCGTGTCGTCTCACGCGGCTACGTGCGCTCGTACTGGGCGATGGTGCGCGGGACGGGCAGGGAGGCCGTGGAGTGACAGGTCTCGGGGGCCTCGCCAGATACGATCCGCGGTGGCCGGGCGCGGAGCGGGCCCTCGCCAGGATGGTCCAGCTCGAACGCGACCATGCCGGGGCGCGGGATTCGGCGGACTCGCAAGGGGGCTTCTCGGCGATAGCGGTGAACGGCGCCAGACAAGGATCGTCGCCGCTTGCCGAGGAGGACGGCATGGCTGTCTGGCTCGATGGCGAGGTCTATGCGACTGAAGCGACCTGTGGCGGCTTCGAACCGGGACCCAGGACGGCTGCTGTCTGTGTGCTCCGAGCTTTTCTCAGGCGAGACGGGCGGGCCGCGGCGCTTGCCGCCCTCGACGGCCGCTATGTGGCCGTGGTGCATGACTGCCGCGCGGGATGTGTCCACCTCGTGACTGATCGTCTCGGGGACCGCTTCCTCTTCTGGACGGTGGTCGGCGGCGCTCTGGCCTGGTCGACCACTCTGGGCGGTCTGCTCGCGGTGCCGTCGTTCGTGCCGCGGGTCGACGAACAGGCTGTGCGGGAGTTCGTTCAGGTCGGTCATATGCTTGGACAACGGACGTGGTTCGCGGGTGTGCAACTGGTGCCTCCCGGGAGCGTCGTCTCCTTCGATTTCACCGACGGCTCGGTCACGACCGAACGGTACTGGTGGTGGGACCACATCGCGAGGGTCGAAGACCCTCCGCCGCTCGTCGAGGCGGCCGATGAGGCGGCCCGCCTGTTCACCGAGTCGGTCGAGGCGCGTTGCGTCGGCGCGACGCGGCTGGGGGTGTACCTCAGCGGTGGCCTCGACTCGCGCGCCGTCGCCGCCGCTGCTGCGCCGCGTCACCTGACGGCGGCGCTGTCCTTCGGCGTTCGCGACTGTCTCGACGTCCAGATCGCCGCTCGGGTGTGCAGACGGCTTCGTGTGCCGCACTTCATCTACGAGCTGACGCCGGCGAACTGGCTGGCGCCGCGCATTCCGGCGATCTGGCGAACCGGGGGGATGGTCAACATCACCCATCTTCATGGGGTAGAGGCCCTCGAGTCGGCCGCTGGGTTGTTCGACACCTATCTGGAGGGATATGGCGGCGACAACTTCGTCCGCGGCGACAGCCTGCAGTCACGCAATGTCCTCGACCGGTTCGACCGCCGTTTCGTGCTTGCTTACACGGGATGCCCCGCAGAGTGGCTGGATGATCTGGACGAATACGAAAGCCTGGGCCGTTCCGAGTACGTCCACCTTGAGAACCGCGTGCGTAGGCTTTGGTCGGCGGCCGCCCAGACTGACGAGGCGCTTCTGCATCCACGGCGGCCGTTCAGCGCCAACCGCATGATCGAGTTCGTCTACTCTCTGCCCGACCGCATGCGCTATCGCGGTCGGCTGTACAGGGCCATGCTGCTGCGCACATACCCCGATCTCTACGACGACATTCCGTGGGCGGCGACGGGTGTCCCCATTTCGTGGGTGCGCGGCAGCGGCAGGGTGTATCGCTACTGGCGCGCCGTCGAGAAGCGCCTCACAGGCAAGAGCAGCGCTGTGGGGCTCGACCGCCGCGGGCCAAAAGACTACGCGGATTACCCTGCATGGTTTCGCGTCGATCCGGCCAGGAGCTTCTACGAACGGCTGGTGCTCAGTCCGGATTCGCTCGCGACGCAGTACGTCGCCAGAGACGCCGTGCGGCGGGACTGGGACGAGGTGCAGGCTGGTCGCGGTTCAGCCGAACTCGTGGCACGATACCTGACGATGGAGATCTGGTTGAGACAGGTCTATGGAGGCTGGTTGCCGGCGGACTTCGATGCCTGAAGGCGGCAGTGAGACTAGCGTCGCTGCCGTCAGACGCGCCCGTTCCGGCGGCGATGGCGCCGTCCGGCGGGAGGTCCCATGACTGCGGCTCCTGTGCGCCCGCCAGACCGCTTCCTTGTCTTCGGCGCCCCCCAGATCGGCGAGACCGAGATCGCCGAGGTCGTGGCCTCGTTGCGCAGTGGCTGGCTCGGGACGGGTCCGAAGGTGGCCCGCTTCGAGGGCGATTTCGCCGCCTATGCCCGCGCGCCTCACGCTGTCGCCGTCAGCTCTTGTACGGCGGCGCTGCATCTTTCCATGCTGGCTCTTGACCTGCAGCCCGGCGATGAAGTGGTCACGACGGCGATGACGTTCGCCGCGACTGTGAATGCGATCATCCACGCTGGAGCGACGCCGGTGCTCGTCGACATCGATCCCGAGACGATCAACATCGACCCGGCCGCTCTGGCGGCGGCGATCGGGCCGCGTACCCGCGCGGTCCTCCCTGTGCACTTCGCCGGGCGACCGTGCGACATGGCCGCCATCATGGCGCTGTGCCGACGTCACGGGCTTGCTCTGATCGAAGACTGCGCCCACGCGATCGAGACGGAGTATCGGGGGGAGCACGCGGGCACGTTCGGCGACTTCGGCTGCTTCAGCTTCTACGTGACGAAGAACGTCGTGACTGGCGAGGGCGGGATGGTGCTCGCCCGGCGCGAGGAAGACGCTGCCCGTATCAAAGTGCTGGCGTTGCACGGGATGAGCAAAGACGCCTGGAGACGGTTCAGCGACGAGGGCTATCGTCACTACTACGTGACCGAGTGCGGATACAAGTACAACATGACCGACTTGCAGGCGGCCCTCGGTATCCACCAGCTCGCCCGGGTCGAAGGAAACCATGGCCGTCGGCAACGGGTCTGGGAGCGTTACCAGGAGGAGCTGGCTGGGCTCGGGCTCGGGCTGCCGGCCGAGCCCGAGCCCAGCAGCAGACACGCCATGCACCTGTACACCATCATGATCGATGCGCAACGCTGCGGCATCACGCGCGACGACTTCCTCGAGGCCATGACGCGCGAGGGCATCGGGGTCGGCGTCCACTATCTCTCCATCCCGGAGCATCCGTACTATCGAGAACGGTTCGGATGGCGCCCTGAGGAGTATCCCGCGGCGTGGACCGTGGGGCGCCAGACCGTCAGCCTGCCGCTGTCACCGGCGCTCAGTGACGAGGACGTGGACGATGTGATCCGCGCCGTGCGCCGTGTCCTCGGCCGCCGGTAAGTTGCGCTTGCGACGGGGCCGCCCATGAGAACGACGGACGCACCGCGAACGGAGACCTTCAGTGAGGTGGACGCGAGAGGCGATCTCCCGCTCGTCATCGCCCATTCATTCGAGGTGTGGCTGCCGCTCACGATGACCTGGGCCTTCAACGAGGTGAAGTACGCCGAGGGGACGGACGCGCTGGTGCTGGCTGGTTCCACGGCGAATCTCGGCCGCTTCCCGTGGCGCTCCATCTACGTCGGAGGCGAGGGCATGTGGGGTCGGCTCGTGCGCGACGCGCGCCGGCTACGTCTAAGGGTCTCGCCTCCCGCCTACGTCCGCGCCTTCCGCGAGCGTCACCCGACCGTGCTGCACTCGCACTTCGGCTATCGGGGGTGGAACGACCTGCCTTTGGCGCGGCGCTTTGGGACACCGCACGTCGTCACCTTCTACGGCCACGACGTGACCATGTATCCGCGGACTTGGCCGGTGTGGCGGCGCCGCTACGAAGAACTCTTCGCCGCCGCCGACCTGGTGCTCTGTGAGGGCCCGTTCATGGCCGGATCCATCGTCGAGCTCGGTTGTCCGCAGGACAAGGTCCGCGTGCAGCGGCTCGGTGTGGAGACAGACCGGTTACCATGTCGCCCGCGCATGGTCGAGCCGGAGGGCCCCGTACGCGTGCTGATCGCCGGCGGCTTTCGTCCCAAGAAGGGGATACCGGCGGGCCTGGAGGCCGTGGGCGCCGCTCGGGCCGCCGGGCACGACGTGCGCGTCACGCTCATCGGTGGCTCCAACGGGAGTCCGGTCGAAGAAGCCGAACGGCGCCGGATAGACGAAGTCATTCGCCGGCGCCGCCTCGAAGACGTCGTCACGGCGCGAGGGATGGTGCCCTACGACGAGCTCGTCCACGCCTTCTACGACCACCATATCTTCCTTGCTCCCAGCCTCAGCGCTCCCGACGGCGACAGCGAGGGGGGGGCTCCCGTCACGATCGTCGAGGCCGCTTCGAGCGGCATGCCCGTCGTTGCGACGACGCACTGCGACATCCCCCAGGTGGTGGAGGATGGTGTCACCGGGGTCCTGGTCCCGGAAGGCGATCAGGAAGCCCTTGACACGCGATTCACCGACTTGGTGGGAAGACCAGACCTCTGGCCGGCGATGGGTGTGGCGGCGGGCAGGTTGGCGCGCGCTCGCTTCGACGTGCGTGTGTGCGCCGGGGCGCTTGTGCGGACGTACGGGGAGCTCGTCGCCAGGAACAGGACGGGGCGATGATCACCCGTAGTACTTCTCGTAGCGGTAGTACTTGCCCCTGGCCTCGCCGGATACCCCGGTCACGACGATGCCGAGCGAGCGGGCGGGGACACGGTCGAAGAAGTCCTCGACGTCCTTGACGGTATCGGCCGTCGTCTGACCTAGACGGACGATCACGATGACCCCGTCGACGCTGGCGGCCAGGGCGGTCGCATCGCCGACGGCGAACATCGGGGGAGCATCGACGAGCACGTAGTCGCACGTGTCCCGTAGCTTCCTGAGGATCGTGGCGAGCTGCCGCGAACCCACGATCTCGCCGGGGTTGGGCGGCAAAGCGCCCGACGGCAGCACTCTGAGCACGAGGTCGCTACCGGTGTGCGCGTCAGCCTTTCCGGTGTGCGCATCAACCTGCGCAGCGATGTCGGCGAGGGTCGTGACCGGGGCGCTCTGGTCGCGGAAGGTGAGCACCTGCAGGGCGTCTTCGAGCGAGGTGGTCCCGGCCACGACCGAGGTGACTCCGCGGGTGTCGTTGATGTGGAAGAAGCGGTGCAGCGAGGGGCGCCGCAGGTCGCCCTCGACGAGCGTGACGCTCTTGCCGGCGCGTACAAAGGCGAGGGCAAGGTTGGCGATCGTGGTCGACTTGCCCTGTTCGGGGAGCGGGCTGGTGACCATGATGACTCGCGCGTCGCGGTCGATGTCGACGAACTCGAGATTGGTGCGCAAGAAGCGATAGGCCTCAGCGATGGGGCCGCGAGGATCGTGAAGGACGGTCAGGCGGTCGGTGCTCTTCTCACCCTTGCGAAGTTCAGGGATGGCGGCGATGACGGGGAGTGTCGTGCGCTCGGCGATCTCGTCGGCCGAATGGAGCTTGACATCGAGTGATTCGCGCATGAAGGCGAGTCCGATGCCGAGCACCAACCCAGCCGCCAGGGCTAGCGCGCCGTCACGGAACGGCTTGGGGCTCGACGGGCTGTCGGGCGCCTCCGCTGTCTCACCGATCGTGAGTCCGCCGGTGACCAAGGCTCTGTAGACTTCGAGTTGACTGCGCTGGTCGGTGAGCGCCTTACGCTCGGCACTCCCCGGAGCGGTCCGGCCGATACGCTGTTCGACAAGGTCGATCGCCTCGTCGAACGACCCTTGCTGGTCCTCCTTGCGCCACTGGACGAACTGTCCGGCGAAGGCGTTGGCCAGTTGCGCTGCCTGCTCGGGATCCGAGCGCTGTGCGCTGATCACGATGACGTCGGCGTTGGGGTCGGCTTCTGCGGTCGTGTCGGCCAGCAGGGCGGAGGGGCTATCACGCCAGCCGAGCTCTTCGTCTACCCGCTTCGCGATCTCGGGAGTGACGACGAAACTGGCGAGGGTCGCCAGCTCGCGCTCGTCCGGTTTCGAGAGGTCGACGTTGGTCCCGACGACGACGCTCAGCGACGGCGATTGCGACACGGCCATGACACGCGCCTTCGCCGTGTACTCTGTGGGCTGAAGCAAACTGACAAGCACCACGATCGCCGTGATGGCCACGGCGGACTCGATGATCACCCACCTGCGCCGCCGGAGGATCTCGAGATACCGGCGGACAGTCGTCGTTTCCACGCGTTCGGTCAAGGGGCGACTCTCTTTCGCCGGAGTGCGTTGCAGGCGTGCGTTGCAGGCCGGGCGATTATACGCCAGGGAGACGCCACTGCTTCGAGAAGGCGGCGCAGAACAGCGCCACCAGCAGCACGTTCCTTATGGCGACGAGGGTGAGCGCGGCGGGCTGCAGGTCGACCACGTTCCAGTAGAGGGCGGGGAACTCGGCGTGGGTCAACGCGAGCACGAGAGCGCCCAGCAGGCCGAGCAGCGGCTCGCGGACGGCGACGAGGGCGAGGACGGGCAGGATCCAGATGAAGTACTGCGGTGAGAGCACCTTGCCGAACGTCATCAGGGCCAGGAGCAGGGCGAGGACGGCGAGGGGGAGCTGCTCGGGGGTCGCGCGCAGTCGCGCGCGATGGACGAGCAGCACGACGTAGACGATCACCAGGGCGCCGAAGGTGAGCACGCCGGAGAGGTCGGCGGCGACGCCGGCGCCCGTCGCGATGAGCTGATGCGAGCCATGGCTGTGACCGACCTCGACCCACCAGCGCCCCAGAGCATTGCCGAGCAGCATCGGCGTGCCCAGCACGCTCTCGATCTGCAGGGGACGCTCGAGGTGGTAACGGAAGACGTGCCAGATGCCTTGCGGGGCGATGACCAAGTACGGCATGAAGCCGGCAACGGCGGCGGCCGCGAAGCCCACGATGGGCCAGAGCCAGCGCCGCGGAGACCCCGCGAGCAGCAGCACCAGCGGCAGCAGCGCGGCCGGCGTGATCTTGAGGGCGAAGCCCAGGCCGAGGACGACGGCCGCGGGTATGTACCAGCGGCGCACGAGGCAGAGCAGGAAGGCGGCGACGACGAGGGCGACGGCCGCGTCATAGCGGTTGACGACGATCGCCCCCGTGAACGCGACCGCGATCGCGTACAGGGTCCCGGCGAGGTAGGCGTGCCGTCCTCGGGGCCAGAGGCTGCAGGCCGCGAGGGCCACCAGGGCGCCGGTCGCGATGGTGATCGCGCCCATCAGGATGCTGAAGCGGCGCATGAAGAGCTCGATGGGGATGCCGGCGCCCGGGATGCGGAAGAGCGGGACGGCAAGCGGCGGGTACTCGATGTCGAAGTCGCGGTAGGGGGTGAGCCCCTGGGCGATCTGGTCGGCGTAAGCCTGGTAGACGGGGATGTCGGAGATGTCGTGGATGCCGTACCACAGGTTCGGCAGGACGAACACCAGGACGACGAGGGTCAGGAGCGACGTGACGAGGACGGCGGCGAGGGGCCGGACCGGACGGTCCGGCCCCTCGCCGCTTGAGGGCGGCGGGGCGGCGCGGCGGGGGGCGGCGCGGCCGGGGGCGGCGCGGCCGCCCCCGGCCGCGCCGCCTGATGAAGCCGCGCCCTCGGTCGCCCCGCGCCGCGCCGCGCCGTTCACGTTTCGCGGAAGCTCCACAGCTTGTTGGCGATGAAGTTCACCGGCATGACGCAGGCGATGGCGATGAGCTGGCTCAGGTTGCCGCGCAGGTCGAAGACGGTGTGCGCGATGGTGAAGATCCCGAGGTTGACGCCGTAGGCGACGACGCTGACCGTCAGGAACTTGGCGAACTCAGTGGCGACGCGTCCCGTGGAGCGGAAGGTCCAGCGCCGGTTGAAGTAATAGTTGCTGACGACGCTGACCACGAACCCCAGCCCGTTCGCCGTGTAGTCGGCCGTCAATCCGAGGTTCGAGAGAGGGCGGCCGGTCGCGAGATGCCAGACGATCAGGGTGGCGTTGAACACCGCGAGGTTCACGATGACCCCGCTGCCGCCGACGATGGCGAACTTCGTGAACTGGCGGGCGTTCCGCGAGACGCGCTCGCGGTCGACGAGCGGCGTGCTCACTCCGGCTCCTGCGCTCGATGTGCGGGCGCCAGGTCGCGGTCTGAGGCGAGCGCCCGGTCGTGAGCCGGCACCTCGTTCACGAGCTGACCTCGGCGAGGGCGGCGCGCGCGGCGACGAAGTCGAGCGGACGCCACGGCAGGCGCTCGGCGGCGCAGAGCGCGGAAAGGTGAGCGCGGGCGAAAACGAGGTCGGCTTCGCGCGCGGGACAGAGGTCGCTAGCGCCGTCGCCGAAGACCCACACGGTGTCGCCCGGCCGGCGCCGCGCGCGTAGGACCGCCGCCTTGCAGTGCGCCGGTCCGCAGCGTGGGCAGTCGCCGAGACGCGGGTCGTATTCGATGTGATACGGCGGCCCGCCGTTCGGACCCTCGCCGACGAGCTCGCTGGCGACGAGCTCGACTGGGGGCAGGCCGTAGCGCCGCCAGACTGTGGTGATGACTTCGCGGAAGCCGGCGCTGACGACGATGACGCGGCCGCCGCCGGCGCGCACGGCGGCGAGGAACGCGGCGAGTCCGGGTGCCGGCTCGGCGGCCGCGACCAGGGCGCCGAGCAGCTTCGCCCGCGGCGCCCTCACCAGGCCCACCTGGCGGTCGAAGCACTCGGCGTGGCTCAGCCGCCCCGCCCGGACGTCGTCTTCGAACGGCCGCCAGGCATCGCCGACGAACTCCTGGAACACGACCTCGTTGCACTCCCGCGTCGTGGCCGTTCCGTCGTAGTCGAGGAAGGCGAGCAGGCGTCGGAGCGGCCGGGCATCGCCTGCCTCCGCGTGCAGACGGGCGCCGCCTTGCTCTACGAACGGATGAGCGCCGCCTTGCTCCGCGCGCGATCGGGTCTCGCTTGGCTCTTCGTGCAGATGGGCGCCGCCTGGTTCGGCGCGTGGCCGGGTGGTGTTCGGCGCCGCGGGCGGGCGGTCGTCGGCGATCATGAAGGCGAGTCTATATCGGTCTGGTAGAATCTGCGTCCCGCCCGAAAGCGAGTCACGTGAACGACAGACAGCCCCGGTTCCACGAGGTTCCCGCACGCGCCGACTTCCCGGCGCTCGACCGCCGCATCCTGCAGTTCTGGAAGGATGCCGACATCTTCCACAAGAGCCTCGCCGCCGCCGGCGACGACGCCCCCCTGTTCGTCTTCTACGAAGGGCCGCCGACAGCGAACGGCCGCCCGGGTGCACACCACGTCCTGTCGCGGATCTTCAAGGACATCTTCCCGCGCTACAAGACCATGCGCGGCTACCGCGTGCCGCGCAAGGCGGGGTGGGACTGCCACGGCCTCCCGGTCGAGCTCGAGGTCGAACGCCGTCTCGGTATCGACGGCAAGGAACAGATCGAGGAGTACGGCGTCGCCGCCTTCAACGAGCTCTGCCGCGAGAGCGTCCTGACCTACCTCAAGGAGTGGGACAGGATGACCGAGCGCATCGGCTTTTGGATCGACCTGGACGACGCCTACTACACGTTCACGAACGACTACATCGAGACCGTCTGGTGGCTGCTGCGCCGCATCTACGACAAGGGGCTGCTCTACCAGGGGTTCAAGGTCGTCCCGTACTGTCCGCGCTGCGGGACGGCGATCTCGAGTCACGAGGTAGCCCAGGGTTACAAGGACGTCACCGAAGACTCGGTCTACGTGCGCTTCCGGCTGGCGGCGCCGGCGGCCGAGAGGCTGACTGGCGCCGCCGGCGTGCCCGTGTCGCTCGCCGTCTGGACGACCACGCCGTGGACCCTCGTCAGCAACGTCGCCGCCGCCGTGAACCCCGACGTGACCTACGCCCTGGTCGAGAGCCGCGGCGAGCGCTTCGTCCTCGCCGACGAGCTCGTCGAGAAGGTGCTCGGCAAGCAGGCCGTCGTCGAGCGGCGGTTCGCCGGCGCCGAGCTGCTGGGTCTCGAATACGAGGCGCCGTACTCGTTCCTGCCGGTCGAGAAGCGCGCCCACTTCGTCATCGGCGGCGACTTCGTCACGACGACCGACGGCACCGGCATCGTCCACATCGCGCCCGCCTTCGGTGAGGACGACATGCGCGTCGGCCTCGAGAACGACCTGCCGGTCGTGAACGCCGTCGACGCGCGGGGGCGGTTCATCGACGCCGTGACGCCGTGGGCGGGGCGCTTCGTCAAGGACGCCGACGCCGAGATCGTCGCCGATCTCAGGGAGCGCGGGCTGCTGCTCGGCGTCGAGGCCTACGAGCACAGCTACCCGTTCTGCTGGCGCTGCGACACGCCGCTGCTCTACTACGCCAAGCCGACCTGGTACATCCGCACGACGGCGATCAAGGACGAGTTGCTCGCCGCCAACGACGCCATCATCTGGCACCCCGAGCACATCAAGACGGGCCGCTTCGGCGAGTGGCTCGCCAACAACGTCGACTGGGCGCTCGGCCGCGACCGGTATTGGGGGACGCCGCTGCCCGTCTGGCGCTGCCCCGAGGGGCATACGCACTGCGTCGGCAGCGTGGCCGAACTGCGCGCGATGGCCGTGTCGCCGGTCGCCGACGACCTCGAGCTCCACCGGCCTTACGTCGACGAGGTCGTGCTGCGCTGCCCGGAGTGCGGCGCCGGGATGCGCCGCGTCACCGAGGTCATCGATGCCTGGTTCGACTCGGGGTCGATGCCGTTCGCCCAGTGGCACTACCCGTTCGAGAACGAGGAGCTCTTCCGCGAACGCTTCCCCGCCGACTTCATCTGCGAGGCCATCGACCAGACGCGGGGCTGGTTCTACAGCCTGCTCGCCGTGGCGACGCTCATCGAGGGACGGAGCTCATACAAGCGCTGCCTGTGCCTGGGCCACGTGCTCGACGCCGAGGGCCAGAAGATGAGCAAGAGCCGCGGCAACGTCGTGGAGCCCGACGAGGTGCTCGACCGTCAGGGCGCCGACGCCTTCCGCTGGTACCTGTTCACGGCCTCCTCGCCGTGGTTCGCGCGGCGCTTCAGCGCCGACCTCGTGGACGAGGTCGTACGCAAGTTCCTCCTCACGCTGTGGAACACCTACAGCTTCTTCACCGTGTACGCGAACATCGACGGGTTCGACCCCGCGAGCGAAGCGGTGCCGTTCCGTGAGCGGCCGCTGCTGGACCGCTGGCTGGTAGGCGAGTTGAACCGCCTCGTGCAGACCGTGACCGACGGGCTCGAGGAGTACGACGCCACCAACTCGGGACGGGCGATCCAGGACTTCGTCGACGACCTCTCCAACTGGTACGTGCGGCGCAGCCGGCGACGCTTCTGGAAGAGCGAGAACGACGCCGACAAACTTGCCGCGTATCAGACCCTGTATGAGGCGCTCGTCACGCTGAGCAAGCTGCTCGCGCCGTACACGCCCTTCGTCGCCGAGGAGATCTACCAGAACCTGGTGCGCGGGGTCGACGACACGGCGGCGGAGAGCGTGCACCTGTGCGGCTGGCCGGTGGCCGACGTGGAGGCCATCGACAGTGGCGTGAGCTTCGACATGGCGGCCGCGCGCCGCGTCGTCGAGATGGGCCGGGCGGCGCGCAACGCGGCCGCCGTCAAGACGCGGCAGCCGCTGGCCGAGGTCGTCGTGGCGCTGCCCGAGGCCGAACGCGCCGCCGTCGAACGCCTGCGTGACGTCGTCCTCGACGAGCTGAACACGAAGGAGCTGCGCTGGGTCGGCGACGGCGGCGAGCTCGTCGTCTACACGGTCAAGCCCAACCTGCCCGTCCTCGGCCCCAGGCTCGGCAAGCGGCTCGGCGCCGTGCGCGAGGCGCTGGCGGCGGCCGATGCGGCGGCGCTGGTCGCGGCGCTGCGCGCCGACGGCGCCGCCGCCGTGCGGCTCGCCGACGGCGCCGAGGTCCGTCTCGGCGAGGACGACCTTTTGGTCGAGACCGGCTCGCCGGAGGGCTACCAAGTCGAGAGCAGTGACGGCCGCGTCGTCGCCCTCCGCACCGAGCTCGACGATGCCCTCCGCGAGGAGGGCATCGTGCGCGAGATCGTGCACGCGGTGCAGCTCGCGCGCAAGAACGCTGGGCTGCGCATCGAGGACACGATCGACCTGACGCTCGAGATGCCAGACGATCTCGTCGAGGTCGTCCGGCGACATGAGGCTTTCCTCAAGGCCGAGACGCTGGCCGGCGGCCTCGCCTACGGCCCGGCCGCCGGTGCGCACGTCGAACGCGTCCGCCTCGACGGTCGCGACATGGGCGTCGGCCTGACCGCGACGGGCACCATCTTCACGACGCCGTACGGCTGAGTCGCGCTCAAGTCGCGGCGGATAAGGCCGACAACCTTCGTGGAGCGCGAAGGGAGGGAGCGTGGACGGCCTGCAGGACGCAGCGACGGATCTGCTCGTCGCCATGGCGCGCCCGTCGCGCCACGACGACACGCTGGACTACGCCTGCGGTGTCGGTGTCGGCGCGCTCGCCCTGGCGCCCAGCGTCCGCTTCGTCGAGGCGGTCGACGACCTCCCCGACTCGGTGGACGAGGGTCGCCGCCTGGCCGCCGAACTCGGTCTCAAGACCATCGCCTTCCACGCGGCTGATCTTCGCGCCCTGCCGTTCGCCGACGGCGCGTTCAGTCTTGTCGTCTGCCAGGACGCCCTGCACCGGTTGCCGGACCCTGTCGCCGCGCTCACCGAGATGGCCCGCGTGACGAGCCCCGGAGGCCGCGTCGTGATCGTCGACGCCGTGGTCGACGAGGTCACCGACGCGGCCTTCAACGAGCTCGTCGCGCTGCGCGAGCCGGGGCGGCGGCTGCTCTCCGCCGACCGGCTGACGGCGCTCGTCGCCGACGTCGGTCTCCACGTCACCGAGCGCCGCGACGAGCGCCGTACGGTCGACCTCGACTACTGGCTTCAGGCGGCGGCTGTGCCGACGCCGGGGGCGGAGCAGGCCCGGCGTCGGGTGCGCGAGATGCCGCCGGCCGTCCAGGAGCGTCTCGACCTGGCCATCGCCGACGACCTCGTCTCGTTCAGCTACGACGTCCTCGCGCTGCGCCTCGAGCGCTGAGGCCGGCGGCGCGCCGTCTGACGAATGTGAGCAAGAAGCGGCCCGCGCCGCCGAAGGCGACTGCGCCGCGCGCCGGGATGTGACGGCCGGCGGCCACGCGCCGCCGGCCCGTCAGCCCAGGAACTCCCCGAGCTCCGCGACGAGCTTGGCCTTCGGCATGGCGCCGACGATCCGCTGCTTCACCTTGCCTTGTTCGAAGGCGAGGATCGTCGGGATGTTCATGACCCCGTACCGCTGGGCGATCTCCGGCGCCTCGTCGACGTTCAGCTTCACGAAGGTCACGTCCGGATACTCGGCGGCCATCTCCTCGAGGACGGGTCCGACCATCCGGCACGGCCCGCACCATTCGGCCCAGAAGTCGACCAATACCTTGCCGGGGGCGTTGACCACCACGTCGTCGAAGTCGTCCTGCGTGACAGGCTCCACGTCGGGCTCCTCTCGTCGTCCGTCAGGGGGTAGGGGTGTCGCCGGCGCCGCCGCTTCCCGGGCGCTCGCCGGACGCCGCCGGGACGGTGGGGCCGCCCCAAGCTGGTCGCTGCCCGCCTGCCGCCGGCAGGGGGCATTCGAGCTGGTCGAGGTAACGCTGCGCCTGCACGGCGGCGAGGGCGCCCTCGCCGACCGCCATGGCGATCTGCTTGAGCGGGTTGCTGCGCGCGTCGCCGCAGGCGAACACGCCGCACAGCGAAGTGCGCATGAGCTCGTCGGTAAGGATGTAGCCGGCTTCGTCCCGCTCTACGACGCCCTGCAGGAAGGCCGTGTTCGGGATCTGGCCGATGTAGAAGAACACGCCGTTGACCGGCAGCGTCCGTACCTCTTTGGTCTTGAGGTTCTGCACCTCGAGGCCCTCGACCATCTGATCGCCGACGACGCGTCGTGGGACCGAGTCCCACACGAACTCCATCTTGGGATTGGCGAAGGCGCGTTCCTGGGCGATCTTCGCCGCGCGCAGCTCGTCGCGACGATGGACGACGTAGACCTTGTCGGCGAACTTGGTGAGGAACAGGCCCTCCTCGACTGCCGCATCGCCGCCGCCGACGACGGCCACCGTCCGGCCCTTGTACAGGGCGCCGTCGCAGGTCGCGCACCACGACACGCCGCGCCCGATGAACTCAGCCTCGCCGGGGATGCCGGAACGCTTGGCCTCGACGCCCGGCGAGAGGATCACCGCCCGCGACCGGATGCTCTCCTGGTCGGTCGTGATGCTGAAGCAGCCGTCCTCATGAGGCTGGAGCGAGGCGACCGTCGTGATCTCGCGCAGCTCGGCGCCGAACTGGGCCGCCTGGCGCTTCATGCGGTCGGCGAGGTCGAACCCGGAGATGCCATCGGGGAAGCCGGGGTAGTTCTCGACCAGCTCCGTCAGGGCGATTTGGCCGCCGGCCATGTTGCGCTCGAGGACGACCGTCGAGCGACGGCCGCGGGCGCAGTAGATGCCGGCCGTCAGGCCGGACGGGCCTGCGCCCACGATGGCGACGTCGTACGTGTCGGACTGCTCCGTCCTGGGCAGGTCGATGCGGATGTCGAGGCCCATGCGAGGTGAGTATACCCGCGGGTCCCGTCAGAGAAGGCCGCGGCGGACGAGCTCTTCGGCGATCTGCACGGCGTTAAGAGCAGCGCCCTTGCGCAGGTTGTCGGCGACCACCCACAGGTCGAGCCCGTTGGCGACCGTCGGGTCCTCGCGCACGCGACCGACGTAGACCGGGTCCTTGCCCTCGGCGTCCAGCGGTGTCGGGTAGGCGAGCCGCTCCGGGTCGTCGACCACCTCGACGCCCGGGGCGGCGGCGAGAAGGGCGCGTGCCTCGTCGGCGCCCAGCTTGCGGCGCGTCTGCACGTTGACCGCTTCGCTGTGGGCGCCGAACACGGGCACGCGCACGCACGTCGCCGTCACCTTCAGCTCCGGGTCGGCGAAGATCTTCACCGTCTCGTCGACCATCTTCTGCTCCTCCTTCGTGCTCCCGGAGGGCAGGAAGCTGTCGATGTGCGGTAGCAGGTTGAAGGCGATCTGGCGGGGATAGAACTGCGGCGCGACGTTCTCGCCGGCGGCCCAGGCGCGCGCCTGGGCGTCGAGGGCGGCGATGCCGCCCTGACCGCTGCCGGAGACCGACTGGTAGGTGCTGACCACGACGCGCTCGATGCCGGCGGCGTCGTAGATAGGCTTGAGGGCGACGACCATTTGGATCGTCGAGCAGTTCGGCGTGGCGATCAGGCCGTGGTGGTCGTCGAGGTGCTCGGGATTGACCTCGGGCACGACGAGCGGCACGGCCGGATCGCCGCGGAAGGCGCTCGACTTGTCGATGACGATCGCCCCTGCGTCGACGGCGGCGCGCACGTACTCGCGGCTGACGTCGCCGCCGGCGGCGAAGAAGGCGAGGTCGACGCCGGCGAACGCGTCCTCGTCGAGCCGGCGCACCTCGACCTCGTCGCCCTTGAACGGCAGACGGCGTCCGACGGAACGCTCGCTCGCCAGGGCGCGCAGCCCGGCGACGGGGAAGTCGCGCTCCTCGAGGATCCGGCGGACGGTGCCGCCGACCACGCCGGTCGCGCCGGCGATCGCCACCGTGTACTCGCGACTGGCCATCAGCACGTCCCTCGCTCGGCCGTCTCGGGGTGCACGCAGTCGTCGTCCAAGCCGAACACGGTGTGCAGCGCGCGGACGGCCTCGTCGACGCGGTCCTTGGCGATGACGCATGAGATCTTGATCGGCGACGTGCTGATCATGTCGAGGTTGATGCCGAGGTCGGCGAGCGTCTTGAACATGGTGGCTGCGACCCCGGGATGGGTGCGCATGCCGGCGCCCACGATGCTCACCTTGGCGATGGAGTCGTCACTGTCGTACCCGAGGGCGCCGAGTTCGGCGACGATGCGGCGCAGGGCCTTGTCGGCGGATGGGATATCCTCGGCGGGGATGGTGCAACTGATGTCGCTGTGCCCCTCCTCGCTGGTGTTCTGGATGATGGTGTCGATGTTCACGTGCGCGTCGGCAAGGGCGCTGAAGACGTTCGCCGCGACCCCCGGGCGGTCCGGCACGTGGCGCACCGTCACCTTGGCCTCGTCCGTCGTGTAGGTGACGGCCCTGATGATCGGCTGCTCGAGCTGCTGCTCCGCGTCCACTTCGTCACCTTCCTCTCGGACCCAGGTGCCCTCGGCCTCGCTGAAGCTCGAGCGCACGTGGATGGGGATGCCGTACTTGCGCGCGTACTCCACGGACCGCAGGGCCAGGACCTGCGCGCCCGAGGCCGCCATCTCGAGCATCTCGTCGTACGAGATGGCGGCGATCTTGCGCGCCCGCGCCACGACGCTCGGGTTGGCTGTGTACACGCCCTCGACGTCGGTGTAGATCTCGCAGACCTCGGCGCGCAGGGCGTGAGCGAGGGCGACGGCGGTCGTGTCGGAGCCTCCGCGGCCGAGGGTCGTGACCTCCTTCGCCGTGGACACGCCCTGGAACCCTGCGACGAGCACGATCCTGCCGGCGGCGAGCGCCTCCTCGACCCGGAAGGCGCGGATGTCGAGGATGCGCGCTTTGCCATGCACCGTGTCGGTGATGATGCCGGCCTGGGAGCCGGTGAAGCTGACGGCCTCTTTGCCCAGTCTGTCGATGGCCATAGCCAGCAAGGCGCAGCTCACGCGCTCGCCCGTCGTGAGCAGCATGTCCATCTCGCGCTCGGGCGGGTCGGGCGAGATCTCGAAGGCCAGATCCAGGAGTTGGTCGGTCGTGTCGCCGCGCGCCGAGACGACGGCGCAGACGCTGTGGCCTTGTTCCGCCGTGTCGACGATGCGCCGCGCGACGTTGACGATGCGCGCCGCATCGGCGACGGACGAGCCTCCGTATTTCTGGACGACGACCGACATCGTGACCTCTTCGGACCCTCTTCGGACCGGCGGTCTAGTCTACCGGAGGCCCGGCGGCGCGTCAGCCCGCGCCATGCGCGGGCTGACGCGCCGCCGGGCCTCCCCGCGCCGCGGGCTGACGCGCCGCCGGGCCTCCCCGCGCCGCGGGCTGACGCGCTGCTACCGCTCGTCGGGCCGTGGGGCGACCTTGGGTAGGGCCCGCTTGTGGGCGCTCGCGTCGCGCAGGGCCTCGATGCGCCGGCGCGCCTTTGCCGGCACGTCCCGGCCGCGGACGAAAGCGTCGAGGTGCTCATAGGTCAGCCCCATCTCGCCCTCGTCGGTCTGCCCGATCCAGAGTCCGGCGGACGGCGGCTTCTCGATGATGTGTCGCGGCACGCCGAGCTCGCGGGCGAGGTCGCGGACCTCGCCCTTGGTCAGGCTGCCGAGCGGCAACAGGTCGGCGCCGCCGTCCCCGTACTTCGTGAAGTAGCCGACCGTCAGTTCGTCGAGGTTACCGGTGCCCAGGACGCGGTAGTCGAGCAGATTGGCGAAGGCGTACAGCGTCGTCATCCGCAGCCGCGGCTTGAGGTTCGCCGTGGCCGGTCGATGCGCAGGGAGGTCGGGCGCCGCCTTGCCGAGCTCCACCACCAGGGCGTCGTAGACGGAGGTCAAGTCTACGGTCGCCGTCGGTAGCTCGAGTTCGCGGGCCACGAGGGCGGCGTCGTCGGCGTCGTCTGGGTCACTGTGGCAGGGCATGAGGACGGTCAGCACGCGCTCGTCCAGGGCCCGCTTGGCCAGGGCCCCGACGACGGCCGAATCGACGCCCCCGGAGAGGCCGAGCACGGCGCCCCGTCCTCCGCTCTTCAGCACCTCGTCGCGGATCCAGCCGGTCAGGTGCTCGACGAGTCGCGCCGTGTCGCTCATGCCGCCCGTCCCGTCCCGCATGCCGCCCGTCGCGTCGCTCATCCCGGCCGTCACAGCACCGAGAAGCAGCGTTTGATCTCGAAGTCGGTCACCTGCTCGCGGTACTCGTACCATTCG
>Ga0116187_1002298_pt1 | contig 18923 bp, 22 predicted proteins | sample AD_JPNNA6_MetaG_FD_89755 | JGI IMG/M metagenome (GOLD analysis project Ga0116187, IMG submission 89755) | Active sludge microbial communities of municipal wastewater-treating anaerobic digesters from Japan - AD_JPNNA6_MetaG | ecosystem: Engineered > Bioreactor > Anaerobic > Digestate | place... | reverse complement strand
GCCTCATGCAACACAAGATCGTCGTGCTCTCGGCGGTAGTCGAGATACCGCTTGGCTTTGGCCGCCTGACGCTTCAACGACGCCATGTTGTGCTCGATCTCGGTGACGATATCTCCTACCCGCAGCAGGTTCTGGCGCGTGAGATCCATCTTGATCTCCGCTTGCTTTTTTCGATGCTTGTACTTGGTGATGCCAGCCGCTTCCTCGATGAGCAAACGTCTATCCTCAGGTTTTGCCGAGACAATCAACCCGATTTTCCCCTGCTCGATGATCGAATACGCCTTGCTCCCCACGCCGGTTCCCAAAAATAGATCATTCAGATCCTTGAGTCGCACTTGCGTCTTGTTTACCAAGTACTCGCTCGTGCCGTCGCGATAGAGCCTGCGGGTGACCGCGATCTCGGGATAGTCCCGGTATTCGATGGGCAGCGTTCGGGCGATTTCCGGATCCGAATTGGAAAACGTGATGGTGACTTCGGCGAAACCGAATGGTTTTCGGCTTTCCGAACCCGAAAAAATGACGTCGCCCATCGATTTGCCTCGCAATTGACGAGGCGATTGCTCTCCCATACACCAACGGATGGCATCCACGATGTTTGACTTCCCGCATCCGTTGGGTCCGACGATCCCCGTCACATCGTGGTCGAAGTGGACCACCGTGCGGTCGACGAATGACTTGAAGCCAGAGATTTCGAGCTTCTTGATATACATGATGTGGACTGACGTGAACGGACCGTGGGTGTCATTTGATGACGTGACATATATGGTCCTGCCCCTCCTGCTACCTGTACTGCGTTCGGAGCGCAAGGCTTTCGAACGTTCAGACAGTGGATGGACTCTTGACAGAATGATTCGCAAGACGCATCGGGAAGCGTGCGTCGCGGCGGATTGATGCTACGCCGTGCAGGAAAGGTGTCTGACTATGCCTACTTACGAGTATAAGTGCGCCGCCTGCGGCCACGAATGGGAGGAAGAACAACGGATCGTCGATGCCCCGCTCGATACTTGCCCCGCCTGTAAGGAAAAAACAGCCCATCGACAAATTTCGGCTGGCAATTTCATCCTCAAAGGCGGTGGCTGGTACGCGGACTTGTATTCGAGCCCTTCGAAAAAGGGAGGAAATGGGGGTGCCTCCAAGTCTTCCCAGCCTTCCCATTCTTCCCAACCTTCCAAGGAGCCTGCAACCCCTTCATCCTCCGCTAGTTCTCCAGCGGCCAACACCGCCGATTCCTCAAAAACATCCTAGGGTTAAGCAAGCGGAGGCTCCGTTTCGATGCGCCTTTCGGAACGTGTACCCCAGGCGAAGAATAGTGCTAGTATCGCCTCCAATACTCATGATCCCAAAAAATCCAGGGGGTCGCTCCCGAAAACTTGGGAAAGGTCGGTCCGGGCGTTCATCCAAACCCCCGCCACCAGAAATATCTCTCGAGCAACGACCTGTCGGTCGTGCCACCTTGAACGCGATTCTTCGCGAAATGCAGGAAGATATTCCGCTGGTCCGAAAGCCTTTCGTCACCATCGGATATGACGAAAAACCACTCGGCGACGATGTGTCTCCTGCGGAATCCTATGCCCCCACGTGTATCGACGATGCAAACGCGGCTCCCGAAATCATCGTCTCCGAAACTCGTCCAGGGTTGGAAACCATGGCGGTGATCGACGAAGAACTGCTGCGTGATGCACGGCAAGCCCTGCAACGGCAATCTTCCGAAACGCTCAGAAGTGCTGAAGTCTTGGAGTTGCTGACCTTCGTCATTCTCGACAAATCCTTGCCCCTGTCTGCTTCGATGGAAGAACGACGTACGTTCGTCGCGGAACGTCTTTGGCATCGACTGCCTGCCGGTGGAATCAATGCCGTTCGAAGAATCGACATTCGTCCTGCGGATGAAACGGCGTTGATGATGCGCGTGTGGTGTGCTGTGCCAAAACTGACACCTTAACTTTCCGCGCCCTGTCCTCGGTCCGTGTGCTACACGGTGGGCGCTCATGTCAACTACGCCGAAGAATCAAGAAGACCGCTACAGCCCCGCTTTCATCGAACCCAAGTGGCAAACGTATTGGGATGAACACCATACGTTTCGCTCGGTGCGTCGACCCGGGCATCCCAAACTCTACGTGCTCGACATGTTTCCCTACCCCTCGGGTGCGGGTCTGCACGTGGGTCACCCGGAAGGGTATACCGCAACCGATATCGTGGCCAGACACGCCCGAATGAAAGGCGTCGATGTTCTGCATCCCATGGGTTGGGACGCTTTCGGCCTGCCCGCGGAACAATACGCCATCCAAACCGGAACCCATCCGTCCCAAAAAACGAAAGAAAACATCGAGAACTTCCGACGACAACTCAAAATGCTCGGATTTTCTTACGATTGGGAACGGGAAATCGACACCACCCAATCGGATTATGTTCGTTGGACGCAATGGATTTTTCTACAAATCTTCCATCAAGGCCTTGCCGTCCAATCCGAGATCCCAGTCAATTGGTGCTCCGAACTCGGCACTGTCCTTGCCAATGAAGAAGTCATCGATGGAAAAAGCGAACGTGGCGGCCATCCTGTGCAGCGAATTCCCCTTCGACAATGGTCGCTCAAGATCACGGAGTATGCAGACCGATTGGTCCATGATCTCGAATGCGTGGATTGGCCCGACACCAAACTCAAGCAAATCAACTGGATCGGTCGCAGTGAAGGATGCGAGATCGAGTTCGCCGTCGACCAATATCCAAGCTCCCTTCGCGTCTTCACCACGCGCCCCGATACCCTATTCGGCGCAACCTATGTGGTCATTGCCCCCGAACACCCCCTCGTGGAAACCATCTCTGCCGCCTCGTGCAAAGATGCCGTTCGAGCCTATGTCCAGGCCGCTTCCGCGCGAAGCGATCTGGATCGAGTGGCCACTTCCAAAGACAAAACAGGTGTAGCCACCGGCGCATTTGCACGTCATCCGTTAACCGGAGAGAAAATTCCGATCTGGGTTGCGGACTATGTACTCGGTTCCTATGGAACCGGCGCCGTCATGGCCGTGCCCGGGCACGATGAGCGCGACTTTGTCTTCGCGCAAAAACACGATCTTCCGATCATCGAAGTCGTCAGTCCCGATGGAAGCCTGAGCGAATCGCTATTAAGCCCGTTTATCGAAGATGGGATCTCCGTGCGTTCCGGAGCGTTCGATGGTTTGCCGACCCCCGAAATGAAACGCCGCATCATCGATCACCTGGAACGACACCATCTCGGAAAAGCGTCCGTCAGCTATAAACTTCGTGATTGGGTGTTTTCCCGGCAACGCTATTGGGGCGAACCCTTTCCCATCTATTTTCCCGTCGAGGTCGCAAATGACGGTGATCCCCGCAAAGGTGACCCCCATACCATCCGTTACGACCAACCCATCGCCGTCGATGAATCCGAACTACCCGTGAATTTGCCAGACCTTCACGACTTCCGTCCAAGCAACGATCCAAGGGGGCCTCTGGCTCGCGCCCTCGATTGGGTGTTCTTTCAACGCGATGGAAAGTGGTTTGCTCGCGAGACCAATACCATGCCCCAATGGGCTGGTTCGTGCTGGTACTACCTTCGTTTCCTGGACCCGCGTAACGACAAGCGGCCGTTTTCAGAGCAATCCTACGACGATTGGATGCCCGTCGATCTGTATGTAGGCGGTAGCGAGCATGCCGTGCTGCATCTTTTATATGCGCGGTTCTGGCATAAGGTGCTGTTCGATATCGGCTTGGTCAAGCATCGAGAGCCGTTTCACAAGCTCGTCCATCAAGGGATGATCCTTGGGGAAAACAATGAAAAAATGTCGAAATCTCGAGGAAATGTCATCAACCCGGACGATGTGGTTCGCGAATTCGGCGCTGATGCCCTTCGCGCCTACGAGATGTTCATGGGGCCCCTCGAACAGGTCAAACCCTGGAAGACAAGTGGAATTCAAGGGGTGCGACGTTTTCTCGAGCGCGTTTATAAGCTGTGCTTGTCTTCCGAAGCGGAGGCGAAGGCCGATGAGGCAACTCTGCGGCTCGTGCATAAAACCATCAAGAAAGTGGGCGATGACATTGAAGCGATGCACTTCAATACTGCTGTCAGCGCCTTGATGATTCTGTCGAATCACCTTTCTACGCTGCAACCGGTGCCCATGGATGCGGCGCGAACACTGGTCCTTCTGTTGTCGCCCATCACACCTCATCTTGCGGAAGAACTGTGGCAACGTCTTGGCGGCACGCCATCGGTATCCTTACAACCGTGGCCTACCTACGATGAAGCCCTCGTTCGCGAAGATGTCGTGGAAATCGGGGTGCAAGTGAACGGGAAAGTGAGAGGAAGAATCGCTTTGGCGCGTGATGCTTCCGAAGATGAAGCCCTCGCTCTCGCCCTGGAACAAGAAAACGTTCGTGCTCATGTCCCCGATGGCTCCGTGCGCAAAATCATCTATCGACCCGCGCAAATTCTCAATATCATCGTGGCAAAGTAGCGAGCCGTGATCCTTCGCCAGCTCATCCAGGTGTCGATCATCGCGGTGGGGGCGCTCGGTTGTGGCTATCGATCGACTCTCCCGTCCGCAGCGCCAAGTCACTGGTGTGTACAGACACATTTGGCTCCGGCTTTGTACCCCCAAGCATCTGCCGCACTCGTTTTCGGTGTGCGAGAGGCGCTGGCGCAACGAGGATGGTTGGCAAATTGTAGCAACGCTCGGGTGCTTCGAGTCCAAGTCCTTGATGTTCGATTCGAAACGGAAGGGCTGATTGCACAATCTTCGGCGGCATCCGCCCGCGCCATGCGTGTTGTCGTCTCCGCCGCTGCGGATATCGATCGTTCACCGGCGGATAGGGAACTGATGGTGACCGAATCATACGAGGTGGCGTCGATGGATTCGCCGCTTGCGCAGGAACAAGCCAACGATATTGGGGTGGTCACAGCGGCGAGACAGGCCGGCCATAGGCTCGTTCAAAAGCTTGCCCACGAGCCTTCCGTCGGCACTTCGTCTCCTTGATGCATTTGTAACTATTTGTATTTACGAATAAATTATGCTCTCGTTGGCCTGAGTGCCGTTGGGTGATACCGTGCTAACACCATGATTACCGTCGGGTGTGCAGGGTTTCCCGTTCCAGCCACGAGGTACTTCCGCGAGTTTCTCTTTGTCGAGGTGCAAGAGACGCATCTTGGAGCACCGGGGCCAGGTACGGTGCGCAGGTGGCGACGGGAAGCGCCGGAGGGATTTCGTTTTGCGCTGCTTGGCCCCCGCGAAATTGGGCAAGAGGGGTTTCGCGAAGGAAAAGTCGTGGAGACGGCCATGAAGAGTTTGGTGGCGGTTGCTGCCGAATTGAGCGCTGAAGTTGCCGTATTCGTGGCGCCTCCGGACTTCCCTTGCAACCGCGCAAACAAGACCGTAGTCAAGGATTTCTTGGCGTCCACACGTAAAATGTTCAAGCTGGTGGTTTTCGATCCTGGTCCGTTGTGGGAAGCCGATGAGACCGAAAGCTTGTTGACGGCCGATCAGGTGCTGGTGGTGCGAGACCCTCTGAATCAAGGGACTTCAAAGAAAAAGAGAGCGTATTATCGTCTTCCCGGACCGGCGGGGCATAAGTCAAGGTACGAAGACCCGGCGATTGAACGTCTTGCGGAAATCGCCAAAGCAGCCAAGCATACCGAGGCCACGTACGTTTTTACCAATGTGGATATGTTCGCGGATGCCAAGCGTTTTCGAAAGGCCATGAAGCTGTGAATCTGGTTCACTGAATCGGCGATCATTGAAAGAGGGGAAGCCAAGAAAACGCCGCCTATTCTTGGGAAAAGGCGGCGTTTTCAGGGTTTTGGTAAAATGAAATCTTATTCTTCTGCGGTGCCGCAGCCTTCGAAGCACTTTTGTTCGAGGCAGGTCGTGATCTCATTATAGGCTACATTGAAGTTGCCGTCATCGCACTGTACCTTGCATTCCTCGAATGTGTTGGGATCGGTGCATTTCTCAGCAAGGCAATCCCATGATTTTCTGCATTCTTGGGACTCTTCGTTGAAACAGGCCTCGACTTCCTTGCAGCAATTGGTTCTCATGCAGGTGGAACAAGAATCGGCTTCTGGATACAATTCCTCGCAAGTTTTCGTAGAGGATCCGCCGCCCGTTCCGCCAGTCTCGCCACCGCCTGTTCCACCGGTTACGCCACCGCCCGTTCCACCGGTTACGCCACCGCCCGTTCCACCGGTTACGGCACCGCCCGTTCCGCCGGTTGCGCCACCGCCCGTTCCGCCGGTTGCGCCACCGCCCGTTCCGCCGGTATCGCCGCCACCCGTTCCGCCAGTTTCCGTGCCGCCCGAGCCAGCATCTCCGCCGGACCCGCCGTTGTTTTCATCGTCTTCCGTAGTGACGGTGCAGGCAGCAAACGCCAGCGCGAGCGCGGAAGCAACCAAAGTCCAGTGCAAAGCTAGTTTCTTCATTTGATTCTCCTTTGAAAAGCCTTCAGCCTCCAAGGTCACCGTCGTTAGGTTCCATCCCAATCATACGGTGACAACCGAAATTCATTCCCATCACGGATCGCTTGTTGACGTAGTCTCTTCTGGGTTAGCAAGTCAAGATTCTGACTCGCAGATGGACGATGCGCCAGTCGTCCTATTCACTATTCACCCTTTTCTTATCCCAAAATGAATGCAATCCGCGGCCGCCTCGCCGCAGCATACACCCCCCCAAGGTCCCTATCGCCACGCAATACCATGGAAATTCCCCCCAAAAACCATAGAGTGTCCAACCGTGGAGCCATCGCAAATCTCCAATATATGTATTTTCTATAAAAGGTTCTAAAACAGCTTGCTGGCGCCCCACCGGATCGATAACCGCGCTCATCGCCGTGTTGGTCGCCCGCAGCAGATAACGTCGATGCTCCACCGCTCGCAGTTTCGCCAACGCCAAATGGATGACTGCCGCGCGAGATTGTCCAAACCACCCGTCGTTGGTCAGGTTCACCAGCAGATGAGGGCGGTGTGTCTGGACGACATCCCTCACATAGGAAGGGAGGATGTCTTCGTAACACAACAATACCGAGATTCTTCGGCTTTCAAAGGCAAGGGGGCCGGATGCGATCCCTTTCGATATCGATCCCGATTGGGGGGACCATCGGGATAGAATTGGAAACGTCTCCCCAAAAGGAAGGTACTCGCCAAAGGCAAGACGATGTTGTTTGTCGTATCGGCCGCGCAACTGACCATCAGGTCCCAACAACAGCGCGGAATTGAACAGTTTCCCATCGTGAGATTCAAGGATGGCACCGGTCAACAACGGCGCTTCCAGCGTTGCCGCTTCCGTTCTTGCCACGAGGGAAGCGGGATCCGACGAGGCAAGTACGTGAAGGAATGCGGACTCCGGCCAAACCACCAACTGCGCTCCTTCGGCAATGAGCCGACGGCTCAATTCGACTTGGGTGCGAAACTTTTGTGCCAGTTGTTCCGAAGAGGCTGGCGGCATCGGTACGTTGCCCTGAACCAATCCCACACGAAATAGGGGCGCCGATTGCGTTCTGTGATCGGTCCAAACGATCAGGAACGCGCCATAGATCACGGTGCCCGCAAGCATCAGAGCCGCGGTGCCCCACGCTGACTTGGAAGGGAATTGTGGCTTCGATGCGCGGAAAACATCGGCGCAGGCAGCGTTGACGAGCACCAGCGGGAGACCCACGAGTACGGGGCCGCCGAGGTCCGCGGTTTGCAACAGGAAGGGGATATCATGGACCACGGCTCCAAAATACCATGGAAAAATAAGGGGATAGATGGTTTCGGAGGTGACGAAGGCCCCAGCGACGCACGCGGTCCAGGGCCAGGCGCGACGATGAAGGCCACTGACCAGGGCGGCAAACAACGCAAACCGACCCGCTTGCAGGACGCTTAGGATGAGCAGCAGCACGGCTGCGGTGAGCGTACCGAAGCCCCCGTGGTGGCGAAAGGTGTCGATAAGCCAGGAAAAGCCTAGGGAAGTTGCGGTAGTTCCGCACGCCAGGCCCAGCAGAGCAGCCACGACGATGCTCTGGTTTCGTAGGCTGATGAGCAGGGGAACGAGCGCGACGAACCCGAGGGGCCAGAGTCCGATACCTGGAAACGAAGCAAAATAGAAAATGCCTGCGAGAATGCAAAGGGGCAGCGTCAAGCGTAATGGCAATGGTCGTTCGAGGGATGAATCGACACGGGTGGGTGTCACGAGGCCCACGATTACCCTCGGGTAATGCGGGCGAGTTTGTCGAGCACTTCTTGAATCTTGAACGGCTTGGTCAGGTAGTGTCTGGCTCCGGCTTGGATTCCAAGGATCACGTCTTTCGGCGTGGTACGAGCCGTAAGAAACACAATCGGAACGTTGGACCAATGAGAAGACGCTTTGGCCCTTCGCGCTACTTCGAATCCATCCACGCCCGGGAGCATGATGTCACAGAGGATGACGTCGGCCGCAGGAGGTTGGGAGATGCGTCGAACTGCTGCCACGCCGTCGGCCACGGATTCGATCTCGTAGTCGAGGGCGAGCGCTTTTTCGAGGAGCGTTCGTACGCTAGGGTCATCCTCCACAATGAGTATTCGTTTCTTGGCCATACCTTGGATCATCGCAGGCGTTGAATGATTTGCAGTCCCTCCCGTGTTTCGATCACATTCGAGATGTCTCCCACCTTGGCTTGCTGAATGGCCGTGCGCAGCGCCGGATCGATATCCGAATCAGCACGAATGGGAGCCAGCAGGCCACCGCGTTGCGCATCGGGTGCGTCCGAATGCATTTGTGCAAGTTTGGAAAAGTCGGCGTCGGGAGCCTTCACTTGCTGCGCGATATCCGAAGCAAGTTTGCGAGCTTCGGCAAGCGTGCGAGGAGCTTTGGGTTTAATGCCTTCTGTTCCGTCGTGGGCAATGACGATACGTCGCACCGTCATGCGGGTGGGCTGAGCCTCGAGGGTTGGACGCAAAGCGGAAGGTAAGGCTGCTACGGGGGGAGTTCGTGTCGGGGCGGAAGAATCGGAGACCGGGCTCAATCGGTCGGGGTTTTCGCCCGCTGGGGAGGTGAGATTCGAGCAGGCGGCAAAGAGCAAATAAGCGCCCAAAAATGGCATTCGACTGGGAACCATGGGCGCTTCATACCTTCAGGGCTCATGGGTGGCAAGGGACAGGGGCTCTCTAGGCTTGCAGCCAGCGCCCTATTTGCGCCAAGGTGCGAATGTGGCTGTTCCTCGTGTGTTACATATCGAAGATGACCCCGCAAACCGGCTCCTCGTGCGGAAAATCCTGGTAGGCGCCGGGTTTGAGGTTGTGGATGCGGCCGACGGATTGGAAGGGGTTCGAATCGCACGAGAAATCCAACCTGACCTGGTGCTCGTCGACCTCAATATTCCGGGGTTGGATGGGTATGAGGTGACGCTACGACTTCGTGGGGATCCAGGGCTGCGGGAAGTGCCGATCGTTGCGATTACCGCGGAAGGTGATCGGTCGACGAGTCTTGCGGTGGGATGCGATGGCTTCGTGCAGAAGCCGATCAACGTGCGGACTTTCGCACAGACGCTGGAAAAGTTTTTGCGGGGAGGAAAAGAAGTGGTGTCGGCTGCGAAAGCCGATATGCATTTGCGTGCGCAAAGCCAGCGGATCGTGGCGAGGTTGGAAGCGAAAGTGGCGGAGTTGTCGGAGGCCAATGACAAGCTACGCGAAGCCGAACGGGCGCGAACCACGTTTTATCGCAATGTATCTCACGAACTGGCCACCCCCATGACGCCGATTGTGGGTTACGTCAGGCTGTTGGTCGATGAGGAACTCGGTGCGTTGAACCCAGCGCAACGCAAAGCCTTACAAGCGATGGACGGTTGTGTGCAACGTCTTCGGGCGCTCATTGACAATCTGCTTGATGTGACGGGCTTGGAGGCGGGGACGATGCGCTTTGTGCATCGAGATTACGATGTGCGCTCGGTGGTGGAACGAGAGCTTGGCAGGTTTCAAGGATTGGCGGCACAAGGCTCCGTACGTCTTGTGTTCGAGTGTGCCGAATTGAAAATGCCAGCGTGGGGCGACGCGGAGCGCTTGGGGCGGGGAATCGCGCAACTAATTGATAATGCATTGAAATTTACGCAACCGGGGGGGGTGGTGGGGGTGCGTTTGCAGCATACGGGTTCTTTTTATGAAGTATGCATTTCGGATAATGGCCCGGGGATACCCGTGAGCCATATCGACAAGGTCATGGAACCGTTTGTCCAAGCGGATGGATCACCCACCCGAAAGCATCAAGGAGTTGGCGTGGGATTGGCTATAGCAAGAAAGATAGCTAGAGGATTGGGAGGGGAATTGCTTGTGGAGTCTCCCACCCACGAACGAATCGGGGGCATGGTTTTCCGTGGAACGTCATGCAAACTATCGGTGGCACAACGGGCGCCTCAACCATCGTGAATTCCATCTATTTGGATTGGAATGCCACGACTCCACCGCTGCCCGAGGTGGTGGAAGCCGTTGCGCAAGCGTCTCGTCAATGGTGGGGAAACCCTTCCTCGTCGCATGGGCGCGGAGCGATGGCACGGCAGCAAGTCGAATTGGCGCGCGAGCGGGTGGGACAGCTTGTGGGACGTCCCGCTTTCGATGTCATTTTTACGGGGGGAGGGACGGAATCCAACAATTTGGCGATTCGTGGTTTGCTCGACCGTGTGGGGCCGGTGATTTGCTCGCGGATGGAGCACCCATCCGTTTTGCATGTGGTGGAAGCATTGCAAAACGAACGCACCGTGCATTGGCTCGACGTGGATCAGCGAGGGGTGGTGGATCCGGAGCAAGTTCGCGAAACGATCGTATCGAGTTCGAAACCATGCTTGGTGGTGATCCAATGGGTCAATCACGAGACCGGGGTGATCCAACCGGTGGAAGAGATTGTGCAGCAGGCGCATGAACATGGTTCGATTGTGCATGTGGATGCCGTGCAGGGGATTGGAAAGCTTCAGGGGCGTCCGTGGTCCGAGGCGGATACGATATCGTTGTCATCGCATAAGATACGTGGTCCGCAAGGGATTGGGGCGTTGGTGGGGGCGAGCTGCCAGCGGTTACGGCCCATGATGTTGGGCGGGCCTCAGGAGCGCAAACTCCGACCTGGAACGGTGCCGGTGGCACTCGCGGTGGGGTTTGGAGTTGCAGCAAGCTGGGCCAGTTCGAGTCCGTCGCGTTACGATGCGATTCGACCCTTACGGGATCATCTCGAACGAGAAATGATCCAGATGGGGGCCAAGAGAAATGGACAGGGAAAACGGGTACCGCATGTGACGAATGTATCGTTCGAAGGTGTGTTGGGAGATGAGTTGGTAGCGGCTTGCGATGTGGAAGGCGTTTGTCTTTCGGCAGGCAGTGCCTGCGCTTCGGCAAGCTCGGGGGCAACGTCGGCGGTGGCTGCGTTGTTGGGGCCAAAGCGTGGGCTGGAAGCGGTGCGGGCAAGTTTGGGTGAATTGACGACAGCACAAGAGATCGAAAAGGCGGTCGAGGTGATCCGAAGGGTGGTTGGACGAGCTAGCGGTGATGGATGAAGTACTTCTTGAAGTACTTCTTAAACCTTGATCCTTTCATGGAAAGACCAGCCGTAACTCTACGAGATGGAAGGGGTATTTACGTTCAGCTTCGCGCGATGGAACGTTCTATTGAATGGATCCGACAAACCCATGGACTTGTCAAGTGTTCAGTTCGTGTTCTGGAAATCGCAACCCGGTTCCTGTCTTCAATGATCACTTGAAAAATTGTTCGTAATTATTGAATATATAAGCTATTTTTTCACATTGTTTTTGGTAGATACAGGCTTCCGCGGCGGGACCATACACCCCAATTCCTGGGGCCTGGGCGACGGGGTTGTCATCTCGCCAGCCGTGCAATCGGGCGGAAGGATCGACGGGGGTCGGAATGGGAAGCCAGGGCCATAGAACGTGAGATGCAAACAGCAGGGCGGCCGCGGGTCCAAGCAGCAGTGTCGTGGCTTGCACCCATCTTGCGCCACGGGCAAGGGGACCGGCAGCGAACGGAATGCAAAATAGCGCGGCGACGGCAAACCAATTGGGTTCGGGGGGGACTTGGCGAAGCAGTGCCGAAGCCAGGAGCAGCACGGACATCGATAGCATCAATCCGCGTTCGAAAGGTCGAGGCCACGCTTCGCGAAAACCGAACCAAAGTACCGCGGGAGTCCAGAGCAGGAGTTGAGCGCCCAGGGCAGCGGCTGAAGCCGTCAAGGTTCCCACGGCGGAGCTTTGGTCCACGAAAGCATGGTGCCATTGAAAACCAAGAGAGGGCAGGGCGATGGGAAGGGCAATCGCCATGCCCATTGCCACGGCGAGGCGTTCGCTGCGGTGTGGGGACAAGAACAGAAGAAGCAAGCCAGGAACGAGCATCGAGACTTTTGCCGCCAGGCCCCATGCGCAGGCGAAAATCAAACCAACGTTTTTTTTCCAAGAAGGTGTCTGATGGTGGATCACCAGCAGCACTGCGACGGCTAGCAGCAGGGGAGTATCAGGCGTGATCAAAAAACCGCCAGCCAGCGGCAGAGGCAAAAAGGCACCGAGCAGGGCCGTCCAGCGTTGGTGGCTTGGCTGATCGTGAAGGGTTTTGGAAATCCAGAGCAGAAGCAGCGGGATGAACGTTCCCACCACGAGGGCAGGAAGACGGATGCGCAGTTCAAGAGATAGAAAATCGAGGTTGTCGGCGAGTCCGACGAGCCAAGTCGTCAGGGGCGGATGGTCGGTGATGGTGAATCCGAGCCTGTGGGCGGCGAGGTAATAGGCTTCATCGGGGGATAGACAGGTGCGAACAGCCAGGGCAAAGCGGAGAGGAAGCGCTGCGAAAACTAGCGTAAGTGCCCAAAAATCAAAGGTAAATTTGCGATGCGGGATCATGGGCCAACCGTTGGCGTCGTACCTCATAAAGAGCGATGGCCGCGGACACGGAGGCGTTGAGAGTGTCGTAGACGTGGGATGTGGGCAGTCGAGCTATGTGATCACAAGCGTCTCGCACTCCTTTTCGGAGACCCGAGCCTTCTGCTCCCACCACGAGTACCGTGGGTTGGTGTAGAGGCAGTGAATCGAGGGAAACGGGGGATTCGCCGGCCAGTCCCACGACGACCATGCTTTCGTTGTGGAGGGCGTGTAATGCGGCGGGTAGGGAAGAGACGCGGCAGAGTCGAGCGTGTTCAATGGCGCCGGCGGAGGCGCGGAATGTGGCGGGAGTCAGGGGAGCGGAGTCGTGCTCGGGCCACAGGATCCCGTGGGAATCAAAGGCGACGGCACTTCGAATGATGGCGCCAAAGTTTTGTGGATCAGTGATCCGGTCCAGGGCCGTGATCAATGTTGGGCTGGGGGCCATGAGTTCCGCTAGGTCGAGCAGTTGGAGTTCTGGCGCGTAGGCCAATACTCCTTGGTGACTGGCACCATGGGTAATTCGATCGAGGGTTTGGCGGTCGACTCTTTCGACACCGATGTCCCTGGATTGGCAAAAACGAAAGATGCCGTCCAGGGGGCGAGAGTCTTTGTGGGATGCGCTGGCGAGCAGAACACGTTCGATGGCGTTGCCATGCACGCGGATGGCTTCTCGGACGGGTTGCACGCCGATGACGATGCGGCTCACGGGATGGTCTTCGAGGCTAGGGATTGATTGATTTGCGCGAGAATATTCAGGGTTGCGGCTTCAGGATCCTGCGCATCGCGGATCGGTCGTCCCACCACGAGGATATCGGCGCCATCGGCGATGGCGGAAGCGGGGGTGGCGACACGTTTTTGGTCTTGGGTGGCAGCGGCTGCAGGGCGAATTCCGGGGGTGATGAGCAAGGCATCGCTACCGAGGGTGGATCGCAAGTGAGCGACTTCTTTGGGGGAGCAGACGAAGGCGCGAACGCCGGCTTGCCAGGCCATTTTGGCCAAGCGCTCTGTTTGATCCGCGACGGCCCGATCGATACCGAGGCAAGACAGGTCGGTGGTATCGAGGGAAGTGAGGACAGTGACCCCGACGATCTGAGTGGTTCCGGATTTTTGGGCGGCCTGGACCGCTCGGGAGAGCATGGTGGGGCCGCCGAAGGTATGGACGGTGAGCAGGTGGATGCCGAGGGTAGCCAAGTTATCGACCGCGCGTTCCACGGTGGCGGGGATATCGTGGAGTTTGAGGTCGAGGAACACGTGGAATCCGGCGTCGGCGACTTGCTGAACGACGGTGGGGCCTTCACGGCAAAACAATTCGAGGCCGATTTTGGCGAAGCGAATGTGTTTGCTGAGTGTGAAATAGGGTCGAGCATCCGCGAGGGATGGGAAGTCGAGGGCGAAGGCGAGGTGGTGGTTGGGCACGTTGATGTAGAGGCTACAGGCAGCTACACATCGGGTCGCCTTCGACGCATGTGCAAGCGGGACGAGGCGTGGAGGGTTTGGTGTCGGACGGCGAGCCGCGTTGCAAAGCGCCTCGTGTAGCATTCTGCTCTTTTTGTGCGGCAGCCAACTCAGCCTTTAGTTTGGCTTTGGTGGCCTCGTCTTCCGCGTTCGATAGTTTATCCATCAAATCGCTGACCTTGCGGCTTTGTTCGTCGAGTTTCTTTTGCAGTTGGGCCATTTCCTCGGCTTTTTGATTGGCGAGCAGTTGAGCCTGACGGGCCTCTTCCTTGGCTTTTTGGTCGGCGCGATACCAGAGGACTCCACCGGTGGTACCACCGATGAGCAGGAAGGCTACTGCTGCAATGACCGCGTACATCAAGGTCTTTTTGCTTTTGTCTTGACTAATTTTGGCAAGCTCTTGCGCGTGAGCTTGCTGTTGCCGCATGGCTTCGAGGCGAGCATGCTCTTCAGCCGTGACGCGAGCCTTTTCGATTTCGGCTTGTCGTAGGGCTTCGAGGCGTGCTGCTTCTTCACGCTTGCGCTGTTCCTCGGTTCGTTTGCGTTCCTCTTCGTCGCGAAGGCGCCGCTGCTCTTCCTCGATGGCGCGCCTGCGAGCGTCTTCTTCGGCCCGTTTCGCCTCTTCGACGGCTCTGACCTTGGCTTCCTCTTCCTGCTTGATTCGCTCTTGCTCGAGGCTGAACAGCTCGTTGAGGGAGAAAAGAACCGAGCTCTCCTTTTGCTCTTCGCTCATGGTGTGGTGCTACCTCACAGCGCTCGCTTGCGGATAGGGGTGACGTGTCATCGAGACACGGTACCGTCACTAACAATCTGGAAAGGAGACGTCAATCGGAGACCGACGGTTCCTTTGACAGTGGCTCGAAGGAGCCTGCTACGGGTCTGTGGTCGATCCACGAAAAGAATAAGTGGATCGTAGCCCGTAGTGGGGCCAAGGGCAAGAGAAGGGTCGTTGCCCGTGCGAATGAAGTGCGGAACCATTGGGCTTGGGTTATTCACGCCAGAAGAATTTCCATGGATTATGCTTGAGGTCCCGGGCCATCTCTTGCAAATCGTCGAATAGCTGCTCGTCCATGACCAGGGCGCCCATGGTACCTTTGCCGGTGCGAATATGGGCGACGACAGCTTGGGCGTCGGCTACGGCGGCTTTGGCGCGACTGGCAATTTCCGATACGTCTTGGATGGTTTGCTTGATTTTCCGCTGTTCTTCAGGGGAGCCGACCGTGGAAGACAGGCGGTTGACGTTCGCCATGGTGGTTCGCGCATCGCGCAGCAGTGGTTCGCTATCCCGTGCGATGGCGGAGGAGGCGTGGTCGATGTTGTTGATGATGCGGTTGACTTGAGGGTCATCGACGTATCGGGTGCGTGCAGCGCGAACGAGTTCATTGGTTTCGATGGTGATGGTTTCGACGTTTTCGGCGATACGATTGAGTCGGTCGCGATTTTTGTCGAAGAACTCACCGGTACTGGTCAATGTACTGTGCAGGCCTTTGAAGGTTTCTTCGATTTGCGCACGATTGTCTCGCAATGCGGAGATGGTGGTGTGAAGCAATTCATAACCTTCCGCGAGCAATAGATCGAGACGAGGGGGATCAAGTCCTCGCACGATGGCATTTTCCGCGAGGGCGGGTCGGTCTCTGGTTCCTGGATCGATCGCGAGGAATTGTTCACCCAGCACGCCTTGCGAAGTGACATAAAAGACGGCGTTTTCTCGAACCGCTTCTTGATGGCGTGTTTCGATGGCCAACGTCATGCGCACGAGGGCTGGACGCTGTTCGTTCGCCTGGGGTTCGACGCCTCCACGGAATTGGATTTCTTTGATTTTTCCGACGGTAATCCCGGCGATGCGCACGGGAGAACCGGATTGGATGCCCCCTGGATTGTCGAAGTCGACGAAGATCCGGTAGGTAGGTTGGAAGCTCATTCCTCCCATGAGCACGATGAAGCCAGTCAGTATTCCAATTGCGATGAGGATCAGGAGACCAACTTTGACTTCGATGGAACGCGGGTTCGCCATGCTCCCCTCATTATAAGTCCATGGGGCCTTCAGCGTAGCCGTTCGTGAACTGTTCGACGACGCCGTCGGTGGTGTTTCGGAATTCCTCCCGGGTGCCAAGGAGCCGAACTTGCCCCTTGTACAGCATCACGATCCTGTCGGCGATACCAAAGATCGAGACGAGGTCGTGAGAGACGACGATACTGGTGACTCCGAGGGTATCACTCAGTTCGCGAATGAGCTTGTCCACGCGGCGTGCGTTGACGGGATCGAGGCTGGTCGTTGGTTCATCGAATAAAATATACTGGGGGTCCAGAGTCAGGGCGCGTGCGATGGCCACGCGTTTTCGCATGCCATCGCCCAACTCCGCCGGGAAGCGGTCCGCGAACGCTTCCATATGTACCTTTTCGAGCAGTTTGATCGCTTCGTGTTCCGCACTACGGCCTTTCAGATTTTTGTGTTTTCGTAACGGAAGCGCCACGTTTTGTGCGCAAGTCATTGAATCGAAAAGCGTCGAATGCTGAAAGACCATCGCGCATTTTCGACGTACGGCCATCATCTGAAGTTCGTCGAAACGCGAGATTTCCTGCCCATCGAGCCAGATCTCCCCCTGGTCGGGATAGAGCAAGCCGACGAGGTGTTTGATGAGCACGCTTTTTCCAACGCCGGAGGCACCGATGATGAAGAAGACCTCGCCATCATGGACGTCGAAAGAAACACCCTGGAGCACATTTTTAGGTCCGAAGCTCTTATGGATGTTTCGAAAGGAAATCATCGTGCAAAAAAGATGAAAAAGCCTGCGACGCTAATGATCAAGTCGAGAAAAACGACCGCAAGGGAAGAGTTGACGACCGCGCGGGTGGTTGCCCATCCGACGCCTTCGGACCCTCCGAACGTGGACAGACCACAATATCCCGAAACGACGGGAATGGCAGCGCCATAAGCGACGCACTTGGTCAGACAAATGACGACATCGCCGGTTTGCACCATGCTGACGTCGAAGAAAGTACGGAAGGGAACGTCGAAGAATGATTTTGCGGTGACAGCGCCGGCACAGAACATGACCGTGGTGATCCAGATGATGAGGCAGGTGGTCATGACGATGCTGGCGATGAATCTTGGTTTGATGAGAAAGTCGATGGGGTCGGCGGCGCACATGCGCAGCGCGTCGACTTGTTCGGTGACGACCATGGAACCGATTTCGGCGGCGATGCCGGCCCCCACGCGAGTCGCAATGATCATGGCGCCGACGGAGGGAGCGATTTCTCGAATGAGAAGTTGCAAATACGTGGCTCCCATGCGGGAGAAGTCGGGAAGGAGGCGTTGTGCTTGGACGCCGGTTTGATAAATGCCGATGAGGCCGATGAAGCCCATGACGACAGTGACGAAGAAGACGGATTTATTTCCGATCTCGAACATCTGCTGGACGATGGCGCCCGGTTCCCGTTTTCCGCGAACGACATAGTACAAGGTGCGAACGAAAACCGAGTACATATCGCGGGCGGACCGAAGCAGATCGATAGAGGAATCGCCTAGCTCAGCGAGTGATGTCTCGATACGTGACGCGGGGGAGTTGGGCGATACCTTGGTGACTTGCATGTTCAACCGATGATGAAGGAAACGAAGTAATCGAGGATGAAGATACCGGTGGCGGAAGCAACGACGCCGGCATTGACGGCTCGACCGACTCCTGGGGCTCCTCCTTTTACCGCGAGGCCAAAATAACACGAGGCGATTGCCATCATCAGTCCAAAGAACGCGCTTTTAATCAAGCCATGGGCGACATCGCCGAAGTTGAGCAGACCGCTGGTAAGGCCGTTGAGAAATACGCCATATTCGACGCCGAGCATGGCTTTGCTAGCGATGGCAGCGCCAAATAAAGCGAGGGCATCGGCGTAAATATTGGCAATGACAAGGGTAAGTACGATGGCGAGGAGCCGAGGCGCGATGAGGAATCCAAGGGGATCGATGGCAAGGATGCGCAGCGCGTCGATCTGTTCGGTGACGACCATGGTTCCCAATTCGGCGGTGTTATTTGCGCCGACTCGTCCGGAGATCATGAGCGCGGTGAGCAAGGGGCCCAACTCGCGCAAGACGGAGAACCCCGCTCCCCATCCGAGCAGACCGTAGGCCCCATATTGTTGCACCATGGGAGCCGCTTGAATGACCGCGATGGCTCCCACGAAAAGCGCCGTGACGACCACGATGGGAGTCGATTTGACACCCATTTTATACATATTCGTTTTGAATTCGTTCCAATCGAAGTTTGCACGGGCGATGCGCCAAAGCACGCGGACGAGAAGCACGGCCATGCCACCCGCAACCTCGGACATATCGAATAGGTTTTTGCCAATTCGAAAGGTAAGGGACTCTTGGGCAGCGTGAGGAGATGCAAGACTCAAAGGGGGCCCTCCGTCAATCCGTGGACGAATTGTCGAACGTACTCATTGTTGCTGTTTTGCGCTTGCTCCGTGGTTCCGTCGAAGATGATCTTGCCGTCAAGCATCATCCCAACCCGATCGGTGACCGTCAGCAATCGGTCGAGGTCCGACGAAACCATGATGACGGTAGCGTCTCCTTTTTCTTTTTTGAGCAGGTCGAATATTTTTTG
>Ga0116187_1002294_pt1 | contig 18928 bp, 16 predicted proteins | sample AD_JPNNA6_MetaG_FD_89755 | JGI IMG/M metagenome (GOLD analysis project Ga0116187, IMG submission 89755) | Active sludge microbial communities of municipal wastewater-treating anaerobic digesters from Japan - AD_JPNNA6_MetaG | ecosystem: Engineered > Bioreactor > Anaerobic > Digestate | place... | reverse complement strand
GCGACGACCGCCGCCGCGGCGAGGGCGACCAGCCAGAGTCTGCGATCGCGGCCCCGGCCTCCCGGCGGCGGGACGCTGCGTCCCAACGGAGCGGAGGGCGGCGGCGAGCCCGGGGTGCCTGTGGCCGGCTTCACGGCGGTCGGCGTCTCGGGCATGACCCGTGTCGCCGCTTCCTTCGGGGGCATGACCCGTGTCGCCGCTTCCTCCGGGGGCACGACCTGGGTCGCCGCTTCCTCCGGGGTCATGACCTGGGTCGCCGCTTCCTCGGGAGGCGTGGGCCGTGTCCCCCCTTCCTGCGGCGACGTGTCTTCCGACTGCGGCTCGGCCGCGGGCGGCGCCGACGTGTCGGGTGCCTGCTCTTCCCCCGGTCGCTTCGTCTCGTCCGTCATGCCGTCTCCCCGGCGTCGTGGCTCGTCGCTGCCGCCGTCCCGGCAGTCCGCACTTCCCTGCTTGACCTCCGCGGTCCCGGGTGCTCAGCGTACCGCGACCCGGGCGCCGTTCCTAGCCTTCCAGGGCCTCCCACAGGTCGAAGAACGGCGGGCAGGTCTTGCGCACGCAGTCGGGGTCGTCGATGACGACCCCCGGCGTGCGCAGACCGAGGACGCTGAAGCTCATCGCGATGCGGTGGTCTCCGTGGGGGTCGATGAGGGCGCCGTGGGGCCGTCCGGGAAAGATGGTGAGGCGGTCGCTGCCGGCCTCGGTGCGCACACCGAGGCGACCGAGGCCCTCGACGACGGCGGCGACGCGGTCCGATTCCTTGAGGCGCACATTGCCGATGCCGGTGACGGTGACGGGCGACGTAGCGAAGGGGGCGATCGCGGCGAGGGTCATGAACGCGTCGGGGATGTCGGCCATGTCGACGGTGAGTCCCGAGAGAGCGTCGGGGCCCTCGACGCTGACGCCCCCGTCGCCCTCGTCGACCGTGCAGCCCATGGCTTCGAGGACGTCGAGGAAGCGGACGTCGCCCTGCAGGCTGCCGCGGCGCTGCAAGCCGGCGACGGTGACTCGCCCCGGCACGACCGCCGCGGCGGCGAAGAAGTACGTCGCCGTGGAGGCGTCCGGCTCGATGCGGTAGGCGTGCCCGCGGTACGCCGCCGGGATGACGTGGAACGAGCTGTAACCGTCCCGGTCGGCGACGACCCCGAACTGGGCCATCATCGCCAGTGTCATGTCGACGTAGGGACGGCTGACGAGACCGTCGACGACGATCGTTAGCGGCGCTCGCGCGAGGGGCGCCGCGAGGAGCAGGGCGGAGACGAACTGGCTGGAGACGTCGGCGGCGAGGCGCAGCGTGCCGCCGGCGAGGCCGGAGGCGCGCAGCGTGAAGGGCAGCGACGCGGCGCCGGCCGGCGTGAAGGCCGCTCCCTGCGCGCGCAGCGCGTCCAGGAGCGGCCCCATCGGCCGGCGCCGCAACTGCTCTGCCCCGTCGAACGCATATCGGCCCTGACCGGCGGCGCAGGCCGCCGTCAGAAAGCGCGCCGCGGTACCGGCCTCGGCGCACCAGACGCGCGCTTCGCGGGCGGGGATGCGGCCGGCCGCGCCGCGCACGCGGACGCGGCCGGCCGCATCCCCGGACGTCATCCCCGCGACCTCGATCCCGAGGCTGCGCAGCCCGTCAGCGAACGCGAGCGTGTCGTCGGCCATGAGGGCGCCGTCGAGTAGCGACTCTCCGTCGGCCAGCGCTGCCAAGAGCAGGGCGCGGTTCGTGATGCTCTTGGAGCCCGGCACGCGCACGGTGACGTCGAGCCCGGGTCGGGCTGGTCGGATCGCGCGTGGGTGGACGGTAGCCATCGCTGCCCCTATTGGGCGAGGCTCAGAACTCGAGCTTCTCGAGCCGCGCGAAGATGACCTCGCGTCCCGCCTTGTACTGGTCGGGGTCCATGGCGGTGTCGACGTCGCCGGGGCTGAGCACGGCCATCGCCTCCGGGTTCCGCTTGATGAGCTCACCGAAGTCGACGCCCTCGCGCCACGCCTGCATGGCTGTGTCCTGGACGATGCGGTAGGCGTCGTCGCGCAGCATGCCCTTGTCGACGAGGGCGAGAAGGACGGCCCCGCTGAAGACGAGGCGCTGCGACTGGCCGAGGTTGGCCAGCATGCGCGCCTCGTCGACGACCAGGCCGTCCATGAGCTTCGTCGTCTTCTGCAGCATGTAGTCGAGCAGGATGCAACTGTCGGGGAAGACGATGCGCTCGGCCGAGCTGTGGCTGATGTCGCGCTCGTGCCAGAGGGCGACGTTCTCCATGCCGACGAGGGCGTTGCCGCGCAGCACCCGGGCGCAGCCCGCCATGCGCTCGCTGAGGATGGGGTTGCGCTTGTGCGGCATGGCCGAGGAGCCCTTCTGGCCCTTGCCGAAGGGCTCCTCGGCCTCGCGCACCTCGGTGCGCTGCAGGTGACGCACTTCCACGGTGAACTTCTCGAGGCTCGCGCCGGTGATCGCCAGGCAACCGAGGAAGGCGGCGTGCCGGTCGCGCTGCACGACCTGGTTCGAGATCGGCTCGTAGCCGATGCCGAGCTCCTCGCAGACGAGCTCCTCGACCCGAGGGTCGATGTTGTTGTAGGCGCCGACCGCGCCGCTGAGCTTGCCGACGGCGGCGCCCTCCGTCGCGCGGCGCAGGCGCTCCAGATGGCGCTGCACCTCGAACGCCCACATGCCGAGCTTCATCCCGAACGTGATGGGCTCGGCGTGGACACCGTGCGTGCGCCCCACCTGCACCGTGTCGCGGAACTCGAAGGCGCGTCGCTTCAGGACTGTGCCGAGCGCAGTCAGGTCTTTCTCGAGGATCGCCGCGGCGCGCTTGATCTGCAGGGCGAGGCCGGTGTCGAGCATGTCGCTCGAGGTCATGCCGTAGTGGATGTACTTACTGGCGCCGCCGACATACTCGGCGACGTTGGTGAGGAAGGCGATGACGTCGTGGTTGGTCGTCGCCTCGATCTCGGCGACGCGGGCGACGTCGAACGCCGCCTTGGCCTCGATCTCGGCGACCGCCTCGTCGGGTACCTTGCCGAGCTTGTTCCAGGCCCTGACGGCGGCGATCTCGACGTCGAGCCAGGCCTGCATCTTCGCCTGCTCCGTCCAGACGGCGCCCATCTCGGGCAGGGTGTAGCGCTCGATCATGGTGCCCTCCCTGGCTCGCGAGCGGCCGCGCCGGCGGCCGCGGGTCGGCGGTGACCCGGCGATTGTCTCACAGGGACGGCCATCGGGGCCTTCGGCCCCCTCAGCCGCGGACGGCGATGGCCTCGATCTCGACCTTGACGTCCTTGGGCAGGCGCGCGACCTCGACCGTGGAGCGCGCCGGGTAGGGCGGGGCGAAGAACTCGCCGTAGACCTCGTTCACGGCGGCGAAGTCGTCCATGTCGGTGACGAAGATCGTCGTCTTGACGACCGCGTCCATGCCGAGGCCGACGGCGGCGAGCTGCGCCTTGACGTTCTCGAGCGCCTTGCGCGCCTGGTCGGGGGCGATGACGGCGACGATCCTGCCCTCGCTGTCGAGGGGGATCTGGCCCGAGACGAAGACGAAGTCGCCGACAGCGAGGGCCGGTGAGTACGGTCCGACCGCCGGCGCCGCGGCGGCCGACGCGATGGCCTGTTTGTCCACAGGTGCCTCCTCTGCTGGAACGACGGGGTCAAGCGAACAACGCCCGCACGGCGACGTAGAGGAGCAAGAGTCCGATGATCGCCACCGCGAGGTAGATGAGGCGCGCCGTCGAGCGGGGGTCCACCGTCACCCCTTTCCGCTCACACGTCGAGGATCTTGGCCGCCAGGATGGCGGCGTTGCGGGCGCCGTTGATGGCGACGCAGGCGACGGGGACGCCCGAGGGCATCTGCACGATGCTCAGGAGCGAGTCCAATCCGCCCAGGTCGCTGGTCTTGATCGGCACGCCGATGACCGGCAGGTTGGAGTAGGCGGCGAGGATGCCGGGGAGCGCCGCCGCCTTGCCGGCGCCGGCGATCAGGACCTTGAGACCCCGTGCCTGCGCGCCCCTCGCGTAGTCCGCGACCTTGTCGGGCGTGCGGTGAGCCGAGAGGACGTTCATTTCGTAGCGTATCTGGCGCTGGTCCAGCTCGTCGCACGCCTGCTGCATGACCTCACGGTCGCTCTCGCTGCCCATCACTATGCCGACGAGCGGCGGTGTCAGGTCGATGCTCTGCAGCAGGGCCTCGACCTCGGTGCTGGTCTTCTCCAAGATGGGCTCCTCTCGGACGGCCTAAGAAGCGGGGAACAGGCTGATCTCGCCGGCTTCGGCGCGGACGGCGCGCGCGGCGATGTCGGGACGGTACTGCATGCCGTCGAAGCGGATGCGGGCGACGGCTTCGTAGGCGCGCTCGCGCGCCCGGGCGAAGCCGTCGCCCAAGGCGCTCACGGCGAGGACGCGGCCCCCGGCGGTGACGATGTCGCGACCGGCGGCGCCCGGGCCTGCGGCCGCGCCGCCGGGGCCTGCGGCCGCGCCGCCGGCGGTCGCCCCGCCGTCCGCCACGTGGCCGGCGAACGCCGTCCCCGCATGGTAGACGGTGACGCCGTCCATCGCCGCCGCCTCGTCGAGGCCTTCGATCACGTCGCCCTTGTGGCTGGAGGCCGGGTAGCCGGCCGAGGCGAGCACCACCGTCACGCAGGCCTGCGGCGTCCAGGCCGGCGTCGCGCCGGCCAGCTCGCCGCGCGCTGCGGCGTCGCAGAGTTCAAGAAGGTCGCTGCGCAGGCGCGGCAGGACAGCCTGCGTCTCGGGGTCGCCGAAGCGGCAGTTGAACTCGAGCACCCTGGCGCCGTCGGCGCTGACGATGAGGCCGGCGTAGAGGACGCCTCGGTAGGCGATGCCGCGCCGCCTCAGGACCGCGAGCACCGGCTCGACGACCCGGTCCATGGCGCCGTCGATCGCCTTCTGCTCGAAGCCGGGGACGGGACAGTAACTGCCCATGCCGCCCGTGTTCGGGCCCTGGTCGCCGGCGAAGATGCGCTTGTAGTCCTGGGCCGGGGCGAGTGGGACCGCGACCTCGCCGTCGCAGAGGACGAGCAGCGAGACCTCGCTCCCGGTGAGGTACTCCTCGATGAGGACGACGTTTCCGGCCTCGCCGAACGTCTTGCGCACGAGCATGTCCTCGACGGCGGCTCGTGCCTCCGCCTCGTCCTGGGCGATGATCACGCCCTTGCCGGCGGCGAGGCCGTCCGCCTTGATGACCACGGGATAGCGCTCGTGACGGGCGAGCGCTGCAAGCGCCGACTCGAGGGTGGTGTGCCTGCTGTAGCCGCCCGTCGGCGCCCCAGCCTCGCCCATGACCTCTTTGGCGAAAAGCTTGCTGCCCTCGATGCGGGCGGCCTCGGCGTCCGGTCCGAACACGCGGAGGCCGCGCTCGCGGAACAGATCGGCCAGGCCGGCGACGAGCGGCGCCTCCGGTCCGACCACGGTCAGGTCGGGACGCTCCTTGGCGGCGAAGTCGAGCAGCGCCGCGACGTCGTCGGCGCCGATGGGCACGCAGTCCGCCTCGGCGGCGATGCCGGCGTTGCCCGGGGCGCAGAACACCTGCGGTCCGAGGCCGGACTCCACGAACGAATGGACGAGGGCGTGCTCTCTGCCGCCGCCGCCGACCACGAGCACCCGCATGCAGCCTCCTCATTCCCCAAGCCGTTCGCGCGGCGCGTCCGCGCCGATGCGCGAGAGTCGTCGATGGGCGGGCCCATCACGATGGGCCCGCCCATCGCTCCGTCAAGGCCGGCCCGCGACGGCATGAGTCTATCGACGCGGCGCCGTCGCGTAAACGCTGTCCGCGGGCAAGACAGCATGCGCTGACGGCGGGGCGATCGCTGACGGCGTGGCCGCGCCTGCGGTCAATACCGCGGGCGGCTTCGCAGCGCGTCCGCGAGCGTTGCATGCAGAGCGCGCAGGGACTGGGCGATGCGGGCGGCGGTGCGCTCGACGAAGCCCGCCGCCGCCCGCATCGCCGCCCTGCGCCGCTCCAGCCGAAGGTCGATCGCCGGGCAGACGTCGCCAACGTCTGCGGTCGCAAACGCCGCTCGTGTCCTGGCGATGCTCATCATCCCTCCGCCAGCAGACCGTAGATGTGGCGGCGGGCATCGGCGAGGATCTCGAGCGTCCTGGCGACGGTCTCGTCCGAGCCGCTCGTGGCGACCTGTCGCGTCGCGGCGGCGAGGGCGTCGAGCGCCTGGCGCAGTTCCATGCGGCCGGCGGCAGCTCCCTGAGCCGTGATCCAGGACAGGCCGCCTTCGGCGTCGCGCGACTTGCGCGCCTCGGCGATGCCGGGCTCGGTGAGGGCATAGACACGCCTTCCCTCGACCTGCTCGCCGCGGACGAGCTCGGCGTTCTCGAGTTCCTGCAACGTGGGATACACCGATCCCGGGCTCGGCCGCCATGCTCCGCCACTCATCTCCTGGATACGCTGCATGACCTCGTACCCGTGCATGGGGCCCTCGGCGAGGGCGGCGAGGACTGCTGCTCTTATCGTGCCTCTGCGGGCGCGGCCGAACGGTCCGAAGCCGTGGGACGAGCGCTTCGGATGTCCGGGGCCGCGTGACGGTCTTTCGCCGGCTGCGCCGCCGGGCGTGCCGCGCCCGTGACGGCCGCCGGCTGCGCCGCCGGGCGTGCCGCCGTGCCCGTGCGCTGACTGTCCGGCGGCCGGCGGGCGGCGCCGCTGCTCTTGGCGGCGCCGCCCATCACCAGGTGTCTGTCCAACCATGGATGCCTCCGCTGTATCGATGTGACGCGATATATCATAACACGTCGCGTCAGTCTGTCAACGGAGGCCTGCTCGAGGCGGCCCGCTCTGCTTCAGACAGCGCTCGAGGCGGAGTCTGGTCCGGAGTCGTCGTGGCGCCTTGTGTCGGCGGCGTCGCTCGTGGTGGTCCGCTCCGCGTCGACCGACTTCGCCGCCTCTGTGCCGACATCGCCGCCAGCGGGCTCAGTGGGTGCAGCTTCGATGATGCCGCCGCCATAGGTTGCGACGTCGCCGCGGGCTGCGGCGCTTTCCCCGGTCGCTCCTGCGCCGTCACCTGGTGTCGCCGGGCTGGTGCGCCAGGGGCTCCAGGCGATCAGCATCCCGACCGCGGCGCCCGTGGCGATCGCGAACAGGAACCAGGGGAGGACTTCGTCGTGACGGTCGCTGTACCAGCCGGACTCGCGCTCGGCGCCGAACGGCATCTGCCACTGCCCGTGCGGCCCGACGGGCAGCGCCTCGTCGGCGACCTCTCGCCCGTCGCGGTCGTCGGTGGCGAGGACCACGGTCGCCGTCGTCGTGGCGGCGAGCGCGGCCACCAGGAGGATCACGATCCAGAGACTCACCTTTCGCCTCATGACATCCCTGCCTTTCTCCAGTGGTGTTGGGAGGTGCGCGCCGCTCCCTCGCAGGAGGTGCCGCGGTCATTCGTGTACAGCAGGGTAACCGGACAGTCTGGTCGGACGCTGGGAGGACGCTGTGAGCCGACTGGGAGGGCGCCCTAGAGCGCGAGCGTCATCGGCCGGTCGCGCGTCTGTCGTCATGGCAGCCGCCGCTGGTCGCTCGCGGGAGAGGCCGTGACGAGGCCGATCGACGTTCGGGGAGGGAATGATGAAGCGGACTGAGGTTCGGCTGCGCATGAGCAGGGCGAGCGCGACGACGAGGCGTACCATGCCGGGATCTTTCCGAGAACGACGGTGCCCGGCCGGACTGTCCGGACGGCGCCGGTGGCTCGCCGTGGTGGCGGTCATCGCTCTCGCCGCCACGGGTACGACGGTGACGGCGACGGGCCCGACTTCCCGACGTCGTCGGCGTCACCGTCCCAGAGCGGCGTCACGCCTGTCGCCGTCAAGGGCGAGCTCCTCGTCGTCCGCGGCGACGGGAGCCAGTGGTCCGTCTGGCGGATCACGCCATCGACGGGCGCTGAGAGGCGTGTCGCGGAGCTGCCGTTCGAGCCGGCCGCCGCTGCTGCCTCGCCCTACCATCGTCTCGTCGCCTACCTGAAGTCATGGCTGGCGCGTCCGGGATGGCGGCGGACGCTGGCGATCATCGATGTCCGCGGGCGCGTCGAGTGGCCTGATCTGCGCGGGACCGGACTGAGGAGCGTCGACGACAGACCTGGCTGTCGCCCTCCAAGCTCCTCGTCTCGGGTCCGGTGCCCAAAGGGAACGCCCCGCCCGAGGACGACCGTCTCTATGTGTGCGATGCCCGGACGGGCAAGCTGGCGCCGTTCCACGCCCTCGCGGGGGCCGACCCCTCGGTCGCCGCCGACACGGGCGAGGTCGTCTTCCGTCGCCTCACCACGCTCAAGGAGACGGCGGACGGGCCCCTCGTCCATGAAGACCTGCCTCTGTTCGACCTTCGTACCGGGGCGCTCGCCACGATCACGAACTCCGATTGCGTGATACACGCCGCCGGCAACCTCTACGAGCAGCCGGCGGTCTCACCCGACGGCCGCTTGGTCCTCGCGACGGAAACAGGCAGCGATCCCAGTGCGACCTTCCGCCTGTACCGGACGAGGGATGGCGTGTGCCTGTGGGAGCGTCGGCGAGAGTCCACGCCGCTCCTCGGCGTGTGGGACGCAGAGGGGCGACGGCTGGCGTTCTGGGGCTGGGGCGGATCGGGGACGACGGTCTGGGTCCACGACGTGGCTGCCGTCCGCTTCACCAAGTCGCTCACGAAGCGCGATGAACACGTGCTCGACGGCCAAGTGACCGGTCTCGACTGGTCGGACCGCGGTGACTTGGCGGCGTCGACCGACGACGGTCCTGTGGAGGCCGTGTTCGTGGCGCCGGGCGGGGATCCCCGGGCGTTCGTGCGGCTCTGCGGGGGTCGACTGCCCGTCTGCCTCGACTGAGCCTGGTTGTCCTTTGCTGAGCTCGGGCGCCCGATGCCGTCCCGCCTTGCCAAGAGCGGCGCGGTGCGGTAGAGTTCCGACCAGTATCAGACCAGTCGGAAGGAGCCAGCATGGCTGCAGTGGCGGCTTCCACGCGGTCGACGACCGTCGGGGCCTATGAGGCGAAGACGCACCTTCCCGAACTGTTGCGCCGGGTCGAGAAGGGCGAGCGCATCACGATCACCAAGCACGGACACCCCGTGGCCGAGCTGGTGCCGGCGAGCGGCGAGCGCCGCCACCGGGTGGCCGAGTCGATCGCCAAGCTTGAGGAGTTCCGCAAGGGGCACACGCTCGACGGCATGACGATCCGCCAGCTCATCGACGAGGGACGCCGGCACTGACGTGTTCGTGCTGGACGCGTCACTGACACTGGCCTGGGCCTTCAACGAGGAGGAGACGGAGTCCGCGAAGGCGGCTCTGGCGCAAGTCCTCGATCACGTCGTCATGGCGCCGAGCGTCTGGCCGCTCGAGATCGCCAACGCCGTGGTGGTCGCGACGAGGCACGGCCGCTTCGTAGAGAGCGAGGTGCCCGACTTCATCGCCATGATCAGCGGGCTCGATGTCGAGGTGGACGAGCGCGCACACCTGGCGGCGTTCGACGACATCCTCAGGCTCGCGCAGGAGCACGGTCTGTCGAGCTACGACGCCGCCTACCTCGAGCTCGCGCTGCGTCTCGACGCGCCCCTGGCGACGCTCGACGCCGGCCTGGCGCGCGCTGCGCGCGGCGCCGGCGTCGAGCTGTTCCTGCGAGACTGAGGCGCGGCCGGGGCGGACAACGTCCGCCCCGGCCGCGCCTCAGTCCTCGAGTCTTCGACCTGCGTGCGCCACCTGCAGGTCCAGCTCCCGGTCACATGGCCCGGCGCATGATGTTCGTGGCCTCGTCGAGGGCGTTCGTCATGCGTCCCACCCGCGCCGTCAGGTCGTTTGCCGCGACGCTGCGCATCGCTTCGATCTCCCCGGCAGCCCGGGTGTACCGCCCGTCGTCGATCCACTGCATGATCTTGGTCATGTCGAAGTAGATGGGGAGCTTGCCGAGCTTGCCCCAGGTGATGCGGCGGTAGTCTGGGTCGTGGCGTGTGAGGTCATGGCGGTAGACGCTCGGACTGAACAGGGCGGCGTTCCAGTTGAGGCCCACGTTGGTGAGAGCCTCGACGGCGCGTGGTGCGTCCACGGGCTCCGTCGACAGGGCAGCGAGGGCCTCGTCCATGTACTCGATGTCCCACATGGTCTGCTCGTGGGGGTAGGCGGTGTAATCCCAGGCATCGAGTGCCGTCATGCCCCTGAGGAGCTTCTTCGCTACCTTCAACATGACGGCATTGCGGCTCGCCGGCCCTCTCGTACTGTACACGGCTTCGCGGGTCGCGCCGAAGCGACGTGCCGTGGTGCGCAGACGCTGGGCGGCGCGTTGCAAGGCTGCCGCCTTGGTCGTCGGGACTCCCGCCGCCTCGAGTTCGCCGACGTCGAGGTGCTGGCCGAGCAGGTCGTCGGCCCGGCCGGCGAAGTCGTACGGCAGTTGCCGCGTGTCCATACAGAGGTTCAGTCGCCGGAACAGCTTGGTGATGTTGGCGAGCATCTCCCAATCGACGACGTCGTAGTTCTCGTAGTTCGTGTGATACATGGCGTCGTAGTCAGGCCCTCCGGCAGAGATCTCGAAGCTGGGGACGCCGGAGGCCATGAACGACCAGCCGTTCTGCCACGTACTCTGCGGAGTCTCCACGTTGACCCCGTACGGTGTCAGCGCGGCGTTATCGGCGCAGGTCTTCTCGATCCACGGGACCAACTCCGGCGAAGTGTTGAAGTCGACGGCCGCGTTCTCCGCCGCCATGAGCTCGATGCTCCACATGGCGGCGATCCGGCCGGCCCAGTCCGGATGCCGCTGCGTGATGAAGTGCCAGGCGCCGATGCTCCAGTCGTACCAGCAGTCCGTGTAGCCGAACTCCTCGGCGGTGTCGAACATGAAGACGATGGTGCGGTTCGGCCGATAGCCGCTCATCTTCATGGCCTTCGCCGCGGTCATGGTGGCGACCACGGCCCCTGTGTCGTCGAGTCCAGGACGGAAGTGGGCGTCGTGGTGAGCGTTCCAGATGACCATCTGTCCGTCATGTCGGCGGCCGGGAAGGGTCGCGATGACGTTGTAGCCGCGGCCACCGTCGCCGGCCATGGTGACGTCGACGAGGCTGACCACGGTGGCCTGCAGGCCGTCGTCGGCGATGAGGGTCGCCTTGAGCCAGTCACCGTCCCGCTGCGACAGGTAGACGAGCGGGACGAAACTCCTGTCGTACTCGCCATCGTTCCCGCCCAGAGCGTCGGGTGAGACGGTGTACCAGGGGGCTGAGGGCCACGCGGCGTTCTCATCGCTTGCGTTGCTCGTCAGGATCACCGCTCTCGCACCGTGCAGGGTGGCCTCGGCGCCCTGGAAGTTGAACCAGATGTTCTCCATGGAGCTGTCGACGAGGACGATCTTTCCCCGCACGTCCACGCCTTGATAGTCGGTTGCGGTCCCGGCCCCGACGTAGACGATCTCGGCGGTGACGCCGTCGGCGTCGGTACCCGGTACTCCGGCGAACTGTGAGCAAGTGAACTCTCTGCCGGCGACGGTGAGCGAGGCGCCGCGGACCGCCCACTCGTCGACAGGGACCGGCTCGAGTCGGACGTTGCGGTACCCTGCGGCACGCAGCTTGTCGGCGATGTATCTGGCGGCTTGGTCGTCAGCAGCGGTACCGCCGAGGCGGAAGCCGAGTGGCGACGTGCCGAGACTGTTGAGATACGTCTCGATCGTCTGGGGATATCCAGAGGCGAACAGTCGGTCGACTGCCTCGTCGTAGGTAGACGCGGATGCCGTCGCCGGCGTCAGCAACAGAGCGACGAACACCGCGAGGACGATCGCTCCGGCAACACGTCTGCGGTTCATGCGACCTCCAAGGAATCGGGTTGCAGGCGGAGGGCGGCAGCCCGGCGGAGTCGGTCCGCCGTCGCGACCTCCGCCCGTCCATGATCGTCGGTCGGACTACCACCCCCCTCGTCGTCTCGCGTCCTGCGGCCGCCGGACGATGCAGCCAGGCTAACCGCGGAGGCCCTCGCCGAGCAGTGTCGGAAACGGGCGGCTGCGCCGCCCCTACACCGCCCCGCCGCGCCCGATGCTGCGCGGCAGGATGATGGTCTCGTCGCGCCCCGGGCCGGTGGCGATGAACTTCACCCGCGTCTTCGTGAACTCGGCGATGAACTGCACGTAGTCGCGCGCCGCCTCGGGCAGGTCCTGCCACGTCTCGCACTCGCGGATGTCCTCGTCCCAGCCGCGCAGCTCCTGGTAGACTGGCTTGGCATGGTGGAAGTCCGTCTGCAGCAGCGGAAACTCCTCATGCAACCTCCCGCCGGCGCGGTACTTGGTGCAGACCCTCAGGGTCCCCAGGCCGCTGAGCACGTCGAGCTTGGTGATCGCCAGGTGGGTGATGCCGCTCAGGCGAACGGCATACTTCAGGGCCACGAGGTCGAGCCACCCGCAGCGCCTCTGGCGCCCGGTGGTGGTGCCGAACTCGTGGCCCACCTCGCACATCTGCATGCCGGTCTCGTCGAAGAGCTCTGTCGGGAACGGCCCCTCGCCGACACGCGTCGTGTAGGCCTTGGCGACGCCGACCACGTGGTCGATGCGCGTCGGTCCGACGCCGGCGCCGGTGCACGCCCCGCCGGCGATCGGGTTGCTCGAGGTGACGAACGGATAGGTGCCGAAGTCGATGTCGAGCAGCGTGCCTTGGGCGCCCTCGAAGAGGACGTGCTCCTCCTGGTCGAGCGCCTGGGCGACGAGCAGGCTGGCGTCGCAGATGAACGGCTCCAGGCGCTCGCGGTAGCCGAGAAGCTCGTCCGTCACCTGATCGGGGTCGAGGGTGCCGATGTCGTAGCGCTGCAGGAGCCAGTTCTTCTCGTCCAGCGAGGTGCGGACCTTGCGCCGCAGGATCTTCGCGTCGAGCAGGTCCTGGACGCGGATGCCGAGGCGCGCGTACTTGTCGACGTAGCAGGGGCCGATGCCGCGTCCCGTGGTCCCGATCTTGAACTTGCCGAGCTTCTTCTCGGCGGCGCCGTCGAGGAGCAGATGGTAGGGCATGATCAGATGGGCGTTGCCGGAGACGCGGAGGTTCTCGACGGCGATGCCACGTGAGCGCAGGGCGTCGATCTCGCCGAACAGGATGTGCGGGTCGACGACGACGCCGTTGCCGATGACGCACGTCTTGGCGGCGTAAAGGATGCCCGACGGGATGAGGTGGAGTCTGAACTCCTCGCCGTCGCGCACGATCGTGTGGCCGGCGTTGTTGCCGCCCTGGAAGCGGACGACCACGTCTGCCTTTTCGGCCAACAGGTCGGTGATCTTGCCCTTGCCCTCGTCGCCCCACTGGGCGCCGATCACGACGGTCGCTGGCACTTAGCTGCCTCCACTTCGGTCGACGACGGGGGCCCGTGGGGCGCGCGCGGACATGCGTGATCCCGGGGCCAGAGGGGATCGGCGAAGAGAAGGACCTTCCCTGTTCAAGATGATAGGACGGGCGACGCTCCTTTGACAATCGCTGCTTCCGCCGGAGCCTGGATCCATGCAGCCTGCCGCCGCGCCCGCGCAGGCTGTGGCTCGCGCCCCCGCAGGCTGTGGTCGCGCCCGCGCAGGTCGCGGAGACGCGCCGCTGCGCCGATCTCTTGCGCCCGCGCAAGGAGAGCCGTTATCCTTGAGTTCATATAACGCCCTCTTCTGCTCTTGCGACGCGGAGTGCGACCGTGCCGGCTTGACGGAGGGGCCTGTTTGAATGGCGTCGAGAGGTCGGGTGCAAGGATGAGCGGATCGGTGGACCGTGCGGCGATGGACGTTGAGGGGCGGGGCCTGAAGGGCAGAACCCGCGGCGTGAACGCCCGACGGACCGGCTGGCGGCGATGGGTCTTGAGGTCGCTGGCGGTGCTGACGCTGGCAGCCCTGCTGGCCGCAACGTCGGCGTGCGGCCAGGATGAAGGGACCGCCGCATCGCGGGATCTGCGTGTGTTCGCCGCCGCCTCGCTGACGGAGGCGTTCACCGAGCTCGGGGACGCGTTCATGGCGGAGCACCCTGATGTCAAGGTGACCTTCGTCTTCGGCGCGAGCTCCGACTTGGCCCGGCAGATCGAAGAGGGGGCGCAGGCGGACGTGCTCGCGACCGCCGACAAGGAGACGATGGCCGGCGTCGCGGACGCGGTGGATCCCCGGGTGTTCGTCAGGAACCGCTTGACCATCGTGGTCGCGCCGGGCGATCCCCTCGCGATCCATGCCCTCGAGGATCTTGCAAAGCCCGATGTGAAGGTGGTGCTGGCGGCGCCCGAGGTGCCCGCCGGCAGGTACGCCGAGAGGATCCTCGACGCCCAGGGCGTCGTCGTCGAACCGGTGTCGTATGAGGCGACCGTCAAGTCCGTCGTGACGAAGGTCTCTCTGGGCGAGGCCGACGCCGGCATCGCCTACGTGACCGACGTCGCCGCGGCCGGCGGCGAGGTCGACGAAGTGCCGATCCCAAAGGCAGAGAACGTCATCGCCGCCTACCCGATCGCTACGTTGGCCGGCAGTCAAGCGGGTGCGGAGGCCCAGGCGTTCGTCGACTTCGTCCTTTCTGATGCCGGGCAGAAGATCATGAAGACCTACGGCTTCCTCCCGCGGCCGACGGCGCGGTGACGGAACCGGAAGCAGCAGAGATGACGGCCGCGGGGCTTGCCCCGGTGGATCTGGCTGCGCCAGATCACGCCGCCCGGCGGCCGGCGGCCGGGCGGGCCGCCGGCCGCCGGGCGGCGCTTCCGGCGTCGGGCCGGCGCGCCCGCCACCGGGCGCCGGCGGGGCTTGTGCCGCTGGCGGCGCTTGCGGTCGCGTTCCTCGCCCTGCCGCTGGTCGCTGTCGCGGTGCGGACACCCTGGGGCGCCCTGGCGGAGGAACTCGCCGCTCCCGGCGTCCTTGCGGCGCTGCGTCTCTCGCTGGTCTGCTCGCTGGGGGCTCTCGCCCTCTCGTTCTTCCTCGGTCTGCCGCTGGCGTGGGTCCTGGCGCGGGTACCGTTCCGGGGTCGTCGCATCGTCAGGGCTCTCGTCATCCTTCCGATGGTGCTGCCGCCCGTCGTCGGCGGCGTCGCCCTGCTGCTTGCGTACGGGCGGCAGGGTATCGTGGGGCATCTGCTCGAGCAGGCCTTGGGGATCACCTTGCCGTTCACCACGGCCGGCGTCATCGTCGCCGAGGCCTTCGTCGGTATGCCGTTCTTCGTCGTGACCGTCGAAGCCGGCCTGCGGGCGATGGACGGGCGCTACGAGGAGGCCGCCGCCAGCCTGGGGGCCGGCCGTTGGACCACGTTCCGCCGGGTCACGCTCCCGCTCCTCGCCCCGTCGCTGGGGGCCGGGGCCGCTCTGTGCTGGGCGCGCGCGTTGGGCGAGTTCGGCGCGACGATCACGTTCGCGGGGAATCTGCCCGGCAGCACGCAGACGATGCCGCTGGCGGTGTACCTCGCCCTTCAGACCGACACGACCACGGCGGTCGCTCTCAGCGCCGTGATGTTGGCCATCTCTCTCACCGTCCTCGTCGTGTTACGCGACCGGTGGTTCCGCCTTCCGTGACACGTGCCGCCGTCTCGACTGCGGATCCCTCCGCGAAGCAGGGCCTCAGGGCGCGCGTCGTCCTCCGCCGGGGCACTCTCGACCTGTCGGTCGACATCGACGCTCGCGCCGGCGAAGTCGTGGGCTTGCTTGGCCCGAACGCGGCCGGCAAGACGACGTTCCTGCGCGCTCTGGCGGGTCTGACGCCGATCATGGCCGGCCATGTCGTCCTTGACGGGGCCGTCCTCGAGGATCCGGCGGTCGGCGTACGGACCGCGCCGGAAGAACGTTCCGTCGGCTTGATGTTCCAGGATTACCGGCTGTTCCCTCACCTCACCGTCCTCGACAACGTGGCGTTCGGTCTGCGAGCCCGCGGCGTCAAGCGTTCGCCGGCGCGGCAGAGCGCCATGGAATGGCTCGCGAAGGTCGGCATGGCGGACGCCGCGGGCGTGCGGCCGCGCGCGCTCTCGGGGGGGCAGGCGCAACGCGTCGCTCTTGCGCGGGCGCTCGTCCTGAGACCGCGGCTCCTCCTGCTCGACGAGCCGTTGGCGGCGATCGACGGCAGCGCCCGCGCCGATCTGCGCCGCGACCTGCACCGCCATCTGTCATGGTTCGACGGCACGTGCCTGCTCGTCACTCACGACCCGCTCGAGGCCGTGACCCTGGCTGATCGCCTGGTCGTCCTCGAGGACGGCCACGTGACCCAGTCCGGCTCAGCCGAGGAGATCGGCGCCCACCCCCGGACACGCTATGTCGCCGACCTGGTCGGCGTGAACCTCTTTCGCGGGCGGTCCGCCGGGACGACGATCATGCTGCCCGGCGGGGAGACGATCGTCGCGGCCGACGAGCGCTACCACCATGGCGAGGTGTTCGCCGCCATCCACCCGCGTGTCGTCTCTCTCTTCCGGGAAGCGCCAGAGGGTTCTCCTCGCAACGTGTGGCCCGGGGCCGTCGAGGTGCTGGACGCGATCGGTGACCGTGTGCGCGTCCAGGTGCACGGGCCCATGCCGCTGCTCGTCGAAGTCACGCCTGCGGCGGTCGCCTCGCTCGCCCTGGACGAGGGTGGAGAAGTCTGGGCTGCGGTGAAGGCCGCCGAGGTGGTCGTGTACCCGGCGTGACGCGGAGCGTCACCGTGTCGGCCATCGTGTCGATTGCGGCTCGTTCGGATTCAGCGCCTTGTCCATATCTCGTGGACGGAGCGGCTCATAGCATCCAGCCGCTTCCCAGGGCGCTGGCTGTCGCTCCTCCCTGACCGGAGCCGCCGGCCTGTCAGTGGAGCCGTCGCCTTCCTGCAGCCTGCGCCACGGATCGTGCCAGCCTTGGGCGGCGGTCATGCCGAGACGGACTCTATCGGGAGGAAGGGTGTCATGAAGGTCACGTTCACGCTCAACGGGATCCCCCGGCAGGTCGTCGTCGATCCTGATGTCGTCCTCCTCGACCTGCTCAGGGACGAGTTTCGGCTGACGGGCGCCAAGCAGTCCTGCGACAAGAAGGGGCAGTGCGGCGCGTGCACGGTCATCGTCGACGGCAAGGCGGTGAGATCGTGCCTGACGAAGGTCGCCAAGCTTGACGGCGCCGACGTCATCACCATCGAAGGGCTGGGCACCCCTGCGAACCCGCATCTCATCCAGGAGGCGTTCGTGCTGGCGGGCGCCGTGCAATGCGGGTTCTGCACGCCGGGCATGATCATGGCCGCCAAAGCCTTGCTCGACGTACACCCCGATCCGTCGACCGCGCAGATCAAGCGCGCTCTTCGTCACAACCTGTGTCGCTGCACGGGGTACGTGAAGATCATCGAGGCCGTGAAGCTGGCCGGTGAGTTCCTCCGCGGCGAGAAGACGCCGGATGAGCTGCGTCCCGACCCGCACGGCGCGAAGCTCGGCGTGTCGCACCCGCGGCCGTCCGCATTGATCAAGGCGTGCGGCGTCGCGCAGTTCACGGCCGACATCCTGGCCCCAGGCGCCCTTGAGCTTGCCGCCGTGCACAGCCCGCATCCGCACGCCCTCATCAAGAGCATCGACACGAAGGCGGCGGAGGCTATGCCCGGTGTCGCGGGCGTCATGACGGCGAAAGACATCAAGGGCTCCAACCGCCACAACTACATGGTCCCCGACAGGCCGGTGCTCTGCGAGGACCGCGTGCGCTACATCGGCGATCCGGTCGCGGTCGTCGCCGCCGAGACCCGCGAGCAGGCGCTGGCGGCGGTCGCCGCAGTGCGGGTCGAGTACGAGCCGCTGCCCGCCCTCGGCTCGCCTCACGAGGCGATGGCTGAGGGGGCGCCTCAGATCCACAGCGAGTGGGCGAACCTGTGCCTGACCCAGCCGCAGATCAAGGGCGACGCGGCCAGGGCGTTCGCCGAGGCGGGCCATGTCGTCGAAGGCCACTACCACACCCAGATGGTCCATCAGGCGCCCCTCGAGCCCGAGGTCTGCCTCGCGTTCTTCGACGGTGAGGGCGACGACGCGCAGCTCGTCGTGGTGGGGCGCAGCATCAACATCCACAAGCACCTCGCCATGCTCCAGGAGGCGACCGGCTGGGAGGACATGCGCTACGAAGAGGCGTACGTCGGCGGCCAGTTCGGCATCAAGATCGACGTCACGTCCGAAGGCATCGCCGCCGCCGCGGCGCTGCACTTCCGGCGCGCGGTGCGCTACATCCCGAGCCTCCCCGAGAGCATGTACCTGAGCCCGAAGCGGCACCCGTTCGACGTCAAGGTGAAGGTGGCCGCCGATGCCGACGGTAACCTCACCGCCCTCGGCATGGACGTCGTCATAGATAACGGCGCCTACAACTCGATGGGCAACGTCGTCATGAGCCGGGCGATGATGATGCTCTCCGGCTCGTACAACTTCCCCGCTGTCGATGCGCGGGCACGTCTTGTGTACACGAACAACCCGTGGGGCGCTGCAGCCCGCGGTGCCGGACCCCCGCAGGTCAACTATGCGCTCGAGAGCGCCGTCGACCGGCTCGCTCGCGAGATGAAGATCGACCCCCTTGAGTTCAGGCGCCGCAACTCGTTGCGTCCAGGGCAGTCGAAGTCGACCGGACAGGTGGTCGACGAATGGCCGTTCCCGGAGCTCTGCGACGCCATCAAACCCCACTATGACCGCGCCGTGCGCGAGGCGCGCGAGATGGGTGAGGGAACGAAGAAGCGCGGCGTGGGGGTGGCAGGGGGCTCGTTCGGGATCGGCGGACCCAACGATCAGAGCATGGTCGCCGTCGAACTCGACCCGGACGACGGCATCACCGTGTATGGCGCCGTCGCCGACCCGGGCGAGGGCAACGATTCGATGCTCTCGCAACTGGCGGCCGACGCGATGGATCTGCCGCTCGACAAGGTGCGGCTCGTGACGCGCGACACGGACCATACGACCGCGAACGGCCCGGCAGCCGCGAGCCGGCACACCTACATGTCAGGCGGAGCGTTACTCGACGCGATCCGGCAACTGAGAGAGGCCATGGCCGCATGTGGGGCGACGACGTATGCCGACATGCAGAAGGCCGGCGTGCCGACGCG
>Ga0116187_1002287_pt1 | contig 18979 bp, 13 predicted proteins | sample AD_JPNNA6_MetaG_FD_89755 | JGI IMG/M metagenome (GOLD analysis project Ga0116187, IMG submission 89755) | Active sludge microbial communities of municipal wastewater-treating anaerobic digesters from Japan - AD_JPNNA6_MetaG | ecosystem: Engineered > Bioreactor > Anaerobic > Digestate | place... | reverse complement strand
TGGCTACCAGGCGCTCTTCTCGTCTTTCAGTGCAGCGCGGGCGACCACGCCAGCACCCACGAATTGGAGCATTTTAAGGTTCTCCCCCTTGACAACGGCATTCATCAGTGGGCGGCGACCCATACAGCCGGCGCCTTGACCGCTCCGCTAGAGCTATGCCCCATCGACTGCCCACGGTTCTGGTAGAGCTGGCTGACTTCCGCCCGCGCTACACCTGGCAATGTCCACGTTCTTTCTTCCGCGCCGCGCCGCCCAACGCCCCGGCTTAAGCCGCGCGGCGGAGGCGACATCCCACCTGCGAGAGCAGACCTGTTCGCGCGTGTTTCCCCACCGCTGACCGGTGGCGTAGCCGCGTTGGCCCTTTGAGCTTACCCCCATTTGTTAGACCACAAATGGGTTAGAATAAGTTGAAGCGGGGGCGCTGTTATCTCACTCATACCGCTCCGTAATGCACCTTAACAGGCGTGGCATACTTCAAGCTCTGATGCGGGCGTTCGTGGTTGTAGAACTGGAAGTACTGTTCCAGACGCTGCTCCAGGTCAGCAACCGTGGCATAAGCGTGTAAATACACCTCCTCGTACTTGACAGTCCGCCACAAGCGTTCGAGGAACACGTTATCCAAGGCCCGCCCACGCCCATCCATACTAACACGGATCTGTGCTTTTTCCAGTCGCTCGACTCGGTTCTAGCTTGTGTTGGCGAGTTTGATGGTGTGTTGGTCAGTGCCTACAGACTCATTGGTGGGCAAGTTTCCCCTGCACCGTCGCTGCTGGGTGTCCAGGCAACGACGGTGGTTCTGTGGGCGTTCAGACGCCCAAAGCATCCAGGTAACTGACTTGTCCGGGCGGTACTCTGGCGACTTGGAGGGCACTTTGCCCGGGATGACGATAGTGACGTTTACGTTCTGATCCCTACTTCCCGGGTTGCGCCAATCCCCGCCAACTGTTCCGGCACACTTATGCGTTCCCCCAGACTTATTGTGCTGCCCCTAGTGTGCACGCACATCACGTTCTTGTCAACTCCTGGCGCGCCTCCAACCTACCAACACACTTTAGAACCGAGTCCCCTCCCGCCTTCTCTCAGGAAGTGATTCTCAGAGTCAGTTCACACAACCCACCCGCGCAATCACTGCACGGGTGAGTTGTGTATGGACCTCGGGTAGCGCGCCGATCTGCCGATCGCCAATACGTTACTTCAGCGTTAGCGGCAAATAGATATGCCACTTGGGAATGTAGTCGTCCTCCGGCGAAACCCACGTCTCCACGCGGATGCACTGGCGCTCGCCGATGAGGGGTGTATCGCTTCCCACCTGCACGACGCCGGTGTAGTAGCCTGGCTCCAATCCCGTGTGATCTATGTAAACCACCACCGAGTAGCCGTATTGGGTGATGCTGGCGTGAATCCACGGTTCACTGCCGGTCGTGCCGATGCTCAGCGTGCCGCCGCCGGCATTGTGGTAGCCCACGTAGCTGGCGTCGGGGATGGGCGACCCGCGTTTGGCATGGAAGACCAGCCGGTGCGTCTCCAGTTCCAGGCGCGGCTGGGTGACCTGCACCGGGAAGCTACGACCGTCCAACGGATCGGTGCCGGCCTGCTGCTCTTCCAGGTCGCTAAAGCCGTCGCCATCGCCATCTTGCTGCCAGGGTGACGTTTGCGCCTGGTACTCTTGCAGGTTCGTCACCCCGTCGTTGTCCTCATCGCCGCCTGGCAGAATGACGGGCTTTAAGGAGGACGTGTTGACCATTTCCCAATCGTCCGGCAACCCGTCGCCGTCGCCGTCCACGCCATGCGTAACTATGAACTGGACGCCCGCGCTGGCGCCACTGCGCCAGCCTTCGCTGTTGGCCGCGCTCACGGTGACGCTGTACGTTGCACCGGTGGTCAGGCCCAGGGTCAGCGCGGTGCCTGTGGTTTCGGTGTAGGCGACGGCCACGCTGGGCGACAGGCGGGTGTAAATCAGGCGATAGCTGGCCGGCGTCGGCCCACTTCCCGGCGACCACGACAGATGTACGGTGCTGGCACACTGCCTGAACATACAGGATGACGTGATGCGCCCCAGCTTCAAACCTACCGGCGCGGAGGGCACCTGGGACATCGCGTCGCCGGTGGGCTGGGCGGCGACGATGGGCGAGGCCGCGCTGACATTGTCGTTGACATCAATGGCGCTGACCTCGACCGCGTAGCGATGAATCATCCCTGGATCGTCATTGCTCAGGCCCCCTAACCGCACGGTAGGCGCAGCCGCAGCCGGCACGCGCATTTCGTTGTAATCTACCCAGTGCCACTGGATAGGCATCCCCGACAGCCGCATCAGTCCCCAGCGCACCAGGTATCCCGCCACATCCTTCTCCGGTGAAGGGGCCCAGCGCGCCAGAATCGCGCTATCCACCCCTTTCAAAGTCAGGCTGATGGGCGCGGCCGGCGCGACGGTGTCGCTGATGACGACCAGGCCGGCCGATGTGAAATAGGGTATGGTGAATGAACTGAAGCTGCTGATACCGGGGAAACGCTGCGTATCAAACGCTCGCGCGCTCGGCAACTCGTCGCGCGTCTGGCACGAGTCTTGGGGATCGTAGGGCCTGGTCGGGATGGCGTTGACGCCATCATCCACGATGGCGCGGATCGCGTAATGGCCGTTTTGCAGCCATGACGTATCCCAGACGTAGGCCCCGGTGTTGAACGGCAGGTTTTTGACGATGGGCACGTCCGTCACCTTGTCAACGGCTTCCCAGTGCGGCAGCCCCTCGTGAACCCGGTAGTAGCGGGTGTAATTCAGGCTGATGGTGGCGCTGGGGGGCGTGCCGGGCGGCACGATCCAGGTGATGGTGTAGACGCCGGTGGCGTTGTCCCCAACGGCGCTGGGGGTCAGGAATTTGCCGGGGTTAGCCGCCGTACCGGGCGCGCCTTTGTTCGCCAGGTAGACGAATTTGTAGTGTTCCTGCCCCGTCAGATTGCTGAGGACGGCGCGCCACATCCCCGGCGTCGGCTGCTTAAGCTTTATCCCGATCAAACGGTTGTAGGCCGTCTCGCTGATCGCCACCGTGTACGTCGCGCCGGTGGCGGCGTCTACGCCGTTCGGGTCGAGGATGGTGACTTGCGGCGCGCCGGCCTGCCAGCCGAGCGCGAAGAGTAGATTCTCCGCGTCCGCACTGACGTTGAAAGTCTCGGTGGCGACGCCGTTGACGGCCAGGGCCGCCTGGCGCACGGACACGCCGCCGGCCGCTGCGGCGCGCATGGCCGTCGCGCCGCCGTACTGATCGATCAGCACGTTGCCGTCGTTGCCGAGGATGAAGTCGAAGCCGTCGTCGAAACCGTAGTACAGCCCCACGTCGTAGCCGACAATGGTGAATTTGCCTTTGACGCCCCACTCGTAGCCGGTGCAACTGCTGTTCGTGCAGAACTGGCCGAACGCCACCTCGATGCCGAAGTCCACGTCCCACGGCGGGATGTCAATGAACCACCAACTGAACGCGGCGCCCTCTTCGATGGAGATGGTCGCGGCAATTTGCGCCGCGATGTGCCGCTCGTCATTGTCGGGCAGCCAGGGATAGCGATGCTGCCAGCCCTGCCCTTCCCACATATGCGCCCGCGCCATGCCGGTCAGCCAGTCCGAGTAGCCCACGTTCATCTCAAAGCCGATGTCGAGCGGGTTCCAGGCGACCCACAGTTTGCCGGAGGCATCCAGCACGCCCAGGATTTTGCCCGCGCCGGAGAACTCGAAGTAGCCGCGCGTGTCAATCAGGACCGAGCCGCTGCCTTTCATCAGGCCGCCGTCGCCGCCTTGCGCTGCCTGGAAATCCAGCGTGAAGTGGATCTGCGTGTAGTTGGGGGACAGGTCCACCTGGCCGGTCATCCCGGTGACAAAGAGGCCGCTGCTCCCGATGGGGAGGCCCACCGGCGAGTGGAACTGGAAACTCACGCTGCGCAGTTTGGTCTGGCACAGCTTGAACGAGGCGGCGATGACGCCATCGGGATTGCTGCCGTCGCCGATGTTGGGCATCGTCATGCGCGTCTCGCCGCGAATGACCGTCACCGCCGGTTCTCCCGGCGCACATGGCTCCATTTCTACGGTGACGCCTGCGCCGAAGGTGTCGAAGCTGTACTGTCCGCCGACATCCTGCGGCCCCGCCGGCATATAGGGATGATCCACGCTGTACACCTGCAAGTTGCCCGGTGTGCTCATCACCACCATCCCCGGCTGGCCGGAGATGTGGACGTCTGGCATCTGCCATTGGCGCTTGGGCGCGAGCCGGTCGGCGGGCGTGTCGTCAAGCGCGCGCAAATCCACGCACCCGCTGCCATTGCTGATGCAGATTTGCGCCGGATCGCTAGGAATCTTTTGTCCCATCCCCAGGAGCACTGCCTGCACCGGCTTGCTGGCCCCGCCCAGGGAGTCCGGCTGCGTGATCGTCGCCGCGCTGGCGCGCACCAGCTCGAAGGTGCGCGCCTGATCTTTGTCCCCGGCGGGCGTCGTATCCATGCTGAAAGTCTCGCCCAGGGTCAGGATCAGCGTACCCGCCACTGTCGGCGGATTGCTCGCGCCTATTTGCGCCACCGTGCTTTGCAGCGCCGGCCAGCCCCGGTAATCGGTCGAGTAGGACACTGTGAAGTTGAGATCGTTGCCCGTCCGCCGCAGCAACGTGACCGAATTCCGTACCAGACCCATAATCGGGTCAACGTGGGGCGCCGCTCCGCCGCTCGTGTCGGCCACATCCTCCGTGCGCCACGGGTTGAAGGTGCTGGCGCTTTGCGCGGTGGTTGGCTCAATCCACGATTCGTCGTACCACTCCTGGCTTTCCATAGCCGTGTTGGCGTACACGCTGAAAGAGTTATTGCCGATGGGGTTCGTGGGCGCGGCCAGCGTGCCGCAGTTGACCAGCATCACTTCACTGTCGGCGTCCATCGTGAACGCGCTGGCGTCATAGGTGATCTTGCCGCCGACGACGGCCACTGTCGGGGCTACGTCACCCATATCGCCGATCAGGGGCGCGGGGCCGTCGTTGTTCACGCCACCGGTCCAGCCGTTCTCACTCCACAACTGCATCCCCATAACGTTGGCGACACGCCCGGCAGGTGGGAAGGCGGTCGTAGGACACTTGATCTGCTGGCAGACGCCGCTGCGCGTGGGGAACGTGTCGCCGGAGCAGGCCGTGATGCGCACACGGTAGGTGAATTTGAGATCGGTAACAATCGACGAACAAAATTCGGGGGCGCCGGCAATGCACGAATAGACCGTCAATTGCGGTCCCAGGTAAGTCAGCGCCAGCGCGTAAGGGACGGAACTGGCGGTAAAGGTGCCGCTGGTCAGCCGCACGCTGCCTTCGGGAATGGCCGTATCGGTTGGATTGACGTTGCTCTTCACCGGCCTGAAGACGCCGCTCGCGCCCCGGTAAGCCTGATCAGAGAGATACAACTGCCCTGCAAAGCCGCGCGCGTAGTCGTAGGTGCCCGGAATGGGATTTCTCCCGTTATCCCTGTGATTGTGCCCCAGGATGTCAATGTCCACGCGGGCATGGCTCCCGGCGGGTAAATTGATGTTCCACAGAGCCAGCGGGTCGTGGGTATCGAAGCCTTCGCCATCCCAGTAATAGGTGATCACGGAGCTACTGTTGAGGGGAACGGTGAGGTTGGCTTTCTCACTGACCAGGCGGATGTCGTAGCCGTTGGATGGGGCGTTGGTGGTATTGGGTGGGACGCGGAGCCGGTATTGTTGGCCCACCGCGCTACGCCCGTTCAAGAGGATGTAGCTCAAGCCTCCGGCTTGAGGCGGATCCATCGTCTGCGCCGTATCCGTCGTGTCGTAGAGGTCCAGCAGCACGCTGCCGCCCAGGTTTTGACCGTACAGGTCGTTATAATTCGTCGGCGGGTTTGGCCCGAAGGTGCCGCCCAGGCCGCGCGCCACCGCCGCCTGCCAGTGACCCGGCAGGGCTTGTAGCCGGTACTCGTGATCTACGTGGAAGTAGGGATCATCGCTGCGGGGATTGCTCAGGCCGCCGGCGAGGCCGGTGATCAATTGCCCTTCGTCCAGGGGAGGCCCTGAATAGATCACCACCAGCCGGATGCCGCCGCGCGGCGGGCGGATGTACTCGCTCGTTTCCCCAGTGTAAAAATCCTCGACGTCGCGCAGGTCGTCTTTGGTGAATTGATCCGCGACGTAGAACCCGCCGCAATCCGGGCGCGACCAATCGCTGCAAAACTCGGTCGTCTGGCGCACGATGACGCCGTGATTCGTGCCGGTCGGATTCATGGCCGTCGGCGCCCAGTCCTGTGCCAGCGCCGTCACGTCCCATGTCACCGAGTCGAAGCTTTCCAGGTCGCCCCGGCTGTAGGAGAGCGTGGGGTCGCCGATGATGGAGAGCGCGGTGGCCTCATACTGCGGCGGCGTGGAGCCGCTGCTGATCCAGGTATCGTTGCTCAAGGCGTAAGCTGCCGCACCTGCGGCCATAGTGTTGCGTGTGGTGTAGTTGATGTCGGTTGGCGCCAGCACTAGGTAGGCATTGTTGATGACCGTTTTGGGCGGCATTATCGGCAGGTCGAATTTGACCATGATGCGCGCCACGCCGTCGAGGAACTGCCCCAGTTCTGGCGTGGTCACGGCGTCGTTGGCCCAAAAGCTCCCGTCATTGTGATACCGGGCGCGCCGGACGACCATGCCGGTGCGCACCTGGAACACCGGATCGAGCACGACCGGATACTGGCGGTCGGCGGCGGTGAGCCACTCGCAGGGGATGCGCGCCGCCAGTTCGACTGTGCTGGCATCGGCGCCGGCGGCCAGGGTGTAGCCGCCCTCGATGCGCGCGGCAGGGTTGCCTTCCTCGTAAGCCGACGGGGAGTGCAGCCAGAGCGTCTCACCCTGCGAGTTCACAAAGGCCAGATCGTCGCGGGTTTCCAGCGGCAGCTCCGCCGGATCAAGCGGCCGGCCGTTGATCTGAAGCTGCGTACCGGGGAAGAGATGCAGGGTGACATGCAACTCAAGGTTTCCCCCCGATGGCGGGGAAGTAAAGGGGAAGGCGGCTATTCGCAGGCTGTACGCCGCCTGCCCATAACCGCTTTCCCAACGGTCTTGCAGCGCGGGATCGCTCCAACTGCCGGCGTAGGTCACGCTGCGTGCATCGGCGCTGAGCGTGCCGGTGATGGCGTCTCCATCGGCCAGCAGTGTTGCCAGGGATGTGGTCTGCCCGGCGGCGTCCACGGCTTCCAACGCGCGTGGTTCCCAGCCCAGGCCGGATTGGTTCACCGTGAGGTTGGCCTTGCTGCTGCGCGGCGACAGGCCGGTGTGCAGCGCATTGGTCGTGTTGATCCAGCCGTTCTCGACGGCGGCAAAAGTGGGGTCAATGCGCTGCCACGCGCCGTTGGCGTCCTGGTAGTGCATCGGGTGCGAATCTTGCACGACCATATAGCGCCCGTCGCCCAGGTCGAAGGTGGCGCTGTCGGCGGTGCGTTGCGCCGTCACTTCCGATTTGCCGGCGACTGTGGCGGGCGCTTGCGTTGGTTCAGCGGTTGGCGTCGGCGCTGTGGTCGGCGGCGATGGCGGTTTGACGGTTGTCGTTAGAGTGGCCGTTGGCGGAGATGGCAACGCCAGTATGGCTGTGGCGGTCGCTGTCGCCGCCGGCGATTGTGGAGACGGTGTAGAAGGAGCAGCCGAAGTACAACTGCTGACGCCCCATACTATACCCAGCAATAACGCGAGCCAATGTGCTTTCATCGTATACCTCCTAGAAAGTGTTGAGTGGATCATGCCATAAAAATCTGCTGACCAAATTTCTGTACATCAGCGCATAGGCGAGGCACTTTGCGCGCGTTGCCGCCGCGCTTCGTAGAGGAAAATTGAGGCCGCCACCGAAGCATTGAACGAGGTAGCCGAGCCGTACATCGGGATGGTGACGTAGGCAGCGCATAGCGTCTCGAAGTAATAGCTGAGACCCACGGTCTCGTTGCCGATGGCGACCACGGTGGGGCCGGTGAGATCGTGTTCGTAAAGCGGAACGGTGGCGTGCGAGCTGGTAGCGACGACCTGCACATGTCCTAACGTCGCGCGCGCCGTCGCCAGCCATGCCTCCAAAGCGTTATGCTCCGCCACGCGCAGTACGGGCAGTGCGAACAACGATCCGATACCGGCACGCACCGTCTTGGGATCATACAGGTCCGCCGCATGCCCGGTGATGATGACGGCATCCGCGCCCAGGGCGTCGGCAGAGCGGATCGTGCTGCCCAGGTTGCCAGGACTGCCCGGACGATCCAACAGCAGCACCAGCAAATCGTCTTTGAGGGGAATGCGCGCCAGGTCGTCGGGGCGCTGCGCGACGACAGCCAGCAGCTCCGAGGCCATCTCGCGGTCGCTGAGTTGCGTCAGCACGTACTCGTTCACTTCCAGGCACGCCTCCGGCGGCGTCTGCGCGATGATCTCCAGGCCCCAGTCCGTATGTTCGACTTCAGGACAGTAGAGGAGCCAGCGCACATCCCAGTTGTACAGATACGCGGCGCGAATGGCCGCAACGCCCTCGATGAAGAACAGCTTTTCCTTGTTCCGCTCATGCCGCTGTTCCGCCAGGGCGCGCACGAGTTTGATTTTGTCGTTCTTGAGCGAGGTAATCATGCTAATGCTTCAATCTCGTGGATCAGGAACGGCAGATTCGGCTCCGTAAAGGAGAGTTCCGGCGCGGGGATACGGTGATGTTTTATGTCGGGCGGGATGTGCTTATGGTGCGGCCACGAATCATACCAGTACAGCTTGTTCTTATCCGTGTAATGGGCGCGACAGTATATCTCGGCGTCTGGCAAAGGGGTTTCAACGAAGGGCGGAACGCAATGTGACACCTCATAACGATAAGCGGTGATGATTCCTTCTTGAAAGTCCAACATTTCGTACATACATAACACCAAGTCTTCGCCAAAAGTCAACAGACCTGTCAGCCGGGCAGTATCCAACTCTGGCGGCGACAGGACCAGGGTACTCATCCGAATAGCACGATACCGTGTTGGTAGTGTGTAAACCAATGTCTCGTATTGATCGCGCTGCAACATACTGTTTCCTCAAGCAGGAACCAGGGCATAGCGCAATTGTTCTACGGGGGAACGCTGTTGCATGAATTCGTGATAACGCTGTTTCCGCCGCTGCCAGATTTCGTACAGGCCGGCCCATTCCAGAAAATCATGGAATTGCGGCAAATCCACATCGTCAAACTCGGCCAACTCCCCGGCCTGAAATGCCTGGTGGAAGTCATAAGACAGCAGACTATACTTATCTTCAAAAGCATGCAATGGCCGTTCGAGCCAATGGATTTCACGGATCAGGGCTTGTAGTTCTATCTTTTCCCTCACATTACTTCTGTACGCGATGTGCTCTTTTAATGACACTTTCATATTGCAGGACTTACGCAAGTCTGGCTCGAATCAAGCGGCGGAGGATTTGTAGTGACGCCTTCAGGCGTCTCTTAGGAGCTAAGAACGGCTGAAGCCGTCACTACACACGGAAATTCGCGTAAGTCCTAATTGTTTATAATGGTGCTAACCGTACACACTTGCCTATGCTGCTCTTAGTATACCCTAGACGCCGCTTGACTGCAATGATTGATAAAGCGGGACGCACTTTGGCAACAAAGTGCGTCCCAATTGAAATGCAGCCGGGTGCGTTTAATACGTTGAAGGCTCAAAACCGAGGCCATCAAGTCATAGCTGAATGGTGATCGCCCCGGCCTTCATATCTGGGATGATGCGCATGCCCTGCGCTTCGGCCTGGGCCGTCCCGCCGGCCACGGATTGCATGGCGGCGACGTTCCGCAGGATGACAGACCACGACCTGGGCGCACCTTTGACCTGAACGCGAATCTGCTTCCCGGCGCGCGTCGCGGTGACGGTAAGGGCAGTCTTGCCTTGGAGCGTCGGCACGTGCGCAGAGGCCGTCGCCCCCTCTGCCAACTCGAAGAGATGGAACGTCACCCCGTCGGCGAAGTCGTAATCGGGTTTCTGCTCATTCGCCCCCACCGCGATGATCGAATTGGGCCGCACCATCAGCGGCAGACTCAAGTAACCGTGCGTTTCGCGCACCCAGTGCCCGCCCTCGACGACGTTGTTGCTGAGGAAGTTCGTCCAGCGGCCTTCCGGCAGGTAATAATCCACTGTGCCGTCTGGCGAGAAGATCGGCGCGACGAGCAGCGATCCGCCGAGCATATACTGTCGGTCAAGCGTGTCGCAGCCCGGATCGGCGGGGAACTCCAGCAGCATCGCACGCATCATCGGTGCGCCGTGTTCGTGGGCTTCGATAGCCGCGTCGAAGAGATAGGGCATCAGACGGCACTTGAGTTTGGTGAAGAAGCGCAGCACGTCACTCGCCGTGGGGCCGCTCAACCCTACTTCGTCGAAGAGCCAGGGCACGCGGTAGGAGCTGTTGCCGTGCAGACGACTGTGCGACGAAAGCAGGCCGAAGGCGCACCAGCGCTTGTACACATCCGCCGACGCCGTCAGCTCGAAGCCGCCCATATCGTGGCTCCAAAAGCCGAAGCCCGACATCCCCAACGAGAGGCCACCGCGCAGGCTCTCGGCCATCGACTCGAAGGTGGCGGTGCTGTCGCCGCCCCAGTGGAGGGGGAACTGCTGCCCGCCCGTCGTGGCCGAGCGTGCGAAGACGGTCGCCTCGCCCGGGCCGAGTTTCTCTTCCAGCACCTCGAATACCGTCTGGTTGTACAGGTAGGTGTAGTAGTTGTGCATCAACATGGGGTCGGAGCCGTCGAAGTAAACGACATCTGTGGGGATGCGCTCGCCGAAGTCGGTTTTGAAGCAGTCCACGCCCATATCGACCAGCGCACGCAGCTTGTCGCCGTACCAGCGACACGCTGCCGGGTTGGTGAAGTCCACCAGCCCCATCCCCGCCTGCCATTTGTCCCACTGGAACACGGAGCCGTCGGGGCGTTTGAGCAGGTAGCCGCGCTCCATTCCTTCGTCGAAGAGCGCGGAGCGTTGGGCGATGTAGGGGTTGATCCACACGCAGATCTTGAGGCCGCGCGCCTTGAGTCGTTGCAGCATCCCCACCGGATCGGGGAAGACGTCGGGGTCCCACTCGAAGTTGCACCAGTGAAAAGCCTTCATCCAGAAGCAGTCGAAGTGAAAGACGTGCAACGGCAGGTCGCGGTCGGCCATGCCCTGGATGAAGCCGGTGACGGTATCCTCGTCGTAATTGGTGACAAAGGACGTGGTCAGCCACAGGCCAAAGGACCACGCCGGCGGTAGCGCGGGCCGTCCGGTGAGGGCGGTGTAGCGCTCCAGCACCGCTTTGGGGGTGGGGCCGTAGATGAGGAAGTAGTCCAGATACTCGCCCGGCACGCTGAACTGCACGCGCTCGACCTTCTCCGAGGCGATCTCCAGGGATACCTTCTCCGGGTGGTTGATGAAGACGCCGTAGCCGCGATTGGTCAGGTAGAGGGGGATGTTCTTGTACGCCTGTTCACTGCTGGTGCCACCGTCTTCCTGCCACAGATCGACGACCTGGCCGTTTTTGACGAACGGGGTGAAGCGCTCGCCCAGGCCGTAGACGTACTCACCGACGCCCAACGCCAGTTGTTCGTGGATAAAGCGCCCTGCGGGAGTATCCACGATGCCGAGCGCGCGCCAGCCGCTTTCGGTGATGACTTTGTCGCCGTCTTTGAACTGCACTTTCCAGTCGCCGGCCTTCTCGATGTGCACCGTCAACTTCCCGCTGGTCAGCGTAGCAACTTTCTCGTCATTGTGGATGACGATGTCCGGCGTGGGCTGCGGGTACAGCGTGAATTCCGGCTTGCGCGGGCGTCCGCCCTTGTGATGCCAGACCTGCACGCGGATGACGTTTTCCATGGGCGAAGAGAAACGCACCGTGAGCAGCGGCAGGTTGAGCGTGTCGCCGCGATGGTTTATCCGCCGCGTCGGCGCGTAGATCGTCAGCGCGTCGGGTTCCACCTCCACGTCATATACGTGAACCGCGTAGTACAGCGTCACATTTTCTCGAATGCCCCAATAGCCGTCGGTAAATTTCATAACCTAGCCTCCTGATGAACAGATGGTTGCCGCCCACGAATGCGGCAACGGATGAATGAATTCAAGCTGATGAGACTTTTGTAGCTTCAGTAGATCACCAATGGCTCCGAGAAGATCGTCAGATCCCCGTTCCGGTCTGGACCTGACGATCCAGACCAGGCACAATGAAATCTACTGAGGCCGGGTTTCACAGTGTGCCCGCGTACACCGCGCTATACGGGGCCACCTGCGCGATGGTATACGCCCGGCGAATCTGCGTTAATTGCTGGATATGCCATAGATCGTGGACGACCCAGGAGGCGAATATATCGCCGGCGCGTATATTGTCATTCCAGGATGCCGGCATACTCACCTCCCAATGGGGCGACTCCAGGGTGTCGAGCCACGCCAGCGATGCGCGGCGCTCGGCGAGGAAGTTCTGCACGGACGTCTCGAGGTCGCGCTCGTTGTAACGGCGCTCCTTGACCCACGCGAAGGGGCTGATGCATCCCCAGCCTTCCTCCTGTTTGTGAAGGGCAATGTCCAGATGGGGACGGAAATCTTCGCGTTCTTCGTCGCAGAGATGGTTGATGATTTCCACGATCGACCAGGTGTCCGCGTCCGGTTTCCACTGTGCCTGTTCAGGGGAAACATCCGCTGTCAACAAACGGATGATCTCTGTGTGATACGCCATCAAGTGTTTGAGATGCTCGAAATCCATCGGTTCCCTCCCTGAAAGAGATACTCAATCGGCTTAATCTGCTGATAGAAACGTCACCACGGCCATTCGTTGCCTTCGTAATCGACGAGGACCAGCCGGTCTTCGTCGTCGCGTGCATTGACGAAGAAGGGGATGGCATAGGCCGCGGCCTCTTCCGGCTCCAGATCGGCTGCGTTGTTCTTCTGCCCGCCTATGTACGAGCGCACCCAACCGGGATGGTAGACGCGAAAGGTGTAGCCGGCGGGCCGCAGGTAGTTGAACAGGTTCTTGATGGCCATGTTCAGCGCTGCCTTAGACATGCAGTAGCCGAACCAGGCGTCGCGGTAACTGCGGGTGATGCTGCCGGCCTCCGAGGAGACGAAACATAGCCGTTTGAACGTCCCCCGATCCAACAGCGGTAAGAACGCCTCCACCACGCGCAGGGGTCCCAAAGCGTTGATGTCGAAGAGCCGGTGCATCTCGCCGTAGTCCTGCGCCTCGCGGATGGTGCGGGGGTTGGTAGGCGTGCTGACACCTGCGTTATTGATGAGCATATCGAGGTGCGACGTCTGTGTAGCCACGGTCTGCGCCGCTGCCTGCGCCGACTCCACCGAAGCCACATCCAACGGGACGATGTGCAGGGCGCCGGGATATTGCCGGGCCAACGTACCTAACTCCGGCCAGGCGGGCATATACTGGCCGGCGAAGACGCGCCATCCCTGTTCTAACAGACCGGCGGTCAAGCCCAAGCCCAAGCCGCGGTCCGCTCCGGTGACCAAGACGGTGCGTTTCGTCGCCGCGCACCAGTGAAGCGCGTTGCTCAACAGCGTCTGGAAGGAAGGATGCTGCCAGACTTCGACGTTGTGGCCGGGTGTGAGCATACAGACGCGCCCCGCGCCCTCGAAGCGCGTCCACCCGCCGGGCTGTGTGCCGTGCGCCGAGACCGTGATCATGAAGACGTCGGCGTCGGCGTCATCCAAGGCCATCATGTAGTGTTCATCCATGGCGGTGAACGGCGTGACGCCCACCGTGATGGGGTGGCCCACCTGCGGCTCTACGGTGACCGGGCACTGTGGGGGGTGACTGACGAACACGCCGCCCAGCAAGGCGCGAAACGTCGGCGTTTCCGCATAGCCGGCAGAGCCAGAATGGACCACCAGCAAGCCGTTGCCGCGGCGGACGTAATCTACGAAAGCCGCTGCGACTTCCTCGGTCATCCACGGGCTTTCGTCGCTTGCCGAGACGTTGTTGGATTTGACGAACAGCACTACGGGATACCCGGCCATTCGTTCCGCCGACCATTCGGCGGCGTTCTCGATCCAGTCGAACGTAAAGCCTTGTTCCATCAAAGGGGCCAGCCCCGTGCGGGCTATTTGCGCCGGATGCCAGCGATCATCGGATAATACCAATACGTGCATTTTGCCACCTCCCTGTTCCAAAAACAAACTACGCATAGCTATAGTATATCGTGCTTGCGGCAAGTGTCCACTGTTGCGACTTCGAGGGGGGCATTTCAATTCAGGGGCCAAAGCCAGATGCCGCGCTGATTTTACCGCCGAGTTCGCCGCGAGCGCGGAGAGATTGTTGACACCTCGGCGGACTTTGCGCTCTCTGCGGTGCAAAGTTGCCTCCGTTCTGAAATACACCTGACTGCGACAACGCGCCGGAAACAGGCAGCATCGTTTTCACGCTCCGCATGGGCGCGGAAGCGGGGGAAAAACGGATGAGCCTTCGGGTCATCCATAGCCGGAACAGGAGGCGATACGCAGGGAGGATAAGCACAACGGCGCCCCATGGAAACAGAGATTCGCCAGGGTGGGGACAAAAAGCGGGTGAGGGGATTCGAACCCCTGACATCAGGCTTGGGAAGCATGCGTTCTACCACTGAACTACACCCGCACGTCAACGAATGAAATTATAACATAAGGCCCGCTCTTGGCAAGCCAGGACTACAAAAGTCGCAATGTTATTGGAAAAGAGTCAATAGCCCTCTGGGAATGATACCTGAATAGTTGTAGCCGATCTTCAGGACACCGAGCCACCGCCGGCCCAGGCGCGGGCGGGGACCGGCCCGCGCACTTCCCCATAATGGGCACTCTATCCTATGGCGTGGTGGGGTTGCATTCACCGCCCCAAGAGAGTAAAATAGGTTTAGATGTCATTTCATCACTCTGGTTCTGGGGGACTTGGCGTGGTGGTGGAAAAATGGCTTTAGTTTTTGCCACGGATGACACGGGTTGCACTGATTTTTTATACTTCGCGTGTCAATCCGTGGCCGGTTTCTTATTTCGCCCCCACGGAATCCTGAAGGGCTGCTAATCTTTGTGAGATGGTGTGGATCGCGTGAAAGGGAGCTTATCATGCCGAAAAAGAAGCCCGATGCTGCCGTTGACGAGAGGAAAACCATCGATTGGAACGATCCAAGTCTCTATTTTAACCGCGAATTGAGCTTTCTCCAGTTGAATTTACGGGTGTTGGAGGAGGCTTTGGATGAGCGTCACCCCCTGTTGGAACGGGTTAAGTTCCTCTCCATCTACTCCAGCAACCTCGACGAGTTTTTCATGATCCGCGTTTCAGGGCTGTACAAGCAGTTGGTTGCGGGGGTGGTGGAGACGCCGCCGGATGGAATGACGCCGGCGGAACAATTGGCCGCCATCCGCCGCGAAATTTTGCCGCCCTTGACCACGCAGATGAATTGTTGGCTCAATGATCTGCTGCCCAAGCTGGCTGCCGAGGGCATCCACATTCTGAAGTACGAAGATCTCAAGGGTAAACAGCGCAAATTGCTGCGGCGTTACTTCGAGCAGGAGATTTTTCCCGTCCTCACACCGCTGGCCTTCGATCCGGGGCACCCTTTCCCACACATTTCCAACCTCAGCATCAACCTGGCCGTGGTGGTGCGCGACCCACTCCACGGCGAACTTTTCGCCCGCCTCAAAATCCCCGGCGTGTTCCCCCGGCTGCTGCGCATCCCCGAAGAGGCCAGAGCCGACGATTACGATCCCCTGGGATTGAAGACCGTCGTGGATAACAACTTCGTGTGGATCGAGGAAGTTGTGGCGGCTAACCTGGGGATGCTCTTCCCCGGCGTCGAAGTCGTAGCGGCATATCCTTTCCGCGTGACGCGCGACGCCGATCTGGAGATCGAGGAAGATGAGGCGGCTGACCTTTTGGAGACCATCGAAGAAAGTGTGGAGCGGCGACAGTTTGGTTCGGCGGTGCGGCTGGAAGTGGATAAGCACATGCCCAAGAATATCCGCGACATCCTATCCAACAACCTCGAAATACCGCCGTATCTGGTCTACACAGCGGATGGCCCCATCGGCCTGGCGGATGTGATCAAGTTGATGTCGGTGGATCGCCCGGATTTGAAGGACACGCCCTTCGTTCCGTTCACGCCCCGTGCCCTGGCCGGCGAGGAGAATATCTTTGCCGTCATCAGTCGCAAGAAGAATATCCTGTTGTACCATCCTTATGATAGTTTTACGCCGGTGGTAGATTTTCTGGAAGAGGCGGCGCGCGATCCGCAGGTACTGGCGATCAAGCAGACGTTGTATCGCGTCGGGACGAACGCGCCGGTGGTCGATGCGCTGCTCAAAGCACGGGAACATGGCAAACAAGTCGCCGTGCTGGTGGAACTCAAGGCGCGCTTCGACGAAGAGAACAACATCACCTGGGCGCGTGCTTTGGAGCGTGCCGGCGTCCACGTGACCTATGGGCTGGTGGGACTGAAGACGCATGCCAAAGTGTGCATGGTGGTGCGGCGCGAGCCGGACGGGATGAAGCGCTATGTTCATCTGGCGACGGGCAACTACAATGCCGTGACCGCGCGCATTTACACCGACATGGGGTACTTCACGGTGGATCCAGACATCGGGGCTGACGTCGCCGACCTGTTCAACACGTTGACCGGCTATTCACGTTTGAACCATTACCGCAAGTTGCTGGTCGCGCCGCACGGGATCCGCACGGGCATCATTGCGCGCATCGAGCGTGAGATCGAGGCCCACCAGAAGACCGGTGACGGTTCTCTGGCGTTCAAGATGAACCAGTTGGTGGATAAGGAGTGCATCATCGCGCTTTATCGCGCCTCGCAGGCCGGGGTAAAGGTGGATTTGCAGGTACGCGGCATCTGCTGTTTGCGACCCGGTGTGCCTGGCGTGAGCGAGAACATCCGTGTCACTTCCATCGTTGGGCGTTTCCTGGAACACCCGCGCATTTTCTACTTTCACAATGGCGGAGATGAGGAAATCCTTTTGGGCAGCGCCGATCTTATGCCGCGCAACCTGGACCGCCGGGTGGAGACGCTTTTCCCGGTGGAAGATCCCGACCTGCGCGTCGCCATTCGTGACAACATTTTGCGCGTTCACCTGCGAGACAATGTTCAGGCGCGCGTCTTGATGCCCGAAGGCGCTTACAAGCGTGTTCGTCCCCGACCGGGTGAAGAAGAAATCAATTCGCAGCTATGGATGATCGGTCACCGGGGTATCTGGCACATCGGAGAGTGATGAGGGTTCGATGGGCGCCGCTTCAAACAGACCATACGTTTTTTCTGGAAACTCGCCGGACGATGTTTGTAAGAGGTCTTCAGGCTGGTAGTTGAGTTCCCGCGTTAACTTTTCGACCAGTGTTTGGGTGGTTTTGACGCGCGAGTAGCGCTTGTCGTCGCTCTCCACGATGGTCCACGGAGCCGGGACCGTGCTGGTACGAAGCAACATATCCTCTACGGCTTCCTCGTACAGTGCCCACTTGGCGTGATTGTCCCAGGTTTGGGAGGTGACTTTCCAGGCTCTGTGAGTGGCCTGTTCGCGCGCCGCTAAACGCCGCTGTTGCTCTTCCGGGCTGATGTGGAGCCAGAACTTCACGATGATGATGTCCGCCTCGACCAGTTGCCGCTCGAATTCGTTGATCTCCCGGTAAGCGCGCCGCCATACATTCTTGGGATAAATCCCCTCCACCCGGTCGCCCAAGACGCGCCCGTACCAACTGCGGTTGAAGATCAGGATTTGCTTTTTGTCCGGCGGCATCAGACAGCGCCAAAAACGCCACAGATAATGGTGGGTGCGCTCCTCATTTTCCGGCGACGCGATGGAATAAATCTCGTAGCCGCGGGGGTCCAGTCGTTCGGTGACATACTTGATGTTGCTGCTTTTACCGGCAGCGTCCATCCCTTCGTAAACCACCACCAACGAGCGTTGGTTCAGATAGAGCTGATAGGCCAGTTGGCGAAACTGCAACTGAGCGCGCAAAAGTTCCTGCTTGTAGGCTTTACGTGACAAACTCTGGCTCAGGTCGATGGCCTGTAACATGGGTCAGGCTCCTTCGTCTACGGACGGAATTTCGTCTTCATCGGTGGTGTCCGGCGGCAACACCTGCCCTCGCGCCTGGAGGGCGTCCTCCATACGCCGGATGACCGCCGCGAAAGTAGCGATACGCGCCCAGCGCTCATCCGTTGCGGGGATGATTTCCCACGGCGATGGAGAAGCAGCGGTGTATTGCAGCATCTCTTCGATGGCGACGACATACTGCGCGTACTTATGATGCCGTTCCCAGTGTTCCGGCCGGACGCGCCAGCTAGACAAAGGATCACGCTGCATCGCGTTGAAGCGCCGCGCCTGTTCTTCCTGGCTGATGTGGAAGAAAAGTTTGACGATGACATACCCATCGTCTGCCAACGTGCGTTCGAAAGTGCCGATGTCTCGATAGGCTTTATGCAAGTCCTGGCGGAGCAGACCTGTTTCGACACGGTCGGTCAAGACGCGCTCGTACCAACTGTGATAGAAAATTGCCATATCGCCATAACGGGGGATCTTGAGCCAAAAGCGCCAGAGCCACGGCATACGGGTCTCGTAGGTACGGGGCGGCTGGATGTTGTGGAGGGTGAAGCTGCGCGGATCGAGTTTTTGGGTCAGCATTTTCATGGCGGCGTCTTTGCCGGCGGCATCCCAGCCTTCAAAAACGATGATGACGGGGATGCCCGCATCCCGACAGGCTATTTGCAAGGTGTACAGGCGCTGCTGAAGCCTGGGACGCTGCTTTTGGTAGGTGTTCTTCCGCAGCTTCTGTTCGAGGTCCACGTTTTCCAGCATCATGTCCTCCGGTGGATAAGAGTTGCGGTGTCGAGAAATGGACGCAGATTCTCGCCGATTTTAGCCGCTAAGGACCAAAAATCGTATCTATTCAGGTTAGTAAACCTGACGAAGCCACTTATTCCCTATGCCAGGTTTGGCGTAGACTTTGGTATGCCTGGTGCTTGTGGATGACGAGATATGCGTGTTTCTGTCAGCCCATCCC
>Ga0116187_1002281_pt1 | contig 19007 bp, 9 predicted proteins | sample AD_JPNNA6_MetaG_FD_89755 | JGI IMG/M metagenome (GOLD analysis project Ga0116187, IMG submission 89755) | Active sludge microbial communities of municipal wastewater-treating anaerobic digesters from Japan - AD_JPNNA6_MetaG | ecosystem: Engineered > Bioreactor > Anaerobic > Digestate | place... | reverse complement strand
TGGGCGGTCGGCGGTGGCCGGTTGCCGGTCGCCGGTGGGCGGTTGGCGGTCGTCGGTGGGCGGTGTGGTGGCGCCGCCCGTAACCGGTAACCGGTGTCCGGTGTCCGGTGGGCAGTCGACGGTGGGCTGTGGACTTTGGGCGGAGGCCGGCGGGACGTCGTCGGTAACGGGGAGCGGCGCTGCGGGCGCGGCGGGGGCTTCGGCAGTGGCGCTCGGCGCCGCGTCGCCTTCGCTCGGGGTGGACTCCGCGGGCGCGGCCTCGAACTGCAGCTCGCCCTCCTTGGGGGGCTGCGGCTCGGGCTCGCGGCGCTCGATGGTGATGTCCTCGAAGTGTTTGTCCTGCGCGATGCGGATCTTGAGCATGCGGGTGAGCTCGAGCACCGCGATGAAGGTCGAAACGAGGGTGCGCAGCGTGGTCTTGCCGGGGAGCAGCGAGGAGAAGGTGAAGCGCGGCTCGAAGGCGATGCGCTTGAGGATGACCTCCATCTGGTCGACGACGGTGACGTTGTCGTCCTTGATGTCGCCGACGACGAGCTTCTCGGCGAGGCGGCGCAGGACCTGGTTGAAGGCGTTCCAGAGTTCGATGCGGTCGGAGGGGCGCAGGGGGCGGTCGGCGGCGGCGAGGTTCTGCTGGACCTGGGCGCGCTCGAGCATGGCCTGGCGGGTGCCGATCATCTCGGCGATGCCGCCGGCGGCGTCCTTGAACTTCTTGTACTGGATGAGCTGGTGGACGAGCTCCCAGCGCGGATCGAGCTCCTCGTCCTCGACGGCGTCGGGGTCGACGGCCTGCTGGTGCTTGGGCAGGAGCATCCGGCTTTTGATCTCCATGAGCGTGGCGGCCATGACGAAGAACTCGCCGGCCAGCTCGAGCTTGAGCTCGCCCATGGCGTGGAGGGCGTCGAGGTACTGCGTGGTGACCTGCTCGATGGGGATGTCGTAGATATCGAGCTCGTTCTTGCGGATGAGGAACAGCAACAGGTCGAGCGGGCCTTCGAAGACCTGCAGCTTGATGCGATAATCGGTATCGGGGATGGGCGCGACCACGGCGGAATGGAGGCGGACGGGGCGCGGGCGGGCAAGGCGGGAATGGACGGTGGGCGGTGGGCGGTTGCCGGTGGCCTGTTGCCGGTGGGCGGTGGACGGTGGACGGTTGCCGGTAGGCGGTGGGCGGTGGACGGTTGCCGGTGGCCGGTGGGAGGAAAGGCGAAAAGCGGAGGGCGGAGTGCGGAATCGGGCGGGGGGATCTGGAACTCAGCGTAGACGCGCGCCGGGGCGCGGCCTTGCGGGGAAGCAACAATGAAGAACCATTCCAGCAGAGGGTGACCACGGATCACACTGATGGGCACGGATGCTCGAGGGACGATCCGTGTACATCCGTGAAATCAGTGGTTTCTGGCTCATGTTGCTTGAGCGGAAATCAGGAAGGGCATGCGGGGAGGCGGGTGGCGGCGGTGGCGTGGTGACGAGCGGGGAACCGGCCCGGCGCGGCGGCGGAACCCCTAAACCGGTGGCGGGTTTCGCCGATGTGAGACGCAGCCGCGCATGGCCGCGGCTCCACTATGCCCCAGAATCCCATCCCGGTCCTGATCGTCGACGACGACCCGATGGTCGGCGCGGTGTTGCAGGGGCTGTTCCGCAACATCGGCGAAGGGGTGCGTTGCGCGGCGAAGTGGGTACGCACCGGGGCGGCGGCGCTGGAGGAGGCCCGCACGGGCAACTGGGCGTTGATGCTGCTCGATTACCAGTTGTCGGACCTCAACGGCCTGGCCGTGCTGGACGAGCTCAACAAGCTGCCGGAGCGGCTGCGCCCCTCGGTGATCATGCTGACGGCCGGTGGCAACGAGCAGGTGGCGGTCGAGGCGATGAAGCGCGGGGTGAAGGACTACCTGGTCAAGGGCGGGCTGCATCTGCCGGAGCTGCGGCGGGCGATCCTGAGCGCGCTGGACCGGCGGCAACTCGAGGACCGCCTGGTCGAGTCGACGGCCGAGTTGCGCCGCAAGAACGCCCAGCTCGAGGCCGACCTCGCGATGGCGCGGCAGGTGCAGGCGGCGTTGCTGCCGCACCAGTATCCGGTCGCGCCTGCGGGCGTATCGGCGGAGCATAGCCTGGTGCGGTTCTGCCACCGTTGGATCCCGAGCAGCGCGGTGGCGGGCGACTTTTTCGCGGTGTTGCCGGTGGTGCCGATGTCGGCGGCGGTGCTGTTGTGCGATGTGATGGGGCACGGTGTGCGCGCGGCGCTGGTGGCGGCGCTCATCCACGGGCTGGTGCGTGAGCACCGCGCGTCGGCGGGCAACCCGGAGCGTTTCCTCAGCGAGCTCAACCGCGGCCTGCAGGGGATGCTGGAACGCGCGGGCGATCACGTATTCGTGACAGCGGTCTACCTCGTGATCGACGTGTCGCGCGGGGAGTTGAAGCTGGCCAACGCCGGCCATCCGCACCCGCTGTTGCTGCGCAAGTCCGGGGCGGTGGAGGAGGTCCGGGTGGGGGCCGACGGCTCGGGGCCGGCGCTCGGCATGATCCCGGACGAGAGTTACGAGGCGGCGACGGTGCCGCTCAAACCGGGCGACCGGGTCTTCGTCTACACCGACGGGCTGTACGAGGCGGCCGATGCGAGCGGCGAGGAGTTCGGGCCGGAGCGGCTGAAGGCGGCGCTCGCCGCCCGGGCGACTGTCGCCACGCCGCTGGTACTCGATGGGGTGCTCGCGGCGGTGAAGGAGTTCGGCGCCAGCGCGACGGCCACCGGCTTTGCCGACGACATCTGTGTGCTCGGAGTGGACTTCGGTCCGCGCAGCGCGTTCCCGGCGTGATCCCAGGCGGCGCCGTTCGGAGCGACAGAAGGCAACGAAGGGAACGAAGCACGGGCGGTTGGGCGGGCGACGCGGCTGGCGACCGGTGTGCAGAGGTAACGATGCAACTGGCGCGGATTTCACTCGGTTGCGCCCCTGCTTCCGGTTGTAGGGGCTGAGCTTGCTCCGCCCGGTGGCGCTCGCTCTGGCCGAGCGGTGCGAGCCAGCTCGCATCCTACTCCGACTGCATGCCGACGGCTCAGACGTGCCGGCCGATGGCGCGTTCGAGGGGGCGGCGCAGCAGCATGATCACGCCGCCGGTCGCCACCGCGATGGCCGTGAGCAGGAGGAAGAAGCGGTCCTTCGGCATGGTGTCGTAGAAGGTGCCGAGGTAGCCGGTGAGGTAGTTGCCGAAGAAGCTCGAGAGGTACCAGAAGCCCATCATCGTCGAGGCCAGCCGGGCCGGGGCGACCTTGTTCACCAGCGAGAGGCCGACCGGCGAGAAGTAGAGTTCGCCGATGGTGAAGATCGCGGTGGTGCTCACCAGCCAGTGCAGGCCGCCGCGCTCGCCCTCCGGCACGACCCGGGCCGCAAGCACCATGCCGATGTAGCCGAGGCCGAGCAGCACGGAGCCGAGCGCGATCTTGCCGATGCTGGTGGAGGGGCGGCCGCGGCGCGTGCGCCAAGCCCAGAAGGCGGTGAGCAGCGGGGCGAAGAGCACGATCATCACGGGGTTGAAAGACTGATACCAAGTTGAGGGCAGGTTGAACCCGAGGACGGTCCAGTCGGTGCGTTTGTCGGCCCAGAGTTGGAGGGTGTTGCCCTGCTGTTCGTAGACGGCCCAGAAGGTGATGTTCAGCGCGCAGAGCACCACGAGGGCGGCGAGCGCCTGCCACTCGCCGCGGGTGAGCGGTTGCTTGGTCTCGGCCGCGCGGGCGGCGGAGTTGGCCGGTTGCGCCGAGGCACTCTTGGGCACGAGGCCGCTGCCCAGCCAGTAGATCACCAGACCGACCACCATGCCGACGCCGGCGGCGCCGAAACCCCAGTGCCAACCGACGACCTGCCCGAGCGTGCCGCAGACCAGCGGCGAGAGGAACGCGCCCACGTTCACGCCCATGTAGAAGATCGTGTAGGCGCTGTCGCGGCGCGGATCGCCGGCCGGATAGAGGTCGCCGACTTGCGTGGCGATGTTGGGTTTGAAGCAGCCGTTGCCCAGCACGAGAACGATGAGCGCGACGAGGAACAGCGACTCGCTGGCCATGAGGAAGTGTCCGAGCGCCATGAGCACACAGCCGAGGTAGACGGTGCGGTAGCGGCCGAGAATGCGGTCGGCGAGCAGTCCGCCGAGCAGCGGGGTGAAGTACACGAAACCCGTGTAGAGCCCGTAGATCTGCGAGCTGAGCTGCTGGACGGTGAGCGGGCCGAAGACCTTGGCGAGCAACGCGGAGAGACCGCCCATCCCGAGCACGCGCTCGGCGCGGGCCGGGTCGCTGAGCAGGTAGTCGGTCATGTAGAGCACGAGCAGCGCCCGCATGCCGTAGTAGGAAAACCGCTCCCACATCTCGGTCATGAAGAGGGCGTAGAGCCCGATGGGGTGGCCGAATAACTCCCGGCCCTCGAGCCGAGCGGTGACGTAGGCGCGCATGGTGGGGCCCAAACGAAAGGCGAGCGCGCGCCGGGAATCGACGGAATTCTTGCGCAAGTGGAGTCGGGATCGACGGATCGCCGCCACTCACCGGGGGGCGGGTAGGGCGAGGGGTTCGGCGATGGCCTGCTCGCAGGCTTGGCGCAGCAGTGCGTTGGCGGGGTTGGCACGGCAGTGCGGCGACGTGCACCATGAGGATGCGCCCGACGCCACGCCCGACGTCGACATAACTGCCGGTTCCTATCGCGCCGCCATGGCCGAAAATGATCGATCGGTACGTGCGGTTGGCGGCCAGGCCCGTGGGATCCTCGATCAGCGCGAGCCCGAGGCCCCAACTCACGCCGGGCCGGACTTCGAAGTCGCCCGTCTGCCGGCGGGTGAGCTCGGCCACTGTTTCCGGGCGGAGAATACGCGCTCCGGCGCGCGCCCCGCCCCCTCCACCGAGCATCATCTGGTAGAACGCCGCGATGTCCGCTGCCGTGGAGAACCGCCCGCCTCTGGGGCGCGGGATCCGTTGCGCGCGGGATGGTGGAGGCCAGCAGGACGGCGAGCAATGCGATGGCGCGAGGCACGGACTGGGGATGCGAGTTCCTGGGCGGAGCGCGGAGGCGTGAGGACGGGCGACCGAGGGCGGAGGACGGACGACGGAGGGCGGAGGACAGAGGACTGATGACGGAGGACTGATGACGGATGGCAGAAGGCCGATGACGGGCGACAGAGGGCGGGAGGCGGAAGCCGCGGGCGGCCCTCAACCGGGTGTTGCCCCAGAGGAAGGTGGGTTGCATCGCGCAGCGGTGGCTGCGGCGTTATCGCTCGATCCCTTTGCCAGCGGCCGGAACCGTGTCACCGTGGCAGTCGGACCGGGAGGCCGCGCTGCGGCGCCTCGCAAGATCACCACCTGCTGGTACTCGCCGGGGCCCACCTCGCGCAACGGAGTGGTCGTGGCCCGGTCCGCCGGCCGACCTGGAATCATCGCTACCCCGATGGTGCAGGACATGGACCACGATCCGGCCTTGGGCGTGGATCGGCAACTGATCCGCCTGGAGCCTGGCGACGGATGCGGACCATGGCATGAGCGTGCTCGCACGCGATTCTCCGGCTTCAATCACCCGGTCTCCAGAGTTCCGCGCGCAGCGGCGGGAGGTAGGACGGATCGTATTCAGCCGCGCCCATGTCGATGATCGCCGCCGCACCGGCCGAACCGGCCACGATGCGCGGCCGTCGGTCGATGTCGATGGGCGATGTCGCGGGGGCATCGTTGCGCCCCCGGTCGATGCAGGGCGAGGTGGCGCGCAGGCGGATCACTCCGCGCTCGCCGCCGGTGAACAAGGGGTCGTCGGCGATGTTGCCCACCCCGGCGTACCCGCCCGCCACACAACTGTGGTCCACGGTCACGCTCGCCCGGCGGCCTCCGAGGAAGATCTCGGAGTCGGGGTTCTGCCAGAAGATGCAGTTGGTGATCGTGCCGGATCCGGCCACCAGATACAGCCCGTCCCCTTCGTGTCCGCCCTGATTGAGGTGGAAGGTGCTGTTGACCAGCTGGAATGAGCCCGAGATGTGGAGGGCGCCGCCGGCACTGATCGCCGTGTTCTTCCAGTAGACGTTGTTGAGGTCGTAGAAATGTGAGGTTCCATCAAGCGATTCGACGCATACCGCCCCACCTTCGGCCCGGGCCTCGTTCTCGGTGAACTCGCAGCGGGTGGCGCTGACCTCGCTTCGCTGCAGCGCGATCGCCCCGCCCAGGGCCGACCTGTTCTGGGCGAACTCGGTTCCGTTGAGGGTGACAGTCGAGTTGCGCGTCACGGAAAGGGCCCCGCCGGTGGTCCTGGTGAAGCCACCGGTTATGAGGTGCAACGCGCGGTTGCCCTCGAAGCGGCCTCGCTGGATGTCGATGGTGGAGGTGTCGCCGAATAAGCCCCCACCGTTGGCCACGGTCTCGTTGTCGGCGAAGAGGCAGGCGGTGAACTTCACGTCGGAGTCGGCGACGTACACCGCCCCGCCGTTGTTGTCGGCCGCGTTGTCCCGGAAGGTGCAGTTGCGGAAGGAAACCTTGGAATCGGTTACGTAGGCGGCGGCGCCGTCGCGCTCCTTGCCATTGATCACCGTGAAGTCGAGGACATGGACCCGCGACGAGATCCCATCGGCCCGAATCCCGCGGCGCACATTTTCGCAGTCGAGGATCGCGGCGCCCTCCACATCGACGCCGTTCTTGAGAGTGATGGTTTCTCGGTAGGTGCCGATCGCCACCAGCACGGTGTCCCCGGAGCGGGCGCGATTGATGGCCGATTGAATTGTGCGGTAGGGGCGGGCGCGGGTGCCGGTGCCGGGTCCGGCTGCACTGCCGTCCACATACCAATCCCGGGCGCTGGCCGGGGCGGCGAGCAGGAGCGAAACCAGCAGCGCCGCCAGCAGGGCGGGCGCGTGTATTTTTTTTGTCATGATACCTCCGGAGTTGAGGACATTGCGTGGGGAGGCGGGAAGCGGGGCTGGGCTGCGCCGCCCTCGAGGGGGCGGGGGGCGGCGGGTTGGACGCTGGGGCGGCGTGGTTGAATCCTCCTGGTTGGCGAGGGCGAGGAGCAGTACGCTGGACCGCGTTCTCATGGGTTGGCTGTGGTCGGCTCGGGCTGGAGCAGTTGCTGGTAGATGCCGCCTTCGTTCCAGGTTTCCCAGAGTTCGACGATGCGGCCGGACTCGACGCGGAAGAGGTAGTTGGTGGCGATCGTGACCTTCCGGCCGGTGGGCGGGACGGGCTGGCCGCCGGTGGCGGGGATGCCGGAGAGCGTGCCCTGGTGCGTGCCGATCCACGTTGTGGAGGCGGCGCCGATGCCGTCGGTGAAGGCGAAATGGTCGATCCGGCCGACGAGGTCGGGGAGGGCGTCGCCGAATTCCTTGAGTGCGGCGAGGTGGTCCTGTGGAGCTGCTGGGATGATCGTGCCGTTGTAGTGGTAGATCAGGTCCGGCGAGAAGGCGCGGGCGAGGGCGTTGGCGTCGTGCTTGTTCCAGAATTCGAGGTAGGCCTCGAACGCGGCCCGGGCCTCTTCGGCGGTGGCGGCACCGACGACTTTGCCGGGCGCGGAGGATTCCTGGCCGCCGATGATCCTCCACGCGCCATCGATGCGGCGGCAGAGGTAGCGGGCGGTCCATTGCTCGTGACGGGTGCGCGGACCGTCCTTTGACGTGACGTCGGTCGAGCCGGTCCAGGTGTAGAACGCGAGGTCGGGCGCGAGCACGAGGACGTCTTCCTTGAGCGTGGTGTACTTCAGCTTTGCGCAACCGGCGAGGTAGTCGGTCCAGACTTTTTTTGTGCCGGCGAAGTCGTAGGCGGTGCCGTCGGTGTCGACCCAGCGGTAGCCGGGCACGTCGGCATGCACGGCCCACACGGCCGCCGCATCGAAGCGTTCCTCGGCGGCGATCATGCCCTGGATGGTCTGGAACACCTGTGCCCGAACTGCGGAGTCATCGGTGGCGAGCGCGGTGCCGGCGGTCAGGCCGAGCAGAGCGGCGAGGAGGAACGTTGTGGATTTCATGGAGGGACGGAGAGGAGGGAACCGCTGATGGACGCTGATGAACGCGGATGGGACAGGGGGCCGAGCGGCCTACTGCAGCTCTTTCAGCTTGGTTTCCAATGATGCCATCAGGCTCCGCAGCATCGGAGCGCTGAGGTCGAGCTTCGTGCCGGCAGCCGCGAACAGTTCGGGCAGCGACCGCGAACCGCCGAGCGCAAGCGCCCGCCGGTAGTTTGCCAGGGCGCTGGCCGGGTCCTTGGTATACTGCTGCCACAACTGCAGAGCCCCGACATAGGCGACGCCGTACTCGGTGTAGTACAGGGGCCAGGTGAAGAAATGGAGCTGCTTGTGGAAGGAGGCGCCCAACTCGGGCTCCAGTCCGGTCCAATCCACCTCGGGAAGAAAACGGGCGTAGAGACGGGCCCATTCCGCCTCGCGTTGCCGTGGCGTGGCATCGGGGTGCGCGTAAACCCAATGCTGGAACGAGTCGACCGTCGCCATCCACGGGAGGGAAAGGATGATGGACTCGAAGTGTTTCCGCTGCGCCCGCCGGTAGTCCGCCGGATCGGAATAGAAGACATCGAGACGGCTCACCCCGAACAGTTCCATCGACTGTGAGGCCACCTCGGCAAAATCCAGCGGGATTGAGGCCGGCAGCCCTGGAGTGAAGGTCTCCCGATACATGAAAAGCGGGTCGGCGCGCACGGCAAAGGCATGGAACGAATGCCCGCCTTCGTGCAGCAGCGTCATGACGTCGTCGTGAATGCCCGTGGCGTTCATGAAGATGAAGGGAAGCCGGACTTCATCGAGGCCCCATTGATAGCCGCCGGCGGCCTTGCCCTTGCGGTTGGCGAGGTCGAGCAGGCCGCCCTTGCGCATGACTTCGAACTGCGCCCCCAACTCGGGATCGATCTGCCCGAAGATCTCCCTGCAGCCCGAGATGAGCCGATCGACACCCGTGAACGGTGCGAGCGGGGACCGCCCCGACAGATCGACATCGAGGTCCCATGGGCGGAGCCGCTCGACCTTCAAGGTCTCACGACGCTGGCGCAGGATGCGCGAGGCGACAGGAACGACCTCCTGCAAAATCGCCTCGTCGAACGACTGCGCATCCGCGGGCGAATAGTCGAAGCGGTTCAGCTCGAGATGCCGGTAGTCGCGGTAGTTCTTCAACCCGGCGTTGCGCGCGATCTCGTCACGGACTTTCACCATGTCGGCGAAGAGCGCATTGATGCGCTCCCGGTCCACCAAGCGCCGCACGGCGACCGCCCTCCACGCCGCCTCCCGCGTCGCCCGATCCGGCTCCTCGAGCAGTGCGGTCATCTGATCGACCGTCCGCTCCTCCCCCCTCCAGCGGACCGTCATCTCGCCGCACAGCTTGTCGTATTCGATCCGCAGACTGTCATCCCGCGCTTCCAGCGAAACGTTCTCCGGGCGGAAGAGGCGGCGTAGGTTTTCGAGCACGCGGTCATGCACCCCCATCCGCTGCGGATCAAGCTGCCGGCGGGCTGGATTGTCCAGATAGAGCGCCCCCAGTTGGCTGGTCCAGGGCTTGAACTGCGGAGTGAACACCTCGATGAAATGCCGGTTGGCCAACTCTGCCGACGGGGCGTCGGTGTGCGTGGTGAACGCGATGTACCTCCGGCCTCCCTCCTCCTCGATCATGGCGTAGAGTTCGCTCTGCCGCAGAAGCCAGCCCTGCAACGCTTCCGGGGTCTCGAGAGTCTGGATCTGCTGCTTCAGTTCGACGAAGAGCGGTTCGATCTGCGCCCAGTCGCCGGGATCGGTGACCTTGCGGGTGAACACGCGGGGAAACTCCTCACCGCGCACCGCCTTGATCGTTGTTCCGGGCGAGAGGGGGGAACTGACGACTGGTGCCTTGCCGGTGGTGGCGGAAGACGGTTCGTCGGCGGAAACGCGATTGCCGGCGAGGCCGAGCAGCGCGGCGAGGAGGAGGGCGAGGCGGTGCGGTTTCATGGCGTGACGGAGAGAAGGGTACTGCTGATGGACGCGGATGAACGCAGATGGGAGCGGTGCGGAGTGGCTTGGGCGTTTGCGGTAATGGCGCGACCGGGGTTGGGCGACAGCAGGGTGGTGTCTGGCTCACTCGCCGCGCAGCACGACGAGCGGATCGACGCGGGCGGCGCGGTGGGCGGGCAGCCAGCAGGCAAGCAGGCCGATCGCGCCGAGGACGACCAGACCGATCACCACCATCCAGAGGCCGGGGAAGCTCATGCCGGGAATCCGGGAGACCAGCACATGGACCAGCCCGATGGTGACCGCGGCACCGAGCAGTAGGCCGGTGCCGACCAGCCGCAGGCCGTGGCCGAGGATCAGCCGCATGAGGTCGCCGTAGGCGGCGCCGAGCGCCGCGCGGATTGCCAGCGAGCGCAGACGCAGCGCGGCGAGGTTGGAGATCACGCCGTAGATGCCGAGGGCGGCGATGAACAGCGCGATCCCGGCGAAGACGACGAGGTTGCCGGCGACCATGTCGAAGAAGCGGTTGTTCTGGCGCAGCAGCGCGGGGACGGTGCCGGTTTGAATGAGCGCGAGGTCGGGGTCGTGGCGGGCGACCACGCGGCGCACGCGCTCAAGGTATCCGGCGGGATCGTCGCGCGTCCGCAGGAGCATCACGCAGTGGTGCGATTGGGGGCGGCGTTGCGTGAGGGGGAAGTAGACCTGGAACGATGTCGCCTGCTTTTCGTAGCCGAAGGCGTAGTCGAGGTCGCCCGCGACCCCCACGACCTCGGCGAAATCGGTCTCTGCGGTGAGGCGGAGGTGTTGCCCGATCGGGTCTCGTCCGGGCCAGAAGGCCTCGGCGAGTGCGCGGTTGACGATCACCACGCGAGGGCGGTCGTCGCGGTCGCCGTCGTCGAAGGCGCGGCCCTGCCGCAGTGGCGCCTCGAGAGTCGCGAAGTATTCGGGCGACACAAAGGAGAAGCAGGTCAGCGGCTCGCTCCCCGGCTCGGGCGGCGGGCGGCCCTCGACGACGATGCCGGTCTGCTTGATGAAGCCCCAGAGCGGGGAGACATCGGACAGCGCGGCATGGGCGACGCCCGGGAGCGCGGCGAGATCGCGGGGGAGCTGCGCGCAGAACTTGCGGAAGGTGGCGAGGTCGCGCCCGTAGGGTTCCCAGGGCAGAAAGACGACGGCGTGGAAGACATGGTCGGTGTTCCAACCCCGCTCCCGCCGGGTGAGAGTCGAGCAGGCGGTGGCGAACACGGCGGCGGTGCAGAAGAGGGTGAGCGCGATGGCGACCTCGGCCACGACGAGCGTGCGCCGGATCCTGCCGTCGGAGGGCGACTCGGTGGCGGTATGCCCGGCTTCGTTGAGGGCCTCGATCGGGCGGGTGCGGGCGGCGAGGAACGACGGCAGCAGGCCGAGGCCGAGCCCGGCGAGCAGCGCGAGGGCGGTGGCGACGCCGAGCGCGCGGGCACCGAGCGGAATCTCCAGCGCGAGGGCGCTGCTGAAGAGGACATAACGGCCGAGGACGACGTTGGCCCAGCTGGCCACGAGCAGTCCGAGCAGGCCGCCGCCGAGCGCGAGCAGCAGGCTCTCGCAGACGACGGGCGCCATCTCCTGCCAGCGGCTGGCCCCGAGGGCGGCGCGGACCGCCAGGTCGTGCCGTTGCGCGAGGCAACGGACGAATTGCAGCACGGCGAGATTGATGCAGGTGGCGAGCAGGAGCAGCGCCGAGAGTCCGATCATGAGGCCGGTGACGACCCGGCTCGGTGTGCTCCAGTAGGCGGTGCGGATGTCGCGGATCTCGAAGCCGTCGCCGGCGTAGTCCTGTGGATACTCCTGGGCGAGTCGGGCGGCGAGCAGGTCGAGCTCGGCCTGGGCGGCGGCGCGCGTCACGCCGGGCTTGGGCCGTGCGACGATCTCCAGCCAGCGGTTGTCGCGCATGGTCCGGTACGCGGGGTGGAGCTGGAACGGGTAGAACAACTCCACGTCGCCCCAGAAGGCGGGCACCTCGAAGGCCGCCGGCAGCACGCCGACGATCTCGTAGCTCTGGCGACTGAGGCGGAGGAAACGCCCGAGGATCGCCGGGTCGCCGCCGAAACGCTGCTGCCACATCCGGTGGGTGATCACGACCACCAACGGGGCACCGGATTGTTCGTCGGCCGCGGTGAAGCCGCGCCCGCGCTCGGGCTGCATGCGGATCAGGTCGAAGAAGTTGCCCGAGACGGCGCAACTGCCGACCCATTCGGCGGGGGCGCCGTCGCGGACGAGGTCGAGCCCGAAGACCCTACAGATGGAGAAGTCCGCGAAGGAGCGCGTGCCCTCGCGCAGGGCGAGGAAGGAGGCCGGCGAATGGAGGAAGATGTTGAACTGGCGGGCGGTGCGGAAGATACAGACCAGCTCCTCGCTCTGCGGATACGGCAGGTGGCGCAACACGAGCGAGTCGATGAGGCAGAAGGAGGCGATGCTCAGACCAATCCCGAGGCCCAGCGTGAGCAGGCCGACGGTGGTGTGGCCGGGCGAACGCCGCAGGGAACGGACGGCGTGGCGGAGGTTGGACCCGAGGTTCAGGAAGGCCATGGCGACGGGTTGGGCCTGATGTGGTAGCGGGACGCGTGGGTTGCGGCGGTTGCGGTGGCTGCCCGCCGCGGCTCACGGTGTGAACGGGGCGGCGGGCGGCGCGGGTGGACGGTTGCGGAATCGGGTACTCACTGCTTCTCGCCGGCGGTGAACTCGACCCAGGGCTCCGAGGGGAGGTCCTTGAGCAGGCCATCCAGCCAGTCGTATTGCGGGTGGTCCTCGAGGTAACGTTCTGCGTCGAACGCGCGGCCGCAGGCCGAGCCCCAGCGGGCGGCGAAGCTCATCCGCTTGGCCATCGCGGTATCCACGACTTTGGCGTCGATCGTGCCCCAGTGATCGAAGGGGGCGTTGAACCAGCCGGGCGCGTAGTCGGCGTCGAGTTCATGGTGACCGCAGAGGGTGCGGCCGCCGGGGCGTTCCGACTTGGTGTAGGTGTCGTAGTGGTCGGCCTCGAATTGCTGCGCGAGCGCGACGTCGATCCGACCGCGGTGCTCTCGCATGAGCTGCTTCCAGCGTACGCGGCGGGCGATGCTCGAGGCGCGGATGTCGCTCTCGTTCGTGCCGGTTTCGCGCCGGAGGATCTTGAGGTTCTCGGCGACGTTCGAACCGAGGAAGAATCCGTCGCGGCTGCGCTCGAGGGCGCTGTGTTCGAGACCGAGTTCGAGGCGGGCGATCTCGCCGGTGTTGACGTCGCCCAGCAGCCACGCGTTGGCGTAGCCGCCGTTGTTGCCCTCCTGCATGATCGCGCACCACTCGTCGATGGTGGCGGCGTCCTGGGTGGCGCGGCGCATGCGCACGAACTCCGGGATGCCCCATTCGCTGAACCCGGAGAAGCCGCCGATGGTCGTCTCGGCGCCGACGAGGCCGGCGTCGGTGATGAAGAAGTCGGTGCCGCTGTGGATCATGCCGGGAAAGGTCTGCATGAGCAGCCGATGGCCCCGGGCCGGGACCAGATCCAGGATCAGGCGACAACCGGCCTCGGCGTAGTCGAACATCGTGTTGTGCCCGAGCACCACGCCGCCGCCGCGCGTCATGGCGCCGGTGGCGATGAAGGCCGAGCAGCTCTGGCGCGGCGGCGTGACCGCGGTGCTGCCGCCGGCGGATTTTTTCACCACCTCGGGCCACCAATACCATTCGAGCTCGAACCGGGCGTTGTAGGCGACGAGGTCGTCGAGCGTGACCGGGACCCCCGCCGCGGCGAGGCCGTCGACGATGCCGAGCAGTTCCGCGCGGTTCTCGGGATCGAGGCGCGGTGTCATGAACCGTGCGGTCTCCTTGAGCAGGTCGGGCCACTCGAGCGAGGTGTAGTAGCGCCAGAGCGCGCGGCGTACGCGCAGACACTCGGCGATTTCGGGAGCAAGCAGGTAGCCGTGTTGGAAACCGCGCTCGCGCGGCTCGCCCTCGATGTGCAGGAAGATCCATCCGGCCTTCTCGTGGCGATAGGCTTTGGCCAGCCATTGCTGCTGGAGCGGGGGCAACGCGGTCCGAGGCGTTGGCGCTAGCGATCCGGGCCGCGGGCTCGTGGCTTCCGGGGGCGCGGATTGCGGTGTGTCGCGATCCGGTGCGGCGAGGACGGCGCCGACCTTGGCGGCGCGGCTTTCGCTGAGCAGTGTCCAGTGTACGCCGTCGGCGGAGATCTCGCGCCGGTCGGTGAAACTCTGGAAGTCGTCGGCGAACGTCACGAGACTGCGGAGGCGGTAGCGTTTGTCGCGGGCGCGCAGGGTGCCGACCATGGCGACGCGGGGGCCGTCGAAGGTGTAGGCGGGATCGATCACGGCGGCGTCGCCAGCGAAGGAGCTCCAGAAGAAGCCCCCGTGGGCCGGATCGAACCCGTCGGGTTCAATTCGGCGGAGGTTCTCCTGCGGGCCGTTGGCCATGTCGCGGAACTCGCCGCCCTGGCCGGCGAGGAGGGGCAACACGGAGCAGGCACCCACGTTGGTGCCGCCGGCGCCGAAGGGTGAGGCGCGGGTCGTGGTCTCGAAGGTCCAGTCGCCGAGCCAACGATCGAGCGGCTGGCGCTCGATGACGGAAGGTGCGGGCTGCGAGGTGGCCTGGCCGAAGCCGAGACCGCTCAAGGCGGCGGCGAGGAGCGAGAGGAGGATCGTTTTCATGGTGGTGGCGCGGGAACTTTGGGAATGGGTTGGTCGGCGCGTTTTGCTCGCATGGCTACGTGCGAAACAACTCGGCGGTGCGAGCCTGCTGCATCCGGACGCTCGCGCGTGGTGAAGATGCCCCGCCCGGGGCCGAAGCCGGGCGGAGCGGCGTGCTCGGAAACGGTGGAAACCGCGAGGACCCAACTAGGGCGCAGCGGGCGCGGCGGTCTCGCGCGAGAGGTGGCTGGCGATGGCTTGCCAACGGCCGTCGCGGTACCGCCAGACATCGGTGATGCGGTGGACGGCGCTCACGTCCTCGCCCTTGTAGGTTGCCTTCTCCGTCTGACGACCGGTGACGACGGCGGTGTCGCCGTGGAGTTGGACCTTGAGGTCGGACATCTCGAAAGCGGTCGCTTTGAACGAGCCATCGGCAACCTCGCGGAGGTCGTCGGCTTTGCCGAAGACCTCGCCCTTGGCGGTGGTGCAGATCCACTCGTCGGCCTCGAGGCGCTCGAGCACCTTCACGTCCGCGGCGACATAGGCGGCGGCCCAGGTCTTCTCGAGTTCGATCAGCTCCTCCTCGGGCGACACGGCCGCGGCGAGCACCCGGGTGAGCTTCGTGGCGCGGACCTCGCTGAGCGGACTCCACGTGGCGCCGTCGGCGGAGATCTCGCGCTGGTCGGTGAAGCTCTGGGCGTCGTCGGCGAAGGTGATGGAACCGCGGATATGGTATCGTTTGTCGCCGGTGGTCATGGTGCCGGAGTAGGCGGCGACGGGACCGTCGAACGAGTAGGTGACGTCGTTGATGGAGCCGTCGCTGGCGAAGCCGTTCCAGCGGTAGCGCCGGTTGACCGGATCGTAGCTGTCGGTCTCGACCCAGTGGAGCGAGCCGGCGGTGCCGGTCTCCTCGCCGCGGAACTCGACGCACTTGCCGCCGAGGATGGGGAGGACGGTGTAGTTGCCGTTGTAGGAGCCCGCGGCGCCGAGGGGCGACTCGTGCAGCGTGCTCTCGTAGCTCCAGTCGCCGAGCCAGATCTCGAGTTTCTTGTGTTCGGTGGCGAGCGGGAGGGCAGGGATGGCGGTTTGGGCCAAACCGAGGGCGGTCAAGGTGGCCGCGAGGATCAGGCTGATGGCTGTTTTCATGGCGATACCTGGTTGGCGTGGGGCGGAAATTCGGAGACGGGGGCGCGGAGACCTTCTGCGCGGCAACTCGTTCGGAAGCGGCGGAGCGGATGGCACCGCGGGCCGGCAGGTTCGAGGGTGTGGCTCGCGGCCACCCGATGCTCGGGAAAGCGCCGGAGCATCCTCCACCGCGCGGTGCCGCGGCCGAGTGCATAGCTGGCCGGAAGATAGCGGATCCGGGGTGCGGGCGAAATCCGGCGAAGGGTGGTGCGAGGCTCGGGGTTTTGCTGAGCGGTGCCCATCCGGACGAGGACCGAATGTCGGGGGCCGTGCGCCACCTCGCTCGGAAAACGCGTAGGAGCCAGTGCGCGTGGACTCGTGCTTCGGCCCCCGGCTCTCGCCGCTCGCCAGACCGCGCGCGGCTGAGCGGCGCTGAGGCGGGCGAGGTGCGTGCAATCGCTCCGACGGCTAGCGCCGTGCGGAAATGGGCCGTTAGTGGTGTTGACGCGCGGCGCGGTTGCCGGCGCAGTGTTCGACCTTACTCCAACCACTTTTCACCGCATGAAACCCAAGATCTTTGTCGACGGCAGCGAAGGCACCACCGGCCTCGAAATCAACGAGCGGCTCGCCGGCCGCACCGATGTCGAGGTGATCGCGATCGATCCGGAGAAGCGCAAGGATCCGGCGGCCCGCAAGGCGATGATCGCCGCGGCCGACATCGTCTTCCTCTGCCTGCCCGATGTCGCTTCGAAGGAGGCCGTGGCGCTCGCCGCGGATTGTCCGAGCGTGCGGTTTCTCGACGCCTCGACGGCGCATCGCACAAACCCCGAGTGGGTCTACGGGCTGCCGGAGTTGCACAAGGGCCAGCAGCGCGCGGCGGTGAAGGCGGCGAAGAAGGTGGCCGTGCCCGGCTGCCACGCGAGCGGGTTCAACCTCATCGTCTCCCCGCTCGTCGAGGCCGGCCTCGTGCCGCCGACGTATCCGATCGTCTGCACCTCGATCACCGGCTTCAGCGGCGGCGGCAAGAAGCTCATCGCCGCGTATGGCGAGAACACCACCGGTGTGGCCGAGCGGCAGGCCAAGGAGTCGCCGCAGGACCAGCGCGTGGCGCCGCGGCCGTACGCGCTCACGCTCGCCCACAAGCACCTCCCGGAGATGCGGGTCGTGAGCGGGCTGGCGCAGAATCCGGTCTTCGTGCCGATCATCGGCGACTTCTACCGCGGCATGGCGGTGTGCATCGCGTTCGAGCGGCGGCTGCTCGCGAAGCCGGCCGGCGCGAAGGAGATCGCGGCGGCGCTGCGCGAGGCCTACGCGGGCGAGAAGTTCGTGCGCGTGGCGGCCGAGGTGAACCCGTCGACCGAGCTCGACGAGGGGTTCTTCCGCACGCTGGCCAGCAACGGCACGAACCGGTGCGACCTCGCGGTCTTCGGCAACGAGGAGCAGATTCTCGTGGTCGCGCGGCTCGACAATCTCGGCAAGGGCGCCTCGGGCGCCGCGGTGCAGTGCATGAACCTCATGCTCGGCTTCGACGAGGGCGCCGGGCTGATCGCCTGAACTTTCCACCGCGGAGCCTCCTCCGGTGTAGCTGGATGGCGGAGCCATTCAGCTCTCCGCAGAAGCGGACGAGCGAACGAAGGTTGGACGCAGGCTGAGCAGTGGCGCCGCGCGTGAGAGCGGCGAGAGTCCGGAGTGTTTGGAACGATTTTCCCGTACAGAAGAGTCTTCGGCTGATGGGCTTCGTTGCGCCGGCTGGGGCGAGCAGGCTCAGGGGCGCATCGGGCTGAGCCATTCGGGTGGCTCGGGGCGAGGTTCCGAATCCAGTCGCTGACGCCATTGCCGGTCGGTGAGCCGGTCGGACGAACTGACTTCGTGGAACGGGATGATGGGGCCGCGGAGGAGGATCGTCTGCCCTTTCCACGGATAGAGAACATAGAGCTCCTCCATCTCGCCGGTCGCGGCGTGATAGACGCATTGTTTGTCCATATCGGTTGCGATCGGGACGATCAGCGGGCCGGTGGATTCCATCGCGGCGGGCTTGCCGGTGTCGGTGATCATCGCGCTCAAGTAGTAATCCTGCCAGATGCCGGAACGCAGGTAATCGCAGTCGGACGCGTCCCACTCAGTGCCTGCGAGTTGGCGACGCGCCATCGTTTCGAGCCGATGGACGCACTGGGAGAATCTTTCCCAACGTTCTCGGCGGAAATGAGGGGGATGTGCGACTTCCTCGGGCGAGGAGTCGGGGTCGAGCCCGAGGGCGGTGGCCTCGGCGGTGCGCAGCGCGGTGGCACGGAGGCGGATGAAATCGGCAGCGGACAGGCCCGGCCACCGTCTTGCGGATGGAAACCCGGCGACGCGATAGCATGCCGGGAAGGTTTGTTCCTGGAAGGTGCCCCAATCGATTTTTGTCGTGGGTGCGCCGGTCTCGGAAAGACCCGACTCATCGATGAATCGCGCAAGTTTCAGTGCGGCGCGAAGTGCCTCGTGTTGGTCGGTTGAGAGGGTTGGCGCGTCGAAATAGCCGGACTCCTGCATCCAACGAGTGGTTGCATCGACCAAGGCTGCGAGGCGGCGGAAGAACTCGGGGTTGGGCTCGATCATCCCGGGCGGCGGCTCGGGCGGGACACCGCCGGCCATGGAAACCGGTTCGACCTCGTGGAGGGTCCACGTGTGTCGCTTGCCGGCCCAGGACGAGAGGACGGTGTTTCGGCATTTTGCCCTCCACGCCCGGGAACGAACGAAGGGTGGGCTGCCGGATTCCGGGTCACGGAAGATCGCCGCCCAAGTGAACAGAAGCTGATCGGTGAAGGTGGACTGGAAGGCGAATGGATCGGTTGGGCCGGGAACCGGGTTTGCGGGAGGCAGTGATTGAGCCCAGTCGCATGTGGCGCTTCGCAGCGAGAGAAGGTACTCGCTGGGAAAACCGGCTGCGGCGAGTTCGATGAATGCCTGGTCGTCGCCGAGGAAGCTGGTGAGAATTCGTCCATCGGGTGGCACGATTGGATCGTGCGCGATGGCTTTGGCGATGAGGTGCGAGTCGACCGAGAGGTAGGCGGGCAACGCGTGCAGCGGACGGGCGGTGCGTCTCCCTGCGGGTGGGCGCAAGCGATACAGGTCGTTGGCATGGACCTTTGGTTCTCGTCCGGCTAGCTCGTCCTGAATGGCGGTGAGCGACTGGTGCGGATCGTTGCTGGCGAGAGCGATGGCGACCCGTTCACCGAGCTCGGTCTCGGTGGCGAGGCAAAGGGCGTTCGGTCGACCGACCCATTGGCGCTGCAGTTGATCGTCTTGAAAGAGGCCGGATTGCTTGGCGATG
>Ga0116187_1002274_pt1 | contig 19044 bp, 18 predicted proteins | sample AD_JPNNA6_MetaG_FD_89755 | JGI IMG/M metagenome (GOLD analysis project Ga0116187, IMG submission 89755) | Active sludge microbial communities of municipal wastewater-treating anaerobic digesters from Japan - AD_JPNNA6_MetaG | ecosystem: Engineered > Bioreactor > Anaerobic > Digestate | place... | reverse complement strand
TTCAGAATTCACAATTCACAATTCACAATTAACTTATCTTTGCGCACTGAAAAATGTCCTTATGAAGTTTGATTTATTACAAAAAGATCCACATACCAAAGCCAGAGCAGGAAGTATTACTACTGATCATGGTGTTATTGAAACCCCAATTTTTATGCCTGTTGGAACGGTTGCTTCGGTAAAAGGAGTGCACCAACGCGAACTGAAAGAAGAAATAAACCCAGATATTATCTTGGGGAATACCTATCATTTATACTTGCGTCCACAAACCGAAATCTTGGAAAAAGCGGGTGGATTGCATAAATTTATGAATTGGGACAGAAATATTTTGACCGATTCTGGTGGATACCAAGTGTATTCGCTTTCTTCTAACCGAAAAATTAAGGAAGAAGGGGTGAAATTCAAATCGCATATTGATGGTTCCTACCACGTTTTTACACCCGAAAATGTAATGGAAATTCAGCGTACCATCGGTGCTGATATCATTATGGCTTTTGACGAATGTACGCCTTATCCGTGCGATTATCGTTATGCGCAACGTTCGATGCACATGACGCACCGTTGGTTGGACAGATGCATCAATCATTTGGAAAAAGTGCCTTTTAAATATGGGTATGAACAAACTTTTTTTCCGAATGTTCAAGGAAGTACCTACAAAGATTTACGCCGTCAATCGGCGGAATATATTGCTAATTCAGGTCAACAAGGAAATGCTATTGGAGGACTTTCAGTAGGAGAACCAGCCGAGGAAATGTATGCGATGACCGAAGTGGTTTGTGAAATTCTACCAGAAGACAAACCTCGCTATTTGATGGGAGTAGGAACTCCGATTAATATCTTGGAAAATATTGCCTTAGGAATTGATATGTTCGATTGTGTGATGCCAACTCGAAACGCTAGAAACGGAATGTTGTTTACTGCCAATGGAACCATCAATATCAAAAATAAAAAGTGGGAAGACGATTTCTCGGTAATTGACGAAATGGGCCATACTTTTGTGGATACAGAATACAGCAAAGCTTATTTGCGCCACTTATTTGCCGCCAATGAATACCTTGGAAAACAAATTGCCACGATTCACAATCTTGGGTTTTATATGTGGTTGGTTCGTGAGGCTAGAAAACATATCTTAGCCGGAGATTTTAGAACTTGGAAAGAGATGATGGTTCGCAATATGAGCCAGAGATTGTAAATAGTTGAAAGTTGAAAGTTTTTAGTTGATAGTAATTCAACCTAAAACCCAAAACCCAAAACCCAAAACCGAACTAAATGTTAACAATAATAGACAAATACATTCTAAAGAAATACTTGGCCACATTTGGGGTTATGTTGGGTTTATTTGCACCTATTGGAATAGTAATTGATATTTCGGAAAAGATTAATAAAATGATCGAAAACAAGATTCCCATTATGGAAATTTTGGTTTACTATTATCATTTTACAATTTATTTTATGAATTTGTTGTTTCCGATATTCTTGTTTTTATCGGTCATTTGGTTTACTTCAAAATTAGCCAATGATACTGAGATTATTGCTATTTTAAGTTCAGGAATTTCGTTTACTCGGTTTTTGAGACCTTTTATGATTGGAGCTACTATTGTTTCGTTAATCGTTTTGTTGATGGGGTTTTTTATCGTTCCAAAATCGAATGAAGGTTTTAATAATTTTAGATATACTTATCTTCGTGGTGATGGTAAAGAAACTGTAAGGGGAAAAAATACAGATGTTTTCCGTCAGCTTAGCAATGATGAATACATCTATGTCAATAGTTTTGATGTAGCATCTAAAACGGCTTATAATTTCACTTATGAAAAATTCACCAAAGATAAATTAGCTTATAAAATTTCGGCTTCAAGGATACAGTGGAATCCTAAAACTAAAAATTATACGATGTATGATTATGTCAAACGAACTGTTGGAGGATTGGATGATAAAATTGAAAAATCGGATAAAAAAGATGCTAAATTTAGTTTTGATCTCGACGATATAACACCAGTTATTTATATAGCCGAAACCTTGAGTTTGGGTAAGTTAAACCAATTTATCGAAAAAGAAAAAAAGCGTGGTTCTTCAAACATCAATGTTTATAAGGTCGTTTTGTATAAAAAGTACAGCATACCCGTATCGGCATTTATTCTTACTGTAATTGCAGTTGCGGTTTCATCTATGAAGCGAAGAGGAGGGATGGGATTGAGTCTAGCCATCGGAATTGCATTGGCATTTTCTTTTGTGTTTTTCGATAAAATATTCGGAACCTTGGCCGAAAAATCTAGTTTCCCACCATTATTGGCCGTTTGGATTCCTAATCTAGTTTTTGGAATTTTGGCTGTTTTCTTATTACGCAATGCAAAAAGGTAATTTAAAGAGTTATTTAAATCTTCATTTAATTGTATTTATATGGGGTTTTACCGCCATATTAGGAGCTTTAATTTCAATTCAGGCCGATGCTTTGGTTTGGTATAGAATGCTATTTGCATCGGTATTTTTGTTTCTATTTATTCTCTTTAAAAAAGAATCTTTTCAAATTCCTATAAAAGAATTTTTCAAATTAATTTTTGTCGGATTACTGATTGCTCTTCATTGGATTTTCTTTTTTGAGGCTATTCATGTTTCTAATGTCTCTGTGACATTGGCCGTTTTTTCTTTAGGTGCTTTTTTAGCTTCTATTTTAGAACCTATTTTTTACGGTCGAAAAGTGCTTTGGTATGAAGTGTTTTTTGGACTTATAATTATTGCAGCATTAGGAATGATTTTGCAAGTTGAAATCAATTATTTCGAAGGGATTATGTATGCTTTGGTTTCAATAATTATCGGAGTATTATTCACCTTAATGAACGGAAAGCTAATCGAAAAACACGAATCTTCCGTTATTACCTTTTATGAATTTCTCGCCGGCGTGTTTTTTATAACGATTTACTTTTTTTTTACTAGTAAATTCAATGTCGATTTTTTTATTCTGACTACCAATGATTGGATTTATCTCCTCATTTTAGCTTCGGTTTGTACTGCTTATGCTTTTACCGCTTCTGTAAAGGTGATGCGAGTACTTTCGCCTTATACAGTGATGCTAACCACCAGTTTAGAACCCGTTTATGGAATTATTTTGGCGTATTTTATCCTTGGTGGAAAAGAAAAAATGAGCGTAGAGTTTTATATCGGAGCCTTATTGATTGTTTTAACGGTAATTCTGAACGGTATTGTCAAACATTACCTGTCTAATAAGGAATAATTTTTTTCAAGGATTTTAACTGTCAATTTATTTGTAATTAGATGCTAATTATACGTTTTTGATAATTTTAAATTTTATATTTGCATTTCAAATCAAACAAAAACTACTATAATTTATGGAATATTTAGATTTTGAACTTCCAATAAAAGAGCTTGAAGATCAGTTAGATAAATGTCTAGTAATCGGTCAGGAATCAGAGGTTGATGTGACAAATACCTGCAAGCAAATTACCAAAAAACTAGAAGAAACTAAAAGAAGCATATATAAAAATCTTACCGCTTGGCAACGAGTACAATTGTCAAGACACCCCAATAGACCTTATACTTTAGATCATATAAAAGCACTTTGTGGAGAAACTTTCCTTGAACTTCACGGCGACAGAGGGTTCAAAGATGATAAAGCAATGATTGGTGGTTTAGGTAAAATTGGAGGACAATCGTTTATGCTAATTGGTCAACAAAAAGGATTCAATACAAAGACACGCCAATATAGAAATTTTGGAATGCCAAATCCCGAAGGCTATCGAAAAGCTTTGCGACTAATGAAAATGGCAGAGAAATTTGGAATTCCAGTGGTAACTTTGATTGATACTCCAGGAGCTTTTCCAGGAATTGAAGCCGAAGAACGCGGACAAGGAGAAGCTATTGCCAGAAATATTTTTGAAATGGTTCGATTGAAAGTGCCAATCATCTGTGTTATTGTTGGAGAAGGAGCATCAGGTGGAGCATTAGGAATTGGCGTTGGAGATAGAGTTTATATGATGGAAAACACTTGGTATTCGGTGATTTCTCCTGAATCTTGTTCGTCTATTTTATGGAAAAGTTGGGATTATAAAGAACAAGCTGCCGAAGCCTTGAAATTGACTTCTGCCGATATGAAAAAACAAAAATTAGTCGATGATATTATTCCTGAACCTCTTGGAGGAGCTCACTTTGACAGAGAATCAGCCTTCAAAACAGTAGAGCAATATATTATCAAAGGCTTCAACGAATTGAAAGACTTATCAACAGACGAATTAGTTGCCCAAAGGATGGATAAATACTGTAAAATGGGGGATTTCAAAGAGTAAAAACTTACAAACTTGTTCTAAATCCGAAGCCTTATCGTTTCGGATTTTTTTATGCTTATTAACAAAAAAAAATTGCTTATTAACAATAGTTTCTAATAACTCAATTGGCTTCTTTTTTTAATTTTGCTTACTTTCGCTCTATGGAAAATGTGAAGAATATAAACCCAATTCGAATCGATAAAACAACAATAATCAATCTCGAAAAAGGAAAATTACCGCCCCAAGTTGTCGATCTAGAAGAGGCTGTGCTTGGTGCAATGATGATTGACAAAAAAGGGGTTGATGAGGTAATCGATATTTTGCAACCCGATGCATTTTACAAAGAGGGGCATAAACATATTTTTGAGGCTATCGTTCAGTTGTTTACAGATACACAGCCTATTGACTTATTAACAGTCTCGGCTCAGTTGCGAAAAAATGCAAAACTAGATTTGGCAGGAGGCGATTTGTACTTGATTCAACTTACTCAAAAAATATCTTCTTCAGCACACATCGAATTTCACTCGAGAATTATTCTTCAAAAATTTATTCAACGCAGTTTGATTCGAATTTCTACAGATATTATCGAAGATTCATATGACGAAACTACCGATGTTTTCGATTTATTAGATAAAGCCGAATCGAAATTGTATGAAGTGACCCAAGGAAACATCAAGCGAAGTTCCGAGACAGCACAAAGTTTGGTCTTGCAAGCCAAAAAACGAATCGAAGAAATTAGCAAACAAGAAGGATTAAGTGGTGTCGAAACGGGTTTTACCAATCTAGACAAACTGACTTCGGGTTGGCAACCCAGCGATTTAATTATCATTGCGGCTAGACCAGCGATGGGAAAAACCGCATTCGTACTTTCAATGGCGAGAAATATTGCAATCGATTACGGGCATCCAGTGGCGCTGTTCTCTTTGGAGATGGCCTCCGTGCAGTTAATTACCCGTTTGATTTCGTCTGAAACAGGTTTGTCTTCCGAGAAATTGCGTACCGGAAAATTAGAGCCACACGAATGGACAATGTTAAGTACCAAAGTGAAAAATCTAGAAAAAGCACCTTTGTTTATAGACGACACGCCTTCACTTTCTATTTTTGATTTAAGAGCCAAATCCAGACGTTTGGTTTCGCAACACGGCATCAAAATTATCATTGTCGATTATTTGCAATTGATGACAGCTGGAGGTAATGGAAAAGGCGGTGGCAATAGAGAGCAAGAAATATCAACCATTTCTCGAAATTTGAAAGCTTTGGCCAAGGAATTGAATGTTCCTGTAATTGCACTTTCGCAGTTATCGCGTGCGGTTGAAACTCGTGGTTCTAGCAAAAGACCTTTGCTTTCTGACCTTCGTGAATCGGGAGCGATTGAGCAAGATGCCGATATTGTTTCGTTTTTATACCGTCCTGAATATTACAAAATTGACGAATGGGATGATGATGAAGCTTCGCCAACCGCAGGACAAGCTGAGATTATGATCGCCAAACACCGTAATGGAGGTATCGAAAACGTTCGATTAAAATTTATTGGTCACCTTGGTAAATTTGACAATCTTGATGATTACAACAGCAGTTATGATGATTTGCCTTCGAGTATGAATCAGGACGAGAATCCTTTTCAAACTAAAAATCTCCCGTCTCCAAATGAGGCTTTTGGAAGTAATTTGAATGAGGAAGATGATGATTTAGTTCCATTTTAAAATAATTGATTAATTGACAATTGGTAATTAACAATTCATAAATTTCAATATAACTATCCGCTTTATAGTCCAAGCTCCATTTTCAGCCACGAATTCACGAATTGCTCTTTTATATATTATTCTTAGATTACACTAATATTGTCAAATTCAATTAGAATTTGTGAAATTTCAGAACATTTAATTCATCTATAATTAGTGAATTCGTGGCTAAAAAGAGATTAATACAAATAGCGGACAGTCATAAATTTCATTATCAATTGAAATCAGTACATTTGATTCATAAATTTTTAAAATGAGTTCGAAAAAGATATTTTTTATTGTTGTACTGCTGACTTCCTTTGCGGCAAAAGCTTCGTTTATTTTATTGCCAATGGACGAAACTACCCAAAAAAATCATCTTAAAGCCTACGGAATCACTTATTGGTGTATCGAAAAAAAATACAAAGCCAGTTGGTTACTCAATTATCGTGGGGGGGCTTTTTTATTAGCCGATGCGTCCGAAATCAGAAAAGAATGCCAAATTCGAGGCGTGAGTTTTGAAGTCTTAAGTGATGATGAAACCAATCAAATTTTAGCCGAAATAGCCAGTCCTTCTCAAAATATGGAAGCCGTTGTGCTTGAAAAAGCGCCTAAAATTGCGGTTTATACTCCAAAAGGAAAACAGCCTTGGGATGATGCTGTTACCTTAGTTTTGACCTATGCCGAAATTCCATTTACACCTATTTATGACGAAGAAGTCTTGAGCGATCAACTGATTCTTTATGATTGGTTGCACTTGCACCACGAAGATTTTACGGGTCAATATGGAAAATTTTTTGGATCTAATAGAAATTCGCCTTGGTATATCGATCAAAAGAAAGAAGCTGAAATTTTGGCAACAAAATTAGGCTACAAAAAAGTGTCTGAAGCCAAAGGAGCTGTGGCCAAAAAAATCCGTGATTTTGTTATTGGAGGAGGATTTATGTTTGCCATGTGTTCGGCAACCGATAGTTTCGATATTGCTTTATCGGCCGATGGTGTTGATATTTGCGAACCTATGTTTGATGGTGACCCGAGTGAATTCAATTATCAATCAAAAATACAGTACGGAAATACTTTTGCTTTCAAAGATTTTACATTAGACCGAAAGCCAGAACATTATGAATTTTCGGATATTGATATGACCGAAAAAAGAAGGATTCCCATGGAGAAAGACTATTTTACCTTAATGGAATTCTCGGCCAAATGGGATCCCATTCCCAGTATGTTGTGTCAAAATCATACGCAATTGGTAAAAGGATTTATGGGACAAACAACTGCTTTTGACCAAAATTTAATCAAATCAAATGTTTTGATTATGGGAAGTTGTGAACTCAATGGCGAAGCTCGTTACATTCACGGCGAAAAAGGCAAAGGAATGTTTACTTTTTTTAGCGGTCACGATCCCGAAGATTACCAGCATAGAGTGGGCGACCCAGTTACGGTGCTTGACTTGCATCCCAATTCGCCAGGTTATCGTTTGATTTTGAATAATGTTTTGTTTCCTGCTGCAAGGAAAAAGAAACTGAAAACCTAATTCTGGAAGTATTAATTCAAAGAAAAAGTAGCCCAAATAGGAATGTGGTCCGAAATGCTACGCGCTTCTTTCAAGGAATTAAAATCCTTATAAAATTCAATTACACCCGCTTGCAATGACTTGCATTTTGAAGAATTAAAGTACATATTATCAACTAACTATTAAAAAACGACTTTTACAATTTGTAAAATAATCATATTGGTTGTCTATTTTGACTTTAATTAAGAAGTATAAAATTGAAATAGTTTCTCTCCCTCCTCACTTCTGCACTCTCTTATAAACTAAATAAATCAACCACACAGTTGCTAGTACAACCATTGTTAATTGGAATAATAATTTGAAGTCTATGCTGTTTAAATTTAGAATATTCATGTTTTTATTGTTTGTTTTGGTAAACCTACTGCGATTAAAAATCACTTCCTTAGGGCTTTCCTAATTTGGAGCATTTTTCACGCTTTCTTTTTAGTTTGGTATTTTGGTGTTTGTTTTGTATCCTTGACTTTCTTTGTGTTTCTTTTTTGCATTTCGTCATCATCAAATTTGTAATTTTGATTGTAGTTGTTGTAGATAGTTGGTTGTTTTTTTTCTGTTTTTGGGTTACAGGAAAACAATTGGTAGCCAAGAATTAGTAAAATAATTAGGTTAAGATTTTTCATGTTTTGAGCATAATTTATACTTGTGTACTGGGGCTAGATCCTATTTTTATTTCAGTTTTTGATTTTTGTATGAGTTGTTTTTCTGTCAAAATGCCTTGGCTTTGGGCTTCATTTAGTTCTTCATACAGGGCTTCTGATTTGGCTTTCAAATAGGGATATTTGCAAAATGAAATGAAATTTCCTTTTAGCGATTTTTTGTATTGTTTGAGATATTCTTTGGTATAATTTTTAAAATCGGCTAAGCGTTTGTCCCATTTTTTAGTTGAAATTTTTTTAGGACAATTGGTTTGGACCGCCTTTTTTTGCTCATCCAAATTTATTTTTGGGCTCTTTTCCATAGTATAATTGTATTTGGTTTCAAAATTAAATCCATTCTAAATGAATTCCTTACGGAAAACCGTAAACTGAAAAATAAATTAATCTACATCATAATAATAATGGCAATACACATTATTAAAATAATGAGTTTCAATTTCTGGAGCTTTCATTAATGCTACAAATTCGTCTAGGGTTACGCCAAAATACTGGTGAATTACTTGAAGTTTAAATTCTATTTCAAGGGTTTTATGAACTTCGTCATAGCCTACAGAGATGATGTTGCGGTCGTTTACGGTATATCGATTCATTGTTTTTATATTTTTTTTCAAATGTAAATCCAATAAAAAAGACATTTTTACGGAAAACCGTAAAACGAGAAAATAATTTAAAAAAAAATTGAAAATGGAATGAACCTAGGAAAGTAAAAAAACTAAACTTCTGTATTAACTTAGGTGTTTTTGGAAATTACCCCCTTAAACTTTTAACCTTAAACCTTATACTCCACAATCACACCAATCCTAAATCTTTAGCAATAGCAATGAGATGTACATTATTATTGGCTTTGAAGAATATTTTGAGCTTGCTGATTCGTTTCTCCAGACTGCTACCACCATTGGGAATTATTCCTGAGTTTTTGAAATCTAATCCGATTTCATCTACGGTTAATCCTTTAGACAATGACTTTAGCAGTAAAATATCATAGTTTTCGATTTCGATAAGAGATTTGTCTCTTAAGGCATAGGACAATTCAGTTGAAACAATTTTTTCGTCAGTATTATAAACCCGTTGAATGGCTTTTTGAAGTTCGGGAATGCTATTTCGACCTTTAGAAACATAGGCATTTATTTCTAAATTTTCGAACAAGGATTTGATTCTAAAGGATTTGTCTTCTATAGAAAACACTATGGTTTTTATATGGGGTTGTATTTTTTTGACTGCTTCAATAAGTTCATCACCCGAACCGAGTTGGTTGTCTCGATGGTCTAATTTGAAAGATAAATCGCTTATCAGTAAGTCGTAAGGGCTATTGTCATGCAAACCTTTTTTGATTTTTAGTAAGGCATCATCACAATATTTGGCGTGGTGTATTTCTGTAATGCCAAGGTCTTCGATGGCTTGAACAACAGCAATACTGATGGAGTCTAAATCTTCGGCAACTAACACTTTTTGAAACATAAAAAAACGGATTATATTGGAATTGAAAAACTGACTTTGAATCCTTTATTGGATTTAGTGTCAAAAGTAATCGTTCCGTTTTGAGCTAGAATACGGTTTTCCACATTTTGGAGTCCATTTTTGAAATTTATTTCGTTTAACGACGCTCCAAGCCCGTTATCACTGTAATTGATGTGTAAAAAATTTTCTTCTTTTTTTAAAGAAATGGCAACTAAACTGCATTTGCTATGCTTTTTCATATTCACTAATAGCTCTTGTAGCACTCTATAAATTGTTATTTTTTTAGTGTTTTCTAATAAAGTCCAATCAAAGTCATCCAATCCGTTTATTAATATATTGATTTCCGAAGTATTAAAACGAGCCATCATTTCTTTGAGATTGGGTACAAAGTTTTCGCCTGTTTCGATAGCACTATTTTCTTTAGAAATATTTCGAGTTCGGGTATAAATAGTATCGAGATTGTTCAATAAGGTTTCTTTGTTTTGAGCAGATGCCAAATCTTGTGTTTCGGCAAAAGCTATAGTTTGAAAGACATCGTTAGCCAGCTCGTCGTGGAGTTTTTTGGCAATTCGAGTTTCGGTCTCGTAGGAGGTTTGGATTTTTTCTTTTTTGTTAATCGCTTTTAAAAAATAATATAAAAATATTGTTGACAAAATACCTATTGCGATAAGAAAACGCAAAAGTAGATTTTTGTTTTTTTGTATTTCTAATTCAAGTAAATTTTCGGATTTCTGATTTTTTAATAACAAATTTTCTTCCTTTTCTTTCTTGGAATCATATTTTATTTTGGCAAACTGGTTTCTGGCATTTTGTCTTACTCTGTTGATGCTGTCATTGAGATGTATGTATTTTTCTGAATAGAATTTCGATTGATTTCCAGAGCTGGATTGGATTAATAATGCTAAAGCTTCCAAACGGTCATCAATATTATTCACTTTTGTAGCTTTTTCGAATGCCAATCGAGCATAGACATTCGCTAATTTGGGGTTGGTTGGTTTGTAATATTGGGTGAGGTGAAGATAGCTTGCCGCCATTCCCCAGTCATCTTTTAATTTTTCTTTTATTTTCAATGCCTGATTTAAATAATCAATTCCTTTGGGATTCCCCACTTTAAAGTAAGAAAAACCTAAATTATCCAGTGCTTTTGAATAGGGAGCAGGATCATTTATAACTTCTTTTTTTAATGTCAATGGAAGCAGAATTTGTATGGCCTGATTGTAATCGTGCTTAGCCATATAAACCACAGCAATATTGTGCTGGATTTTTAATTTTCGGGTTTTATCAATTTTTAAATTCAATCCCTTTTTGTAATAATAAAGGGAGTTATCGTAATCGAAAAGTTTCAAATAGACTACTCCTAGTAAATTATAAATAGAACTCTCGTAGGAAGGATCCATGGTTTCGTTTACAAAAGAGAGAGCTTCAATAGCTGTTGTTTCACTACCTGAATAATCTCCTTGATTTTGTTGAATTTCTGACATTCTTGCCAAAGAATAGATAATTCGGGTATTGTCAGTCTTTACATCACAGAGCGATTTGGCTTTGTTGTGATAATAGTAAGCACTGTCATAATTCACTTTTTCAAGATATTGGTCGCCAAGGTCAATAAGACGATCAATTTCTGCTAAATTTTTCTCTTTTTTGGGATTGATTATTGGTTTCTTGTCGCAAGATTGCAGAAGAAGAAATAGGGTTGCTAAAACCAAAATCGGGGAATGTAACTTTTTGTGAATCATCCCCCGAAATTACTAAAATTATTCAAAACAGATAACTAATCTGACTAATAAATTACTTTTAGTTTAGGCAGTGTAATAGGATTTTGTCTTAGTTTAATTTTCACTGTTTTATATATCAGCTTGGTTTTAGTTTATTTCCAATGAAATACAATGAAAATGGTTTTTGTGTTTCCAACATTATTTGTTATTTTCAATCACATAATTCAAAACCTTAGTCATCAAATGCACTCTGTCTTTGCCAATAACATTGTGCTCGTGCATTGGATAAGCAAAGAAATCTACTTGTTTTTCGGCTTCAATAAATTTTTTCAGTAATACAAAATTGTTTTGCATAACCACAGTATCATCACTAGTTCCGTGAATTAGAAGTAATTTTCCTTTCAGGTTTTTTACATAATTCAAAGTACTTGCTTCGTCAAAACCTTTTTGGTTTTCGGCGGGGGTGTCCATATAGCGTTCACCATACATCACTTCATAATAGTTCCAATCGGTTACTGGTCCACCAGCGATTCCTACTTTAAAAACATCTGGTTTTCGAAGCATGATAGAAGTAGTCATGAATCCACCAAAACTCCAACCGTGAATAGCCAAACGGTTTTCATCTACATAAGGCAAGGATTTCAAATAATCAACACCTTTTATTTGGTCTTCGATTTCATTTACACCCAATCTTCCGTGAATCACACTTTCGAATGCAAAACCTCGATTATCTGAACCTCGATTATCAACCGTAAATATTAAATAGCCTTGCTCTGCCATCCAATACATCCAAAGATTGGCACCATCTAAATAGGAATTAGTTATCAATTGAGCGTGAGGACCACCGTAAACATAAACAAGTACGGGGTATTTTTTTGTCGGATCAAAATTGCTGGGTTTGATTAATCTAGTATATAAATCAGTAGTTCCATCGGCCGATTTTATGGTTTTGATTTCGGCAGTTCCCATTTGATAGTCTGCATATTTGTTGCTGCTTTCTAAAAGTGTTTTGGCGCTACCGTTTTTGCTATACAGCAGCGATTTTGATGGGGTTGAATGATTGGAATATTCATCAAAAAAATAACTTCCATCAAAATTTGGAATGCAATTATGAACGCCTTGGTCTTTGGTAATTAAAGTTTGCTTGCCATTCAAATCTACTTTGTAGGCCAACATATTGGTAGGGTTTTCGCCAGTTGCTTTAAAGTAAATTTCATTTCCTGCAGTATTGCTTCCAATTATTTCTCTCACAGGAAATTTGTTTTGAGTCAATTGTTTGATTAATCTCCCTTCAATCGAATAATAATACAAGTTGTTGAAACCGCTTTTTTCGCTTATCCAAACAAAATTATTGTTGGCATTGCTCGGAAAAAAAGCAGGATGTTCTGGTTCGACCCAATTGTCATTTTTTTCATTAAGAATAGTTCGAACAAAATTTCCCGTTTGGGCATCATAAACGTTTAATGACATATCATTTTGCGCTCGATTGAGTTCAGCAATCAAAACATATTTTTCGTCTGGCGACCAAGAAAGATTGGTTAGATAATCATCAAGGTTTCCTTTTGGTGAAATAAAAACTGTTTTCTTACTAGCGAGATTGTAAATTCCTACTCTTGGTTTTTCGCTCTTTTGACCAATCATTGGATATTTGATATTGACTAATTTTCCTGGAGTTTCGTTAATGTCTAATATAGGATAATCAGCAACTTCAGTTTGGTCTTTTTGGTAAAAAGCTAAAAAGTTAGATTTTGGCGACCAAAAAATTCCGTCTCTTATTCCAAATTCACTTCTAGCAAAAAATTGACCAGAAACAATAGCCTCGTTGGTTTCATTGGTGACTTGAACTATTTCTTTATTGACGTTGTAGTAATAAAGATTGTTGTTTTCTGTAAAGGCAAGATTTCTCTTTTTTATATCATAAGTTAGATTTTGGCAACTGCTTTTCGGTTCTTGCATCAACGTCCCTTTTTTTGAAGTCGTTAAATAGGCGTATTGTTTTCCGCTTTCAGAAACGAGTAGGGCATTTGAATCAATCCATTGTATGCCAAAAAAGTTTTTCAATTTTGTTCCTAAGGCGGAATTAATATCAGCTAAAGTTACCGTTTCAATAGTTTTTGAATCTGTGGCAGAGGCAGCAACCATTTTGGTGTAATTATCTGTATAATAGGTATAATTAGTGGTGTTCGGAATCCACTGAAATCCAATTAATTTATCGGCTCTGAAGAGTCTGTTTTGTTCTAAAACCCCTTGTTCTAGAGTCAGTTTTTTGGTTTGAGAAAAGGTAGCAATTGTTATAAAGCAACTTAGAGCCAGAATAGAAAAATTCTTCATATATGTAGGTTTTTTGATAGGGAATAAAAGTACAAAAATGATTTTACCAAATAATTGTATCAGTCTAAAATTAAAAAATTTTGTTACAGAAGATACCTTTTTTCAATATTAATTCAGGGAAAATTCAAACCAAATAGGAATATGGTCTGAAATCACTCTCGCTTCCTTTAGAGAATTGAAATTTTTGTAAAAAGGAAGAACTCCTGAATTGAGTCTAGCAATTTTCGAAGAATTATAAAACATATTGTCAAATTCCGAAGCGAGACAAGTATCATATTCACATTTTTGTTTCAAAGACGTTTTCTGATTGACAAGAATAGATTGATATCCCATCTTTTTCAAAGGATTAAAAACCGTGTGTGATTGCGGACAGTTGAAATCGCCCACAAAGATCAAATTCAGATGGGGATATTCCTCAGGCAGGAATTTAAAATATTTAATCTCCGTTTCGGGTTGCATTTTCTCAGTGATGGCATGAAAGTTGACTATCGTAAATTGTTTGTTCTCATATTGAAACGTACAGAAATAAGGTTCTCGGTCAATCTCCAGATGATATTTTTTTTCGAGCCACGCTCTTCCAATTTTTTTAATTTTACTCGTTTTCCAAAGAAAAGCATACCGTTCGGTTTTGTAAGCACTACTACTCGTTGGTTCGCTGATGGTGTAATCCCATTTTGCTCCTTTCCGGTTCAGTTCATCCGCAAGTTTGGCTACAGTTTGCGCTCCACCATCGCCCGCCACGACTTCCTGAATGGCAACAATATCATATTCTCTCAAAGTATTGGCAATAAAAGTGATTTCAGTGTTTGATTTCGAGCTACCAAAGTTTTCTAGATTCCATGAAAGGAGTTTGGGTTGGGAGAATAGGGTGGTGGTGAATAGGAAAAGGAATAGGATTATTTGTTTCATTTACTATTTTTTGATGTCTTTGCGAATGGCTAAAGATAGTAATAAACCAACTCCAAATATTACATCGACAACATTCCGGAGGTTTCTGCCTAAGGCAATTTTTAAAAAAGGTTGAAATAAAATGGCTAAAGTAATGTATAGGAATACTTCGTTTTTGTTTTTTGTACTGTTAAGAGAAAATGCTAAATATGCGAAACCTAGCATTACAGTATATCTTACAAATTGGTAATATCCATATGGCGTTTAAATAGACATATTTATAAGTCTACATAATACTTCATAGTCTTTTAATTTAAAAATTATTTATCCTCCAAACCTACAACCCTAAAAATTCTCTTCTTTACGGGAAACCTCATTTTGAGTATTTTTTTTACTATTCATCACATTAAATGTTCTGGAGGATGAATTATTTTGTATGAAACAGTACTATTTACCAGCAAATTTTTGAAATCCGTATTGGATTAAATATTCATTGTAGTTATTAACTGTTTTTTTGCTATCGTCATTCAATTGATTTTGGATAAAAGGAATAGCCTTATCAGAAATAGATTCATTGACGGCATCCGGCAAAAACGGACTCTTGCTAAATGTTGTTTTGCAGCCCAACGAATCTGGATTCATTGTTACATCTAACGAAGCTTTATTCACTCTTCCAACAAAGTTGAATGGAATCGACGAACAAATTACTGCTATCGAAGGAGAATGGAAAGTCTTTTTTGATCCAAAATGGGGAGGACCTGGTGAAGTTTTTTTTACTAACTTAACGGACTGGACCAAGAATGTGGATGACCGAATAAATTACTATTCTGGAACATCGGTATATCGAAAGTCAATTAAATTGGATCAACCCATTTCGGGTACGCAGGTATTACTTCGATTCCCACAATTAGGTTCTATTGCGCGCGTGTTGATTAATGGAAAGGAAGTTTCGACCGTTTGGTGTAGTCCATGGGAAGCAGATATAACGCTTTACATACAAAAAGGGCAAAGAATACCTTCAATTCATGACCTTACAGGAAATTTATTGCTGGAAACAAAGAAGAATTGATAGAGGATGTTGCTATAAAAGAGTTTGTAAAAAAAGAGGAAAGGGTAAAAAAAGAGGATAAAAAGGAGGAGATTGTTTTTCAAGAATTGAATAAGAAGAGTGTTTCAAAGAAAATAGCTTTTGCGGTGATTCCTTTGTTTGTTTTTGGTGCTGCGGGTTTTGGCATCAAAGACATTTTTTTTCGAGACAAGAATTGTATGGTTTGGGTCAAAAACCATTATGAAGCAGCTGAATGTGATGCAATAAAAGATACGGCCGAAGTTTGTCCGTTCAATCAAGGGATATTGGACAATTTCAAAAAAATATCGGTTTGTGATACGACTACTTTTTTCAAAAATGGAGATACTGACAATCCTCTTGTTTGGTATGGAAAATCTCCGGATAAAAAAGAATATGAATATTTCAATCAACCAGGATTGCATCCCGAAACGGGTAAAACATTGAAACCAATATCGAAATATATTATTGGAAAATACATTTTAAAAAAGAACGAATAGCAATTAGAAATAGTAAAGTCTAGTTGTTTTTTTGTCACATCGAGCGCAGTCGAGATGCTCTAATGGTTATCGACTGAATTCGAATTGACAATAAGACCAATTTATAAATGGTATAGAATCTATTTTCATGAGTCCTACAAAAACAAAAAACCCAATCTTTCGACTGGGTTTTTCTATAAGTAAGTAATCTTAAATTGAGTTGATAAAACGTTTATTTTACTTTATTAAGTATGGCTTTGAAAGCTACTGGATGATTCATCGCTAAATCGGCAAGAACTTTACGGTTCAATTCGATGTTATTAGCTTTGCATTTTCCAATGAATTGCGAATAAGACATTCCTTCCAATCTGGCTCCAGCGTTGATACGTTGAATCCACAAAGCGCGGAAGTTTCTTTTGTTCGCTTTTCTGTCACGGTAAGCATAGCACATTGCTTTCTCAACCGCGTTTTTCGCAACTGTCCAAACGTTTTTACGACGACCAAAGAAACCTTTGGCTTGCTTCATTATCTTTTTTCTTCTTGCTCTCTTAGCAACTGAATTTACTGATCTTGGCATAATTTTTCTGTTTTTTTGTAGTAGGCGTCCCGAATTGAATCAAGGGAACTTAAGGCCATACTCCAAGGTTATTTTAAATTGTTTTAACCTAAAGAATTTTTTTTGGTTTTTGGTTTTGGGTCTGAGGTTTTGGGTTTACCCTGCACCTTGGACCTAATACCTTGTACCTATTATATAATTCTTAATTGTTGTTTGATGCTTTTCTCATCTGTTTTGTGAACTAGCGCTGAGTGTGTCAAAGCTAATTTACGTTTTTTAGATTTCTTGGTCAAGATGTGACTTTTGAAAGCATGTTTTCTCTTGATCTTTCCAGAACCAGTAACTTTAAAACGTTTCTTGGCGCTAGATTTGGTTTTCATTTTAGGCATTTTTTCCTAGTGTTTTTAATTTATTCTTACTTACTTGTCTTTGCGAGCTTGCGAAGCAATCTCATTATATTTTCTGCAATCTGCGTTCTGTAAACTGCTTACTTCTTTTTCTTCGGAGCGATGAACATAATCATTCTCTTTCCTTCGAGAACAGGCATTGCTTCTACTTTTCCAAATTCTTCCAAATCCGTGGCTAATCTCAATAGCAAGATTTGACCTTGATCTTTATAGATGATAGAACGTCCTTTAAAGAAAACGAACGCTTTCAATTTAGAACCTTCTTTCAGGAATTTTTCGGCATTCTTTCTTTTAAACTCATAATCGTGTTCATCAGTTTGAGGACCAAAACGAATTTCTTTCACTACAATTTGAGTAGATTTTGCTTTAAGCTCTTTCTCGCGTTTCTTTTGCATGTAAACAAACTTTTTATAGTCCATTATTTTGCAAACAGGCGGTTCAGCGTTTGGCGAAATCTCAACTAAATCCAGTTCAAATTCGTCGGCCAATCTTAATGCCTCGGAAAGTTTAAAAACTCCAGGCTCGATATTTTCACCTACCAGCCTTACTTCTTGTACGCCACGAATATGATTGTTTATCCTGTGGGCATCCTTTTTTTCTACTCGAGGTTGATAACCTCTGTTACTTCTTATTGCTATGACTTTATAATTTAAGTTAAACTGTAAATACTTTTAGTGTTTTGCTTATTTCTTCGTTTACAATTGCAGCAAATTCTTCAATTGTGACGGTAATGTTTCCTTTTCCTTCCTGCCCATGACGACGGATGGATATTGTGCCGTTTTTCTCTTCTTCCTCGCCTACAATCAGCATAAACGGGATTTTCTGCATTTCTGCATCCCTGATTTTCTTTCCGATAGTCTCGTTTCGGTTGTCAATAAGGGCGCGAATTTCGTGATTTTCTAGCAGACTTAAAACTTTTTTTGCATAATTTTCATATTTCTCGCTCAAAGACAATATTATAGCCTGTTCTGGCATCAACCAAAGCGGGAATTTTCCTGCCGTGTGTTCGATCAAAATAGCTATAAAACGTTCCATCGATCCAAATGGTGCTCTGTGAATCATTACTGGTGTATGCAATTGATCATCAGAGCCTTTGTATGTCAATTCGAAACGCTCCGGCAAGTTGTAATCCACCTGAATTGTTCCTAATTGCCAGCTTCTCCCTAAAGCATCTTTTACCATAAAATCCAACTTCGGACCATAGAAGGCCGCTTCGCCATATTCTACAACAGTTTTCAATCCTTTATCGGCAGCAGCATTAATAATGGCGTTTTCTGCTTTTTCCCAATTTTCATCGCTACCAATATACTTGTCTCTATTTTCTTGGTCACGCAACGAAATTTGTGCTGTGAAGTTCTCGAATCCCAACGAGCCAAAAACATACAAAACCAAATCAATCACATTTTTGAACTCTTGATCCAATTGGTCAGGCGTACAAAAAATATGAGCGTCATCTTGAGTAAAACCACGAACACGAGTTAAACCGTGCAATTCGCCTGATTGCTCATAGCGATAAACCGTTCCAAATTCAGCATAACGTTTTGGTAAATCTTTGTATGACCAAGGTCTTGTGTTGAAGATTTCACAGTGATGAGGACAGTTCATAGGTTTCAATAAAAACTCTTCGCCTTCGGCAGGAGTGTTTATCGGCTGAAAACTATCCGCTCCATATTTAGCATAATGCCCAGAAGTTACGTATAATTCTTTTTGTCCAATGTGAGGCGTCACTACTTGTTCGTAACCCGCTTTCTTTTGTGCTTTTTTCAAAAATTGCTCTAATCTATCGCGCAATGCAGCTCCTTTTGGCAACCACAACGGTAAACCTTGACCAACTTTAGATGAAAAAGCAAATAATTCCAGTTCTTTTCCTAATTTCCTATGGTCTCTGCGTTTGGCTTCCTCTAATAATTCTAGGTA
>Ga0116187_1002239_pt1 | contig 19227 bp, 16 predicted proteins | sample AD_JPNNA6_MetaG_FD_89755 | JGI IMG/M metagenome (GOLD analysis project Ga0116187, IMG submission 89755) | Active sludge microbial communities of municipal wastewater-treating anaerobic digesters from Japan - AD_JPNNA6_MetaG | ecosystem: Engineered > Bioreactor > Anaerobic > Digestate | place... | reverse complement strand
GCCGAGCTGGAGGCCGAGCGACTGCACGCGGCCGTCGCGCTGCACGACGGTCTCGTTGCCCTGGAAACCGAGCGAGCTGCGGCTCCAGCGCTGGGCGGAGATGTAGGTGATCTGTGCGCCGGGGCCGGCGTAGAGGTCGTTGACACCGGCGGCGAAGGTGGTGTCGGTCTCGCTGGCGGACTGGCGGAACTCGACGACGGTGACCTTGGCGTTGTCTTCGGCGACGACGAGGGTGTGCGGGAAGACGGCGGTGCGGCCGCCGGCGGCCCAGTGGTAGACGACGAGCGGTTGCTCGATCTCGACACCCTTGGGCACGTAGATGAACGCGCCGCCGGTGGTGAGCGCGCGATGGAGCGCGGTGAGCTTCTGCGAGCCGAGCGCGGAGTCCTGCGCCATGAAATGCGCCTGGATGAGCGCGGGGTGGTGGAGAACGGCGTTCTCGATCGAGTCGAAGATGACGCCGGCCTGGGCGAGCTTCTCGGGCAGGGCGTCCTGGGCGACGCGGACTTCGTTCACGAAGACGGCCTGCGCGGTTTTCTCGGTGACGAGGTTGGAGCGGATCCGCAGGGCGGAGACGATCTCCTCGGAGGCCGCGGTGGCGCGGACGAACGGCTCGGCGAGGCGGAAGCCCTGGATGCTGGAGAAACGCCAGAGTTCGTCGGTGCGCTTGGGCAGCGGGAGCTCGAGGTAGTGCGTCCAGGCCTTGCGCTTGAGGTCGGCCCACCAGGCGGGGAAACGGCCCAGCGTGGCGGCGACGGAGTCGAAGGCGGAGGGATGGATGAGTGCCGGCTCGGGCGTGGTGGCGGCGGCGGTGGAGGGAGCGGAAGACATCGGGAGATTGCGGAATGCGGATTTCGGATTGCGGATTGGCCGGAGCGGCGGGCGCGAGGCGGATCCTGGATTTGAGATTTCCGATTTCGGATTGATGGAGGAGATCGGGAGCGGCTTCGGGCGGCGGTGCGGGGAATTCCGCAATCCGCATTCCGAAATCCGCAATCGGCTCAGCCGACCGAGCCTTCCATTTCGAGGTCGATGAGGCGCTTGAGCTCGACGGAGTACTCCATCGGGAACTGGCGCACGAGATCGTTGACGAAGCCGTTCACCGCGAGGCTCATCGCCTCGGCCTCGGTCAGGCCGCGCTGCTGCATGTAGAAGATCTGCTCTTCGCTGACCTTCGAGACGCTCGCCTCGTGCTGGGTGAAATTGTCGCCGCCTTTGACGGTGATGGCCGGATACGTGTCGGTGCGGCTGTTGGTGTTGATCAGCAGCGCGTCGCACTCGGTGTTGTTTTTGCACCCCTTCAGGCCCTTCGGCATATGCACGACGCCGCGGTAGGTGGCGCGGCCCTCGCCGACGGAGATGGACTCGGAGATGATCGTCGAGGTCGTGTTGTCGGCGGCGTGGATCATCTTGGCGCCGGTGTCCTGGTGCTGGCCGTCGTTGGCGAGCGCGATGGAGATGACCTCGCCGCGGGCGCCTTCGCCCTTCAGGACGACGCCCGGGTACTTGATGGTGAGGCGGGAACCGATGTTGCAATCGATCCACTTGATCTCGGCGCCTTCCATCGCGAGACCGCGCTTGGTGACGAGGTTGTACACGTTGGGCGCCCAGTTCTGGACGGTGATGTACTGGATCTTCGCGTTCTTGAGCGCGACGAGCTCGACGACGGCGGAGTGCAGCGTGGAGGTGGTGAACTTCGGGGCGGTGCAGCCTTCCATGTAGGTCACCTCGCTGCCCTCGTCGACGATGATGAGGGTGCGCTCGAACTGGCCGAAGTTCTCGGCGTTGATGCGGAAGTAGGCCTGGAGCGGATGCGAGACCTTGATGCCGGGCGGCACGTAGATGAAGGAGCCGCCGGAGAACACGGCGCTGTTGAGCGCGGAGAACTTGTTGTCGGAGGTCGGGATGACCTTGCCGAACCACTTGCGGAAGATCTCCGGGTGCTCGCGCAGGGCCTGCGTCGAGTTCATGAAGATCACGCCCTGCTTCTGGACGGCTTCCTTGATGTTCGAGTACGCGGCCTCGGAGTCGAACTGGGCCTCGACGCCGGCGAGGAACTTGCGCTCCTGCTCGGGGATGCCGAGGCGTTCGAAGGTCCGCTTGATGTCGTCGGGTACTTCGTCCCACGAGCGTTTGGGCTTCTGGCCCGAGGCGAGGTAGTAACGGATCTTCTGGAAATCGATGTTCTCGAGATCCTTGGACGCCCAATGGGTGGGCAGCGGCTTCGATTCGAAGATCTTCAGCGCCTTGTGGCGGAACTCGCGGATCCACTCCGCCTCTTTCTTGGCGGCGCTGATGTAGTCGATGGTCTCGGGCGTGAGACCGGTGCCGGCGTCGAAGTTGTACTTCACGTCGTAGGTGAAGTCGCCGACGCTCTGGTCGATGCCGGTGACCGGGTTGGCGGTGTCCTCGGGGGGGAGGGCGACGGCATCGGATTCGGAGATGGAGCTCATGGGAAGGATCCCTGATTTGAGATTGGAGATTGGTGGGTGGTGGCGGCGCGGAACGGGCGCGTGGGTGGGCGGCGGTGCGACGGAGGGACCGGTCGGAGACCGGTCCTACTTGGCAGGCGCGGCGGCGAGTTCCTTGACCCAGTCGTAGCCCTTGGCCTCGAGTTCGAGGGCGAGGGATTTGTCGCCGCTCTTTACGATGCGGCCGTCCCACATGACGTGAACGAAATCGGGCACGATGTAGTCGAGCAGGCGCTGGTAGTGGGTGATGAGGAGCACGCCGAGCTTGGGGCCGCGGAGGGCGTTGACGCCGTCGGCGACGATCTTGAGGGCATCGATGTCGAGGCCGGAGTCGGTCTCGTCCATGATGGAGTAGGCGGGCTCGAGCATCGCCATCTGGAGGATTTCGCAGCGTTTTTTCTCGCCGCCGGAGAACCCATCGTTGACCGAGCGGGAGGTGAACTTCCGGTCGATCTTGAGGCCGTCCATCTTCGCGTAGAGCCGCTTGTAGTAGGCGGTGGCGTCGATCTCTTCTCCCTCGGGCAGGCGGGCCTGGGTGGCGGCGCGGAGGAAGTTGGCGATGGAGACGCCGGGGATCTCGCACGGGTACTGGAACGCGAGGAAGAGGCCGGCGCGGGCGCGCTCGTCGGGCTCCATCTCAAGGATGTTGCGGCCGTCGAGCAGCACGGTGCCCGAGGTGATCTCGTAGTCGGGGTGACCGGCGATGGCCTTGGAGAGGGTGCTCTTGCCGGTGCCGTTGGGCCCCATGATGGCATGCACTTCGCCTTTGGGGACGGTGAGGCTGAGGCCTTTGACGATCGGCTTGTCGCCGATGTTAACGTGGAGGTCTTTGATCTCGAGGGCGTTCATTATGGAAAGGGAGGCGCGGTGGACGGTGGGCATTGGACTGTGGACGGTGACCGTGGTCGGTGTGCCGGTGGCTTAAGCAGGGATGGGGCCGGGTTGGGCGGCGGTCGCGGGTTTCTGGAGAGACTCCGGCGCGGCGCGGCCGCGGAAGTTGAGTTCGACATCCTCCATCGTGAAGCCCGGCGGAAGCGCTTCGCGCAGGCGGGCGACGTAGGCGGGGTTCATCTCGATGTCGATGATCTGGCCGGTGGCGGAGTCGATGAAGTGGGCGTGCTCGGTGAGGTTCGAGCAGTAGCGGGTGGGCTCGCGTTCGAAATTGACCTGCTTGACGAGGTCGCACTGCACGAGGGCCTCGAGGCAGTTGTAGACGGTTGCCAGCGAAATCGTGGGCATCTTGGCCTTCACGCGGGCGAAGAGTTCGTCGGCAGTCGGGTGATCGCGGCGCTCCAAGAGTACCTCGTAAACAACCTCCCGCTGCGGCGTGGCGCGGAGGCCGCTGTGGGCAAGGCGCTGGTTGAGCGCTTCGGAGTTGGGCGAGGCGGTGGACATTGGCGCGGTTGAGCGGGGCGCAAGGGAGTTGGATTGGGACTTAGTTGCAAGAAGGATTTAGAATAATTCCAAATCCATGAGCAGCGCTTAATCCAGCGAGCAGCGAGATTCGCGAAAGTTGGAGGCAACCCTCTTTGCCTCGCTTGGGCAGAAGCACAAAAAAGGCGGCCGGTTTGGCCGCCTAAGTCGCTAACTGTTCGGAAGAAAAGGCGTTCAGTTGCCGTGCTCGGCCAGCCAGCGCTCGGCCTCGATCGCGGCTTGGCAACCCATGCCGGCGGCGGTGATCGCCTGGCGGTACACGTGGTCGGCGCAGTCGCCGGCGACAAACACGCCGGGGACGGAGGTGCGCACTTGGTTGCCAGTCTCCGGCACCAAGTAACCGTTCTCATCGGTCTGCACCGCGCCGACGAAGGGCTTGGTGTTTGGCTGGTGGCCGATGGCGACGAAGATGCCTTTGCAGGCGAGGTCGGTCACGGCGCCGGTCTTCACGTTCTTGAGCTTGATGCCGGCGACGTTGCCCTGGGCATCGCCTGTGATCGCGGCGACGACCGAATCCCATGCCATCGTGACCTTCGGGTGCTCGAGCACGCGCTGCTGCATGATCTTCGAGGCGCGCAGGGCGTCGCGGCGGTGGATGAGAGTGACCTTCGAGGCGAAACGGGTGAGGAAGAGCGCTTCCTCGCAGGCGGAGTCGCCGCCGCCGACGACCACGACCTCCATGTTGCGGTAGAACGCGCCGTCGCAGGTCGCGCAGGTCGTGACGCCCTTGCCGCCGAAGAACGACATCTCCTCGGGCAGGCCGATCATGCGCGGCGCGGCGCCGGTGGCGATGATCACGGCGCGGGCGCGGATTTCGCGCTCGCCGGTGCGGAGAATCTTGGTCGGGCCCGAGAAGTCGACCGATTGGATCAGGCCGCTCTCGTAGCGCGCGCCGAAGCGGGCGGCCTGCTTGCGGATGGTGTCGGTGAGCGTGTATCCATCGATCCCGTGCTCGAAGCCGGGGAAATTCTCGACCTCCGAGGTGGTGGTCAACTGGCCGCCGGGCTGCGCGCCTTCGAGGACGAGCGGGGCGAGGCCGGCGCGGGCGGTGTAGACGGCGGCGGTGAGGCCGGCGCAGCCGGTGCCGATGATGACGACGTTCTCGATGGTGGCGGTGGTGGACATGGCGCGTGGAAAACGGGGGCTGTAGTGTGCGTCGACGCAACGGGTCGCGCCACCGAGCGGCAAGCGCAAAGACCGGAGCGCGGGGGCGGCGTGGCTTGCGCTCTGCGCGGGGGGCCCGCTCTCGCCAAATAGAGCCACGACCGTGGAGCTATTTGGCGGAATGAACGAGGGAACCTCGATGGGTAGGGACGGAAGGGCGGGCACTGGCGGATCCCCGTTGCCAAGGCGGCGGCGCCGCGGCTGTTTCGTCGCCATGTCCACCGCTCCAGCGCTCATCGACACGCACGCGCATCTCGACCGCTTCCATCGGAAGGGCGAACTACCCGCCGTGTTGGAGCGCGCGCGGGCGGCCGGGGTCGTGCAGATCGTCACCATCGGCACCGAACCGCCGGATTGGGCGCTCTACCGCGAGCTTGTGCCGACGCTCGGCGGGCGCGTGGCGTACACCGCCGGGTTGCATCCGTGTTCTGTCGACGAGAACTGGGCGGCGGCGGTGGCGGCCTTGGCTCAGTACTTCGACGCCGCGGGCGGCGCGGTGGCGGTCGGGCTGGGGGAGTGCGGACTCGATCGTTTCCATCTGCCGAAGAACGACACCGCGGCGGCGGAGCGGATCTTCGCGTGGCAACTGGCCGCGTTTCGCGCGCAACTGCAGTTGGCGAAGCAGCTGCGCGGTCCGCTCGTCGTGCATTCGCGTGGGGCCTTTGCGGAGACGGTGGCGGAGATCGACGCCTCCGGCCTCGACTGGGCGCGCGTCGTGTTCCACTGCTTTTCCGAGGGCGAGGCCGAGATGCGCGTGCTGGCCGGCCGCGGGGGGCGCGGGTCGTTCACCGGCATCATCACCTACAAGAGCGCGGAGAATGTGCGGGCGGCGCTGCGGGCGCAGGGCCTGCCGCGCCTGATGGTCGAGACCGACTCGCCGTACCTCACGCCGGAGCCGCACCGCGGGAAGACCAACGAGCCGGCGCATGTCGCGCTCACGGCGGCGCGGGCGGCGCAGGAGCTGGGCGTGCCGCTCGCGGAGTTGGCGGCGACGACGACGGCGAACGCCCGGGCGTTTTTCGGGCTGCCGACGGTGTGAGTGGGCGGGCGGCGCGGACCGCGCCCTACGTATCCGCCTGATCGGGAGAGGGAGCCTCGTATCCCGCGGCCTGGGCAAGCGTGGGAGCGTGCCGGGCTCAGACCTCGTCGAACTTGCGCGCGAAGAGGGCGTCGAGTTCGGCCAACATCGCCGGGGCGTCGGCACCGGTGACGATGAACTTGAGGGAGGAGCCCTTGCCGGCCGCCAGCATCATGAGGCCCATGATGCTCTTGCCGTTGACCTGCTCCTCGTCGCGCTCGACCAGCACGTCGGCTTTGAACTTGTTCGTGATGCGCACGATCATCGCCGCGGGACGGGCGTGGATGCCCATCTTGTTCTGCACGGTCAGCACTTTGGTGTGCTGGTTGGCAGCGGAGGCGGTGTTGTTTTCCATGGTGCGAGGCTTTGCGATTGGCGCGTGCGATGCGAATTCCCTATGACTGCATCGGCACTGGCAACTGAAAATAAAACTCCGTCCATGACCGACGTCGCGATCATCGTCCCCTGCCGTCTCGAATCCACCCGCTTCCCCCGGAAGCTGTTGCACCCGATCCGCGGCAAGCCGCTGGTGCGCTGGGTGGCCGAGCGGATCACCGCGCAGATGCCCGAGCTGCCGCTATATTTCGCGGTGGACGATCCGCTGCTGGCCGGTGCGCTCGAGCCGCACGGGTTCAGGACGATCGCCACCGCGACGATCCACCAGAGCGGCACGGACCGGCTCGCCGAGGCCAACCGGACGGTGGGGGCGAGATTTGTGCTCAACGTCCAAGCCGACGAGCCGCTGGTGAGCCGGGCGCAGCTGCAGGCGCTGGCGGATTTGATTCATGGTGACGCGCCGCTCGCCACGCTCGCGACGCGGTTCCGCCGGGCCGAGGATTTTGCGAACCCGAACCAGGTGAAGGTTGTGCTCAGCCAGCAGGGGCGGGCGTTGTACTTCTCGCGTTCGCCGATGCCCTACGCCCGCGATCGGGCCGGTGCCGTGGACGGGGAGTGGCTCGCCGCGCACGCCTGCTACAAGCATCTCGGCCTGTATGCGTACCGCGCGGATTTCCTCGAGCGCTTCACGAAGCTTCCTCCGGGGCGGCTCGAGCAGATCGAGAAGCTCGAGCAGTTGCGCGCCTTGGAGAACGGGGCGGCCATCGCGGTTGGGCTCACCGAGGACCCGAGCGTTGGGGTCGACACTCCGGAGGATGCGGTGAAGTTCGAGCGGCTGCTCGGCGGAACCTGAGTGCGGCCTGCGGCCGGTGGGTTGCGGTTGGGGGGCGGCTTGCTGCGGTCGCGTTTTCTCCGGGTAGGGGGACTGCCCGGGTTCACGCTGGCCGACACCCCATTTACGGCCTTGGCGAGAACTTCGACTAAAGTCGTTGGGCGGGCACGCGATAAGCGCCCCGCCCGGGTGAAAAGTCGCGCGGGCACCAAAGACAAAATGAACAAGCAATCCCTCCTGAAACTCGCCCTCATCTCCGTTGCCCTCTTCGGCGCCTCGGCCATCGCCCGTGCTGAAAGCGCCTTCGACGAAGCGCCGACCCCGGTTCGTACGCTTGCTCCGGCCTATCCCGAAGCGCTCCGCCGCGACGGCGTCTCCGGCATGGTGAGCGTTGCAGTCACCGTCGACGAGAACGGCAACGTGACCAACGCCTCCGTGGCCAAGAGCACGAATGCCGACTTCGAACAACCTGCCTTGCAGGCCGTAGCCCAATGGAAGTTCAAGCCGGCCAAGAAAGCCGGTCAGGCGGTCGCCGTGTCCGTGGTCCTTCCCGTCCGTTTTTCGGCGCAGTGATTGCGCCGCGCCGTCCTAGGCAACATCGCACCGAGGGCTGCCGTGGGGTGGCCCTCGGGTATAGGGTGGGGGGCTTCCCCCAGCGCCTCTTGGTCATCGCCTCGGTCCGCGCGTTTTCCTCTTAAGGAATCCGTCAACCGAGACGATTAACTTCGCAAACCAGCAGCAGCCAACTGTGTAGCAACCCCCATTCGCGCACATGAATATCCTCTCCTCTCTCCGGACTCTTCTCGCCTGCTTTGTGCTGGCCTTTGCCGGTGCCTCCTTTGCCCAAGACAGCACCTTCGACGAACCGCCGATGCCGACCAAGACTGTCCCACCGACCTACCCCAACACGCTGAAGAGCGAGGGCGTCAGCGGCATGGTCACGGTGTCGCTCACGGTCGACGAGAACGGCAATGTCGCCAACGCTGTCGTCAAGAGAAGCACACGCGCCGAGTTCGAGAAGCCGGCGATCGACGCGGTGTCGCGGTGGAAATTCGAGCCCGCGAAGAAGGATGGCAAGCCGGTCGCCGTCCAAGTCGTGGTCCCCGTGAAATTCTCGGCCAAATAACCTCCCCGCCCGGGGCTTCTTACCATGAATCGTGCTCACTTCACTGTTGGTCGGCGGATGTCGGCCGGTCTGGGCGTTGTCATCGTTTTGCTGACACTGGTCGCCGCGACCGCCTATCTGGCGCTCGGGCGCTCGGGGCGCGCCATCGAGCAGACCGTCGAAGGCGCCGAGATCGCCTCCAAGGCGACCGCCCTGGATTTGGCGATGAAGGAGCTGCTGCGTTCGGTGAGTGCGTTCCAGGTGAGCGGATCGAAAGAGGACGCGGCGTTGTTCTCCACACTTGGCCGCCAGATGCGCGCGCAGTTCAGCGACATGGAGAAGCGGGGCATCGAGCCCGCGGCCAAGGCGTTGCTCTCCGACTCGCAGCAGCTTTTCGGTCGGTTCGAGTCGCAATTCTCCGAGATGGTGGCGCTGCGCGCCGAGCGCGATCAGTTCGAGGCGGCGATGCGGCCCGCGGCGGAGACGATCCAGCAATCGCTCCAGCTCGTGCTCGTGAAGGCACGTGACAGCGGCGACATGAGCGCCTCCTTCAAGGCCTCGTCGGCGCTCCAGAATTTCTTCGAGGGACTCATGCGGGTGAACCAGTTTCTGCTCACCTCCGATTCCACCCAGGCCGAATCGGCCGCGCAGTCGCTCAACAAGCTCGTCGAGGGCGCCAAGGCGATCGACAAGGAGATTGCCGAGATGGAGGAGTTCGACGCCACCTTCAAGGACCCCGAGCGGCGCAATGCCCTGAAGGCCGCCAACACCGAGGCCGCCGCGCTGCTCCAGGGCTTGTCCAAGGTCAGCGTGGGGGTCGCGCGCAGCCAGGTGCTCTATCAGGTGGAGATGAAGACGGTTGCCGACGATTTCAGCAGCCGGGTCCTGAGCCTCAACGCGCTCTTCGCCAAGAACCGTCAGCAGATCCAACAGACGACCTCGGCGGCCCAGCGGCGCAACGAGTCGCTGGTGCTCGGGCTGAGTCTGGTTGGGATCATCTTCGGCATCGTCGCCGGCGTCTTCATCGTGCGCAGCGTCACGCGGCCGATCGCCCATGTGGCAGCGGTTCTCAAGGAGGGCAGCGAGAGCACCGCCGCCGCCTCCCGCCAGGTCAGCACCGCCAGCCAAGCCATGGCCGACGGCTCCTGCCAGCAGGCCGCCTCGCTCGAGGAGACGAGTTCCTCGCTCGTCGAAATGGGCAGCATGATCAAACGTACGGCCGAGCACACCGAGAACGCCCGGCAGTTGGCGGGCGAGACTCGCCATGCCGCCGACCACGGTTCCGACGACATGAAGGCCATGAAGGAGGCGATGGACTCGATCAAGTCGGCCGGCGCCGAGATCACGAAGATCATCAAGACCATCGATGAGATCGCCTTTCAGACCAACATCCTCGCACTCAATGCCGCGGTCGAGGCCGCGCGTGCGGGCGAGGCCGGGGCCGGGTTCGCGGTCGTGGCCGAGGAGGTCCGCAACCTCGCCCACCGCAGTGCCGAGGCCGCCCGGGAGACCGCGGCGAAGATCGAGAACTCGAACCAGCGCAGCGAACACGGCATCCGGCTGAGCGAACGCGTCGGTAACAACTTCAACGAGATCACCCAGCGTGCTCGGAAACTCGACACGATGATCCAGGAGATCGCCGACGCCGCCAAACAGCAGAGCCAAGGCATCGAGACGATCAACGCCGAGATTTCCCGCATCGACCAGATCACCCAATCCAACGCGGCCAGCGCCGAGGAGACGGCCAGCTCGTCCGCCGAACTGCAGTCGCAGGCCGATCGCCTGCGGGCGGCCGTCGACGAGTTGAATCGCATGGTCCATACCGATGCAGAAGTCGCGGCCGGCCCGGCGGGAGCCAGCAGCGCCCCCTCCGCCTACGAACCCGCCCCGGCCAAGGTGGTGCCGGTGTCCCACGCGGCACCTGCCGCGAAAGCAAAGGTGCCGGCGGCGGCGAAAACGCCGGTGAGAGCCGCTGCGCCAGCACGCGCAACGGCGCCGACGAAGACTGCCAAAGCCGGCGGGAAGTCCGACAACCCGGACAACTTCTTCCGCGACCTCTGACCACGAGTGTTGCCCGAGTTTCGCCCAGTCCCTCAGCCCGCGGCCGCATTGGTCGCGGGCTTTGTTTTTCCGGGTGGAAAACAGGACGCCCGGCAGGGCGGATGCCTGCCGGGCGGAAAGGAGCGGTTGCGCCGAACCGCGCTCAGATCTTCCCGGCCTTGCGGGCTTCGATCAGGCGATAGAAGTCGACGAACAGCGGATCGGCGTCGTTGGGGCCGGGCGCGGCCTCGGGGTGGTACTGGACCGAGAAGACCGGGAGCGTCTTGTGGCGCAGGCCCTCGACGGTGCCGTCGTTGAGGTTGACCTCGGTGACGACCGCCCCGGCTTTCTCGAGCGACTGCGGATCGGCGGCGAAGCCGTGGTTCTGCGAAGTGATCGAGACCTTGCCCGTCTCCAGATTCTTGACGGGCTGGTTGCCGCCGCGGTGGCCGAACTTGAGCTTGAAGGTCGAGGCGCCGAGGGCGTGGGTGATCATCTGGTGGCCGAGGCAGATGCCGAAGGTCGGGTAGTCGGGGATCAGTTCCCGCACCGTGCCGTGCACATACTGGAGCGCCGCCGGATCGCCGGGACCGTTGGAGAGGAAGAGGCCGTCGGGCGCCAGTTCCTTGACCTGCGCGGCGGTGGCATTGGCCGGGAGGACATGGACGTCGAAGCCGTGGCGCACGAGCTTGCGGAAGATGGTGTGCTTGGCGCCGAAATCGAAGGCGGCGACCGTGAAGCGTTTCGCGGGGATCGGGAACGCGCCGAGGGTGGTGCCAACGGGGAGATAGGCGAGGTTGGTCGGGTCCTTCGGGTCCCAGACGTAGGACTTGGCACAGGTGACGTCCTTGACGTAGTCGGCCCCGACGATGCTGGCGCGGGCGCGGGCGCGGGCCACGGCATCGGCGTCGGAGAGGTCCTCGGTGGAGAGACAGCAGCGCATGGCGCCGTCGACGCGGAGCTTCTTGGTGATGGCGCGGGTGTCGACATCCTGGAGACCGGGGATGCCGTGCTTGAGGAGGTAGTCGTGCACGGACAGGCGGCTGCGCCAGTTGCTCACGATCGGGCTGAGTTCGCGCACGACGAAGCCGGCGACCTGCGGACGGGCGGACTCCTCGTCCTCGGGGTTGATGCCGTAGTTGCCGATCTGTGGCGCGGTCATCGTGACGATCTGGCCGAAGTACGAGGGATCGGTGAGGATCTCCTGGTAGCCGGTCATGCTGGTGTTGAACACCGCTTCGCCGGCGATGGTGGCGCGGGCGCCGAAGGCCAGGCCGCGATAGACGCTGCCATCTTCAAGTGCGAGAATTCCGGTGGGCCGAGTGGACATCGGGGGTGCACGCAAAGGTGTTTCCCGGGCGCTGCCAAGGGTTTTCTGGGCGACACTTGGCTTCGCGAGGATAGCCGAACGACACCACTGATAAGCGGAGCCGATTTGCCCAGCCCAGGGGCGGTTCCGAAGGGCGAATCCCGATTTGGCATCGCGTTCCCCCGCGTTTGGTTCGCCGCTCCGGCAGATCGGACTGGGCAGACGCGGGGGAGGGCACGCGCACCCAGTGTAGGAGTCCGCCCCCGAGCGGCCGTTTGACAGGTCGGAGCGCGGTCCTAACGTCCGCGCCACTCTCATGCCCTTCACCGAAAACCGCGACCAATGGACCTCGGGCCAAGGCCTTTGGAGTCACGTACCGGCCGAGCAGTGGAACGACTGGGCATGGCAGCTCAAGAACCGGGTCACCACCTTGGCCGATCTGGAGCGCCTGATGGAACTCACGCCGGACGAACGCGCCGGCTGCGAGTACGCCGCGCACAAGCTCGCGTTGGCGATCACGCCCTACTTCTTCAACCTGATCGACCGCAACGACCCGGACTGCTCGGTGCGCAAGCAGCTCATTCCGCGCTCCGGTGAGTCCATTGTGGCCACCGAAGAGTTGCTCGATCCGGTGGGCGAGGAGCACACGATGCCGGTGCCCGGCCTCGTGCATCGCTACCCGGACCGCGTGCTCTTCCTGATCACGGACCGCTGCGCCTCCTATTGCCGCTACTGCACGCGCAGCCGCCTGGTGAGCAACGCCCAGGACTACAACTTCCACCCCGAGTACGAGCGCGGGCTTCGGTACATCGAGGAGCATCCCGAGGTGCGCGACGTGCTGCTCAGCGGCGGCGATCCGCTGCTGCTCTCCGACCGCAAACTCGACCACATCCTCGGGCGGCTGCGCGCGATCAAGCATGTGGAGTTCATCCGCATCGGCTCCCGTATCCCCGTTTTCCTGCCGCAGCGCATCACCCCGGAGCTCTGCGAGGTGCTCCGAAAACACGGGCCGGTCTGGATGAGCATCCACGTCAACCATCCGAAGGAGTGCACCGAGGATCTGCGCGCGGCGTGCGAGCGGCTCAGCTTCGCCGGGGTGCCGTTGGGCAACCAGTCGGTGCTGCTGCGCGGCGTGAACGACGATGCCGAGGTGATGAAGGCGCTCGTCCATCGTCTGCTGCGCATGCGGGTGCGGCCGTATTATCTCTATCAGTGCGACTTGATCACCGGCAGCGCGCACTTCCGCGTCGATGTGCGCAAGGGGCTCGAGATCATCCGCGCGCTGCGAGGCCATACCACGGGCTACGCGGTGCCGCAGTACGTGATCGATGCGCCCGGTGGTGGCGGAAAGGTGCCGATCAACCCCGACTACATCGAGAAGATGACCGACGACGAGGTCGTCATTCGAAACTACGAGGGCAAACGATTCACCTATCCGCTGCGTAGCAAGCCGGTCGTGGTGCCGGAGAAGGCTGCGTCGCCGGTGCTCGGAAGGCGTTGTGGTTGTGGAAGTTGAGCGTCCGGCGCGGCGCAGGTTGCGCGAGACGGAAACTTTTTCGATTTTTCGCTCAAGTGATTTGGCGATGCGCCGATAACACGGCTGTAGTTCTCGCAGTTTGTTTGTGTTTAGGGTTTGCACGGGCCGCCAGCGCCCCTAGGGCGCGGCGGCCTCCGTGTTTTCCGGGACCGGCGAGCGCGCTTGCGGGGCGACCCGGCGAGGACGCGTGAAGCTGTTTGGGTGTCCTATCGCTGCAGGTTCCGATGCTTGCATGCTTGCGGCGCGGGTCTCTCAATTCGGCCATGATTTCCTTCAGCGAGGCCAAAGCCGCCCGCCGCAAGAAGCAGCAGCCTGAGCGCGTGCTGTATCTGCACCTCGCCCTGCGCGATGTGGAGCCGCGGATATGGCGCCGGATGGTCGTGCGCGAGTCGATGTGGCTGGCCCGCCTCCACGATGCGATCCAGGTGGCCTTCGGCTGGTTCGACTACCAGCTCCACCGTTTCACGGTGAACGATGTCGGCTACGGCAATCCTGTGCGCCGCGACAACGAGACCCTGGTCGAGGACGACCGGGACTTCTCGCTCGCCGACCTCGAGATCGCCCCGAAGGAGACCTTTCTCTACGAGTACTCCTTCGGCGACGGCTGGCAGATCGAGGTACGGGTCGAGCGCGCCGAACTGGCGCACACAGGCGTCAAGTACCCGCATCTCACCGACGGCCGCTTCAACGGCCCGCCGGAGGACTGCGGCGGCCCTGCCGGCTACAAGGAGGTGCTCTATTCGCTCAAGCATCCCGAGGAACCGCTCTCCAAGGAGTGGCTCGAGTGGTTGGGTGAAGGGTACGATCCGCTCGCGCTCGATCTGCCGAAGCTCAACAAGGCCTTGGCGAAACTGCCGAAATAGGCCGTAGCCGAACCGAGAGGCTCCCGCCCCCATGTCCGCCCGCCGCTCCGCGCGCCCGCGCTCCCGCCCGCTCAAGGTCGTTTTCTGCTTCAACTTCGTCCTGCTTCTGGCGCTCGGCGGCTGGTATGTCGCCCAGCCGGCCTCGCGGCAGGAGGAGGTGCGGATGCTGGTCGAGAACTACCTCGCGCGGAACAAGCGCATCGACCTCCTCGACGTTGTACGCGACATCTGGACGCTCTACTACAGCGACCAGTTCGTCGCCGTGCCGGTGCGTGGGGCGGACGGTCACGCCGCGCTCTATGCCGGCGGTGCGCGGGCGGCGGCGACGCCGCCGACGGTGCGCGTGCTGGCCAACGGCGGCTATGTCGTTGGATACAGCGAGACGCTGCGCAACCCGCTGTGGGCGGCGTACCGGGTGTGGGACTTGCCTCGCATCCCCGAGCCGCCGCCCCGGCCGGACAAGTTCAGCATCGATGTCCGAACCGTTGCCCGGGTCGAGCCCTCCGCCTACTCCGGGAGCGGCTACGATCGTGGGCACCTCGCGCCCAACTATGCCATCGCCACGCGTTTCGGCCCCGGCGGCCAGGCGGAGACGTTCTTGATGTCCAACATTGTCCCCCAGAAACACTCGCTCAACGCCGGGCCGTGGAAGGAACTCGAGCTGCGCGCGGCGACGAGCTACGCGGCGCGTTTCCGGGAGGTGTGGGTGATGGCCGGCCCGGTATTCGGGAGGCAACCGCAGCGGCTGCGCGGCGGAGTCGCGGTGCCCGAGGCGTGCTGGATGGTGATGCTCGACGAACACGAAGGCCGGGTGCGTACGCAGGCCTTCGTGATTCCGCAGGCTGTTCCGGCCGACGCGCCGCTGGAGCGGTATCTGACGAGCATCGACCGCATCGAGGCGTTGACCGGATTGGACCTCTTCCCGGATCTGCCGGACGCCGCCGAGGCTGTGTTCGAGGCGAGAACGCCGGAGCGGGTGTGGTGAACGCCGGAGTCGCGCACGCTTTGCGGAAAAAAAAGCGCCGCACGCGGGCGGCGCTTTCGCGAAAGCGAGAGACGGGGGTTGCGCGCTCAGTAGCCCATGCGCTGGAGCTGGGCGCCGAGCTCGGCCTGGAACGCCTGGATGTCGGCCTGCGAGGGCTTGTAGGTCTTGTCGGCGGCTTCGAGCATGAGGCGGCCGTATTGGTCCATCGCCCATTTGGCGGAGACACCGTCGCTGAACACCACGGCGCCGCTCACCAGCGTGCCCGGGCGGGTGAGACGGTCGACCTCGACCTTCACGTTGGCGAGGCCGGCGGGGGCGGGCTCCGCGGGCGGCAGATCGGCGGGAAGGTCTTCGTCGAGCATGGCGTCCTCGGCGGGAAGGTCGGCCTCGGCCGGTTCGCCGGAGCCGCCGGTGACGGCGTCCTTGAGCTTGCCGAAGAGGCCTTTCTTGGCGGGCGGCTCGGCGGGGGCGGGCGCCGGGGGCGGAGTGGCCGGCTTGGCGGGGGCGGGGGACTTCAGCTCGAGCCCGAGGTCGTCGACGAGGAAGCGCACCTCCATGTAGGTCAGGGAGAGCTTCAGGTCCTCGGTGAGCTTGCGCTGGATGGCGGCGAGGGAGTCGCCCGCGGCGACCCATTGGGAGACGGCGGCGCGTTGTTCGGGTGTGAGAGTCATGGTGAGGGCGAAAACGGGACGCGGACTTTGGGGCGGGGGTGCGGCGTTGGCAAGCGGTGGAAGTGGCCGGGACAGAGGTGAAGCCGGAAGCGAAGGTGGAAACGGGAAAAGAAAGCGGGGAGCCGGACAGGCCGGCTCCCCGCTGGGGCTGCGATGGCAAAAAGGAGACGGTTACTTCGAGAGCTGGTTCTTGAGGAACTCGATGCTCGTGCGGGTCTGGTCGCTCTGCTCCATCATCGTCTCGACGGACTTGCAGGCGTGGATGACGGTGCCGTGGTCGCGGCCGCCGAAGTTCTCGCCGATCTCGGCGAGCGAGTGCTTGGTGAGGATGCGGGCCAGGTACATCGCGATCTGGCGGGGGATGGCGATGTTGTTGGGGCGCCGCTTGCTGAGCATGTCGCTGTGCCGGAGCTGATAGTAGTCGGCCACGCGCTTCTGGATGGTGTCGATGGTGAGCTGGTTCTGGGCCTGCTCGATCAACATGTCCTTGAGCAGCATCTCGACGGTGGGGATGTCGATGTGCTTGTTGGTGAGGGCGGCGTAGCTGGCGACCTTGATGAGGGCGCCCTCGAGGCGGCGGACGTTCTTGGAGATGTGCTGCGCGATGAAGTTGATGACCTCGGCGGGGAGGTTGGCCTTCAGCGAGGCGGCCTTGGTGCGCAGGATGGCGACGCGGGTCTCGAGGTCGGGCGTCTGGAGGTCGACGACGAGGCCCCACTGGAAGCGGGAGACGAGGCGGCTCTCCAGTTTCTGGATCTCGTTGGCCGGGCGGTCGCTGGAGAGGTAGATCTGCTTCTGAGCCTCGAAGAGCTCGTTGAAGGTGTGGAAGAACTCCTCCTGGATGCGCTCCTTGCCGGCGAGGAAGTGGATGTCGTCGATGAGCAGGACGTCGACGTGGCGGTAGCGCTGGCGGAACTTGGTGAGCGTGTTCTCCTGGATGGCGTGGATGAACTCGTTGGTGAACTTCTCGGAGGAGAGGTAGGCGACCTTGGCGTCGGGGTTGTTGCGGAGGATCTGGTGGCCCACCGCGTGCATGAGGTGGGTCTTGCCGAGGCCGGGGTCGCCGTAGATGAAGAGCGGGTTGTAGGCCTGCGCGGGCGCCTGAGCGACGGCGATCGAGGCGGCGTGGGCGAGCTGGTTGGTGGGGCCGACGACGAAGTTCTCGAAGGTGTTGCGCGGATTGAGATTGGCCGGGTTGGCGCAGCGTTCGTCGAGCTTGGGGCGACGGGTGTGGCCGTTGGGACGGGCGGGCGCTTTGGCCGGTTCGGCAACGGCGAGCCGGTTCGCGGCGGAGGCGGCGTCGCCCTTGCGCAGGGTGACGCTGACCATGCGGCCGGAGGTGAGCCGGACGCGCTGGGTGATCAGGTCGAGGTAGTTGTCGTGGACCCAGATGGCGGCGAACTCATTGGGCACGTTGAGCACCAGGGAGTCGTCAGTTGCTTCAAGGCAACTGATCGGCTCGAACCACATCTGGAAGACTTCATCGGGAAAGAGACCTTTGAGGTCACATTTCACGGTTTCCCAGAGATTCGAGGAGGTGGTGGTCGAGGACATTGCGGGAGAGGACGGCACGGCTATTCACAAACGCGAGGGGACGCACAGGCTGGCCGCTCTACTGTCGCTGTCGGGATCGACGCCGCGGGAAGAAAATTCAGGGAACTGCGAGCCAATGGCGGGGCGGGCCCGGCCGGGTGTGCTTAAGTGATTGGCGGACAGTGCGTAGGGTATGGGTTCCGAGGAGGACGTGATTCGTCGTAAACAGGAGAGTTGCCAAAGAGCGCGCCGACCGGAGTTCAGGCAGTTGAAAATGGAAGCATAGCGCAAGCGCGGATAACCCTTTCAAGGCCAACTTCTCCACAAGTTGTTAACAGCGTTTCGGCGCTGCGAAAATGGGCGTTTTTTTTGTTGCGTCGCCCGAATCGGTTTCGATGTACGGCGGGGCGGTTCGGCGGCCGATCGAGCGCCCACTGGCGGTCACGGCAATGCTACGAGGAGGTTACGAGGGGGAGACGGTGCGGTGTGGACGGGCTGACGCCGAACAGCGATTTTTTCGTTGCCAAGTTTTCGCAGGCTCAGGGCCGGTCCGCCGGCTCGACCCACTGCCCGTGTTCGCGGATGAGATCGACCAATCGGTCCACCGCTTCGGTTTCGGGAATGTTAAAACGCACCGCGTCTTTGCCGACGTAGAGGTTGATCTTCCCCGGCGCGCCGCCCACGTAGCCGAAGTCGGCGTCGGCCATCTCGCCTGGGCCGTTCACGATGCAGCCCATGATGGCGATCTTCACCCCCTTGAGGTGGCCGGTCGCGGCGCGGACGCGCTGGGTCGTCGTCTGGAGGTCGAAGAGCGTGCGGCCGCAGCTTGGGCAGGCGACGAACTCGGTCTTCGTGATACGGGCGCCGGCACCCTGGAGGACGTTGTAGGCGAGGCGGAGGTCGGCTTCGAAGCCGGGGCCGGCCTCCACGCCGACCAGGTCGCCGAGACCGTCGCACAGAAGCGAGCCGGCGAGCACGCTGGCGTCGAGCAGCGTGCCGAGCGGATCGGCTACGCCGCCGAGCCCGTTGGCGGGGCAGGCGCGGATCCAGAGCGGCGCGCGGGAGCCGATCGCGCGCAGGCACTCGACGAGCTGGCGGTAACCACCGACCGGATGCACAGCGCCGGCCTCGGCACCGGTGCGCAATGTGAAGAGAATGTGGGAGTCACCTAGCGCGATGAGATCGGGCGCGAAGCCGGCGAAGTCGGCGGGCTGGATCTCGGCGGCGAACGTCCAGCCGCGGTGGTGGGCGAGGCCGACCCAGGCGCGGAGGGCGGCGTTCTCGCCGGCGGCGAAGCGGCGGGCGAGGATCGTGCCGGCGGGAAGATCGAGCCGGTTGCCGGCGGCGGGGGCGATGGTGGGGGCGAGCTCGATTGCGAGGGTGGTGCCGTTGCGGGCGGCAACGGCGGCGAGCGCGGGGACCTCGGCGAGCGCGCCGGCATCGGCCACGGGCACGAGGAGCACCTCGGGCGGAGTGTCCGCGAATTGCGCGGCGGCGTTGGCGAGCAGGCGCTCCAGCGACTCGGGGGTACGGGCCGAAGCGGGCAGGGGGACGACGACGCGCGGCGGTTGGCCGGCACCGGCGGTGGTCGTGGCGGCGAGTCGCAGCGGCGTCGTTTCGCGGCGTTGGAAAGAGAACGGGGCGATGCCGTCCGGCTCGGCCGCGGCGGCGGGCAGCGACCAGCGGCGCATGGCCTTCGCCGCGAGCGCCTGGGCGACGGGGACCTCGTGCACGGAGTCCTCGGTGAGCGAGACGCGGATGGTGTCGCCGATGCCGTCGAGCAACAGGCTGCCGATGCCGATGGCGCTTTTGATGCGACCGTCCTCGCCGTCGCCGGCCTCGGTGACGCCGAGGTGGAGCGGATACGCG
>Ga0116187_1002235_pt1 | contig 19242 bp, 13 predicted proteins | sample AD_JPNNA6_MetaG_FD_89755 | JGI IMG/M metagenome (GOLD analysis project Ga0116187, IMG submission 89755) | Active sludge microbial communities of municipal wastewater-treating anaerobic digesters from Japan - AD_JPNNA6_MetaG | ecosystem: Engineered > Bioreactor > Anaerobic > Digestate | place... | reverse complement strand
GCCTTTGCAGGCAAGGTGCTCAATTTACCAAACGGCGGTCATCCGCCGCACAGCAAACAGAAATTTTGAGGTTTTATGCCATTTTTTACCGAATCGCATCTGATTGCACAACCGTTACGTTAGCATTGGCATCTGTACCAGAAATTAATTCATAAAAATTTATCCCAATAATCACAAAGATTGACACCAGCGTTGCCAGCAGCAAATAGCGCATCAACCGGTTTTGGTAACCGCTGGCGTCTTTTTGCTTAAGATTATGAATAATGCTCTTGATGGTTGTTTTCATAGTCACCCTGGATTTTGACAAAGTGGCGCTGGTTTCATTGTAGGCTAGAACCTCTAAAAATTCAATCCATGCTTACACCTTGACTAATCTGGAATTCAAGACATAATTGAAACAACAGCATGAACGGGCCGCCGGATTTTTCTGGGGGCGGTCAAATCCTGTACCATTATTCCCCATCTTCAAAGGAATTGATCTGCACTTATGGACGACGCATTACTTGGCAAACTTACCACCGGCGCTCAAAGTCTGGTAAAAGCGGCTGCCGATAAACAGCAGCCGGGTCATCCCCACCTGGGTCTCTATCATTGGTTGGCGGCTTTGATGGAACGCCACGCCCCTATGGCCGAAATGATGGCTCCGGGCATTTTTGTGGCCGATGTCACCCGCACTGCCCACCAGAAGTTGGAAAGCAACGACCCCGGCCCCAAGCTGGATGTGGCTTCAGTGATCAACGACGCCGCCGCCCAGGCCCAGCAACGCGGCAAGATGCAGGCTTCTGAGCGCGATGTCGCTACCATCATCCTCACCCGGGCTGGCTACAAGGTGGCCGAGTGGGGCTCCCTGCAATTGCACGGCAGTTCATCGGAAAGCGCTGAACCGTCTGGCGGTGGCGAACCTTTCAAGCCTGGCAGCGCCGCTTCTGCCACCCCCGCGCTCGATAAATACGGCCGCGACCTGACGCAAATGGCCCGCGAAGGCAAGCTCAGCCCCATCATTGGCCGCCATGACGAAATTGAAATGACCGTTGAAACCCTTTGCCGGCGCAGCAAACGCAACCCGGTGCTGGTCGGCCCGGCTGGCGTTGGCAAAACCGCCATTGTTGAAGGCCTGGCGCAGATGATTGTGACCGGTAAAGTGCCGCAAATGCTCAAGGACTGCCGCATCATCGCCATCCAGCCCTCGGTTCTGGTGGCTGGCGCCAGCATGAGCGGCGAGCTTGAAAAACGCGTCCAGGCCGTGGTGCGTGAAGCCTCGCAGCCCGGCATCATCCTCTTCATTGATGAAATTCACACCATCATGGGCTCTGGCGGCATGTTGGGCACCTCGGACATGGGCAGCCTCCTCAAACCATCCCTGGCGCGGGGTGATATTGCCGTAATTGCCGCCACCACCAATGATGAGTACCGCCGCTTTATTGAAAACGATGCCGCCCTGGAACGGCGCTTTAACCCCGTGCGCGTGCATGAGCTGTCGCTTGATGAGACCATGCAGGTCATTCAAACCCTCCGGGATGAGTTCGTCAAATCCCGCACCATCACCATCTCCGATGAAATCCTTGCCTGGCTGCTGCAGTTCGGCGACCAGTACATGCGCAACCGCCAGTTCCCCGACAAAGCTGTAGACCTGCTGGAGCAGTGTGTGGCGCATGCCGTCACCCAGGGCAAAGAAGCCGTGGATATTGACGATGCCCAGGAAGTCGCCCAGCGCATGGTCGGCATGCCCCTGGCCCTGGAAGACCGCCTGTCTGAGCTGGAAAAACAACTCACCGGGCAGGGCTTGCTCGGCAAGGCTGAAACCGCCGCGCTGATTAACCGCCTGCAGGTCACCATGCGTGGCCTCGACATGCGCTCTGACCGTCCCAATGCCATCATCATGCTCACTCGCGATGCCAAAGAAAACAGCGAGATGCTGGCGCAGGTCATTGCCCAGGCGGTCTATGGCGGCGAAGATCGCGTCATTGCCATTGACTTTGCCCGCTTCCTGCACCCCGAAGACGTGAACCTGCTCGTTGGCGCACCGCCCGGCTACATTGGCTATACCGACAGCCTGCCCCTGCACCGCCTGGCGCAGATCCCCTGGTGCGTGCTGCGCTTTGAAAACGTCGACTCCTGCCATCCGTATATTCGTGAGGTGCTCACCCAGACCTTCCGCGATGGTAACCTGATGGATGGCCGCGGCAAACTCATGCACCTCAGCGATACCATTGTCTTGATTACTGCCGATATTCAAATTGAAACCCAGCGCTCCCTGGGCTTCTTCCAGCAAACGGCTGAAATTGGCACTGACGACATTGAGGCAGCCGTGCGCGCCAGCATTGGCGAAGACCTTGCCTCTCAGCTCGATCTGGTGCTGTTTGGTGCCCATGGCGAAGAAGGCATTTCTCCAGAGTGGCTGGAACAAAACCTGCTGAACGAGGTCGTCCAGCGGTATTCCAAACAGGGCCTTCAAATTCAGTGGGACAACACCCTCATCGAGTGGCTGATGGAGGCGCTCTCGCAAGGCTTCAGTGATTCGGATTGGGAGCGCTGGGTGGATAACATCCTCACGCCGGCGCTTATCCAGCACTTGCCGCACGCCCGCGCAGCCCAAAAAGAGACCGTCACCGTCAAAATTCAAGACGGTGAAATTGCCGTATCCAAACCCCAGTAAATCAGTCAGGAGGATCAAATGGAATTTCAAACCGCTGCTCATCAGACGACCTATGAAAAACTTGTTCCCTGGGTCAAAGAACTCTTTGGCACCTTTGCCCATGCCCGTGAAGATGCCCCCACCTTTGGCCTTGCTGTAGGCTCTGCCTACGTCCAAATTGGCGTGATGGCCTGGGGCGAAGATGATGCCACCATTACCACCCGCGCCTATGTGGTCACCGGCGTTGAACTGACACCCGACCTGATGCATTTCCTGCTGCGCGAGAATGACCGCATGCGCTTTGGCGCTTTTGGTGTAGATCAGGACAACGACATTTTCTTCGAACACACCATTGTGGGCTCCACCTGCGATATGGAAGAGCTGAAGAGCTCCGTCCTCGCCGTGGTGTACACGGCCGACCAGTATGATGATCAGATTATTCAAAAATGGGGCGGCCAGCGCGCCGTAGATCGCCGCAGCAGCTAGGCCTGCATCTTGCAACCATCCTGCCGGGCTGCTGTGAACCTGCCGCAGCCCGACCTATCCCCACTTGACCCTGGCGTACCGCCAGAATGGATTCACACCGGCTGTGTTTGACCTCTACTTCTATGCACTCAATCTCAAAACCGGGCAGCCCCAGGGCAGCCTGCCAGGCCTGCTGGCCGAGGCCGCACCCCGCGGTGCAGCGCGCGCCCGTACCCAGGATTTGCTCTGCGCCCTGCTGACATTTGAAGATGGCCAAACACCCCCGCCAGATCTCATCAAAACCTGGCTGGCAGAACTATCCAATGCCTATTTCACCGCCCCAGGCTCCATCACTGCTGGCTTGCGGCAGGCGGTTCGTACCATCAACGAAACCCTGCTGCAGTACAAGCAGCAGACTCCCGGCGCCGGTCAACTTGGCGGTGTGCTCAACCTGGCCGTCCTGCATGGCGATTCGGTGGTCATTGCCCACGCTGGCGTCACCCATTCCTTCTCGCTCACTCGCGCCCCCGTCCGTGACGATCACGACCCCGATGTCATCAACCTGGGCCTCTCGCACGATCTGGTCCCGCGCTTCTATTCCACCACCATTCAACCCGGCGACATGCTGGTCTTCTGTCCGCGTCCGCCGCAATCCTGGCTGGCAAATGCCGATGGCTCAACCCTCAGCCGGGAGGCTTTCCGGCGCCGGCTGCTGCTGCAAACCAGCGCCGACTTGCAGGCTCTGATTGTCCAATTTCAGACCGGCAAGGGTCAGGTGCGGGCTGCCGCCCCGCGGGTTCCCGGCACAGCGCCAGCGGCTGAACCTGCCGGTCCGTCTGAATTACATCCCTCCGGCCCGGTCTATATTACCGGCGATGCCGCCCCCTTTGAACCAGCCGAGCCGCGCCCTGCCGCTGAAGTCAGGCGCCCGGCGGCAGAATCTGCCGCTCCGGCCGCTGCCACGCCCCGCCCGCGCCGCCAGCCGGTTGAACGTCCCGCGCCCCAGTGGCAGCGTGGGCTGCTCAATTTCATCCGCCGCATTCAGGCCGCCACCGCCCGCCTGAGTCAGGGCTTGAACACCACGCTCGCCCGGATCATTCCGGGCAGCGCCGAGCGCCTGCCATCGCTTTCACCGGCGGCCCTGCTTTTTATTGCCATCGCTGTACCAGTGCTGGTCGTGGCAATTGCCACCACCGTCTATGTGCAAAATGGCCGCGGTGCACAGCATGTGGCCTATTTGCAGCAGGCCCAGCAGTTTGCCGGTAACGCTGTCCTGGAAAACGACCCTACCTTGCAGCGTAATGCCTGGCAATCCGCCCTCTACTGGGTGGATAAGGCCGAACAATACGGCATCACCGAATCCTCCCAATCCCTGCGCCGCACAGCCCAGGATGCGCTCGATGTGATGGATCATGTCCAACGCCTTGAATTTGCCCCCGCAATGGATGTCAGCTTCGAGAGCAACATTCAAATCACCCGCATGGTCTCAACGCTTTCAGATGATATTTATGCCATTGACGCCATCAGCGGCCGGGTCATCCACCTCAAGTATGCCCGCCCTGTGTTTGAAGTTGACCAGAACTTCATTTGCGGCCCCGGCCAGGTTGGCTCTCTGATTATTGGTCAACTGGTTGATCTGGTTGCTCTCCCGGCCGGCAATTCCCATTATGCAACCATTATGGCGATTGACGGCGCTGGCAATCTCCTGTATTGCAGTCCAGGTCGTGGACCCGAGGCCGTCACCCTGCCAAGTCCCGATATGGGCTGGGGCAGCCTTACCCGCATGACCCTCAGCCAGGATGCCCTGCACGTCCTCGACCCCCTGAATAACGCCGTCTGGCGTTACGAAGGTCTGTCCGCCGACTTTATGGACCCGCCGCGCCTTTTCTTTGATCAGCAGGTGCCCGAATTCCTGGGCGACGCAGTGGACATTGCCGTCAGCAATGAAGATTTATTTATTCTGCATTCCGATGGTCAAATGACCCGCTGTACCTTCAGCGAATACGAGTTTTCGCCAACCCGCTGCACCGATGGCTATTCTTATAAAATGCCAGCCGCCAACCAGGGTGTGGAAGAATTCAAGGTCTTGCCTGCCCAGCTCTTGCAGATGCGCGCCACTCAGATGCCCGAACCCGCCCTGTACATCCTGGATCAGAGCGGCCCGGCAATCTATCAATTCAGTCTGATGTTGAATCTCAAGCAGCAGTACCGCCCTGGCCTTTACCTGGAAATGCCGCTGCCCAATCGCCTGCCCACAGCCTTTGCATTAACCTCAGACCGGGTTATGGTGCTGGCGTTTGACCACCAGTTGTTCGCTGCCACCTTGCCTTAAGCCGCCGCATTTGCGGCGCTGAATCAAGATACCCAATCACAATCAGCCCGGCCAATACCGCCGCGCTGTAAATGACATTTGCCAGCACTGGCGGCAGCTTGATTGCCATAAAAGCCAGGCAGTCCAGCAAAAACGCAGCCATATGGATGGTCAATGTGGCGCGGTTGGTGTTCATGCCAATTGCCACCAACCGGTGGTAGGTATGGTCCAGGTTGGATTGATAAACCGGCACCCCGCGCCGCGCCCGCGAGATAATCACCAGCAGTGTATCGAACAACGGCACGGCCAGGATCAAAATGGGGGTGAACCAGGAGGTCAACGGGGTGTAGCCCACCGGATTGTATTCCACCGCCAGTGCGCCCAGCAGCAGCCCAATTAACTGCGAACCCGAGTCGCCCAGAAACAGCCGCGCCGGCCGGGCGTTGAAATAATAGACGGCAATCAATCCCCCCAGCCCTACCGCGCTGATTGAAGTTAATGAATACTGCCCCGCAGCATTGCTCACCAGCATAAAACAGGTCAGCGTCAGCACCCCCAAACCGGTCGCCAGCCCATCCATGCTGTCCACAAAGTTGAACGCATTGGTAATTCCCACCAGCCAGATCATGGTGATGATCAAATTGACCGCCTGGCTGGCGAAGATCGTCACCTGAACCCCCGCCGCAATCATCAACCCCGCTGCCAGAATCTGCCCAACCAGCTTCCAACGTGGGCGCATGGCTTTCCAATCATCCCAGGCGCCAAACCCGCAAACAAGCACCAGCGCCACCAGAAAGAGCACATCCTGCCAGGCGACCGCAAACCCATAGATCAGGCTGCCGATCACCACCGTGGCAATGAGAATCAACCCGCCAGCCAGCGGGATGGCCTCTTGATGCTGTTTGTGCGGCTCGCGCCCGGGCAAATCCAGCAGCCCCACTCGCCGGGTCAGCCAAAGCATTGGCCCGGTCAGTACCAGTGCAATGCCCAGGGATAAGAGTAAAATGCTGAAAATTTCTACATCGCCCACCACGCTAGTATATCATTAGATTGTCGTAATTTTTATGCTACAATCAGGCATCGGGAGGGTTCTGCCTTTTGCCTGCTTCAACCTCAAAACTTGCTTCGCGCTTTTTACTTGCCCTGGCCGTTTATCCGCTGGCTGCGTTGATTGCCCTGGCGCTTATCCCCGGCGATTCAAAAAATGCTTTCTGGCTGGGCTTTTCGCTCCAGCGTCTGCTTTTGATGGCAGTCGCCCTGGCTGGCGTGCTGATTTCAATCGCCCTGGCTGTATTGGCCGGGCGTAATGCTCATCTCTGGCAGCGCCGCCTGGAGCCGATCTGGGGCCGCCTGTCTGTCAGCCGGTGGCTGCTGTGGCTGGCTGGGTTGCTGGCGGTGCAAGGGGCCGTGGCAGTCTTCCTGCCAGCTTATTGGCTGGGCACAGGCCATGCCTACTATGAGCGCCTGCGCCCCATCTTGATCTGGTTGGGTGCCGCCGGGTTGCAAATAGCCCTCGGCATCCAGATCACCCGCAGCGGCTGGCACGGTGCCGCCTTGCGGTCAGAAATCAGATCACTGCACTCCATCTGGCGGGTTGCCGCAATTGCCTTTGGCGTTTTTGCCTTGCTCTGGCTCCTGTCTGCGCTGACCGGCTGGGGCGCCCGCCCCGACATTTTGTGGAATGAAGCTGCCCCGCCTATCCTGGCAGTGCAGTTAGCGCTCAGTTTGCTGATTGCGCTGGTGTTGGGGGCCTTGCTCCGCCGGATAGAGCCGGTCCGCCGCCGGCGCGCTGAATGGTTCATTGCCCTGGCGCTCTGGGCGCTGGCAGTCTTTATCTGGGTTCGCGAACCCATGCCGCGCAGCTACTTTGCCCCCGGGCCTTACCCACCCAACGATGTGTATTATCCCTATTCCGATGCGGCATCTTATGATGTCTCGGCGCAATATGTCCTGCTCGGACAGCCGCTGGATTCTACCGCACCCAATGAAAAACCCGTCTATGGTGCCTTTCTGACGGTTTTACATCTGCTGGCAGGGCAGTCTTATGACCTGGTAACCCTCATTCAGGTCCTGGTTCTGGCGCTCTTCCCGGTGATTTTGTTCCGGCTGGGGCGTCACTTTCACCTTGAGGCTGGATTATTGGTTGCCTTGCTGGCGATCTTCAAAGAGCGCAATGCCATTGCCGCCACGCTGTCCATTCGGGTTTCGCATAGCCGATTACTGCTGACCGAGTTCCCGACGGCTCTTTTCGTTGCCCTCATTTGCTGGCTCCTGGTGGAATACCTTGCCGCCCCAGATCGCCGCCGCCTGCTCCCCCTGGCCATCGGCGGCTGGCTGGGTCTCGGCGCCATGCTGCGGCTCAACCTGCTGGCCCTGGTGCCGATGATTATCGTCTTGGTGGTGCTGGCTTTCTGGCGCCGCCCGCGGGCGGCCTGGCTCTTCAGCCTGATTCTGATCGTGTCGCTTGCCATCCCGATGATCCCCTGGTCTGCCGCCACTTCGGCGCGCTGGGGGCAGCCCGCCTGGGTGATGAAGCTGAAGATGGTGTTGGATTCGCGGTACGCCGCGCCAACGTTAACCCCCACCGCCAACCCACAGCCGCAGGCAACGCCCCTGCCCGCGACGGAAGCTCAGCCGGCGCCTGCATCCACACCCACCCCCGTGGCAACGCCTGTTCCACAGCCGGCGCCGTTATCGCAGCAGAGCGAAATCTGTGTCGGAAAAACCGGTCTGGCAGAAATTCTTTGCTTTGCCCCGGCGCATTGGGCGCATAACAACCTGATGGCCGTTCTGACTCTGCCGCATACCCTTGCCTGGGAAGATCTGCCGCACACCCTGCCGCGGGATTACTGGCTGGATATCCGCTCCTGGAATGGACGCCTTGCCGCTGACGAGGCCATTTTGATGATTCTCAATTTAGCGCTGGTTGCCCTGGGCATTGGCTTTGCCTGGCACCGCCGCCGTTGGGGGGGCCTCGCGCCGCTGGCCTTTATGCAAATTTATTTCGTTGCCAATGCTCTGGGGCGTACTTCCGGCGGGCGTTATCTGACCCCCGTGGACTGGGCGATTTATTTCTATGCTGCCCTGGGATTGTGCTTGATTGTGGATTGGGTGCGGACGCTGCTAGGCTTCCCTGCTGCACCTGAAGATGCCCGCCCAGCCGCACCGGCAGCCCGGCGCTTTCCCTGGTTTCTGGCCGCTGCGCTGCTCCTGGCTTTTTTGATCCCGGCTTTGGCGCTGCCTTTCATGCAGCGCGCCTTTCCAGCGCAGCTTACATCACCATCCCAATCAGATTTGCTGGATCGCCTGAATACCTCTGGGGCTCTTACACAAATGGACTTCTCGTCCCAGCAGGTGAGTGATTTTGCTGGCTCCCCCGAGGCCATACTGGTGACCGGTCGCGGCCTCTATCCCCGCTTTTATGGCATCAACCAGGGCGAACCGGATTCTCAGGCCACGCCCCAGTTCGCCGTGCGCCCATACCCGCGTCTGCTCTTCACCCTGTTGACTGCGCAGCAGCCTCGTGTGGTTGAGCTTCCCGTGAATGTGCCGCCCGAATGGATGCCCGACGCCGCTGACTGGATTGTGTTGGGCTGTCAGAACCTGACCAATCAACGCATTGATGCCATTGCACTCATCCAGTTGACGGACCCCCCGCAGGTCATTCTGCGTTCCCCGGCAGCCGCCTTGACCTGCCCATTGCCAGAGCCGGTTTGCGATAACAACCGCAACTGCAAGTAACTCACTTGGCCGATAATTGCCGCGTGGCGGCGGTCATCAACCCGAAGGTTAACCAGAGGTAGGGCAGGGCAAACGAGTCAATGCTCAAACCCTCGCCAAGCAGCGCAATCAACGCAAACTGTCCGGCCAATCCCAGTACCTGCAGCCGGCGGTCTGCGCTGCGTTCCAGCGCGGCCGCCGAAGCGCCTAAAACCACCAGCCAACTCACAAACAGCGCAAAACCGATGATCCCCGTTTCTGCCAGCAGCCGGATCCACAGGCTCATCAGGTTTGGCAGCGCGGTTTGATAGTACAGCTTGTGCGGTTCGGCCATGGTCCACCCAAAGGGCGGCAGCCTCTCAGGGATGAAATACCCTGCATGATCCAGCCCCACCCCCAATACCGGGTAACTGCCGAACACGTCCAGCCCCACCTGCCAGAAGATGGCCCGCTCGCCAAAAATCAACCCATGCGCCAGCTCATTGAAGTTGGGCTTATCTGCCAGCAGTGAAAACAGATCTGCCATGCGCGGATCCAATCGGCTCATGCCATAGGCCGCGCCCCCCGCCAGCCCCAGGTAGATGAGTAACAGCGCCAGTATCAAACCTGCATACAGTACCCGCCGCAGGGCCTGGCGTTCCGCCGCGGCTGGCCAGCGCCGGGCAATCCGCTTGAGCAGCCAGCGCACCAGCCACAGGTTGGCGCGCAGTAACAGCCAGGCAACCACCAGCAGGAAGCTTGCCAGTCCAATCCGTGAGAATGACAATCCCAGCACCAACACCCCCCCCGCCAGCAGCCAGGTTTCCAGCGGCAGCCGTAAAATCCGAAACGTGTGTGCTGAGGTGTGCCGCAGGGTGGCTGCCAGCCACAAAGGCAGATACAGCATATTCAACTGGTTTGCCAGCCAGGATGGTTCATAAGCCAGCCCGGTGACGCGCTTTTTGTAGAGAATGCCGCTGGCCGAGATGGCTTCCTGAATCCGCTGCATCCAGTCGGGGTACGTTTCAGGGTTTACCATGAAGGCCGCCGCCTGAGCCAGCGACCACGCAATCAGGATGACCCCGCCCCAGTTGATCCAGCGCAGCAGCTTTTGCAGGCGGCCATCCGCTGCTGGCAGGCTGGCTGCAGCCAAATAAAAACAGATCCCAATTGCCAGCGACAGCACTGCGGATAATTCATTGGTCAGCCGGTTGATATTCCGAAATGGGGGCAAGTAAATGAAATAAGACACCGCCCAAGAAAGCAGGGCTGCCAGAGCAAACCACAGCAGCGGCAGGCTCTGGCGCGGCAGTGTGCCGCCTTTGATCCAGCGTGGCAGCAGCCAGGCGAGCATCAACACAGCCAGAATCAATGTGGCGGGCGGCGCCACCATCGTGCCGCCCATCAGACGGGCCGCCAGCGGCAGGCTGGTGATGGGTAGCAGCAGCGCCAGGGTCGCCCAGCCAAAATCCAGCAGGCGCTGGCGCAGGCGTTCAGACACGGCGCGGCCTCCAGGGTTGGAACAATAACCCCAGCGCGATCAGCAGCCCCAGCCCGGCTCCCGCCAGCATCAAATTGGTGCGGGCATAATGCAGCGGGCGGGTGGGCCGGCTGGCTTCTTGATTCAACGCATAATTGATCCCTGGAAACAACCCCTGGGCCTCGGCGCGTGCGTCTTGTACCGCGGTGTTCAACTCCACAATCTGATCTTGCAGCTCAGCAGCGGTCAATGGCGCACAGGCTGCCGATCCCTGTGGCTGCGATACATTGTATTGCCAGCAGGTGACCAGTGAGTCCAGGGCGCGCTGCTCCGCCTCAGCTAACCGCGCAGATTGGGCGGCCTCATCCAGCGCAGCCAGTGCTTCATCAGCCCACAGATTAGCCAGGTCTGCGGCGCGCTGCGGATCTTTATCCTGCACCCGGAAGACCCAGGATTGGGCTTTGCGCTCCAGCGTCAGCGGGCCAGAAAAAGCCGTCAACTCCAGGGGCCAGCCGCGCGCCGCCGCGGCATCCAAAACGGCCTGCCGTACCAGGGTTGAATCCATCACGTCCCCGGCGGTGTTGATGATCAAATCCAGCTCTTCATCGTCCACGCTGCCCACCTGTGCCGAATTGATGCCGGTCAGGATCTCGGCCTGCGCTTCATAAATGGGGGCGCTCAGCAAGCTGAAACCCCAGCCCAACAGCACCCCCGCCAGCATCAGCGCTGCAATGATGGGCCAACCGCGCAATGTTCGTTCAAGTGTCTGTCGTGGTGAAAAATCAGGTGTCATGCCATCTATTATACTCGTTTCAATTCTCTCACCTAAAAGCTGTTAGACGTTCATCATAATCTTATCTGCTTGCTTGCCTTTTCCCCTAAATCTCGTTACAATACACTCATGAATGTACCTTTTGGCCCGATCTTAATTGTTGAAGACAACCCCAACGTCCTTGAACTGTTGGAGGTTACTCTCCGCTTCAAGGGTTATCCGGTTGTGACGGCTGTCAATGGGCAGGATGCGCTTGAAAAAGCAGCCAAAGAGCGCCCGGCATTGATCATTACTGATATTTTAATGCCCCGCATGGATGGATATTCGCTGGCGCATAACATCCGTAAGAATCCCCTCACGGCCAAAATTCCTATCATCTTTATTTCTGCCACCTACATTACACCTGAAGATAAAGCCTTTGCGCTCAGCCTGGGGGCGGTTCGATTTATTGAAAAACCGATTGACGCCGAAGACTTCTTGCTCACCGTGGCCGAAATTCTGACCCAGGGCATTGCCACAGTGCCGCGTCCAATGGAAGATACCAAGTTCTATCAGGGCTACCGCGAGCGCCTGGAAAACAAACTGCGCTATAAGAATACGCAGATCGCCCGCACCGAGCGCCTGTTGCAAAACCTGCCCCCCGAACAGAAACCCGCCTTTGAAGCGCTTCTGGCTCAGGCCATCCACGACCGCGACGACATCCAGAATGAACTGGATCAGCTCTACCGCATCCTGGGGCAGCAGTAATCGCGACTTAATCCATCCCGCCTCCCGCCGGCCCCTGGCTTGCGGGAGGTTTTAATGAAAGCGACATCACTCTCTTATGGCTTGTTCCAATCCCCCTGCACTTTCCGAAGTTATCGGTTGGGCCCGTCAGGCTGGCGCACTGCTTCAGGCTGGTCTGGGCAAAAAGCATACAATCGAATACAAAGGCCCCGTCAACCTGGTCACCGAAATGGATCAGGCTTCTGAGGCGCTGCTGATTGACCTGATCCGCAGCCGCTGCCCGGATCATAAAATCATCACCGAAGAAAGCGGCGCCCTGGCTGGCGCAGATGGCTGCTGCTGGTATATCGATCCCCTGGACGGCACCACCAACTATGCGCATGGCCTGCCCATTTACGCGGTCTCGATTGGCTTTGTGGCCAACGGCATCCAGCAGTTGGGCGTGGTTTATGATCCCAGCCGGGATGAATGCTTCAGCGCGGAGCATGGCCGCGGCGCCTGGCTCAATGATCAGCCCATCCACGTGACCACCGAAACCGAGCTCCAGCACAGCCTGCTGGTAACGGGCTTCCCCTACAGCATTTTGACTTCAAATAACAACAATCTCGGCTACTTCAACCGCTTTTCGCTGCGCAGCCGGGCCGTACGCCGTCTGGGTTCCGCCGCGCTGGATCTGTGCTATGTGGCCATGGGCCGCTTTGATGGCTACTGGGAACTGCTGCTCCAGAGCTGGGATATCGCTGCCGGGTCGCTCATCGCCGCTGAAGCCGGCGCACACCTCACCGACATGCAGGGCGGCCCCAATTTCATGTCTCCGCCCCATTCGTTAATTGTCGCCAATCCCGCCATCCACGCTCAAATGCTGTCCGTCATTCAGGAAACACCCCTGGAAGTATTCTAACAGGCCAGGATCAAGCAGGGGGTTACACCGCGTTGGCGTTTTGTTCAGCCGCTGCCGCCTCCCGGCGCCGGATCTTTCCCCATACCATTACCAGCAGCCGCCCCACCCGCCAGAACGCCACCGCCGCCAGCCCATGCGCCAGCACCGCAAACAGCGGCGGGGTTTGCTGCGTGTAATACGTCCAGCAGTAGCGCGTGGTGCCCCACAGCTCCAAAAAATAACCCAATCCCGAGCCTGCCGCAAAGGTCAGCACGGCCAGCCGGTAATCGGTTGGCGAGAGCAGAATCAAGCCCACGGCCAGCAGTGCCAGAATGGTCAAAGACTTATCCAGCGTAGGCCACACAAAAATCCACATCAGCAGGTAAAATGCCCCAAACACCGGCCAGTAGATGCCCCGAAAGACCTTCTCCGGCCAACGGGCCGTCAACTGCTGAATCAGCCGCACCAACCGGTCAATGGATAGCGAGGCAATCGGCCAGGCCGGGATGATCCACAACGGCGGGCGTTCCAGCGTAAAGTAGGTCCAGATATGCGTCTGAGTCCCCCAGCCCTCAATTGCCAGCCCACCGCACATCCCCACGAATACAATCAGCGCATCAGTTCGCAGGTCAGCTTTAGCCATGATGAGCAGGCTCATCACCAGAAAAATGCCAATCAGCAGCCAGTCGAGCTGAACCCACACGGGGTAGCGCGGATCAAGCTGTGAAAAATAATCTACCACCAGCGGCCACCAGACGTAGATAATCAACAGCACAATCGCCACAAACCCGCTCATCAGCGCATAGCTGGTGCGGTTCCAGCCCAGCAGTTGGGGCAGGGTGCGGCGCGGGGTGGGGGCAGGTGCTTGCATGTGGACTGGGGCCTATTATAATGGACACAAAGGAAAAATCCCATGAAACGCCTCTCAATCATTCTCCTGATTTTCACCCTGGTGCTTGCACTGACCAGTTGCACACCCACAACCACGCCGGTAACTCCGCTTCCATCAGATGCGCCTGACGCCGCCGAGCAGCCCGTCACCCTCATCCCGCTCAGCGGGCCGCTCGCCGCCGATAATGCTGAAATCTCCGGCCTGGCCTGGGCTTCAACAACCGCAGGTGATTATTTATTGCTTTTACCTCAGTACCCCGACCGCTTTGGTGATGTCATCTTTGCCCTGCCCAAAACCGACCTGCTTGCCTTCCTGGACGGGCAGTCCTCCGAGCCGCTCGTTCCGCAGCCCATCCCCTTTGATGCAGCGGGCATTCCAGATCAGATTGACCGTTTTGAGGGGTACGAATCCGTCACCGTCTCGGGCAGTCAGGTCTATCTGACAATTGAGGCCCGTCCGGGTAATCAGTCCATGGCTTATCTGGTCACCGGGCAGTTGGCCGATGATTTGAGCCAGATCACCCTCGACAATCAATACCTCGCCGAAATCCCCACCCAGGCCGGCCTTGAAAACATGACCGATGAGGCGGTTCTCATCTGGCAGGAATCAGTGCTGACCTTCCACGAAGCCAACGGCGTCAACGTCAACCCGCAGCCGGTGGCCCACAGCTTTGACCCGCTGACCCTGCAGCCGCAGACCGATGTGAGCTTCCCCAACATCGAATACCGCATTACCGATGTCACCTTGCCCGACGCGTCCGGGCGGTTTTGGGCCATCAACTACTTTTTTCCCGGCGATACCAAATTGAAGCCCGCAGACGATCCCCTGGTTGCGCGTTTTGGCACAGGGCCTACCCATGCCGCTTCACCAGTGGTTGAACGCCTGGTGGAATTTGAATTATCCGACGGCGCCATCACCCTGACCGACACCGCCCCAATTGCTTTGCAGCTCTTGCCCGATGAAGAGGCCCGCAACTGGGAGGGCCTGGTCCTGCTGGACGCTCGCGGCTTCCTGCTGGCGACTGATAAATACCCCCATACCATCCTGGCTTTTGTCGCCCGGCCCTGAAATCGACTCTAATCAAAAAGGAGCGCAAGTTGTCTTGCGCTCCTTTGATTTAATGCCCTTCTGACTTTACAGCAGGGTTTTGACTGCGGGTTTCCAGCCTTATCGCACGATCACCGGCAGGAAGATCAACGCCCCCCCATCCACCACATTCAGAGTGATGGATACCGGCGTCACTGTGTAGGGCGTTTCTGTATTGATTAACAGGTGCGCTTCGTAAGTTCCCAGCGGCAGAGTGCCAGCGTTGATTAATACGCTCAGATCGGTGCTGCCATTGGCAGCCACTGCGCCGCTTGTCGGCGTCACCGACAGCCAGCTCACATCCGCCCAGGTACAGGCGTGAGCCTCACCCGAGGCGGTCTCCAACACCTGATTGGTAGTCTGATCGACAATCCACAACGACCCATTGCAGCTCATTTCCAGGCCGCCGGCAGCATAATCTCCCAGCGCTGGAATGTCATAGCGACCCAGCAGTGCATAGTCCTGCGCCGGGTCCAACACATAGACATCCGAAGCACTGGCAGGGGCGCTTTGCAGTACAAACAAATGGCCGCTGTCCGGGTTGAAGGCCAGCCCGGCGATTTCCAGATTCAGGTCAATCGAGTCCAGCATCCGTCCGTTGGTATCAAAGTGATACAGAATGGCGTCATTCCACGAACCAGAGTAGAACGTATTACTGCGCGGGTCATAGGTCAGCGCCCGCTGCGAGACCCCAAAGCCGGGGCACAGCTTGTTTCCGGTTGCCAGCCCAGATTGTGGGTCTAATTCGTAGATGCAGTCGCCATCGGTCAGCCCCACCTGCCAGAGCATCCCCGTGCGCGCATTATAGGCCAGGTCGGCGGCCCACGGATCGGCAAAGCCGGTATCCATCACTTCACCCGTGGCTGAACCATCTACAAAATGGTAATTCAGCCCGTCGCCGCCGGTCGGAACAATTGAGCCGACCCAGAAGCTGCCATCGGGCATTTGGCTCAGCCCCCAGGCGCCTTGCAAACCGGTGTCAAAGCTGCTCAACACGTTACCCGCGCCGGCCCAATCGGGTGCCGCCGGATAATCATGCAGGGGCACATACGCGCCGGTCGGTTCGCTCAGACGTTTAGGCCCCACGTGCCGCCCCGCTGCCGCAAAGGGTCCGGTAGGTTGCGGCGCCGGCAGAGGCAGACCACTCATTTCCAGCACGGTAAAGGGAGCTTCGGCACTGCCATTGTTGCTCAATGTGACGACTGCCTGACTGAGCATCCGCTGCCCCAGCGATCGAGTGATGACAATCGGATCGGCAGTGACCTGCCCGGCTGGAATCAGCAGATCCAACGCTGTGCCATCGTCCGGGCTCACTGTCACAACTTGCTGCAGTGTGCCGTAACCCCCCGTATGCGTCGCCGTCACGGTCTGATGGTCAGCGGGCACAAACAGGATGTAATATCCATCCCCAATGTTGGGATCATCGGGCGTGGCAAACGAGACGGTTTGATGGGCTGCTGAACTGACAACCGTGTCGTTCAATACGATGTCTGTGTTGGCATCCAGCGTTTGCCCTGCAATCAGACCGCCAGCCGCAGCCACACACTCCGGCGCCTGACCAATCATCACATTATCCACCGCCCAGAAGAAGTCAAACGAGCCGTTGCCATAATGGAAACGGATCTGCACATCATTCTGCCCGGCAGCCAGAGTTGAGATATCGATTGTCTCCGTGCGCGGCCCGCGGGCATCGCTGCTGCGGTACCAGGCATTATGCCAGGTGGCGCCCGCATCATTGCTCACATCCACGCTGGCAAAGTCGCCGCTGCGGTAATCGTAATCGGTGTTGAACTGCAAACCCACGGTCGCCAGCGCGCTCAAATCCAGCACCGGAGACTTGAGGATGGTATCTTGGTGTCCCGTACCGCCGTAAAAACCGCTGTCAATGATCGCGAATTCGCCGCTGCCGCCGGTGTTGTTCACCCGGTGGCCGGGGTTATCAAACCGCCAGACCTCGCCGGTCCCTTCCAGGTCTTCCACCGTCCAGCCTGATGGCAAAGCACCGGTTTCAAAATTTTCAAACAACCCCGCAGATTCAAAGTGGTAGCCGGGGGCAGTACATAGCGTCAGATCAGGCACCAACGCAAAATTCACCGTACCGCCGCCCGTGGGGGCTGTCACCTGGCGCGTCTCCCCGGTGTATCCCGGCGTGATGGCTGTTACCGTGAAGGTGTATTCCAGCCCTTCCACCAGCGTGATGCTGTATTCGCCTGTGACCGGGTCGGTGAACACCGGGCTTTCACCCGAACCGCTGACTTCCACCCGGGCGTAGATCGGCATGCCCGCGTGGTCGCCGCCATCCGTCACCGTTCCGGTAATGACCGAAGCCGGGCGGGGCTGCAGGGCAAAGTTTTGAGTAGTGGTTTCCCCTTCATTGATCGTCACACTGACCGTTTGCGGCAGGTACATCTCTGACGACGCGGTGACATCATAGGCTCCTTCGGAAATCAAAGTGCTGTAACTGCCATCTGCCTCGGTCAACAGCGAGTAATAACTCACTTCTACTGTAGCTCCCGAGATTGGTTCTCCCGTGTCGGCATCAGTCACCACGCCCTCCAGCGTGCCAGATGCCACCGGCGCGCAGCTTGGGAAGCGGAAGGAGCCAATTCGAGTAGCCCAGGTGCGGATGCCGGTGGTGGCATAATATTCTGAAGTCATCCAGAAGGTGCAGCCATCCAGCGGATCTACCGAGATCATGCTGTAATCGCCCCAGCGGTAGTAGGTGCTGGTGGATGAAGCCGGACCCTGATATAACTCTGCCTCACCCTGGGTCATTTGCCCCAGCGGGTCGGTTGCCAGCCGCCCGGCATAGCGGATAGCCGGGTGCATGGCCGCGCTGGATACGCTGTACACCAGCGCGATATTGCCGCCGGCGTCCATTGCCGCACTGCCCATCCAGCGGTGGTTGCCATCTGCCGGAGCAAAGACCCCTTGCTGATACATGTTATAGCCACTGCCGGTATCGCGCAGCTCAAACCAGTACACCCCGGCGCGGTCGCTGCCCACATCCACTGTTACATTGCTGACCAGCGTGGCATAGGCGCCAAAATTACGATACTGGGCGCGGTACATCGCCTGCCCCGAGATGGCATCCAACCCGGTTGTGGAGCCCAGTTGGGGGATGCAGTCTCGATCGCCGTAGCACATGCTGGGGTCCAGGTTAGAGGTCGCAATCGTCCGATTGGGCTGCCCGTTCAAGCCAAAGGTCGAAAGTGCTGTGTTGACCCAATCGACATGAAATTCCCAGATATGAATGGCATCGCTGCTGCCGCCATCATCCCAGGAGAGGAAGTAATTGGGTTCGCCAGCCGGCGGCGGCGTGCCATCGTAATCAGAGGGCAGCAGCGCCCAGGCCCACGAGGTGGTGTTGCTCAGGTTGAAGTACACCTGACGGGCGCTCAACCCCTGCAGCATCCGTTCACGTTCATACACCACCACGCCTACCCCCGAGTCACCTTCAAACTGGTTGGCGCTCATATAATAGCCATCCGGCCAGACGCCGAATTTGGGGTAATCGTTCATCACCGAGCTGCTGTACAGGAACTGGTACCGGTGCCAGGCGCCGGTTGGATCGGCCGTCTGTGAAACTGCAATACATTGATAATTACCGCCGGTTGGAAGTGCAAACTGACTGATAAACCAGCGCCCTGCAATTTCATCGTACAGCACAATCGGGTCGCCGCTGTTGGTCGTTTCACACGGACCGCCAAAGCCCGACCAGATGGTATTGCCGTTCACCGGGCCGTAAACGCTGTTTCCGGCCTTATCCCAGATTTGCAGCGACAGGTTGACCCACTGCATGTAGTGATTGGGCCCCACATCGCCGTTGGTGTCCGGCGGATGTACATTGTTGCGGCTCAATACCCCGTCAAAATTGGTCAGCGGGGTGGGGATGGTTTGCAGTCCAAAATCGCTTTGCACAATCGCCGGGTCCGTCATGTTGTTGAGCCCGGCAGTTTCTTCTAACCGAGACCGCTGCGGGCTGTACCGTTCAGGTGTTTCACCCTCAGGTGCGGGCAGCGGGGTCATATCAATCAATGCAATCGAGGTGTCGTGCCGCAGGTCCGTGCTGACCTGTGGGGTCAGGGTCGGCTCAGCGGTCAGTGCCTCAGCTGAGGTTGGAACCGGCTGCGCCACCCCCAATAACAGCGCGGCCAGAACCAGAATGGTAAATAACCCAAGTTGCTACCAAAGGAAGTTGATCGAAGCAACGAGGACAAACAAGGCGACCTTGAGTTCAAAACCACGAGCAGTCACAGCATGTATCGACTTTGGCAATAATCGCTCAATCAGGCT
>Ga0116187_1002220_pt1 | contig 19357 bp, 23 predicted proteins | sample AD_JPNNA6_MetaG_FD_89755 | JGI IMG/M metagenome (GOLD analysis project Ga0116187, IMG submission 89755) | Active sludge microbial communities of municipal wastewater-treating anaerobic digesters from Japan - AD_JPNNA6_MetaG | ecosystem: Engineered > Bioreactor > Anaerobic > Digestate | place... | reverse complement strand
TCTTCCCCCTTTGTGTTCTGGTTGGCCCTGCCACCGGGAGCGCTTCTGTGGCATAATGGGGGGGAAAATCCCTCCCTTTGGCATGAGAGAGAGTATACATCAAGGGGGCTTTTTTTCGCACGCCCCGGAAAAAAATTTTCGAAGGCCGGAGGAGATTTGGGCAAAGTAGGTTAACTAAAAGACGGGGCATGAACCTCGACGCGATATCGGTGTTGTTTTTTAAGAAACTATTATTTCCCCGGGGCGAGGAGATCGTAGATCCCCGAGGGGCGATCTGACGCCGAGGCCCCGGGCCTTTTTGTCCCCAGGCCCCGGGGCGCGCGCCCGAAAGAGGGCGCCGAAAGGATGCGAATCATGGATCAAAAACGGGTATCGCAGGAAGAAGATCGGGCATCGCGGAGATTAGAGGGACTTTGCGAGGGCGGAAGGGTTCCGGGCGACGAAGAATCGGCCGAGGGCCCCCGGGGGCTGATGCGCCGCAAGTTAGCATCCCTCTGGGGAGAGGAAGGAGCCCAAGAGATCTGTCAGGCTCTGGCCCGTCGTCGGGCCGAAAACCGGCGCACCGTAGAGCGGGACTTTCTGGGGGGGCTGGAAGTGGGGCTTGCCATCATCGAAGAGGAGATGGGAAGGGGAGTCCTGGCCGATCCCCTCACGGGGGCCTTGTCTAAGGTGCAGTTCATGGAAGCCGCCGAGAGGGAGTTTCTCCGTGCCCGGCGACACGGGGTGCCCTTGGCGTTGCTGTTGATGGATCTGGACCGCTTCAAACAGATCAATCTGCGCTTCGGTCGCGCCGTGGGGGACGAGGTGTTGAGGCATGTGGGGATCCTCTGGCGACGGTGTATGCGAGGGGAAGACGTGATGGGGCGCCTCGACGGCGAGGAGTTTGCCGTGCTCTTGCCCGAGACGGATCTGGCGGGGGCCCTGTCGCTGGGGGAGAGGCTGAGGTGTCTGGTGGAATCCTGCCCCCTGGACAAAGGGGCTCTGGGGGTGGCGGCGTCCGACGGGCTTCCCGGCGACGAAGACCTTTCGGTCACCGTGAGCGTGGGTGTGGCGGTCTTCCGGGATGGGGACCCGAGCTTTCGCGCCGTGATGGGACGGGGGGACCGAGCCCTGAGCCGGGCCATGCGCCAGGGCATGAACCGGGTGGAATCCTACGGAGATTAGAGGGGAAGGGATCGTGGATCTGGAAACTTTCACTGCCCTGGCTCACCGCCTGGTGGACGAAGTTCCCCCGGAGCTCTGCCGAGAGCTCTCCGGAGGCTTTCTGGTGCGCCCCGAAGAGCTGTGGGACGGGCGGTACGCCATATTGGGACAGTATATCCAGGACAACCTGGGCAGCCGGGTGGTTTTTTACCACGGCTCGTTTCGGGCCGTCCTGGGTGACGCTCCGGCGGAGGTTTGGGAAGAAGAGCTTCGGGAGACGGTTTTTCACGAAATGAGGCATCACGTGGAGCGCCTCTGTGGCACCGACGAGCTGGCGGAAGAAGAGCTCCGGGCCCGCGCCATGGAGGAGCGCGGGGCCTTAAGGCGCCGCCGCTTCCCCGGAGGGGGACGCCGGAGAAGAGATCTTCGAGGGGACGAGGGGGGAGAGAAATCATGACGATGGGTTGGGCGGCGGGAGTTCTGCTGGCGTTGGCCCTGGGGGGCGTCATCCTGTATAACGGCCTGGTGCGAAAGAGAAACGACGTGGAAAACGGTTGGAGCCAGATCGACGTCCAGCTCAAGCGACGGCACGATCTCATTTCCAATCTGGTGGCTACTGTTCAGGGCTACGCCCGGCACGAGAAGGAGCTCTTCGAGCGGGTGGCCCTCTTGCGCTCCCAGGCTCTGGGGGCTTCCGATCTCGCCGGGCGCCTTCGGAGCGAGGGGGCCCTGTCGGGGGCCATGAAATCTCTGCTGATGGTGGCGGAAGCCTATCCGGATCTCAAGGCCAGCGCCAACTTTCTGGCGTTGCAGGAAGAGCTGGCGAGCACGGAAAACCGCATAGCCTTTGCCCGGCAGTACTACAACACGGCGGTGAACCGATACAACACGGCGACGGAGACCTTTCCGGGAAATCTCGTGGCAAAGGGCTTTTCCTTCGGTCGCCGGGAACTCTGGCAGATCGACGACGTCGCCGAACGGGCCCCCGGGCGGATCGCCGATCTGGCGGGTGACGGCGTCACGAAGGAGGGTTGAACCATGGCCGCCTTTCTTGGAGATCTCATTGCCCACAACAAGCGTCTGAGCCTCCTGCTCTTCGGGGTCATGGCCCTTTTTCTGGGGGGATTAGGGGCGCTCTTTGGGGAGTACTACGGAAATTGGCAGAGCGGCCTGACGGTGGCGCTGGTGGGGAGCGTGATCTATTTTCTCGTGAGTTGGTTCCTGGGAGACGCCATGATTCTCTCCACGAGCCACGCCCGGGAGATTTCTCACGACGAAGCTCCTCAACTCTGGAACGTGGTGGAGGAGCTCGCCATCGCCAGCGGTAATCCCATGCCCCGGGTGTTCATCATCGAAGACGATGCCCTCAACGCCTTTGCCACGGGGCGCGACCCTTCCCGGGCCAGCGTGGCGGTGACCCGGGGTTTGCTGGAAAAGCTCAACCGCGAAGAGCTCCAGGGCGTCATGGCCCACGAGATGTCCCACGTGCGGAACTACGACATCCGCTTTGCCATGCTCATGGCGGTCATGGTGGGCATGGTGGTCTTTCTCTGCGACGTGTTTTTGCGGTCCCTCTTCTGGGGGGGGCGCCGCCGTCGGGGAAACGACAAGGGCAACGCGGTGGCCATGGTGTTGGCGCTGGTTCTCGCCGTGCTGGCGCCCTTTTTTGCCACCCTGATCCAGCTGGCGGTGAGCCGCCAGCGGGAATATCTCGCGGACGCGTCGGCGGCGGAGCTCACCCGCAATCCCCGGGGTCTCATCTCCGCCCTGGAAAAACTTTCCACCGATCCGGCGGAACTTGAAGGGGCCAACCGGGGAACGCAACATCTCTTCATCGTGAACCCCCTCAAGGGCAAGCGCCAGGGCAAGGACAGCCTCTTCAGCACCCACCCTTCGCTGGAAAGCCGGATTGAGCGGTTGCGGGAACTGACGATCTCCTGAAACTGAGGCGGGGGAACTTCTGTTGTTCTGTCGAAAAAGGCCGCGCCCCCGGGATCTTCCGGAGGTGCGGCCCTTTGAACGTGTGTGGGGGCCGAGCGCCCTTCTTCGCTGCGGGGAAAGCTGGCCCACCTCTGGCCATTTCCGGGAGAAAACTACGCTCTACCTCGGGGCGAACTTGGCCCGGAGGTTTTCCACCATGTCCCGGGACATGCGGTCGATATCCCATGCGGGGGCCCAGTCCCACTCCTCCCGGGCCGCCCGGTCGTCCAAGTGGCGGGGCCAGGAGTCGGCGATGGCCTGCCGCTGGTCGGGTTCGTAGGTGGCCCGGAAATCCGGCAATTGGCGCCGGACGGCCTCGGTGAGCTCTCCGGCGGAAAAGCTCATGGAGGCCACGTTGTAGGTGCGGTGCCTCAGCCGGGATCCATCGGCGTCGGCGAGGTCCACTAGGGCCTTCAGGGCGTCGGGCATGTACATCATGGGGAGCACGGTGTCTTCCCGCACGAAGTAGGCGTAACGCCCCGTCCGGAGGGCTTCGTAGTAGACCGCCACGGCGTAGTCCGTGGTGCCCCCGCCGGGTTCGGTCTTCCAGCTTATGATGCCGGGGTACCGCACGCTCCGCACGTCCAGGCCGTACTTGGCAAAGTAATAATCGGCCATCAGCTCGCCGAAGACCTTGGTGACGCCGTACATGGTGGTGGGACGTTGGATGGTGAGTTCTGCAGGGCTGTCCGGAGTGGAGGGGCCAAAGGCGGCAATGGAGCTGGGGACGATGACTTTCTTTACGCCGTACTCCCGGGCGACCTCCAGTACGTTGAAGAGGCCGTCGGCGTTGATGCGATAGCATCGTTGGGGATTTTTCTCCCCCGTGGCGGAAAGGATGGCCGCGAGGTGGAAGATCGTGTCGAATCGATGGGTCTCCACCAGATCTCCCAGGCGTTTGCCGTCCAAGACATCCAGGACTTCGGCGGGACCTCCGAGCTCCTCGGAAAGGTCCCGAACATCCGAGACCACCACAGCGTCCGAGCTTCCCCTGGTGCGCAGCAACCATGCCAACTCCGAGCCGATCTGTCCTCCGGCGCCGGTGATGAGAATTTTCTCCATGGTAAGAGATCCACCTCCTTGCAGGATGGCCTCATTGTATCAGTAAGGCCGTTGTCCATCCACCGGCTTTTCGAAAAGAGGCGACGCTCCCCTTCCCGGGTCCCCTTCCCCGGAGAGGCGTTTTCCTCTTTCTGGCGGGGGATTTTTTTCCAGTGGGAGCCCCTTTTTTGAGATAAAGAAAGCATTCACAAGCTTTGGGTAGTACAATGACTCCATGGGTGAACCCGGTACGGGCGTCCTTCCGTCGTGCGGCGGAGGGCGCGGGGCCGTAGGGGTGAGGTTTGGCGGTCTTTTTTCGAAGGAGGTGGGCGTGGGTGTGTATCTTTCTGCTCTCCGTCGTGACCTACCTGCTCCTGGTTTGGAGCGGAGGTCCCATCGAACCGGCGGAGGTCGTCATCGCGGTGGTCCTGGGCGGAGTCCTTGCCCGGGCGGGCCGCAGCTGGGCCGAGGGGGAGAGTTGGTTTCCCCGAAGCTTCAGCTTCATCCGGCTGGGGAGGTTTCTCTTTTACCTCTTCGGCCCCTTTGCCGTGGCCCTCTTTAAGGCCAATATCGACGTGGCCCTGCGGGTAATCAGTGGTGAGATCCGTCCCGGCATCGTGAAGGTCCCTTCGCATCAGGAGGGGGACGGAGCGCTGACGTTGTTGGCGAACTCCATCACCCTCACCCCCGGCACTCTCACGGTGGATGTGGATGAAGAGAGCCGGTCGCTGTACGTGCACTGGATTTATGTCACCGATCCCTCCCCGGCGGAAGAGGAAATCTACGGTTCCTTCGGGGAGTGGGCAAGGAGGATCAGCGCATGAACGTCTTTTTGTTTTCCTGGAGCGCGGGGATCCTGGGGGTAGCGGCGGTGCTGGTTCTGGGGCGTCTGATGGGAGGCCCCACGATTCCCGACAGGGTGGTGGCCCTGGACACCATGAACACCCTGGCAGTGGCTATCATGATCCTTCTGGCGGTGGTCTACGACTCGGTGGTGATGGTGGACGTGGCGGTGGTCTATGCGGCCCTGTCGTTTGTCACCACGCTCTTCATCGCCCGTCACCTGGAAGGGGGAACGGGACGATGAGCGCCTTTCTCATGTTTTTGATCCTGGCCCCCCTCCTGGCGGTGGGGGTGGCGTTCAACATCCTGGGGGCGGTGGCCCTCTATCGCTTCCCCGACGTGTACACCCGTATGCACGGCACCACCAAGTGCACCACCTTCGGCACCCTTTTCATCGCCTTCGGAGCCCTGGCCTGGTCCCTGGGGCGCCTGGCGGCCACGGGAGACGGCCGCTTTATCACCATGGCGCTCCACGTGGGCGTGGCGGCGGTGGCCCTGCTGGTGACTAACGCCACCGGGGCCCATGCCATTGCCCGGGCGGCGCACCGTAGCGGCGTGGGGCCCCGCCAGGCCGTGGTGGATCGGCTGGCGGAAGATCGTCGGAAGGGAGGGGAGGCATAATGCCCCAAAACGACCTGGTCCACGGGGCGGTGTTGGTGCTGATAGTGGTGGCGGGATTTTTTGCCATCTGGTTCCGGGACCTCCTCTCGTCGATCATATCCCTCTCGGCGGTGAGCCTGCTCTTGGCCGTGGAGTTTTACATCCTCCAGGCTCCGGACGTGGCCATCGCCGAAGCGGCCATAGGCGCGGGACTCTCCACGGCGATTTACATCGTGGCCCTGCGGGGGTGTCGTAAGGCCCCTTCTGGAGGATCCCTTTCGCCGGAGGAGGCCACCCCCGAGCCCGGAAAGGAGGAGCCGAAGCCATGAAGTTTCGTGTTTTTTTCGTCATCGCCATCTTAGTGGTGGGAGGGCTCTTCTGGGGGGCGGCGGACGCGGTGCATCCCTTCGGAAACCCCGGGGACGTTCCCATGGACGGGTACTTCCTGAGCCATGCCCAGCGTGAGCGCGGCGTGAACAACGTGGTGACCTCCATCGTCTTCGACTACTGGGGCTTCGACACCCTGGGAGAGGCGGCGGTGCTCTTCACGGCCGTTTCTTCCGTGGCGGCCCTCTTCCGAGGAAAGGGGTGGCGGTGATGCGTCCCCTGTCCGTCATAGTCCGCACGGTGTGTAATGCCTTTGCCTGGTTCGTGGCGGTCTTCGGCGTCTACGTCATCGTCCACGGCCACCTGTCCCCCGGAGGAGGGTTCCAGGGAGGGGCTGTGGTGGCTACCTTCATGGCCCTGCTTCTGGTCTCCCACGGCGCCACCAAGTGCCTTGGGTGGGTGCGCACCAACTTTTTCTACGCCTTTGAGCACGTGGGCCTTCTCACCTTCATCGCCGCCGGTTTTTTGGGCATCGGTGTGACGTTTTTCTACAACTCCCTGGCGCTCTCGGGGGGGCTTTTCGGCTCGGCGGTGCCCCTGGGGCCCAACGGGGGCTCCCTGAATACCTCGGGGACCATCGCCCTGATGAACTGTGCCGTGGGCATTGAAGTGGTGGGAGGTCTTTCCATGATCCTCCTGTACATGGTGCAGGGGGTCTTTCACATCGACAAACCGACCCTGCGGGGAAAGGAGGAGGCGGGGCATGATCGGTAACCTACCCTATTTTGCCGTGGCGGCGCTGGTGATCTTTGGCCTCTTCGGCGCGATCTTCGGGAGAAATCTGGTGAAGATCGCCGTGGCCGTGAGCCTGGTGGAGGCCGCCACGAACCTCTTCATCATCGCCCTGGGCTATCGAAACGGGGGGAGCATCCCCGTCTTCACCCAGGCCGGGGGGTATGCGGACTACATGGTGCTGCCCACTCCCCAGGCTCTCACCCTGACGGCCATCGTCATTGGCATGGCCACCACGGCGCTGCTTTTGTCGCTCATCATGCTGCTCTATCGACACTATGGTACCCTGGACGTGCGGGAGATCCGGAGGTTGCGGGGATGACGATCTGGCGCGAACACCTTCCCGCCCTGCTGTTGGCGCTGCCCCTCCTGGGGGCCTTTGCCGCGCCCGTGGCGGGGCACTTCGGGTCCCGGGCCCGAAACGTCTGGTTTGTGAGCATCACCGCCCTCACGGCCCTGGTGGCCTGGGGGTTGTGGCAGCAGGTCTCCGCCTCGGGGATCGTGGTCTACGTCATGGGGGCGGAGCACTCCCGATTGACCCTGCCCTCGGGCATGGCGTTGCCCGTGCGCATCCTCCTGGAAGTGGACGCCATGAGCGCCCTCATGGCCTTTATGGGAGCCATCGCCGCCCTGGCGGGAGCCCTCTTCTCGGTGCGGTCCATGGAGCGCTTCTCCGGCCTCGATCAATTCGTCGCCCTCTACCTGCTCCTCACGGCGGGGATGCTGGGCATGGAGATCACGGGGGATCTCTTTAACTTTTTCGTGTTCCTGGAAATCGCCTCGGTGGCCTCCTGCGGCTTGGTGGCCTTCTGGCGCGACCGTCCCGAGGCGGTGGAGGCCTCGTTCAAGTACATGCTTCTTTCCACGGTGGGAGCCCTCATGGTGCTGGTAGCCGTCGCCTTCTTCTACGGCCGCTATAACACCGTGGCCATGGCGGGGGTGGCTTCCCATCTCCAGCTTGGCCTGGCGGAAAAGGCCGCCTTGGTCTTCCTGGTCTCCGCCCTGGCCATGAAGTGCGGCACGGTGCCCATGCACATGTGGACCCCCGATGCCTACGCCGAGGCCCCCGCCGGGGTCACGTGCCTGCTGGTGGCGGTGAGCCAAGCGGCCCTCTACGGGCTCTTCCGGGTCTGCTTCACCCTCTACGGCGCCTCCCTGGGGAGCTCCGCCGTGGCCTGGGCCCTCATCATCATGGGCCTTCTATCCATGTTCATCGGGGTCACCATGGCGGTGATCCAAAAGGACGTGAAGCGCCTCATGGCCTATCACTCCGTCTCCCAGGTGGGGTACATGCTCCTGGGGATGGGGGTGGCTCTGCTGGTCCTGTCCGATCCCCAGAAGATGGCGGCCTACGGCGCCATGGCCCTCCAGGGGGCGGTATACCACCTCTTCAACTACACCATGTACAAGGGACTCCTCTTCTTGGTGGCGGGGGCCCTGGCCTATGCCGCCGGGAGCCGGAACCTGAACGACCTGGGAGGGTTGGGGCGCCGCATGCCCCAGACGGCGGCGCTCTTTGTCATCGCCGCCGCCGCCATCGCGGGCCTTCCTCCCTTCAACGGTTTCGTCTCCAAGCTCATGATCTACGAGTCTTCGTTTGCCGTCCACCCCTTGCTTCCTGTGGTGGCCATGGTGACGTCGATGCTTACGCTGGCATCTTTCGTCAAGGTCTTCCAGACCGCCTTCCTGGGGCCCGAGAAGGCCGCCCTGAGAGAAGTGCAGGAGGTGCCGGGATTCATGCGGGGAGGCATGGCCCTTCTGGCGGTGGTGGTCCTCGTGCTTTCGCTCTTCCCCACTTGGTCCGTGGGGTCTTTCGTCGAACCCGCCGCCCGGGCCCTGATGGATCGGGCCGCCTACGTGGGCGCGGTGCTGGGAGGAGGGCTCTAGCATGTGGTCCCTGATCGATACGGGTTTTGGGTTCTGGGACGTTTACGCCTGGATCGCCTTTTTCCTCCTGGCGGGCGGGGGATTTTTCTACCTCCGCAGCCAGGGGCGGAAGGACTATCGGCGCGGCACGGACCAGGACGATATTTTCTACGGAGGGAACCCCGTCCCGGAGGATGGGGAGGAGATCACCGTCCCGGCGTCTTCGGCGTACTGGGGGTTCACCCGGGCACTGGAGGGATGGTATAAAGGGCTCACGGCGTGGCATTCCGGCATGGCCACCGAGTACCTGGGGTACATGGTGCTCGTGATGGGGCTGCTGGCGTTGGCCGTGGTGCGGTAGGAGGAGAGCCATGTTTGGGTGCTTGAAAAACTGGCCCCCGAGGCTGGACCTTTTGGCGGAGGAGGCCCTTCCTAAGTCCATCTGGGTCTTCCACTGCAACAGCGGATCCTGTAACGGCTGTGACATCGAGATCGTGGCCACCCTCTCCCCTCGGTATGACATCGAGCGCCTGGGGATGAAGCTCGTGGGCACTCCCCGGCACGCCGACGCTTTGCTGGTGACGGGGCCCGTGACGAAGTACATGACCGATCGGCTGCGCCGCATCTACGCCCAGATGCCCGATCCCAAGGTGGTCATCGTGGTGGGCAACTGCGGTGCCTCCGGGGACGTCTTCTACAAGTCCTACAACCTGGACGGCCCCGTGGACCGCATCATTCCGGTGGACGTCTACGTCCATGGTTGTCCCCCGCGCCCCGAAGCCATCATGGAAGGAGTGGCCAAGGCCATCGTCAAGCTCGAAAAGCTCCGCCAGGAGCGGCGAGACCTCGAGGCCTCCCTGGCGTCGCCTGCGTCCCTGGGGGCGAGCGACTTCGACGAGGATGCGGAGGCCCTTTCTTCCCAGGGGTCGCCCGAAACGGCGGCGGCTTCTGAGGCCCCATCGGAGGTGAAATCTATATGACTGTGGCGTACAACGCCCGATTTGTCCCTGCGGCGTTCCCCGATGTCCTGAAAGGCCTTCTGGGGGATCGATGGAAAGAGGTGAGGGTCCACGATCGCCCCGGGGGCAAGGAAGGAGCGGTCCAGTACCGGGAATACTGGTTCGACCTGGCCCGGGAGGAGCTGTTGCCCTTGGTGGACGCCCTCAGCTCCCTGGATGCGGTGCACTTTCACGTGCTCTCCGGGGACGACATGGGAGATTGCGTGGCCCTCGTCTACCACTTTTCCCTGGGGAGCGCCGCTGGCCGGGGCGCCCGGGTGGGGGTCTTCCCCCGGGTATGCCTCCCCAAAGACGACCTTTCGGTGCCCTCCCTGTGGAGTCGGATCCCCGGGGTGGAGTACAGCGAGCGAGAGATGAGGGAATTTTTGGGCGTCACCTTTGAGGGGCTCCCCAATACCGCGTCCATCTTCCTTCCCGAAGACTGGGACGAAAACGTGAAACCCTGGCGGCGTGACGGCGCGGGACTGGCGCCGGAGCACGTGCGGGAACTTTCCTAAAAGGAGGTGGGGACCGTGGCCACTGGAGAGGGAAAGACGTATAAAGTCCCCATCGGGCCCGTGCACGTGGGACTGAAAGAGCCCATCACCGCCTGGCTCGACGTGGACGGGGAGCGAGTGGTGAACGCCACCATTCGCCCGGGGGCGATCCACCGGGGCATTGAGTACATGGCCCGGGAGCGGAATCCCATTCAGGTGATCTACCTCGCGGAGCGCATCTGCGGTATCTGCTCTTTTGCGCACATCACGGCCTTTGTCCGGGCGGTGGAGGACGCGGCGAAAATCCCCGTGCCCCTCCGGGCCCAGTACATCCGTACCATCCTTCTGGAGCTGGAGCGCCTCCATTCCCACATCCTCTGGGCGGGGGTGGCGTGCTACACCATCGGCTTCGACGCCGCCTTCCATCTGGGGATGCAGCTCCGGGAGCAGATCATGGACGTCCTGGAGATCATGACGGGTAACCGGGTAAATTACGGCGTGGGGACCGTGGGAGGGGTCCGGCGGGACATTACCCCGGCGGTGGCCTCCGCCATCCACGCCATGGCCAATTTTTATCGCATACACTTTCGCACCTTCGTGGACGCGGTCTTCGAAGACCCCGTGGTCAAGGCTCGCATGAGGGGCGTGGGGGTCCTTTCGGCGGAAGACGCGGTGCGTTGTTGCGCCCTGGGGCCCACGGCCCGGGGAAGCGGCCTGCGGCTCGATCTGCGTCATTCCGCTCCCTACGAGGCCTACGGCGACATCGTCGTGAAACCCGTGGTACCCCAAGACATCTTCGGAGAGGTCCATGGCGACGTCTTCGATCGCTTCGCCGTCCGGGCCCTGGAGGTTTACCAGAGCCTTGACATCATAGAGAAGGCGATGGAGGGCCTCCCCGAAGGGGATCTCATGTGGGAACCCAAGCTCCCCAAGCTCCTGGCGTACCTGAAACAGGCCGAGGGCGAAGGATTTGCCGCCCTGGAGGCCCCCCGAGGGGACGACACCCACGTGGTGCGCCTCGTCAAGGGGGACGAAAACGTCACCTCCTGGAAGGTCCGAGCCCCCACCTACAGTAACGCTGTCTCCTGGCCCCTCATGTTCCGTCAGCAGGAATTGGCGGACGTGCCCCTCATCATCAACAGCATCGACCCGTGCATTTCCTGCATGGAGCGCGTCCTTACCACGGACCGGAGCGACGGCTCTTCTCGGGTGCTCGAAGGAAAGCACCTTTCGGACCTTTGTCGGGCCAAATCGAGGGCCTGGGGTGTGGCCTCCGACCTTCCCCGGACCGGAACAGCGAGGAGGATGGGAGCATGAGCGTGGCGCTCTTTCTCTTCAAAATCGTGGCGGGAGTCATCCTGATCAAGCTTTCTGTCCTATTGGCCTTGGGATACGAGGGGGTGGATCGAATCATCTCTGCCCGCATGCAGAACCGCGTGGGTCCCCCCCTGTACCAGCCCTTCTACGACGTGCTGAAGCTTTTGGGAAAGGAGACCATCGTCCCCCGGCGGGCCCTGGGTTGGGCCTTTGAAGGGGCCCCTTGGCTGGCGGCCACCGCTGCGGCCCTGGTCATCCTCTATGTGCCCATGGGATCTCTGCCCCCCGTCCTCGGCGGTGAGGGGGATTTGATCCTGGTCCTTTACCTTTTTGCCCTGTCCGCCGTGGCCATGGTGGTCGGGGGATTTGCCTCCGGCTCCCCCTACGCCAACATCGGCGCCCAGCGGGAAATGACCCTCATGATGAGCTACGAGACCCCGCTGGCCATGGTGGCGTGCACCCTGGCCTGGGCGGCGCTGCACCGGGGTCTTCCCGGAGCTCCCTTTAGCCTGGAGACCCACATGGCCACTTCCCTCTGGTCGGTGCTGGGGGGCATGGGCCTCTGCGGCATGGGACTCTTGCTCCTGGCCCTCCTGGCGGTGGTCCCCGCCGAAGTGGGTAAGGTGCCCATGGATATCCCCGAGGCTAAGACCGAGATCCTCGAAGGGCTCATCTCGGAGTACTCCGGTCGTAACCTGGCCCTCCTCAAGATCACCTTCGCCGTACGAACCCTGGCCATGTGTGCCGTCCTCACCTCGCTCTTCTTTCCCTGGTCCCTCGGCGACGCCATGGCGTTGCCCCCATACCTCGCCTACCCCGTGGACTTCGTCTGGTTCTGGGTGAAGGTCCTCTTGGTGCAGACCGTGGGGGTTACCCTGGTGCGCACCGCCCTGGGGCGCTACAAGATCTGGCAGGCTTCCCAGTTCTACTGGGTGCAGGCTGCGGGGATCGCCCTGGCGGGCATGCTCCTCATTACCCTGGACGTGGGACTCTAGGAGGTCGGGCCATGTTGAACCGCATGATGATCGAGCTCTTTCGACAGGTGCGTCGCAAGCCCTTCACCAATCCCTTTCCGGTGAAACACCTGCCGGAGAACCTTTCGGAGGCCCTGGAGGCCGCCGGGCGGGGGGAGATCACCCTCAACCCCCCCGTGCCCGTGCCCGAGCACTTCCGGGGGCGCATCGCCTACCACCGGAAGGCGTGCATCGGCTGCAAACTGTGCATCAAGGTCTGCCCGGCCAACGCCATCGAATACCTTCCGGAAGAGAAAAAAGTGGAAATCCACGTGGACCGCTGCTGCTTCTGCGCCCAGTGCACCGAGATTTGCCCCGTGTCCTGTCTTCACATGACCGAAGGGTCGTTGAACTCGTCCTATGAGCGGCGGGAAGAGGTGGTGCGGGACTCGGAAACTCCCGAGGGCCCGGAGGGATAAGGGTCTTCGGAGGCTAGGGGGCCGAAAAGCCCGATACTCCGTTGCACCCCGGAACGGGGGCGCTACAATGGGGCCGGAGGCGAACGATCCTCCGGCCCTCCGCTTTGCCCCCTTTCTGACCCTGGGAAGGGGCAGGGGACGGCGGACAGTCCCCCGGGGAGAGGATCGGTCGGGGCGCCCACGAAGGGACGCCTTAGCTAGATGCCCGGGAAAAGATTGCGAAAGGGGGAAAAGACATGAAGCGCATGCTGGCTCTGCTCACCGGAGGTACCGTGGGGAGCGCCGTTCAGGGAGGGAGTGCCACGCCCTCGGAGGGCGCTCGGAATCGTCTGGAAGGGCTCCTCAGCGCCTTCTTCGGCGAGAGGGAGTTTCAGCTCGTCCTCCGGGAGCCCTGGGGGAGCCCCGGTTACGACAGCTCCGACCTGGAACCCCGTCACTGGATTACCATGACTCGCATCCTTTCGGAAGAAATGGCCCGAGGCCTCGATGGCGCCATCATCCTCCACGGCACGGACACCATGGCCTATACCTCGGCGTGGCTCAGCGTGGCCCTGGGGAGTGTTCCCATCCCCGTGGTGCTCACCGGCAGCCAGCTCACCCTGGATTACACCCCCGAAGACGTCCTGGTGAACCTTCGGGGGGCGGCCCAGGTCCTATGCGCCGGACACCCCGGGGTGTGGATTTACTTCAATTGGAAGCTCCTCCCGGGGAACCGGGCCCACAAGGCCCGGGCCACCCATCCCGATGCCTACGTCCCCGTAAACGGCGTCCCCGTGTACTTCAGCCCCGACTGGCTCAAAGACCCCAAGGGGGCGGAGGTGCCGCCCCGGGCTCCCTGGAGCCCTTCCCCCGAAACGGCCCGTCTCCTGGCCCTTTCCGACCGGGAAGACCCCTTGGACGGGGCCCTGGGGTGGCACTTCTGCGCCCCCGGGTGCCCCGCCACCTTCTCGGGGAGAGAGCGCATTCTCGGGCTCATCGGCCTGGGATCGGGCAACGCCCCCCAGAGCGTCCTGCGGGCCTGCGTCGATCGTTTCCGATCGGATCCCAAACCACTGATCCTCGGATGCAGCCAGGCCGAAGGGGACAGGAAAAACCCCTCGGCGTACAAGCACGTGGGCATCGCCTCCTTGGCGGAGGAGGGCTTTTCCGTATGGAGCCAGGGAGAGTACCCTCTGGAATTCGTCCACGCCCTGGGGGCCTTCGCCCTTCTGGGGGCTCCGGAGGACCCTTCTGCAGTGCTGGACCGCTACCTGCGCCGTTCTCCAGCCCCCTAGGGGCTGGTCCCGGCGAGGGCGGCGGCCCCCGGAGCGATGGGAAATGAGAAAGGGGATGACGACATGAGGACTCTCCTCGGTTTCTTGGGGGCCTTGGGGGTGTGGGGGTGTCTTACCTTCCCTTCTGCGGGGGCTTGGGGGGGCGAGGTAAGGGGTGAGGTGTGGAAAGACGGGGGTCAGCCCCTGCCGGGGGTTCTGGTACGGATGGAAGGGGAGCTCTGCCCGAGGGCCCGCACCGACGATCGGGGGAGCTTTTCCCTCCGATCCCCGTCGGAGGATCCCGTCACCCTCCTGGTGTCCCCCGATACCCTTCCCGCCGTGCGCATCTCAGGGCTCGGGGGAGGCCCGGGGAATAACGTCCGGGTGGACCTGGGCTACCTCTTTGCCCGGGCGGGGGAGCCCCTGTCCTTGGACCTTCCCTCCAACCCTTCCACGGGATATGGCTGGTCCCTGGCGGAGTCCGGAGATGTCCCTTTTACCGCAGAGAGCGCCTTCATTCCTCCCCCGCCCTCGGGGCCCCGCCCCACAGTGGGGAGGGGGGGCACGGAGCGGTGGACCTTTATCTTCCCCTCCCCGGGGTTTTACTCGCTGCGCCTCGTCTACGCCCGTCCCTGGGAGCAGGAGAGGCCCCCCGCAAGGACCCAAGTGGTGGTGGTGACCGTCGCTCCCTGATGGGGCCCTCCCGGGTTCATCTCAAGAGAACGTCTCCGTTGGATGCCTACCGGAGTGTGACGCGCCGCCCGGCTCCCCGCAAGTTGATTATCATGGATGCGTGCGTGAGGATTGATTTCATCAAGGCGGAGCGGGCCGTGCTGGAACTCGTGGTGAAACATATCGGTCCGCCGCATGTGACCAGCCCGGTCGTGGGCGAGGTTAACGAAATAGTGGTGCTCTAGGCCAACTTGACGAACGCCTTTCCGCCAGGAGCCTGGGGCCGGATGCGGACGGGGAGAATGGCGGTCTTGATGGTATGGTCGCCTGCCGGATCGTCAGGGCGGGTCGGGCCCCAGGATTGGCGGCCCGCTTCGCTTTCGCCTTTTCCCGATCAACGATGTGATCGCGTAATTTTCACGCGATTTTCTTCCCTTTGTGCCAAGGCTCCCAGGATGCGCTCCAGCGGGGGTGAACTGCCGCCGGAGCGCATCCTTGAGGTTGATTCAAGGGCGCCGGGAGCCGTACTCCAACCAGGCAAGAACGGCCTTCCTCCGCAGGGGTTCCACGGCGGGGTCTTTGCGTTCTATCCCTTGGCGGTAGGCCTCTAGGGCCTGGCGGAACGCCAGACGCAGGGCGCGGAGCTCGAGGGTCTCTTCGGGGAGAGCCTCCGCTCCCGCCTGGGAGCGCACCACGAAGAGGGTCCCCAGCACCCGTTCGCCCTGGAGGAGGGTCACGGTGCGGGTGTCATCCTCGGAGCCGGGTTCCAGGCGCAGGGTGAGCCCCCCCAGGGAGCCCTCGGCGCGCTCCGGCCCCTCGTCCCGCAGCAGAAAGACCTGCTGGTCGTGCAGGGTGCACCGGAGCATGTCCCCCTGGCGCCGCACCTTCAGGAGGGCAAATCCCGGGGGAGCCCCTCCCGGGGCCCCTTCGGCCCGCATGAGGGTGATCCATTCTCCTTCGTAGGGAGACGGGGGGAGGGGGGGTAGCTCGGGTTCCGGCGTGGGCGAAGGCTCCGGCGCCACCGTCGGTGCTCTGGTGGGCACCAGGGTGGCCACGGGGGGAAGCTCGGGGAGCTCCGCCAGATCCTCCGAAATTTCGGGCTCGGGGAGCTCGGGTTCGGGGGTTCCGGTGAGATCTTCGGCCACATTCTCCAGGGGAGGAAGGTCTTCCATCTCCTCGGCGTCGTCGGAGGCCGGGGCCGGGGTCGCCAGGGGGGCGCCCCGCCGCAAATCTTCCAGATAGGCCCGCAGGGCGGCGTCCTCATAGAGCTTCAGACTCTCCTCGTAGAGGGGCAGGGCCTCGCTCCGGCGCCCTTCCCGCAGGAGCTCTGCCGCTTGGCGCCGCAACTCCAGGGCTTTTTTCCAGGCCTCAAGACGATCGGTGAGCAGATCGCCGGTGGGAGAGAGCTCCGGCGCCCCTTCCCCGGACAGGGTGGGAGTGGGGTCGGGGAGGGGAGAGGGGAGGACGTCCGGCTCACGTTCCGGCGACACCTTCGGGGGTTCGCAGGGCTCGGTCCGCCGGAGCACCAGCACCCGGGGGGGCACTCCACCGGAACTTCCTCGGTCGAGGACCAGCAAATGGCCCTGGGGGTCTGCGGCGATGCCTTCCAGAATCCCCGATCGAGCCAGAATTTTGAGGTCCACCCGGTCCCGCAGGGTGCCGTCGGGTTCGTAGACCCACACCGCTTCGCTCCAGGTGTCCAGAACGGCGATGCGCCCGCAGGGGTCCACGGTGAGGAACTTGGGGTCGAAGTACACCGCCTCCCATCCCGGGGGTGGGGTGCCCCGGCCGAAGGCGGTCCAGGCTTCCTGGAGCGTGCCGTCGGGGGCGAAGCGGACCAGCATGCCCATGCGGTCTTCCGAGAAGGTGGAAGCCACCACGGTGCCCGAAGGTTCCCAGGCCGCCGCCGTCACTTTGGGGACGTTCCAGAAGCGCTGGGGAGTGCCCTCGGGGTTGAGGACCGTGAGGCGGTTTCCTTCGCTGATGTCGCCGTCGGTGACGAGAAAATCTCCTGCGTCGTTTCGGGACAGAGAAAGCATGTATTCCATGGGGGGTTTGGCGCGGCCCGCCAGGTCGACGTGCCGCCGGAAGTTCCCCGTCGCATCGCACTCATGTAGCACGGGGGCGTCGTAGCCGTAGCCTCCGTCGCCCACCAGCACGCCCCCTTCCGGGAGTCCCAGCAACGTTTTGATCTGGGCGAAGGTCCCCGGCTCTCCCTGGCCTTCCTTGCCCCAGGTGCCCCGGATCGTGCCCTGGGCGTCCAGCACCCGGATGGTCCTTTGGCGCCAGTTGGCGACGTAGATGAGCCCTTCGCCGTCCACCGCCAGCGCCGCAGCGCCGTCGAACTCCCCCGGCGAGCTCTCAAGCCCCAGATCGGGGGAGAGGACGTAGGACGCCCCCCCTTCCCGGAGGGATCCGAGGAGCTGCGCCACGTCGGCCTCCCGTTCCCGGGCAAGGGTGGGGTCTCCTCCCACCAAAACCATCAGCCGATGATCTCCGCTCACGCCGCCCTGGGAGAAGAACAATCTTCCCTGAAAAGAGGTCCCCGCGCGCTCTCCCCCCTTCATGGTCACGGAAAAGCGCATCTGGGTGCCCTCCCAGGGTCCCACGCGCCCCGCTTCCTCGACGATGTCCACCGAGGCCTGGGGATCTTTGCGGGCGGCGTCGATCTGCTTCCGGAACTCTAGAAACTCCTGGTCGTTGGGCACCAGGCGGAGCATGACGGAGAGAAAGGGCTCCTTCCCTTCGGGAAATCCCCCCGTGCAAAAGCCCCATCCCCCATCCCCCTCGGGGAGAGGAAACCATCCCCGAGGGATTTCTACCCCCAGGGGGCCCACGGAGAAGAGCCGTCCCTCTCCCCAGGCTCCCGGCACTGCCAGGCATCCCACCAGGATTGCCACTCCCAGGGCTCGCCGCCCCATGCCACCCGTTTTTTTCATGCGGATCCCTCCCGTTTTTTCCTGCGGTCGTTCCGGTCTTGACGCGATAATGCCCATGGTCAGGGTTTTTTCTCGGGGCAGAAAAACACCCCTAGAGGAAAGATGGCGGTGAAGTTTTCGTACTTCAGGGGAACTCCTCCCTCTTTGAGAACGTCCCCCGTGGCGGGGTCGAAAAAGGTCAGCGAGAACGGCAGGGCGAGATCGATACCGAAGGCGTCTTCGGAAGCGCTCTTGGGGGTCCAGGAAAGCGTTCCCCTTCCCGAGGAAAATTCCGGGCTTTTTTGATCTCCCACCAGCATGAACCATCGGGAAAGCTCCACCTGGCACTCCACAGGGCGGAGGATGTCCAGAGGTCCCGGCAACGACAGGGGAATACGGGGCACCGAGGGAAGGGTCACCTGGAGCGTCACGGAGACCGGCGCGCCGGGTTGGCGCCATCCTCCTCCCAGGAGGGCCCGTTTCTGGGACGAGCCTTCGGGCATGAAGACCCCCGCCACCTGCATGGATTGAAGGGCCTGGCGCATCTGCTCCTCCGTGAGGGTGATGCCCTTGGAGGCAAGCTCGGCTTCAAACCTCTTCTTGAGAAAGGCGTCCGTTCCCGCCACGTTTTCGGCGAGCTTCAGATAGGCCTTCCACTCCGGCGCCTCGGGACCCATGGACCCCGTCACCCCCCCCAGGGTCACCGACACCGCCAGAGGAACCTGGGGAAAGACCACGCCGGGGTCGTTCCCCAAAGGCGTGGCGGTGGTCCAGTACGTGCGGTTCTCAAAAAGGGGAAAGATCTTGGAGGCTTCCGGTGTGGCCAGGGCCATGGCGGGTTCGCTCTCGCCGCTGCGATTTCCCAGGGTCATCACCGTGCGGGCCGAGACCTCCAGATTCTCGAAACTTCCCACCCCGTCGGCTTCTCCCAGTGCCAGACGGGTGCTTCCCCGGGGCACCGGGCGATCCACCAGGGGGAGTTTTTCCGTAAGGCGCCGCACCTGGATGCGGTATCCCGTCACCAGTTCGGGCTTTTCCTTGGCCAGCCGGGGTTCCTGCCAGACAATTTCCAGGGTCTTGTTCCGGAGCGAGGCGGTGAGCTCCCGGGGGGCCTCAAGGCACACCAGCATCCCGGGCTTGTAGTCGTACCAATACCCCGAACCGGTCTGCCCCGTGTCCACCACGTAGAGATAGCGCGCCGCGTCGAAGGACACCACTCCGGCGTAGTCCTTGCCCGGCGGAGTGTCCAGCGAGAGCGCCGCGTCTCCCGACCGCATCCGCAGGAAAATCTGACGTCCGGCGGTGGAGGAGGCGTCGAACCACTCTGCGGGAAAGGAGAGGACCAGCCGAGGCATGGGCTCCCCCGAAAGAATTTTTGGAGGATCGAGACGGAAAAACTGGATGCTCCAGGATTTCACCATGGCGTCGGTGATCTCCTGCACCGCCTTGGTGTCGAAGGAAAGCACGTCGTGGACATCCCCCAGGGTGCTGTCAAAGAGGGGAATGCCGTACTTCTTTTCGTAGAGGGTGTGCGACGGCATGCCGTCCAGCACCGCCTCCCGGGCAAAGGAGGCAAAGATCTTTCCCAGGGCGGGGAGATTTCCCCCCGCGCCCCAGGAGAAGGCCGCCACCGGCGAGGGGATTCCCCCCAGGACCTTGCACTGGGTCAGAAATTTTT
>Ga0116187_1002219_pt1 | contig 19360 bp, 10 predicted proteins | sample AD_JPNNA6_MetaG_FD_89755 | JGI IMG/M metagenome (GOLD analysis project Ga0116187, IMG submission 89755) | Active sludge microbial communities of municipal wastewater-treating anaerobic digesters from Japan - AD_JPNNA6_MetaG | ecosystem: Engineered > Bioreactor > Anaerobic > Digestate | place... | reverse complement strand
TGGACGCGAATTCCATCCGGCGCGGCGGGTGTCAACGAGTCAACGAAGCGTTTCATCATGCCGTAGCGTTCGGCCAGGATGCGCCGGTCGCCGTAGGCCAGGTAGATGTTCCAGGGGACGATGACGGCGGCGTCGGCCCAGGCCGGCCCGCCGTCGCCGGTGCGGATGGCGTCGGTGTTGGGCGCGGTCGGCGGGATGTGTCCTGCGGGGCTTTGGGAATCTTCCAAATCAACCAGCCACTTGGCCCAAAACGCGGCGGATTGGGTCAGGAAGGTGGAGGTGCGCGAAAAGACCTGCGCGTCGCCGGTCCAGCCCATGCGCTCGTCGCGCTGCGGGCAGTCGGTGGGAACGTCCACAATGTTGCCCTTCCAGCCCCACAGGATGTTGTGCTGGAGTTGGTTGAGCAGCGGGTCGGAACACGACCATTCGCCGGTGATGGGACTTTCGGAGTGCCAGACCAGGCCGGTGACGGAATCGAGGCCGGGCGGCTCGATGGGGCCGGAGAGCTCCACATAACGGAAGCCGTGAAAGGTAAAGCGCGGGGTCCAGGTCTCTTCGCCCGCGCCTTTGCAGGTGTAGTAGTCGGTGGCGCGGGCGGTGCGCAGGTTGGCAGTGTAGAGCGTGCCATCCGGGTTGAGCATTTCAGCATAGCGAATGCGCACGGTCGCTCCCGCCGCGCCGCGCACGCGCAGGCGGACGACCCCGGTCATGTTCTGGCCGAGGTCGAACACATAGCGGCTGAGCGGCCAGTCTTTGATTTCGTTCAGCGCGACTGGCGTGAGTTCTTCATGCGTTTTGACGAGCGGGCCGTTTTGGGCGACGCGCTGCAATCCTTCGGGATGGAGGAAGACCTGCGCCGGGAACCAGTCCGAGTCATCGAAGCCGGGCGAATCCCAGCCGGGGAACTCGCGCCGGGCGTCGTAGTGTTCGCCGTGCAGCAGGTCGGATTCGGTCAACGGGCCGAAGTTGTGTTTCCACGAGGAATCGGAGCAGATGACCGTTTCGCCGCCCTCGGCATCGGTGATAACCAGCTGTGCCAGCAGTTTGGGACGCTCGCCGTACATCTGCCGGTCGCGCCATTCGACGTGTCCGCAATACCAGCCGTCGCCGAGAATTGCGCCCAGGGCGTTTTCGCCCGGCTGGAGCAGGCGGGTCACGTCGTAAGTCTGGTAACGCACGCGGATGCGGTAGTCTGTCCAGCCAGGGGTGAGAACTGCGTTTCCCACCCGCTGGCCGTTAATCGCGGCTTCGTACAGTCCCAGGGCGGTGATGTAGAGCCGGGCCCGGACGGGCGATTTTTCCAGGTGGAAGGTTTTGCGCAGGAAGGGGACGGGGACGCTGGCGCGCGCTGAGCCAACCAGGAACGAGCCAATCCAACCCGCCTGCCAGTCTTGGGGCGTCAGCAGCCCCATCTCGAACCAGGCGGTTTGGCTCCACGCGGTCGGCTGGTCGGTCTCGTCCCAGGCGCGGACTTTCCACTCGACGCGCTGGCCGGATTGGAGCGGCGGCCCGCCGTACGCGACCAGAACCGATTGGTCGGATTCGACCTTGCCGGTATCCCAAAGCGTTTCGCCGCCGCTGGTGGCGAGGATTTGGTACGCGGTCTGGCGCGCGCCCTGGTTGGCAGATTGCAACTGCCACGCGAAGCGCGGGCGGGGAATATCTATGCCGAGCGGGTTTTCGGCGTATTCACAGCGCAGGGCGGTGATATTCATAGAGTGTTTTCTCATTACGCGAAGGTAATGTCTTTACAATGGCAGGTGTACAGCGGCAATCCTTCGGGGGTGGTGATGTGCCGCCCGCCCAGGCGGAAGTTCTCGAAGCGCACGTCTTCGATGGTGTGCTGCGCGTCCCAGCCGCCGATGACCGAGATGGTATAGCCGGGGTTGTAGATGCTCTCGATGACATCAACGTTCCGCAGGGTGATGTTGCGCACCTGTCCGCGTTGTTCATCGAGATTGTAGCGCGAGCGGATGATGCGGAAATCAATCAGTTTGTCGTAGTGATGCTCAACGCGGATGTTCTCGTAGACCACATCCTCGACCGTTGCCCGGTCGCCGTTGTGGATGCTGAAGGGCGCGCCGTGACCATGCACGCAGATGATGTCGATGTCCTCGAAGTGGATGTTGCGGATATGCCCGGCCTGCAACTCATGACCGATTTCGAGCGCGTTGCCCGCCTCGGCGTTCCACAAGACGCAGCCCCGCGCAGTAACGTTTTCGACGTTCCCGCGCCAATCCACGCCGGCGGGGCTATCGCCAGGGCAGGACTTAATCACGATGCAGTCATCGTTGTTGCGCAGACAGCAGTTTTCGATAAGCACATTCTGCGAGCCGACCACGTCAATCCCGTCGGATGAGATGACCTGCCCGATTTGGCGGACGTTGGCGATATGCACATCGCGGCACGCGCCGATGACCAACATCCACACCTCGGGCTGAATCAGGATGATGTCACGGATGGTCACGTTCTGGCAGCCTTCGGCCACCAGCAGGCGGGCGCGCGGCTCGGCTGGCATTCCCATCGTACAGCCGCCGTCCAGAATCCCGCCGCCGCAAATGGTCACGTCTTGGGCGTTGGAAACGCGGATTGTCCCGCGCAAAACCGCGCCGGGTTCGATGCACAGCGTTTCGCTGCTCTCCAGGGTGAGTTTGCCTGCTTCGACGATTGTCCCGGCGGGGATGCGCCGCACCTTCCCGCCTGCTTCCGGCAGATTCAGGTCGAGCGGGTTGACGTAGAGAAAGAGCGGGTTGAGCCCCTCGGCCTGGACGAGGTAATTGCCCGGCCCCGGCAGGCTGAAGCGCAGGGTATCCGCGTCCCGCTCGGCCAAAATCCCCCGGCTGAGGGGATGAACCGCCGCCGCGCTCGTCCCGGCGGGCAACGTGACCTCCAGGCGGACGGGGCCATCCGCGCCGAAGGCGGCGAAATCGGCAACGGCGGTGTGATAGACGAATTGCGCCTGTCCCTCGGCGGCGAGGCGGTATGTGGTGGAGGGCGGGCAGGAGGCGGGGTAGGTGTAGGTTGAGATAGGCATGGGGGGTTCCTGTTGTCAGTATTCAGTGTTCAGTGATTGGCTCAAGGCGCATTGGTCACCAATCTCCCCGCGCCAAAGTGCGTAAAGTGGCAGGTGTGCAATCCCTGGTCGCTTGTCCAGCGGCAGGGGAGGGGGTTGCCGCTCGAATCGGTCAGCGCGGCGGCGGGGAGCGGGGCGGAGAAGGTCATTTGGGAGAGGCCAAAAGCGGTGAAACGGTAGCAGGTTTCAGCGTGGGAGCGTTCCACCCCGTCCAGTTGCACCGAGGAGCGTAAGAGCAGGGACGCTTGCGGGGCGGGGATCAGGCGCACGGCGTGCGTCTCCCCGGCTTTCAGGTGGTTTTGGGGCAGTTGCAGTGTGCCGGGGATGAATTGCCCATCAACTTCCAGCCCGACTGCGTGACCGGTTGGGCCAAAGGCGATGTCCAGCATACTGCCGCGCCAGGGGTAGGCTTCGATGCTCTCGAAGGCAGTGGTGGGGCGCAGCGCCAACCCGTAAGGCAGGCGGCGCAGACCGAGCGCCGTCCATGCCCCCAGCCAGGCGCCCATCGCAAAGGCTTGCGGGCGGATGTCGTGGTACAGGTTGCCTTCGGGCGCGGCGAATTTCTCTGGCATGGCGCCGCCCATCGGCAGGTATTGACCGGGGCGGGCGGTTTCGGCGGCGATTTTCAGGTGCAGGTCGAGCAGGTTTTCTTGCGGGCAAACCCAGGGGTCGGCGGCGGCCAGGGCGGCTGCCAGGCTGTTCATCCAGTGCATATCCGGGCGGGCGCGCAGGTCTTCCAGCACTGCCAGCCAGATTGAATCCCAATCCTCCAGCGGGGCGAAGTTGGGCAGGGTCAGCCCCCACACCCCGCACGACGGCGAGAGTTCGGTGTAGCCCGGATGGGCGCGGCTGCCGTCCTCGAGCAATATTTCGCCGTAACGCGGAATGCCGCCCTGGCGCGCGCCCAGCAGTTTTTCCAATTCCGGCCAGAGGCGCGCGGCTTTGTCCAGATAGCGCGGCGCGTGCTTCATGGCGGCCAGCATGACATGCGTGCTGTGCATCAGCAGGTTGAAATAGACATCGTAATTGCGCGTCACGGCCTGCCCCTGCCAGTGCAGTCCGTCGCCCTCGCGCGGCACGGGCTTGCCAATGGCAAAATCCACGCCGCAATCGCGGTGCCCCACCGTCGGCGTCTCGTCGGCAAAATGACCGCCGTACAGCCTGCGCGCCTCGTCCCAGGTCACCTGCTCCACCCATGCCAGGGCTTCGTCGAGCAGTTCCCAATCGGCGGGCGTGACGAAATCCAGGTGTCCAAACTGCGTCCAGTGGCTGAAGAGCGTCCAGGTGACGTAAAAAATCCCGTCTTCCTCCAGCCGCCCGTATTTGCGGTGGATTAACTGCCCAAACATGCGTCCGCGCGGCAGGCCCGGCTCATCCACCAGGGTGGGGTTATCGAGCAGCAGTCGGCACAGTTCGGGTAGTTTATGCGTCCAGCCCGCCGCCGCCTGAAAGGGGAAGGCAAACCCGGCGTCGCGCACCCAAATCAGGTAGTAAATCGCCTTGAGCGAGGCGCGCGCCACGCCGCTCTCGTCAATCATCGCGTGCAAGCCGCGTGTCACGTTCCGGCGCAGGGCTTCCAGTTGCGGAAAGTTTTTCGAGCGGGTGTGTCCGCTTTTTTGGATGTCGTGGAGCAGGGCCTCGGTATCGTTTAAGTGGCGTGATACCGGCTTTTGAGCGGCTTCCGTCAAAGCAGCGTGGACGCTTTCCCCCTGTAACCCGCTCCCGATAACGAGCAGCTGCCCGGCTGACAGTTCCGCCCGCGCGTAGCGGCTGTTTTCGGGCGCGTGGACATGGCTGTAGCGGAGAGTCCCCTCCCCCGGCCCGGCGCAAGCCGCGAACTCGAAGGTGAAGCGCGGCTGCGGGTGGCGGACGTGGAACAGGCCAGGCTCAACGGCGAGCACTTCATCGTGCCGAAAGGTTTTCAAATCCACTGCCAGCGGGGTTTCACCCCACAAAAAAACAGCGGCCAAATCGGGGCGCACAGCCAGGTGCAGGCTTTGCCCCTCAAAATGCAGGACGCAATGATACGGGTCGTAGTCGCAGCGTTGGAACGATTCCAGCCCGCAGCCGGGCAGGTGAATGTCCTGGAAGATTTCCAAGTGGTCGTCGCGGTGCGAGTAATTGCGGTCGGCGCAGTCGGTGGATTTCCCGGCCAGCGGCGACCACCACAGCAGCAGGCGGGCGTCGTCCAGGCGGTATTCCACGCGCAGGGCCTGTGGGTTGGAAAGGAAGATTTGGGTCGGGTGGGTCATGCGGGTCTCCTATCCATGAACCCGGCTTCGGTTAGGGCAATCAGACCGAGCAGGCCGCCCCAGTGGTAGAAGCGGTCGCTGTCTGCCTTGTCGCAGCCCCAGCCGGTGGCGCAGGTGTAGTTCTCGTGGACGTGTCCGTGCGCGCGCCATTCGCGCAGCAGGAGTTCGGCGGATTTGGCGGCCAGGTCGCGGCAGGCGTCTTTCAGACCGTGTTTTTGCAATCCGAGATAGACCAGGTAATTCATCGGCGCCCAGACCTTGCCGCGCCAGTAGCGCTGTTCCGGGTAAGCCGGGTCGCTGCGGGCGATGGAAGGCAAAATCCACTCGCCCCAGAATTCATCCGGGTTGTAGAAATGCTCGTCCATCATGCGGCGGGCCTGTGTGGGCGTGGGAACGTCCGTCAACAGCGGGTAGAAGTTGGTCGGCGAAAGGCGGGTCTCGAATTCGCCCGTATCGGCGCGCTTGTTCAGGAAAATGCCGTGCGGCTCACTCCACAGCGAGCGCAGGCCTTCGGCGTAGACGGTTTGGCGGGCGCGCAGTTCGGCGGCTTCGGCGGCGCGTCCGAGCGCGTCGGCCAGTTCGGACAGGCAGTCACAGTCGGAGACGTACAGCGCGGTCAGGCCGACATCCGCCAGTAGCATGAGGTGGCGTTGCGTGTCGAAGGGCAGGTCATCGTACATGGGGGAGTTGTCGAGACCTGACTCGTACGCCGCGCCTTGCAGTTCGTTGACGCTGCCTGTTTCCACGCCGGCATTCAGGTGCGGCGTGAAGGGCTGCGAGCCCCAGGCCAGCAGGCCGGGCAACACCTGGCGGCGCGCGTCCCACCAGCGATTCCAGGTCAGCAGGTCGTCGAAGATTTCGCGGACGAACCAGTCCTCGCCGTAGCGGCGGTAAATTTCGCGGACTGCCAGCGCCCCAACCGGCGGCTGGCTGCGGTCGCGGCTTTTGATGTCGCCAGCGGCGGCAAAGTTGGGAACGAAGCCCGCTTCGGTGGCTTCGCGGGTGATTTCGATGGCGTTGCTGTACGCCAGTTCCTTGTTGTCGAGGGCGGCCATCAGCGCGGCGAAGTAAGTATCCCAGCAAAACAGGACATAGCCGCCCCAGTTGTTGTTCCACATCCGGCTGACGGGCGTGACCAGGCGGTCTTTTTCCGGCTCGTAAATCGTATCCCAGCCCATGCAGGACTGCATGGCGGCATAGACTTCCGCCAGGTCGCCAAAGCGGGCGGCGCGGGCTTCGTGTTCGGCGCGGCGCGATTCCACAATGGCCCGGATTTCGTCCAGGCTGCGGCGCTGTCCGGTCGAAAGGCCGATTTCCGTTTGCAGGTTGAACGCCAGGAAAGGCGCGCGCGCGGCGGTGTTCAGTTCCCGGACGGGCGGCTGGGTCGGGTAGGCGCGGATGGTTCGTCCGGGCAGTTCTGCTGTGAGGGTATCGCCCTCCAGCGAGAGTTTGCCGGGGCGGTTCCAAAGCATGGCGGATTCGGCCAGCAAGTGTATCGGGCGGGGGAGCGGTTCGAGCGGGGTGATGAGCAGGACGAGGTCGGTGTCCCCCAGCCCCTCTCCACCAGGGAGTGGTTGGAAAACTGTCGCGCTCTGAATCCGAATCGTTGCGCCGCGCCAGGTGAAGCGCAGGTCGGTGTAACTGCCGTCGTAGGCGTGCGCGCCGGGGTGGACTTTTTCCTCATTGTCGCCAAATCGCCCCACCAGCAGTTCATCCAGGCAGCGGTCGAGCCAGGTATCGCCCACGCCCCATTCTTTGAAGCCCAGGCACAAGGCAAAACCTTCGGGCAGCAGGACATGGCAGGCCACGCTGCGTGAGTTCCAGGTGTTCCAGCCGCGCAGGGCGGCGCGTTTGAGCGATTGGTAGTCGGTCATCTTATCCCAGCCAGGCTTCCACTATGTTTGTATCCCTCATCTGCTCAAACGGGACAAGATTGCCCTCGAGGGCTTCGCCGTTGAGCAGCAATTTTGCCACCCCGCGATTGACCCGGCCCGGGTTGTGAACCCGGATTTCGAGCGTCTTGCCGCGCAAGACGCGCCGGGCGCTGAATCCGTCCCAGGCGGCAGGGATGCACGGGTCAATGCGCAGTCCATCCGGTTCCGGGCGCAGCCCCAGAACGTAATGCGCCGCGCTGAAGTAGAACCAGGCCGCCGCGCCGGTCAGCCAGGCCGTGCGGGCGTTGCCCTCGCGCGGCGAAAAGCGCGAGTAAGTGGTCTGGGCCTGGACGTAGGGTTCGCTTTGGCGAATCTCGGCGCGGGTGTTGTAGGCGGCGGGCATGGCGGCGCGTAAATAGCCGTAGGCCCGGTCGCCGTTGCCGAGCAGGCACTCGGCCATAATGCCCCAGCCCTGGGTGTGATTGAAGATACCGGCGTTTTCCTTGACGCCGGGGTTGAAGACGACCGCCCGCATGACCTCGATGGAGGTCTGGACGAAGGGCGGGGCGCACAACATCAAGCCGTAGGGAGTGGCTAACTGCTCATGGACAGTTTGCATACAGGTTTGAGCCTGTTGGGGCGTGGCCGCGCCGCTGATGACCGACCAGACCTGGGTGTTGAGATAAATTTGGCCTTCGTTGAAGTCTTTTGTGCCATAGGCCGTGCCGTCTTCGCCGATGGCCCAGATGAAGCGGTCGCCGTCCCAGGCGCAGGCTTGAATGCGTTCCAGCAGCCCGGCGCGTTGGGTTTCGGCCCAGGCTTTGTCGTCGGGGCGGCCCAACGCTTCGGCAATTTCGGCCAACACGCCCAGGCCAAGAACGACCTGGAAGGCCACAAACAAACTCTCGCCGTGAAAGCCGAGTTTCAGGCAGTCGTTCCAGTCGGCCAGCAGGCCGCAGGGCAGGCCGTTGCGCCCGGTGCGCTCCAGGTTGAACTCCAGGGCGCGGCGCAGGTGGCCGAAGACGGTATCCGCGCCGCTGTCGGCATAGGGCAGGACTTTGTTGTAGAAGTCGAAATCGCCGGTTTCATGAACGTAGGCCGGGACGGCGTTGAAGAACCACAGGCAGTCATCGGAGCGGTATTCTTCGGGCGTGGGGGCTTTTTCGCTGCCGGGATGGTGGTCGAAGGGTTTGACCACCGGCATGGCTCCGCCAGACTGCGCCTGGCCGGTGAGCAGCAGTTCGAGCCGTTGGCGGGCGAGGTCGGGGATGGCGGTCAGCACGCCCAGGATGTCCTGCACCGAATCGCGGAATCCCAGCCCGTCGCGCTCGCCGTTGTAGACCAGGCTGGCGGCCCGCGACCAGTTGAAGGTAATCAGGCAGTTGTACAACCCCCAGACGTTGAGGGTGTGGTTGAGTTCTTCGTCGGGAGTGTGGACGGTCAGGCCGCCGAGTTGGGCGTGCCAGTGTTCTTTGAGTTTGGTCAGTTCGCGGTCGGCCTGCGCGAAGTTGCCGAACTTTTGGACTGTCTCCGCGCCAACCGTGCGCGCTTCGCCGATGCCAAGCAGCACCAGCACCTCGCGGCTTTCGCCGGGCTGAAGCGTGATTTTGCACTGGAGCGCGCCGCAGGCGTTATCGCCATAGGCATTGCTGTTCGAGCATTGCCCGCGCTCGACCGCCAACGGGTTGTGATAGCCGCGGTAGGGGCCGAGGAAGGCGTCCCGCTCGGTGTCGTAGCCGCTGAGCGGCGCGCCGACCAACCCCATCCAGGCGCAGCGTCCCACATCGCCCTGGGACGGGTCGGTGGAGATAGGCAGGTTGTCCTGGCTGGTGATGCGCAGCAAGCCCGATTCGCAGTTCTCGAGACTGTTGAGATATTCGCCGCGAATGATGAAGAGTGAATATTGCAGGTTGACGCCGTCCTGGGTCGTCTCCCAGTTGTTGCTGAATTCGCAGTAGGTGAAGAGGGCCAGTTCGCGCGGGCGGTCGCTCTCGTTGGTCACGTTCAGCCGCCAGTACTCGAAATGCTGGTCCAGTGGGACGTAGTAGGTGGCCTGGCTGCGGATTCCGGCGTATTTCGACTCGATGACCGTGTAGCCCAGCCCATGCCGACAGGTGGATTGGTATTCGGCCAGCGGCTTGCCGACCGGCTGCCAGGAGGCTGACCAGTAGTCGCCGCTGGATTGGTCGCGCAGGTAGAAGTATCGTCCGGGCTGGTCGGTGGGAATGGCGTTGAAGCGCAGGCGCAGGAAACGTCCTTTCGCGCCGGATTGGTAGAAGCCGTAGCCCCCGGCGTTGTTGGTGATAATCGCGCCGTATTCGGTGCTGCCGAGGTAATTGCTCCACGATTGGGGCGTATCGGGGCGGGTGATGACGTATTCTTTGTTTTGGTCGTCGAAATATCCGTATTGCATGGGAAACTCCTTACAGGGTGCGGTTGCGCCGAATCGGGTCGAAGCAGGTCTGGACATTGGCGAGCCATCAGACGGGTGTTCCTCATCCGGGATACGCATCACGCATCCAACATGCCTGCGCTCAATCCTAACGGCAGGGCTGTGGGTTGGGCGCAGGTGCTTTGCAATTCGACATGCTTGCCTTCCATCGATGCGTCGTGGATGGCGTGCATGATGTCGAGGACGTGATAGCACAGTTCACCATTGGCGCGGTGGGCGCGTCCGCTGCGCAGGGCTGCCGCCATATCGGCCACGCCGAGAGAGCGGCTGTTTTGGGCGTAGCCGTGCGAAAGCGGCATTTCGGTCCACGTATCCATGTCGGGGCGGCGAACCTTGACCGGGCCGCCGAAGCCATTTGGGTCAGGGACGCTCATCGAACCGGCTGTGCCGTAGATTTCGATGCACGGCATGTTGTGCGCCCACACATCGAAACTGGTGACGATGGTGGCAATTGCGCCACTGGCGAAATCGAGGATACCTGCGACGTGGGTGGGAACATCTACCGTGACGACCGTGCCGTTGAGCGGTTGGCTGGTGATGGTGCGGGTGGGGAAGGTAACGCGCGCCGACCCGGTGACGCGGCGCACAGGGCCCATCAAAGAGATCAGGGCGGTCAGGTAATACGGGCCCATATCAAACATTGGGCCGCCACCGACTTTGTAGTAGAACTCGGGAGCCGGGTGCCAGCTTTCGTGGCCGTGGCAGAGCATAAAGGCCGTCGCGGCGACGGGCGTGCCTATCCAGCCATCGTCAATCAGTTTGCGGCAGGTTTGCAGGCCGCCGCCGAGGAAGGTATCGGGCGCGCCGCCGACGAGCAGGCCCTTTTCTTTGGCCAGGGCAAGCATTTTTTGGGCGTCCTCACGCGAAATCGCCAGCGGTTTTTCGTTGTAGACGGACTTGCCAGCATGGAGGGCTTTGAAAGCTACTTCGGCGTGGGCAATGGGGATGGTCAGGTTGATGATAATTTCGATGTTGGGGTCAGCCAGCATTTCGTCCACGGTCAAGACATGGTCGATGCCGTATTTCTCGGCCTGGGCCTTGGCGCGCTCGGGAATTAAATCGGCCAGCGCGACGATTTTCATGCTCTCGAAGGTCTGCCCCATTTCGAGATAGATGCTGGAGATGTTGCCGGCGCCGATGATGCCGACGGGGACAGGTTTATGGATGGTCATGGTATGCTCCTGATTGCGTGGTTAAGTGATTGGCAATCACCAAATTATCTGCTCGCCCACAACATGCCGCGCTGTACGATGACTCGGGCCTCGGGAACATCGAAATCTTTGGCAACATGGCCGAGCGAGGTGTAGAACACGCGCCCCGCTCCCCACATGCGCTTCCAAACCACCGGCATCACGGTTCCGGCTATCCAGGGGGCCGTGGCAGCCGCCTGCCCGCCGGCCACAAAAGTAGTGGTGGCAAGAACCTCGTTACTGGGGTCGGTGTGCATGTAGTACTGTTCGGATTGCATGTGGAAGGAGGATAAACCCGCTACAATGGGGTCGTTGGGTTTGGTGATGTCCACATCGTAGTCAATCACGCCTCCGGGATGCGATACCCACTGCCCGCCGACCATGAACTGGTATTCGGTGTTGTTGCGGAATGAATCGCCCATGCCGCCGTGCCAGCCAGCGATGCCGACGCCGCTCTTCACGGCATCGAGCAGGCCTTTTTCCTGCTCACCGCTGATCTCGCCCATCGTCCAAACCGGCACGAGCAGGCTCAGCGCCGACATTTTGGCGCTATCGAGATACACATCGAGCGTATCAGAGATTTCTACATCGTAGCCCTGCTCACGCAAATAGGGTGCAAAGATGTCCACGCATTGTTTGGGTTCGTGACCATCCCAACCGCCCCAGACCATGAGAGCTTTTTTGTTCATATAGGTTTCCTTTCAAACGGTTTGATGAAAATCCGCCTGGGTTGGTTGCAACCCAGATGGTTTCTATAGAACATGCCAATCATGTCGTGTTTCGCTCTTACAGGCTGATTTCGACGTGATGAATGCCGATCAAAGGCAGTTCGGTTTCCACATAGCGCGAATTTTCGATGGATGCAACCTGGTATGCGGCGGGCGTACCGTCTCGCGTGACATGATTGACGGATGTCGCGGATTCTGGCAGGAGCAAGCGCAGCCGGGCGTGTTCGCCGGAGCCGGTTAAGGTCAGCGTCAGGCGCTTTTTGGCTTTGTCCAGGTGGTAGCGGTAGGCGATGTAACCGTCCGAAGCAGGATAGTGGATGGTGACTTCGGCTTCGTTCACCCCGGCGGCGGACCAACGCGGGGCAATCAGGACGCGCTCGAAGGCGGTGGATTCATCCACCACGCCTGCCAGCCCTTCGACCAGGGCGTAGGTCAGGGCGGCAGCGCCCCAGCCGCGCGGGATGCCATAGGAGAGGGGGTTGGGCGGGAAGTAAACCGGTGAATCGCTCAGGGTCATTCCCAGAACGAACCATAGCGCGCCATCCTGAGCGGATTGGAAGGTGATGGAGCGGATTTCTTTTTGCGGGTCGGTATCGAAGCCGGTGACGGTGACGTAGATGTGCAAGTGACGGGGCTGGTAGTCTTTCCAGGCAACGGCGGCGCGGATTTTTGGGCGGTTTTCGGCGGGCAGGCTTTGTTCGGCCCAATGGTTGATGGAGATGATATTCTGCCCTTCGCGCACATAGCAGGTTTTTGAACTGCCGTCTGTATAGTGGATGGTTAGAGCGCCGGCGGTCTGACCGCGCGCCAGGGTGTGCAGAAGATAGACCGACCCGGCGCGGGCGTTGACCGGAAGCTCAACGGTTTGCGCGTACCCGGCATGGGTGGAGAGCGCCAGAGCGCGGTCTATTTCAAAGGGGATTTCCTGGAAGGTTTGCCCGCCTTTGGGCAGGTTGCCGAGTTCGGGATGTTCGCCGGGCGTCCAGGAGGGGGTGGCGGGGGAATCTTTCAGCGTGGAATCGCAGTTGGCAAACGGGAGCAGGCTGACGGGTTGGAAGGTGCGCGGCGGGGGCGGGGGGAAGGCGCCGGTGTAGCACTCGTGAAACATCCGCCCGTAGCGGTTGCCCAATGCGAGAGTCCGCCGCAAAATATCCACGCCGTACTCTTCGAAGCCATGCTCGAACGCGCCATGCGCCAGTTCACCGGCGGCGATGGTGGAAACGCCGCCGTTCATGTATTGCCAGGGGACACAGTGACCGTCGTAGCCCCTGGGGAAGGGCGGGTAGATGAGATACCACTCGCCGGGCGCGCCGGGCGGCAGGTTTTCCTTGAGTTCGCGGTAGGTTTGCAGGATGGCGGCGCATTGCTCGTGGGCGATTCGCCGGTTGAGCGAGCAGGTGTTGGAGAGCGAGATTTGGGTGGATTCATCCACGCCCAGGTCGCGCTTGACGTTGGGGTCTTCGGGGACGTGGTGGGTGAAGAAGCGTCCGTTCCACGCGATTTGGTTCAGCCTTTGGCGGATTTCATCCGCGCGCTGGCGGTAGGTTTGGGCTTCTTCGTTCCGTCCAACCGTTTCGAGCATTTCGGCCAGGTATTCGCAGGCGGCAGCGTAACCGGTGTTGTCGCCGAACATGATGCCGAAGCGGGTCTTTTCGGGGTGGATGGCCATCGGGTCGGGCCATCCGGCGAAGTCTGCGAGGCAGTCTTCTTCGTTTTGGAAGTCCCAGGTGTCGATGGTGTGGCCGCGCTTGAGCAGGCCAAATTTTTCTGACCAGCGGTAGGGGCTGTGGAGGGTGTAATCCAGGGCGCGGATGGCTGCATCGAGGCAGGAGCGCATCCAGGCGGTATCTCCGGTGGCTTTCCAGGTGGCGTAGATGCCCTCCACGAACAGGTATTCCACGTCGTTTTCGACCGGGATGCGCGTGAATTGGGCGCGGCCGTCCTCGAAGGTGCGCTCGAAATCGCCGTATTGGAAGCGCACGCCCCAATGGTTGGGTTCCAGGCCGGGCGGTTCGCGGCGGTGGACGTTGTCCCAAATCAGGCCGTCGGCGCGCTGGCTGTCGCGGTAGAGTTCGATGCCGGAACGCAGTTTCGGCTCGAAGTATTTCATGCCCTTCAGGGTATGGACGTGGTCACGCAGCCAGCTTACTAGAAAGTAGTAAGTTTTGCCCTGATAACGGATGTAGCGCGTGATTGGTTCGTCGGCCATGGTGTAGTAGCACAGGTCGAGCAGCTCGCTGAATTGGCCGCTGGATTCGCGGATTTGGGTGTGCGCCTCCACCTGGAATTGCACCTGGTCGAGCAGGTTTCCTTCTTCGTCAGCGACGGATGCGGCCTGCCAGCCGCCTGCTCCCGCAGCCAGGAACGTGACCTCGTCCTCGGCGGGCTGGCTCAGGTAAGCGCGCCCGCGTCCATCCCGCACGGTCAACAGCCCGCTGGGAACTTCGCGCAGGCTGACAGCCTGGAGTGGGGCATACCGTTGGCCGGAATGATGATTCACGATAAACATGGATACGTTCCTTGTTGTTTCACAGCTGCGGAGTTATACGGCTAAGATATAAGATATTTGAGTATCTTTTTGCGCCTGCTAAAAAGTGATGATGCCTTCGATATGCTGAACTTTTCCACCCAGGCGCAGTGTTCCCCTCACGCCGGGCGGCAATTCCACCCGGCCAGTGATGTGCCCACCCTTGCGCCGAAACGCAACCCGGATTTCGCCGCCGGAAGGGTGGAGGAGCGTGCCTGTTGCATAGTCCAAATCGCCCAAAAGCGGGGCAATTTCCAGGCTGGCGAAGCCCGGTTCTGTCGGGCGGATGCCCAGCACGGTGGCGAAGTAGTGATAGAGCGGGTGCGATGACCAGGCGTGACAGTCGGAGCGGCTCGGTTCGACCCGCTCGAGGGGGGTCTTCAGGCCAATCTGCACCATTTCGGCGTCCCAGCGGCGCAGTTGGGCGTAGAGTGGTTCTTCCAGGCCGAGCAGGCGGTAGGCTTCCAGGCAGTAGTGCAGGAAGAAGTAAGTGGCGCGGTGCAAACTGGCCTGCGGCCAGGTTTGGGCCAGGCGGGTCAATTGTTCGGGCGGGAGTTGACCGCTCAACACAGCAAAGGCCTGCGGGTGGTCGGAGAATTGCGTACGGGCCAGGTCATTGGCGAACAGGCCGCGTTCTTCATCCCAAAAGGCCTGCCCGGCCTGGGCCAGCGAGGCCGCCCAGCGCGCGTAGTGCGCGGCCAGTTCCGGCTCGCCCAGGCGGGATTCGAGGTCGGCGGCCAGGCCAAGGGTGTAGACCAACTGCCAGTGCAGCGGCGCGCTTGCGCCTTCGATGCCGTCCAAAGGCACGCCGGCAGTCTCGTTCCAGGCGTCTATCCAGTCCATGAAGTTCCAGGCTTCGGGCGCGTAGAGCAGGTTGTCGTCCCCAATATGGCGGCGGAAGGCCTCCAGCGTGGCGCGCATGCCGGGCAGCAGGGACCGCACCAGGCCGGGGTCGCTGCGCCAATAGGCGTAATCCCACAACATCCCCACCCAGTAGAGCGAGAAGGGCGCGATGACTTGCGTGACGGTGCAGGGGTAGCGCGCTTGCAGGAAGCCATCCGGCTGGCGCGAGGCGTCGAACAGGCGCAAGGCTTTGCGCGTCAGGCGGTCGTCGCGGGTCATTACGGCGTGGCACAGGGCTTGCAGGCGGGTATCGCCGATATATTGCAGTTCTTCGTAGTGCGGACAGTCGAAAAAGGTCTCGTTGGCATTGGCTTGCAGGCCGCGCACCAGCAGGGGGAGTGTCCCTGTCAGGCGCGGGTCGCTGCAATCAAAATAGCTCTCCATTTCCAGCGGGTAGCGGGTTTCTTCGAGGGTGAGTTGGTGCAGGGTGAGCGGGGATTCGCCGGTGGCAATCAGAAGTTCCAGGTAGCGCCCGGCTTGCCACCAGAGCGGGGCATAGCGGGCATGATGGCTGCCATCTGGCAGGATTTCATCGGCCTGCGTGACGAGGTACTTGCCCCACAGTTCATCCCGGCGGCCTTTGTCGTTGTTCCAAAAATCAGGCTGGGCGCGCGCCGATTCGGCCCAGCCCACCTGAATGCGCGCTCCCTGCCCGCCGGAAAGGGTCAGCTCGGGGTAGGCCACTAGGTAATCTTCCAGGCTAAAAATGACGCGCCGGATGCAGTTGGGCGGCAGGTGGATTTCGTCCTGCCCGGCGGCAAAGGCTGACCAGTTTTCGTTTTCTGCCGGGGGAAGGGCCGGGGTGAGGGGGATTGCCTGCACGGCCTCCCGCTCGCTGGTTGGCGGCGCGCTCACCAAGCGGACTTTGCCCGGAAGGTGGGTTTTGGTGAACAGGGGCGGCAGGGCGGCGGGCTGCAGGCGGCGTTTCTGGTAAATCTCCCAATCCACCAGCCGGTCGCAGGCGCGGCTGACGCGGCGGGCCTCCTTCCAGTCGAGCGAATCCAGCGCTTGCAGGGTTGGAAACGGGCGCGAGACGCGGAAGCGGTGTCCGCGCCAGAGCGCCTGGTGCGTTTCGAGATAGTCCCAGCCGGGCAGGGGACAGGTTTGCCACGCGCCCAGGCCGGTGCTGAGGGCTTCGTGCTGCCCTTCGGCGGCAAACAGGAAACCGGGCCGCACGCTCATTTGGGCTGGCGCAGCGTATTTTCCTGCCGACCAGACCAGCGCCCAAAAGGTGTGCTGGCCAGCAGTGATGGCCTCTTCGAAGGACTCGTAGAACCAGTGCGAGGGCGCGCCGCGCTCTGGGCCGCGCCCCAGGCGGTTTTCATCGAGAAACAGGATGTAGCGCTCGTCGGCGCTGACATGAAAGCGCAGGCGGACGGGGGCCTCGAAATTCACGTTCAGGCGGTAGAGCGTGACAAAGGGCGGCTGGCCTGCTTCGGCGCAGTCCACCCACCAGGCGGGCCAGGCGGTTTGTTCGTTCCAGGGGGCGGAGGGATTGCGGGGAAAAGGAGGCTGGGACTGATCAATTCGCATCGGGATTACATTGCCTTTGCTTTTTGTTGCTGATGATGTGTGCGCCAGGCGGCGATGGCGTCGCTGTACCATAGCGCGCTGGCTTTGGGAATGCGCTGCTGGGTGACAAAATCCACCCATACCAGCCCCATGCGCGAGGTGTAGCCGCTGGCCCACTCAAAGTTGTCGAACAGCGACCAGACGAAATACCCGGCCAGCGGCACGCCACTTTCGAGGGCGCGCGCGGCGGCCTGGATGTGAGCCTCCAGGTAAGCGATGCGGCGGCTATCATAGATACAACCATCGGCGTTGGGGCTGTCGTTGTAACTGGCGCCGTTTTCAGTGATGTACAGGCGGGGAACCTGGTATTCGAAATGCAGGCGGCAAAGCGTGGCGTAAAGTCCCTGGGGATAGTTATCGCCCCAGCCGCCATCCATCCATTCGGATTTTGGCGCGTAATGATTGGTTTGGGGCAGGTTTTCGTCTTCGGGAATGTCGGCGCGGACGATGACGCGAGTGTAGTAATTCAGGCCGAGGAAATCGGTGGGCGCGGCGATAGCCTGCATATCGTCGGGGAGAATCATGCTTTCCGGCCAGCAGCCTTGCTCCTGGAAATGTTCGACCACGTCGGCGGGGTAGTTGCGTCCGTAGAGCGGATCGAGAAACCAGCGGTTGCGCTTCCCATCTTCGAGGCGGGCGGCCTGAACATCGGCGGCGCTGGCGGAGGCCGGTTCGAAGGGGAAGCAATCCAGCACGATGCCGACCTGTGCGCCCTGGCTGTTTTGGCGCAGTACGGGGACGCTCCAGCCGTGGGCCAGCAACAGGTGATGAGCGGCCCGGATGGCGGCGGAGGCGTCTTGCCAGCCGGGGGCGTGGACGCCGCTGTGATGCCCCATGAAAGCGGATACCCAGGGTTCATTGAGGGTCATCCAGTCTTTAACGCGGTCGCCCAGGCGGCGAGAAACAGAATCAGCGTAGGCGACAAAGGCTTCAGCAGTGGCGCGCAGCGGCCAGCCGCCCAGGTCTTGCAGGGCCTGGGGCAGGTCCCAGTGGTAGAGGGTGACGAAGGGTCGGATCCCGGCCTTGAGCAGCGCGTCCACCAAGCGGTCGTAAAAATCCAGCCCGGCGGGGTTGGGCGCGCCGTGTCCCTCGGGAAAGATGCGCGGCCAGGCAATCGAAAAGCGGTAGGCCTGGATGTTGAGTGATTTCATCAGAGCCACATCCGCCTGCCAGCGGTGGTAGTGGTCGCAAGCGATATCGCCGGTATCGCCGTGGCGTATTTTTCCGGGAATGCGGCAAAAGGTATCCCAAATGGAGGCGCCTTTGCTGTCCACGTCCCAGGCGCCTTCAATTTGATAGGCGGAAGTCGCCGCGCCCCAAATGAAATTTTCGTAAAAATGACAATTCCGCATTAATTCTTTAACCTTGTGCCTGCTTCGAGTCGGTTATCGCTGGGACTGTCATCCATGGAAGTCCCGTGTGGACATCGAGATGTGTGATGACTTGTGAGCGTTCACAGCGCATCATGCAGCAAAAGCCGCGTTAGCAAGTCGAGAATCGGTGTTGTAGTGTGCATATTGATACTTTACCACAGCATTGAGCGCTTGTCAACCGCCCTTTTATGGACATTTGTCATATGGAATGGATGATATTTGCATATCTTGGATGAAAATCCACAGATGGGGCTTGACGTGTTTATAATTCTGTGTTATTATAGTTGTGATCGCTCTCACAGGTTGTAGAGGTCATTTATGCCGGAAAAGATTCCTTCCTCTCCTACCCTGCGCGATGTTGCAAAACTGGCGGGTGTTTCCTACCAGACCGTCTCGCGCGTGGTGAACAACTCGCCCCATGTGTCGGCTGAGACGCTTGAGAAAGTCAATCGCGCCATCGCCGAGCTGAATTATCAGCCTAATCGCACGGCGCGTAATCTGGCAACGGGCAAATCCCATACCATTCATGTCCTGGTTTTCGATATCTTCAATTTGCGGATGTTGCCGGCCATCGAGCGCGGGGCGTGGGCCAAGGGGTATCAATTGCGCCTGAGCAACTTGCGGGGTCTGGACACAAGTGTGGAGGACCTCAAAGCTTGCTTGAGCGCCAGCATCGCCGGCGGTTCGGATGGGCTAATTTTCCTTCTTCCCTGGAATCTGGTTTCGGTGGAGCAGTTACAAATATTGACTGCTGGGATTCCGTTTGTGGTGGTGGGAAGTAGCCTGGGTTTGGGAACGAATTCAATATTGGTGGATCAGAGTGAAGGGGTCCGTCTGATCGTGCAACATCTGCTTGACTTGGGGCATCGGGCCATTGCGGCGATCCATGGCGCAGCGCACCATTATGATGCGCAAATTCGGCAGGCAACGCTGGAGTCTATGTTGCGCGAACATGGGCTTGAATTGGTCGCCAGTGACAGGGGCATTTTCGACATGAAGAGCGGTTATGAAGCGGCATTGCGATTGCTGACTCAACAGGCGCCTTTTACTGCGCTGGCTTGCGCCAATGATGAAATGGCGTTGGGCGCGATTCGGGCGATCAAAGACCGGGGGTTGCGGGTACCGCAGGATATCTCCGTGATCGGTTTCGATGATCAGAACTTTGCCGCTTATTGCGACCCTCCTTTGACTACGGTGCGGCAAGATTTCGATGCGCTGGGCGCCCAGAGTTTGCAACACTTGCTTGCACTCATGGAATCTTCAGACACAGTGGCCCATCAACGTGTGTTGTATCCCCAACTCATTGTGCGGATGAGCACCGCTGCGCCGCCTGAACGCGCAACGCGTGGACGTTAGTGGGAATAAGGAGCCATGTTCATGTTTAAGAAAGATTCTGTTGTGACAAAGAAACCCGTT
>Ga0116187_1002214_pt1 | contig 19384 bp, 16 predicted proteins | sample AD_JPNNA6_MetaG_FD_89755 | JGI IMG/M metagenome (GOLD analysis project Ga0116187, IMG submission 89755) | Active sludge microbial communities of municipal wastewater-treating anaerobic digesters from Japan - AD_JPNNA6_MetaG | ecosystem: Engineered > Bioreactor > Anaerobic > Digestate | place... | reverse complement strand
CGCTGCCCAAGATCGGCGACTTCGCCAACCCTAGCGTGGAGAAGATCGCGTCCTTCGACCCTGACCTCGTTCTCGCCGCCGGTGGCGTTCAGGACGGACTGCGCACCAAGCTCGAAGACCTCGGCATCAAGGTATACGTGATCGATCCGACGACCTACGGCGGCGTCATGACCACCATCAGCCGGGTCGGGAAGCTGGCGGGGACGTCGGCCGAGGCCGAGAAGGTCGTGCAGGAGATGGCGAAGGCCAGGGATGACGTGCAGGCGAGGGTCGGCTCACTCGCCAAGGTCGACACCTTCCTCGAGATCTACAGCGAACCACTCATGACGGCCGGCAGTGGGACCTTCATCGATGACATGATCAACTTGGCCGGCGGAACCAACATCGGGGCCACCGCCGGCGACGGATACCCGAATTTCAGCGTCGAGGTGCTGCTCGAGAAGGATCCGGCCGTGTACATCGCCGATTCCGGCTCCATGAGTGAACCCGGCGCCATCGCCGAGCGCGACGGTTATGCGGGTCTCACGGCTGTCAAAGAGGGCCGCGTCTACGTCATCAACGACAACCTCATCGCACGATGCGGCCCGCGCCTTGCCAAGGGTCTCGCGCGGCTCGCCAGGATGATCCATCCGGAGGCCTACGCCGCCCAGTGATCCGGCTGGGTCGGACAAGCGTCTGGCCTGGCATCGTGCTGACGGCGGGCGTCTTCGTGGTCTGCCTGCTGATGTCGCTGGCCTTTGGACCGGCCTCGCTGCCGCTTGCCAGGATCTGGCATTTGGTGACAGCGGGGCCGGTGGCGGGCGATCTGGACAGTGCCATCTTCTGGCAGATCCGCCTGCCCCGCGCGCTTCTCGCCTGCCTCGTCGGCGCGGAGCTCGCGGTGGCCGGCGTCATCATGCAGGACCTGTTCCTGAACCCGCTCACGGATCCTTACGTGACCGGAGTCTCGTCGGGCGCCGCGCTGGGTGCGACGCTCGGCATCGTGCTGCACGTCGCCCAGTTCCCCTGGATGACCGTTCTCGCCCTTGCCGGCGGGTTCGCCACGCTCGGTATCGTCTGGATGGCAGCGCGCCGGCGCGGGCGCGTGAACATCTTCATTCTGCTGCTTGCGGGCGTGACGGTCTCCTACCTGGCGAGTGCGGTCGTCACGTTTCTTATGATCAAGGCAGGCGACGACATGCACGCCATCGTCTACTGGCTCATGGGCAGCTTCTCGGGGCGCGGCTGGACCGAGGTCGAACTCGCCCTGCTTGCCGTGCCGTTGATGCTCATCCCGCTGTTCCGCACGAGAGAGATGGACATTCTGCTGCAGGGCGAGAAGCGCGCGCTGGAGCTCGGCGTCGAGGTGGAACGCACCAAGCGGCTGCTGCTCGTGACGGCGGGCGTGCTCACCGCGATCGCCGTGTCGGTCAGCGGGATCATCGGGTTCGTCGGGCTCGTGGTGCCGCACATCGTGCGGCTTCTCGTGGGCCCGGGCCATCGCGGTCTCCTGCCCGTCTCACTCCTCTTCGGCGCGGCGATGCTCAACGTCGCCGACCTCATGTCGCGCACGCTGCTGATGCCTAACGAGATCCCCGTCGGCGTCGTCACGACCTTCGTCGGCGCGCCGCTGTTCGTCTACCTCCTGCGCCGGGGAAAGGCGTGATGCCTGCCGTCGTAGTTGGTCCGGGCGTGGCGTCGGGAGCATCTCCCGTCGTCTCCGTGCGTCAGGTCGGGTTCGGGTACGACGGGCGCCCAGTTCTCAAGCGCGTGTCGTTCGACGTCGGCGCCGGCGACTTCGTGGGCGTCGTCGGGCCCAACGGGTCCGGCAAGAGCACGCTCATAGACCTGATCGACGGGATCTTGCAGCCGCAGCAAGGCGAGGTTCTCATCGCGGGTCGGGCGACGCGCGAGTACCGCCGCCGTGACCTGGCTCGGGAGGTCGCGCTGGTGCCGCAGAGCTTCGCGCTAGATTTCGACCTGTCGGTACGCGAGGTGGTCGAGATGGGCGCCTACTGTCGCGCACGGTCCGGGGAGGTTCGGGGTGACGCCGAGTGGACGCTCGCGCGGCTCGGCATCGCCGAGCTGATCGAGCGTCGGTTCACGGAGCTCTCGGGCGGCGAGCGTCAGCTCGTCGTGCTCGCTCAGGCGTTGATGCAGCGCGCCGGTCTTCTTCTTCTCGATGAGCCGGCCTCCGCCCTGGACGTCTCGCATCAGTTGCGGCTCTTCGACCTGCTCAGGGACTTGAATGCCGACGGGCTGACAGTCATCTGCATCCTTCACGACCTCAACCTGGCGCTTCACTACTTCAGCAAGCTGCTTGTGCTCTCGGACGGCGAGCTCGCCGCCTTCGGCCCGCCGGAAGAGGTGCTTACGCCGGAGACGGTCGAGGCCGTCTACGGTGTGCGCGCCTACATGCATCGCCACGCGGGCCGCACATACCTGACGTACTCGCCGCGTCTGCGGGGCGAACGCAAAGGCCGGATCCACGTGGTCTGCGGCGGAGGCACCGGCGCGGGCCTCATGCGGGAGCTCGTCGACGCCGGTTGGGAGGTCTCCGCCGGCGTCCTCAACGCCCTCGACACCGACGAGGAGGCCGGTCGGGAGCTTGGGCTGAGGATGGTCGTTGAGGCGCCGTTCTCACCGGTGGGCGACGAGACGCACACCGAGAACGTCGCCCTCATGCGGACCGCCGACCTCGTGATCCTCACGGACGTGCCCGTGAGCCTCGGCAACGCGCGCAACGTGGAGGCGGTGTGCACGGCTGCCCGGGAAGGCGTGCGGGTCTGGGCGGCTGAAGGCGTGCTGGCGGCCGACCTTGCCGGAGCGACCGGGGCCCTCGTCGAGAGCGGTGTCGAGCTTCACGCCGACACGGCCGCCATGCTGGCGGCGCTCACGGCGCGAGATGGCTCCCAACGGCCTGCTTGACGCGCCGTCTCCGGGCGTAGCTTCATAGCCTGTTCACCCCCCAGAATGTGACTGGCGCCAGATTCCGACCGCCAGGGGTACGTCTTGGCGGTCATGGGGATGTCGGCGGGCGTGCGGCTACCGGCCAGTCGCCCGCTGTGGCACGGGCTTGCCCCGGCCGTACTTGCGATGCTGATGGCGATGGCGTCAGCCTGTGGGGTGGAGGAGCAGGCGACAGATACGGGAAGCGCCGTCCTTCGCTCCCCGGAGAAGCTTGTCGTCGCGATCGGCGAGCACGGAATCATCGTCATGAGGATCGACGGCGGTTTGGGCACCGCCTGCGCCTCGGCGATGAGGGCGTGCTCTGTGTGGCCAAGCCCGCAGGTGGGTCGCCGGCTCTGACGGGCGGGCCCTCGGGCGAAGGGGGCCCGCCCGGGGTCCGCCGGCGTCCCGGTCGCCGCCGGCGCGATCAGCCTTGCGCGGCCGGCGTCTGTGGCGCCTCCGGCTCTTGCAGGGCGCGCGGGGGCCGGTGGCGCAGGATCGCGCGGCGGCCGTACCACACGGCCGCGCCGATGGCGCCGAAGAGGACGAGGAAGGGCAGCAGGGCGCCAAGGGCGACGGCCGTCGCAGCGGCGCCGTCGCCGATCAGGCGCAGCGAGTTGATGAACGCGCCCCAGAACGTGTCGGACTCGTCGATCGTCCCCGATTGCGGCGCGCCGCGCTCGCGCATCGTGACGGTGATCGTCCCGTAGCTCGTGACCTCGCTCAGCTGGGTGATCTCAGCGGACAGCCGCTCGATGGCGAGTTGTGCCTCGTCGATGCGGTCCTGGACGGCGAGCGTCTCCCTGATGTTCTTGGTCTGGGCGAGGAAGCCGAGGAGACGCCGCTCCACGGCCTTCTGGTGCCGCAGGCGGGCGCGCAGGTCGACCATCTGGTCGCTCACGTCGTCGGCGGACGTGGTCAGGTCGACGACCTCACCGAGCTTCGAGAACCGCTCGACGGCGGCGTCGAACCTCGCTTCTGGGACGCGGACGGTCATGGTCCCGTACTGGACGACGTCGCTTCCGTCGTCGCTGCCGCTCACGCCGTCGCCGTCGCTCGGGCCACTCGCGTTCGCGTCGCCGCTCGCGCTGCTGCTGCCCGAGGACCTCGGCTGGCTGGCGGCGTTCTCGTCGCTGCTCATCGCCGCACCGCTCGCGTCGCGCGCCAGCGGCGCGACAGGTCTGTACCAGGCGGTCTGGCTCCCCATGGAGCTCGACAGGACGTAGCCCCCCATCCCGAGGGTGATGGCGTCGATGCGCTGCATGGCGTCGCGCAGGCCGTGACGCTTCACGGTCAGGGTGAGGGCGCCGTTGCGGACGAGGTAGTGGGCGGATGCGGTCGAGGCCGGCGGGACGTCGGCGTACGAGACCCTGCCATCGCCTGTGGCGGTTGCCTGGTCGCCGGTCGCGGCGCTGTCGGAGGACTGGTCGCTGGCGGGCTCGGGCGCCGCGCCCTCGGCGGTCCGCGTAGCGGTGCCGTCGCCGGGCGCGGCGTCGCCGGTCGTGCCGTTGATGGCGCCCGGGCCCGTCAGGGACAGGGAGGGGCCCGTCGTCGTCTCCGTCGTCGCGTGCCGGTCGTCGTCGCGCACGAGAGCACCGACCAGAGCGAAGAGCGCGAGCAGGGCGACGATGGCGACCGGGACCACGATGCGCAGGCGTCTGGCTCTCATGTCTCTCTCCTCGTCGGGGCCGCGGGGCGGCCGTTGGACTCTGGCGGGGAGACGCGCCTGGTGGCGAGAGGGTTCGCGCCTATTCGTCGAGCAGCTCGTCCGGGGGCGCGAAGCCGCGGCGCATCGTGTTCTCGGTGACGAGGCGCGCCTGCAGGAACTGTTGCAGGTAGTCGGGGCCTCCGGCCTTGGCGCCGACGCCGCTCATCTTGAGGCCCCCGAAGGGTTGGCGCTCGACGAGCGCGCCGGTGATGCCGCGGTTGATGTAGAGGTTGCCGACGCGGAACTCGCGGCGCGCGCGCTCGATCGTCGCCGGGCTTCGCGACATGAGGCCGCCGGTGAGCGCGTACCTGCCGCCGTTGGCGATCGCCAGCGCCTCGTCGATGTCCTTCGCCCTGAGGATGGCGAGGACGGGTCCGAAGATCTCCTCCTGGGCGATGACGGCCGAGGGCGGGACGTCGACGAAGACGTGGGGGGCGACGTAGAAGCCGCCGCCGGGCCAGCCGCCCGGCGGCGGCTCGATCGTCGCCCCTAGCCGGGCCTCCTGCAGACCCTGGGCGATGAAACCCTCGACGCGCTCCTTCGCCTCGGCCGTGATGAGGGGACCGACGCGCGTGCCGGGCTCTTCGGCCGGCCCGACGCGCAGACTGCGCGCCGCCTCGCCGAGCCGGCGCACGAAGTCGTCGTAGGCGGGGTCGAGCACGATGACGCGCGAGGCGGCGGAGCACTTCTGGCCGGCGCAGTGGAAGGCCGAGGCGACGACCTCGGTGACGGCAAGGTCGAGGTCGGCGTCGCCGTCGACGATGACGGCGTTCTTGCCGCCCATCCCGGCGAGCACCGTCTTGACGCTCTCGGGGCCCGGGTTCTGCGCCGCGCGACCGATGACGTTCAAGCCGACGTCCGTCGAGCCGGCGAACGCGACGAGATCGATCCCGGCATGACGGATGAGGAAGTCGCCGACTTCGGCGCCGGGGCCGGGCAGGTAGTTGACCGTCCCGGCCGGGGCGCCGGCCTCGACGAGGATGCGCACCATCCTGTCGGCGACCACCGGCGTCGGCGTCGCCGGCTTGACGATCACCGGGTTCCCGGCGACGAGCGCTGCCGCCGTCATCCCGGTTGGGAGCGCCAGGGGGAAGTCCCACGGCGCGACGACGAGGGCGATGCCGCGCGGCTCGTAGCACATGAGGTTGTGCTCGCCCGGCGCGCGGCCCATACGTCGCGCCTTGTCGAGGCGCAGCATCTCGCGCCCGTAGTACTCGAGGAGGTCGATCGCCTCGTCGGCCTCGGCGCTCGCCTCGCGTCGCGTCTTGCCGGCCTCGAGCGTGAGCAGGGCGGCGAGGTCGAGCTCCCGCGCGCGCATGAGGGCGGCGGCGCGGAAGAGCACGCCGGCGCGCTCGCGCGCCGGCGTGTCGCGCCACGCCGCCGCCGCGGCGCGCGCCGCGGCGACCGCCGCCTCGGCCTCGGCGCGGCCGGCGCAGGCGGTCGTGCCGACGACCTCATTCGGCTGCGACGGGTTCACCGATGTGAGCTTCCGCGCTGTGTCGATCTCGCGCCCTCCGACGAGGAGTGGGTGGTGCGCGCCGGCCGCGGCGTGCTCCCGCGCCAGTGCGGCGTCGTAGGCGGCGCGCACGTCGCGCCGCGAGAACGCCGGGTGCGGCTGGTTGCGGAACGGGGCAGGGGCGCCGGGGTCGGTCGGCACGATCTCGGCCGCGGGCGCCGGCCCGCGGCCGAAGTCGGCCGACGTCTCCGGCGCCCGCACGAGCTCGTCGACCGCCGCGCCTTCGACGAAGGTCTGGCGCAGGAAGGAGTCGTTCGCCGTGTTCTCGAGGAGGCGGCGGACGAGGTAGCCCATGCCGGGGATGAGCTCGCCGACCGGGGCGTACTCACGCAGGCGCAGGCCCATCTCGCGGACCGCGTGCTTCACCGGGTCGCCCATCCCGTGCAGGGTCTGGATCTCGAAGGCATCGTCGGGAAGACCGAGCTCGCGTGCGGTCACGATCGCCGCCGCGAGCGAGCGGATGTTGTGACTCGCGAACGCCGGTCGCACCTGGTCGGGCCGTTGCAGCATCGCCTCGGCCAGTTTCTCGTACATCGCGTCCGTGTCCGGCTTGTGCGTGAACACGGGCGCCGGCCAGCCTTCCTGGGCGGCGCTCACCGTCTCGTAGTCCCAGTACGCTCCCTTGACGAGCCGGATGTGGATGTGACGCCCGCGTTCCTCGGCCCAGCCCACCAGGCGCTCGAGGTCGCGGTCGGCGTCGCGCAGGTACGCCTGGACGACGGTGCCGGCGTCCTCGTAGCCGCGGAACTCCTCCTCGTCGAGCAGGGAGGTGAAGACCTCGTAGGTGAGGTCGCGGTAGCGCACCTGTTCGAGGTCGAGCGTGACGGCGGCGCCGTCGGCTACGGCCTTGCGGAAGATGGGGCGCAAGCGGTCCTTGACGGCCGTGACGCTGCCCTCGAAGTCGACGGGGTCGATCTGCGAGTACAGCGAGGTGATCTTGAGCGAGACGTTCACGCGCGGCAGCGGACCCCAGGCGCTGTCGTCGACTACCGGCACCGGCGGCCACGAGCGCGCCTGCTTGGCGAGTTCGTCGATGATCCCGAGGTACGTGCGCTGGTAGGCCTCGGCTTCGACTTCGCTCACGCTGGCCTCGCCGAGGACGTCGAGCGTGAAGCCCATGCCCTCGCGGCGCAGGAGGCGCAGCGCCCGCTTGGCGTCGGCCGCGTCGCGGCCGACGACGAAGCGCTGCGCGAACCCCTTCATCTGGTTGCGGATGACGGCGTTGGCGAGCGGCGCCACGGGTGAGCGCTGCGCCGTCAGGCTGACGCCCCAGCGCAGCGCCTGGGGCGCCGCCACGTCCCCGCCGGCGAAGTACTCGCGCAGATGTCGGGCGACCTCGCTGCGGCTGCGCAGGCTGGGGAACACGTCGACGAAGCGCAGGATGTCGACTTTGAGGCGTTCGTCGCGCATCGCCCAGTCCATGATCTCGCTCTGCCAGCGTGCCGAGGAGAACAGCGAGGGCTTCGCCGTCCGCGCCACGGCCAGCATCTCGCGCGCTGTCTGCTGGATGCGCGCTTCGCGGTCGCCGTTCACCGTCTCACCTCGTGTGGCGGCCGACGCGTTCGTACGACAGTTTCGTGGGCTGGAACTGGGTGCGGGGCGGCTTGTGGTCGGCGGGGTGGCCGACGGCGATCAGACAGAGGCAACGGTACTTCTCGGGCGTCGTCCCGAGGATCTCGAGCACGGTGACCTCCGCGGGCTGGGGTTCTGGAGCGTTCTCCCAGACTCCGACCCAGCAACTGCCGAGGCCGAGGGCGGTCGCGGCGGTGAGGACGTTCTCAGCAGCGGCCGCGCCGTCCTCGACCCAGGCGTCGGCGTCGGCGCGCCCCAGGACGGCGATGACGAGCGGCGCCCGGGCGAGCAGGCCCGACCACTGATGAACGCCGGCCAGTCGCCGCCGGGTCTCCGCGTCACGCACGACGACGAAGTGCCATGGCCGGCCGTTACCCGAGCTCGGCCCGGCGAAGGCGGCTTCGATCAGGGTGCGTTCGTCCTCCACCGAGACGTCCTCGGCGGTGAACCGCCGGATGCTCCTACGTGCGAGGATGGCTTCGATGGCGTCCATCATGCCCCCTTCGTGCGGCCCTCTCGCGGGGCAGTGCATCGGCCGCTCCGCCAGCCATGATTCTATCAGCGGGCGTCTGCCGGACGCGGCTCTGGTCGGCGTTGGCCGCGGCTGTGGCCGGGTCGCCCTGCGGTCGACCGCGGTGAGCCTGTCGAGGCCCTGGCGGACGCGACGGCCTCATTCCGGTCCGGACGATACAATCGGCGGCGCCGGCGCATCGATGAGGAGGCGGAGGATGCGACACGGTCCGGAGGACGTGCGGCTGGACGGCTTCACGGTGGACGACGTGGACGACGCCCGCGCGTTGTGGCGCGACACCGGAATGTGGCTGCGGCCGTCCGACGGGCCCGAGCACATCGCGCTGCTCGTCGAGCGCGATCCCGACCTGCAGCTTGCCGCTCGCGACGGCGAGGGCCGCCTCGTGGGCACCGTCCTCGGGGGATGGGACGGGCGCCGCGCCTACGTCTATCACCTGGCCGTCGCGCCCGACCGCCAGCGTCGGGGCGTCGCGACCATGCTCATGGACGAGCTCGAGGAACGTTTCCGCGAACGCGGCGCCTTGAAGGCGAAGCTGCAGGTCTTGACCGGCAACGAGGCCTCGCGGGCGTTCTTCACCGCGCGCGGCTACCTGGTCGAGACCGATTGTGAGCCGTGGGGCAAGGAGCTCGTGTCAGGAGGGGCGCCGCCCGCCTGCTGCGACCCGGCGGCGCCGGAGCACCTGCGCAGTGCCTGAGCACCTGCGCGCCGCCGGCGCCACGGGGCAAGGCGCGTCCGCGTAAGTAACCCTCAGCGCGGACGAGGCAGAGCGGCGGGTGCGGACGGAGCGGCGCGGCGGGCGCGGACGGAGCGGAGCGGCGCGGCGGGCGCGGACGGAGCGGCGCGGCGGGCGCGGACGAGGGGGAGCGTCCGCGCCCGCCGCGCTGCGGGGCGCGCGGTCGCGCCCCGTCGGGGGGATCAGCCTCTGGGTTGCTGTTGCGTGATGCAGTGCACGTTGCCGCCGCCGAGGACGATCTCGCGGCCCGCGACAGTGACGACCTCGCGGTCCGGGAACAGCTTCTCGAGCGTGGCCTTGGCGACGGCGTCGTTCGGGTCGTCGAACGTCGGCATGACGACGCCGCCATTACAGATCAGGAAGTTCAGGTACGAAGCGGCCGTCTTGTCGCCCGGCTTACGGGGGATGCTCCCCTCGACGGTGTCGATGCCCCACGCCTCCTCTTCCGTGATCTCGATGATCGCCGGCATCGGGATGGTATGGACTTCGAGGCGACGCCCTCTGGCGTCGGTCGCCTCCCGCAGCCGCCGCAGGTTGTCCTGCAGCAGCTCGTAGCGCCAGTCGTCGTTGTCCTCCGTGACGGCGGCGAGCACGACGCCGGGCCTGACGAAGCAGGCGACGTCGTCCACGTGCCCGTTCGTCTCCTCTGGGTCGATGCCCCTGGCGAGCCAGATGACCGTCTCGACGTTGAGGTAGTCGCGCAGGTACTGCTCGATCTGTTCGCGGGTCAGGTCGGGGTTCCGACCGGGGCTCAGCAGGCACTCCTCGGTCGTGAGCACCGTGCCCTCGCCGTCGACGTGGATCGACCCGCCCTCGAGCACGAGCGGCGCCTTGTAGCGGTCGACGCGCTCGATCTCGGCCACCTTGAGCGGCACGAGCTGGTCCTTGTCCCAGGGGAAGTAGAGGCCGTCGTACAGCCCGCCCCAGGCGTTGAAGTCCCAGTGCACGAGGCGGACGCCGCCCTTGTCGTCGACGACGAACGTCGGCCCGCAGTCGCGTATCCAGGCGTCGTTGTTCGAGATCTCGACGACGCGCACGTGGGCCGGCAGCATCGCGCGGGCGTTCTCGTACTGGTCATGGTTGGCGCCCACGCTGACCGGCTCGAAACGCGCGATCGCCGTCGCGACCTCGACCCAGGCGCGCTGGGCGGGCTTGGCGCCCAGGCGCCAGTTGTCGGGACGCTGCGGCCACAGCATCCAGGTCTGGGCGTGGGGTTCGAACTCGCCCGGCATACGATAGCCGTCGGCGCGGGGGGTGCTCTCGATGCGCATGGTCATGGTAATGCTTCCTCCTCGCTGGCCGGCACGATGTGCGTGCCGGCCTCGCCGGCCAGGGCTTTCGTGACCTCGGTCAGGCTGGCGATGATCGCCTCGCCGCCGCTGCGCACGAAGCGCATCGCGGCCTCGACCTTGGGGCCCATGCTGCCGGCCTTGAAGTGTCCTTCAGCGGCGTAGCGTTCCATCTCGGGCAGGGGGACGACGTCCAGGGCGCGCTCGTTGGGCCCTCGGTAGTCGAGGTAGACCTTGGGCACGTCGGTGAGGATGAGCAGGATATCGGCCTTGACGTCGGTCGCCAGACGCATCGCCGCGAGGTCCTTGTCGATGACGGCGTCGACGCCCGAGAGCGAGCCGTCGCGGGCGCGGACCACGGGGATGCCGCCGCCGCCCGAGCAGATGACGATGACGCCGTCGGCGACGAGATCGACGATCGCCTCGCGGGGGACGATCTCGATGGGCTCCGGCGAAGGGACGACCCGGCGCCAGCCGCGGCCGGCATCCTCCTTCATGGCGAAGCCCTTCTCGAGCATCATGGTCTTCGCCCGGGCCTCGTCGTAGAACGGGCCCACCGGCTTGGAGGGCTTGGCGAAGGCCGGGTCCTTGGCGTCGACGGCGACTTCGGTGAGCAGGGTGACGACGGGCACGTTGAGGCGCCGCTTGCGCAGGTGGTTGTGCAGGGTCTGCTCGAGCATGTAGCCGATCTGGCCCTGGCTCATGGCGCCGCAGACGTCCATCGGCATCGGCGCCACCAGCTTGGCGGCGACCTCCTGCTGGATGAGGAGGTTGCCGACCTGGGGCCCGTTGCCGTGTGTCATGACGACGCGGTAGCCCTCGGCGACCATCTGGGCGATGCGCCGCGTCGCGCCGTCGACGTTGACGAGCTGCTCCTCGAAGGTCCCGACCTGGCCGGGCTGCAGGATGGCGTTGCCGCCCAGGGCGACGACGACGGTCTTGCCGTTGGTCACGGTCGCGCCCCTCGGTCTTGGGTCATCATGCAGCCCTTCTTCCGCTGCGGGCGCTCAGCCACCAGCCGATGACGATCGACACGATCGTACCGCCGCCGGTGATGCCCCAGAACGTCGCCCTGGGGACGTCTTCGGGGACGACCCAGAAGAACAGCACCAAGGTGAAGATGATCCCCGCTTCGCACAGTAGCGGCCACAACCACGTCCCGAACCGGCCCCAAGGCACGAGGTAGGGCCTCGGTCTGTCGGGCTGCTTGGCGCGCAGGACGATCAGCGAGGGGAACATGAGGAGGTACGGCAGCAGGAACACGATCGAGCTCAGGGCGAAGATCGTCCAGAAGATGTTCTCCTTGGTGCCGAAGAGCGCGTAGTTGAGGACGGTCACGATCGTCGCCACGATGCCCCACAGGATGAAGGTGTAGTCGGGCGTGTGAAAACGACGGTTCACGTGTCCGAAGACCGCGGGCGCTGTCTTGTCGAGTCCGGTCGCAGCCATCGAATGGTTGGCGCCGATCGACCACGTCACCATGTTCCCGACGAAGGTGAACAACAGACCGATGATCACGAGGTCGTAGAGCCAGCCGTATCCGCCGAGCACGCTGTCAAAGGAGAGCTTCAGGGCGTCGGCGATGCCCGTGACGATGCTCAGGTCCTCGAGCTTGAGCGCGGCGAGGATCCCGAACGTCGCGAACATGTAGACGGCGAGGATCGCGGCTCCGGCGGCGATGATCATCTTCGGGACGTCTCGCCGGGGGTTCTTTATCGCGTCTCCCGCCGAGCTCATGAGCTCGAAGCCCATGAAGCTGTAGATGATGATCGGCAGGTACGACCAACTGTCACTCCATGAGGGCTTCCACTCTGAGAGCGCAAACGAGTTCGCGGTCCCGTTCTGGATGGCGTAGGCAGCTCCCATGACGCCGAGGGCGACGAGTACGATCACCTTCAAGGCGGCACTGGCGCTGGGCACCCATTTCGAGAGCGCGAGCGGCAGGATGCCGACCCCGACGACCGCCCAGATCAGGGCGATGACGATGACTTCCTGCCAGAAGAGGCTCATGTCCGCCCAGAAGACCGTCGCCAGCGTGCCGGCGAAGAGGACGAACACGGACGGCGCCCAGTAGGCCACGTTGACCCAGTAGAGCCATGCCGTGACGGAGCCCCAGCGGGGTCCGAACGCCTCGCGCACCCAGACGTAGATACCGCCCTCCTCGGGCCACGCGGCGCCCAGCTCGGACGTCACGAAGCCATAAGGCACGAAGAACAGGATGGCGAGGACGACCCACCACGTGAGGCCTTGCACGCCGATGGCGGCGGAGGTGGCCACCGTGTCGGCAACGAGGATAGCCGACACGCTGAACAGGACCATGTGGAAGAGACCGAAGGTCTTCACGCCGTTCTGATCCGGCAGAGTGCGTGCCTCTGTCGATGATTCATGACCCATTGCAACTCCTTCGCTCGTCGGTCAAATGAGAGCGGGCGTCACGAGAGCAGCGCCCTGCCGATCTCCTGGAGGTCGGGGTCCGGTGGCAGCTCGTCGATACCGATGAGCGCGAGCAGGAGCCCTTTCTGGAAGTGCATGCGGTTCTGGGCCTGGGGGAAGATGATCGACATCTCGCCGTCGGCGATCGCGTCGACGACCTCCTCGCCGCGCATCGCCGGCAGGCAGTGCATGAACTTCGCCGTCGGCTTGGCGTGCGACCACAGGCGCTCATTGACTTGGAAGGGCCGGAAGGCGGCGACGCGGTCCTTGTACTCCTCTTCCTGACCCGTCCACCACCAGCAGTCGGTGTAGACGAAATCGGCCCCGGCGATGGCCTCGAGCGGGTCGTTGGTGAGCAGGAACGACCCCCCGCTCTCGGCGGCGAAGCGGGTCGCGTTCTTGCGCACGTCTTCGCTGATCTCATATCCCGGGGCGTTGCCGATGCGCACGTGCAGACCGAGCTTGGTGAGCGTCGTGGCCAGCGAGTTGCAAGGGTGGGCGGCGTCACCGACGTAGGCGAACGTGACGCCCTCGAGCTGACCCGCGTACTCGAGGATCGTCAGCGCGTCGCTCATGCTCTGGCAGGGATGGCGGTTCGCGTCCATGCCATTGATGACGGGGACGGTGGACCACCGCGCGAGCTCGTTCACGGTCTCGTTCTTCTTGCTGCGGATCTCGATGGCGGCGTTGTACTGCGCCAGAGTGCGGGCCGTATCTGCGATCGTCTCGCGCCCGGGAAGGTGGATCTCGCCCGGGCGCAGGTAGAGCGCGTTGCCGCCGAGCTCGGCGAAGCCGTTCTCGAAGCTTACGCGCGTGCGCGTGGAGGCGGCCTCGAAGATCATCGCGAGATGCTTGCCGGGAAGAACGGCGTGAGCGGGCGCCGTTTCCACAGATCCTTGAGCTTGACCGCGAGGTGCAGTAGGGCCTCGAGCTCCTCGCGAGAGTAGTCGAGGTCAGTGAGGAAGTGTCGACCACGGAAGCGCTTGAGCGGGGGAAGCGGCTTGCTGACGTCGAGAGCCATCGGTCCTCCTTGCGGCGCGTGCCTTGTCAAGGCCACTTGTTCGTCCGGACGGACAAGAGTATTCTACTCGCGGTATTCACGAGCTGCAAACGAGGAGGCGGCCACGCACGACCAAGCCGACACGGTGCGACGTAGTCTCGCGAGAGGCGAGGGGATACCGAGCTCGCTCGGCATCGCCGACCCAGTGGACCTGCTCCCGCCAGTGGCGCGGACGATCCTCGATGCTGCGCGGAGGCTGCTTGCCGAGGGTGGATACGAGGCATTGACCCTTTCGGCCATCGCGGCCGCAGCCGGCGAACCCAAGGCGAGCATCGGGTACTACTTCGGCAACAAGGACGGCCTCATCGTGGCGCTCGTCGACGTGCTCACGCACGAGGCGAATCGGGCGCTCCTCGCCGCTACCGAACGTCTGCCGATGGGGGACCAGCGCCTGCACGCCCTGATCGATGGCGAGGTGCGCATCGCCGGCGACATCGAGACGTTCCGGTCGTTCTTCGCGATCCTTCCCCACGCGCTGCGTGACGAACGTCTCCGCGTCCGTGTCGCCGAACTCTATGACGGCTACCGCGAGACGGTCCTGCGCTGCGTCGCTGCGGCGGACGACAAGTCGCGTCGAAGCACGCTGCCCTTCGCCATGCTCATGATCGCCATCGTCGATGGCCTTGCTATTCAGCATGGTCTCGACCCTGACGGCATGGACGTGCGCGCCGCCATCGATCTCTGGGAGCACCTGGCGCGCAGCTTTCTCGCCGAACGTGGCGCCCTGCCCACCACGTGAAAGGGGGCGCCGGGGCGCCCAGACGCGCGGCTCCTCGAGTATCTCGCAAGCCGGACACCAGCTCTCCCGCCGGCACTCCTCCAACGGTACAGCGGTTTCGGCTCAGCGCCCGTTCCGGTCGAGCTGGCCTCCTGGGTCGTCAGTCCGTAGGTAACGTGCGTTCGCTACGCACTCCCTCCTTACGACGGCGACGAGGGGAAGACGGTGATGGCGCGGGTCGGCCCGACGAGGGAGCTCGTGGCCGCGATCCGTACCCGGATCGAGGACTCGAACGAGGACCCGCGGCCGTTCGTCTGGCACAGGACCGCTGCCCCGATCCTTGACTCAGTGGCTCAGCACCGCCAGCTCATCTCCGACTGAGGAGACCAGGCCAACGGGAGCATCGCTGACCGCCTCCCTGCACAGTAGGGGATGGGCGCCGGCGCTGTGTCGCGGCGTCCCTTGACAACCCGTACGCTTTCCTATACGAGTCTGGATCACCGGCTGCTGGTGAGTAGCGACGGTGTCTGCGATGAGGGCGGCTTACCGATCGTCACCGTCAGGCGGCTGGGGAGGAAGCGGCGGCAAGACCAGGACATGACAGCGATCGATTCTCGTGTGTCTCGTGGTTTGTTCGTCCGGACGGACAAACAACCGCTGCAAGAGGAGGAAGGAGGATGGAGTGAGCTGGTGGGCTTGGGGAGCACAGCTAGCACAGCTGATAGAGAGGGGGTACAGATGTCGGCCTACATGACTGACAGCGTCGGTGCAGCCGCCGACGGCGGCGGCATCGAGGGCGGCGATGAGGTGCGCGCCGCGATCCTGCAGCGTCTCCGGGAGGTGACGGCCCCGGACTACGTCGACCCCGCGCGCAAAGACCTGACGGGCCTCGACTGGTTCGCCCTCGTCGGCTTCATGGCCGCCTGCGCCGTCATCTTCACCGTCTGGGGGTACTGAAGATGACCGAGCAGGCGAGCGAGGAGTTCGCGGAACAGACCTCGAAGGAAGCGCTCCTGGCCACCGTGCCCGTGGCCGCCAAGGAGCGCGTCTGGGGCTTCTGGGACTTCACCTGGGTGATGACCGGCCTCGCCATCGCCACCTGGGCCTTCCTCATCGGCGGCGACGTCGTCTACTTCCTCGGCCTCAAGGCCGGGATCGCGGCGATGGTGCTGGGCAATGCGATCGGCGTCTTCTTCGTCGTCATCAGCGTCCTCGGCAACACGAAGTACGGCCTCGAGCACTTCACTCTGATCCGCTCCGTCTTCGGCCGTCACGGGATCAAGCCGCTCATCTACATCCTCAACTTCCTCGTCTGTATCGGCTGGACCGGGGTCCTGTCGGTCATGTTCGGCCGTGCCGGGGTCAACGTCCTCAACGAACTGGCGGGGACGGACTACGGCGGCGACAGCGCGCTGGTGTTGGCGTTCGGCGTCATCGCCCTGGCGGTGAGCTGGGTCGTGGTCGTCAAGGGGCCGGTGGCGCTGAAGTGGTTCAACCGCGTGGTGGCCCCCGGGCTGGCCATCGTCCTCGTCGTGATGGTGTACTTCATCTTCCGCGAGACGAGCTGGGCGGAGCTCACCGCGATCAAGCCCCTCGAGCCCTTCGGCAACAAGCTCCTCGACTTCATGATGGTCGTGGAGTTCAGCCTCGCCGGCGGCGTCTCCTGGTGGCCGGCGCAGGGGAACCTGACCCGGCTCGCGACGACCCAGCGGGCCGGCGCCTGGGCGACCGTCATCGGGCTGTTCGTCGTGACCCTGATCGCCCAGACCGTCGGTCTCATGGCGGCGCTCAAGTTCGGCGACGCCGACCCGACGGCGTGGATGATCCCGCTGACCGGCACGGCCGTGGGCGTCGTCATCCTGGTCTGGGTCGCGTTCGCCAACATCACCACGATCTCGGTCCAGGCCTACCAGGTCTGCGTGGCCATGCGTCAGGAGGGTGTCAGGTTCCTCGCCTCCATGCGCTGGGACGTGATGATCACCATCTTCCTCGGCTTGGCCGTGTTCCTCCTCATCAAGCCCAGTCTCATCTACGACAACTTCTTCCAGTTCCTCTACTGGATCGGTCTGAGCTACTCGCCCGTGATGGGCATCATCTGCGTCGACTACTTCCTGTTCAGGCACCAGACGCTCGACCTGTGGGCCATCTTCGATGCCCGCAAGGGCAGCCCCTACGACTTCTGGCGGGGCTGGAACATCGCCGCCTACATCGCCATGGGCGCCGGCGTCGCCGTCTACGCGGCGCTGTTCAACCCGGTCTCGCTGTGGAACTCGGCGCCCTTCCGCTACACCTCGGCGACCGTGCCGTCGCTCGTCGTCGCGGCCCTCGTCTACTTCGTCCTCACCCAGCTCTGGGTGAAGCGCGTCGGGAAGGGGGGCTACACGGACTAGAGACCTTGCCCGCAGACCGGCGGCCACCATGGGCCACCAGGCTGTGCAGCGGTCGCTGCGTGAGGCATGATCTGGGGACCGCTTCCCGGCGCACGTGTAGGATGCGGGGGCGACGTACAAGTGGACCCTCCAGAAGCGGGGCGACGAGAGAGGCAGCGGCATGGACGCGGCGATCGTCTGGAGCAAGGACTACGAGCGACACGACACGGGAGGGCATCCTGAGGGACCCGACCGCGCCACGGCGATCGTCGACTACTTGCGCGGTCTCGACCTCTGGGCCCGCCTCGCGCTCGTCGCGCCCCGACCGGCCACGGTGGACGACCTGCTCCTCGTGCACACGGAAGCCCACGTGGAGCGTGTGCGTCGTGTCGCCGAGAGCGGGGGCGGTGAGATGGATCCCGAGACGCCGGTCTCGGCGGCGAGCTTCGGCATCGCCCTGCTCGCCGCCGGCGGTGTGCTGACCGCCCTCGACTTATGGGACGACGGGCACGCTGCGTTCGCGCTCGTGCGCCCGCCGGGTCACCATGCGACGTCCGACCGGGCGATGGGGTTCTGCCTCTTCAACAACGTCGCCATCGCGGCGCGCAAGCTGCTCGTCGCCGGCTTGGAGCGGGTGGCGATCATCGACTGGGACGTCCATCACGGGAACGGCACCCAGGCGGCGTTCTACGACGAGCCCCGGGTGCTCTTCTGCTCGCTCCATCAATGGCCGCTTTACCCGGGAAGCGGATGGTTCAGCGAGTGCGGCGAGGGCGACGGCGAGGGCTATACGGTCAATCTGCCGATGCCCATCGGGGCGCGTGACGGCGACTACGTCGGCGCGTTCGAGCGGGTCATCGAGCCCATCGTCGACCAGTTCGCGCCCGAGGCATTGCTCGTGTCCGCGGGGTTCGACCCGCATGCCCGCGAGCCGCTCGCCAGCCTGCAGCTCAGCGAAGCCGGGTTCGCCGCTATGGCCCTCCGCGTTCTGCGCATGGCGCAGCGGCACTGCGAGGGCCGGCTGGCGCTGGCCCTCGAGGGCGGCTACGACCGTCCGGCGACGAGTCGCTCCGTCGCGGCCGTGCTCGCGGCGATAGTAGACGAGCGTGCGCCGGACGTTGGTGGGGCCGGCGAGCAGGCCCAGAAGGTGATCGAGCGGGCGTGCGCGGTCCAGGGACGGTATTGGCGGCTGTGACGTGGGCGGGGACGGGCTGCGACGCAGCCCGTCCCCGCCCACGTTCGTCTCCCTCCCCGTCCGGCTCGGTCGGGCGCCGCTCAAGGACTCCCTCAGTACTCGCCCGGCTCCGTCCTCACCTTGCCGCGGAAGGTGCGGTACACGATGGTCGTGTAGGTCAGCACGAGCGGCACGCCGATGATGGCGATGACGAGCATCGCCTTCAGGGTCAGCGGTCCCGAGGCGGCGTTGGTGACTGTGAGGCTCGTCGTCTCCGGCGTGCCGCGCGCCGGGATGATGTCCGGGTAGTTGCCGACGGCGGCGATGCCGGCGAGAGCGATGATGATCGCCGCCGACCCGAGGAAGGCGCGCACGTCGCCACCCTCTTGGCGCTGTTGCCAGAACGTGTACACGAGGGCCACGACCAGGACGACGACGAAGAGCCAACCGACCGGCCGTTGGAGCACGTTGTCCGACGCGCGGGGGACCCAGGTGATGGTCGCCGCCGAGGTCACGAGGGCGAGCACGCCGCCGACGATGAAGAGCGGCGTGCGCCAGGCGACGGCGCGGCGATGGAGCGGCCCCTCGGTCTTGACGGCGAGCCACGAGACTCCGTGGGTGAGCAACAGCGCGAGGCCGGTCGCCCCGACGAGCAGCGCGTACGGGTTGAGCAGATCGAGGAAGGTGCCGGTGTAGTCGCCGGCGTCGTTCAGCGGCACGCCGCGGATGACGTTCCCGAGGGCGACGCCGACAAGCAGCGACGGGAGGAGGCTGCCGACGAAGAACGTGACGTCCCAGAACCGTCGCCAGGCCTCGTCGCGGTGTCGGAACTCGAGCGAGACGGCGCGCAGGATGAGGCCGAAGAGGACGAGCATGATGGCCAGGTAGAACCCGCTGAACGTAGCCGCGTACACGGCGGGGAAGGCGGCGAACAGGGCGCCGCCGCCGGTGATGAGCCAGACCTCGTTGCCGTCCCAGATGGGACCGATGCTCGCGCGGACGACGCGCTTTTCGTCTTCGTCCGTGGCGATGAACGGGTACAGCACGCCCGTGCCCAGATCGAAGCCGTCGAGCACGACGTAGCCGGTGAGGAGGACGGCGACGAGGAAGAACCAGATGCCTTCGAGCGTCATGGCTTCACCTCTCCGTCCCGCCGACCGGCAGCGTCTCCGCGGCTGCGGGCTCCGACGCTGCCGTCAGCTCGTCGGGTCCCTTGCGGATGATCCCGAGGAAGACACGCAGCCAGGCGACGAACAGGACCGCGTACACGGCTGCGAACAGGACCAGCGTCGTCCAGACCTCGCCCGCCAAGACGACCGGCGAGACCCCGTCCTCGGTGCGCAGCAGACCCT
>Ga0116187_1002205_pt1 | contig 19425 bp, 12 predicted proteins | sample AD_JPNNA6_MetaG_FD_89755 | JGI IMG/M metagenome (GOLD analysis project Ga0116187, IMG submission 89755) | Active sludge microbial communities of municipal wastewater-treating anaerobic digesters from Japan - AD_JPNNA6_MetaG | ecosystem: Engineered > Bioreactor > Anaerobic > Digestate | place... | reverse complement strand
CCGTTTATAGCCTACCCACCGCTGCACTTAAAGAAAAATGCTGTTTTTGGTGGGTTGGCTAATTTGATGTTAAGACAGGGCAAGATACTGTGACGCCAACCCCACCCTACGAGGGCGAAACCGGATTCACCCTCACCTTCCTGATCGATGTCATTCAATTATCACGTCTTTCTGAGTCTTAATATACAAGGGCGGAATGGTGCTCTCCTGCCCTGGCAGCGCAATTGCCAGGGTTCACCACTCCGCCGTATCCTTATGAAAACAGCAAATGTTGGAGTGAGGGAAAAACTCCCTCATTCCAACCTACGAAAAGACTGATCGTCAGTCATGAAGCCGGGTTCAGAAGCGGAACTCGCCTACCAAGGAAAGGATCCCCAAGGCCGGAATGAGACCGCCCTGCACCCTTACTCTCACAGCCAACCATTGCGGGCTCACTCCAGCATCGTCCTCAAAATAAACATTTTCCATGTCGAAAAAGGCAGATCGCCGCGCAAAAGAGGCTCGCGATAACAAGATTAAAGGCAGATCGCCGCGCACGGGAGGTGACCGTCAGTCATGAAGCCGGGTTCAGAAGCGGAACCCGGTCTACGAAAAACCCCCTTCCAAATTTGCCCGACCGGTTATCTACTATCCAGAATCACTTCGCAACGTTGCGAATCTATTTGAAGTCTGGTGAGGATTGCGGTGGAATAATGGTCACGAAGTGTCCTCTGAACCAAATTCAACTCGTCAGGTTTTAAGGAATAAGCGTCCGCCTGATTGAACACGACGGCCGCTCTGCTTTTTTGAGGGATGCCCTGCAATCCCCCTTGAGGGTGATTGAGCATGCTGACAATATGATCCAGCTGGATGGGAGCTCCGATAGGTAATCCGGTTAGATTGCTGAAAAGCTCCGGTCGGAAAACTGTTTCTGCATTCAGAGGCTTTCCGATCACGCTCAATCCTACAACAACAATCACCAAATCAACCTGGTCAGGGATCACCGGTTCCCATGCTGCTGGCGCTTTCAGCGACAAATGGCGGGCACCATCCGCTTCGATCAAGCAAAGAATATTCGAACTCTTACAATAGACGATCAATTGCTCAGCCTGACTGTGGGATAATCCCATCCACTTCTGACCGCTGCTATCCAGTGGGTTTGTAACAAGATTGATTTTCGCCCCATCAAGGGAAGCAGCGGGATCAACTTCAAACTCGGAAAACAAGCTGTGATTGAAGTCGCCCTGGCATTCCTCGCGCGCCAATTTCGTGGTTGTAGTCAGACAAACCGGTTTCGGCGCTGCTTCAACCAGTGCGAACATCAGGCTCGTCTTGCCCCCTGCTCCGACTATTGCAACCGCTTCGTGGTTTGCCACGCGCAGTGCGTCAATAATTTTCAAGGCTATACCCCTGTATCTATTTCCTTTAAGGTTTCCACCACAGCCGCGCCAATTCTCCGCGCCTTATCTGAAACGGTGAAACAAACCGCCCTCTCACCGGTTGGATCAACATCTCCCACTTTGAAACCTGGCTGAACCATTAATTCATTCCGTAATATCCCGCGAACAACTCCTTTGATCTGACTGTTTATGGGCTCACCCTCAATTTCGGCTATGATTTGCCCAGCATCGACCCTGTCACCAATGTCAACGAAAGCCTTGAAGTGACCTTCCCGGTGGGCGTATATGACCCTTTCGCGGCTGAACCCCATCACGATCGCGGGCAGTCCTGTATCCGGATCCGGGCTGCCTTCGTGGAAAATCTTACCCAGATTCGGTCCCCGATTAGTTTCAATCGCAACCCAGCAATTGACACCAGCCGCAAAGCCCGGTCCCAGGCCAATTACCCGCCACTTCTCGCCGAATTCATTGGCTACTTCACGTTTGAGCATCCGCCCATCCACGATCACGATCGGCGCAAGACTCTCAAGGCATTCACAATCCGGGTCCACCAGAACCGCAATCTCTCCAGCTGCAAGGAAATCCAGGGCCTGCGTAACACTATCTGCCTTTCTCCCCGTGATCCCTTCCACGCTGCAGCTTCCCTCATAAACCGCCTCGGCGAATGAGACTTTGCGCCGGACCACCAGAGGCTGCGCCAATTCTGTGATAACCACGCTATAACCGGCTTCGTGCAGGCAGACAGCCACACCGCTTGCCAGGTCACCGCCGCCTCTTACCAGAATAATTTTCTTGTCCATGCTTGGATTTTACCTTGGTTCCTCCGAGATTCTTCCAGCAAATAAATAATCCCCTTTTTGATTACAATTGACTCTCACAGCGAGAGAGGACATTTTCAGTGACTATCAACAAAACCAAACAAAACCAAATTTCGACCTTGACCAATCCAGCTTTCGTGAGTAGAATAAAAAGGTTAATGTAATTGTTTATTCAGTGAGGAGTTAAAGATGACCCCATTACCTAAAAGAAAACTCTCTTCCGGTCGCCGGGACCGCCGTCGCTCGCATGACGCTCTTAAAGCTCGCAACATTGTTGCCTGCCCAAATTGCGGTGAGCCTCGCCTGCCCCATCGTGTCTGCCCAAAGTGCGGTTTCTATCAGGGTAGAGAAGTTCTCACAACTGATACCGACTAAGTACTGATTTCCCGCAACGCTCAGGCCAGGGTCACCTGGCCTTTTTTTATATCCGGTAGGCTTCAAAAGACGCGAGTAACTGCCTGGGGAGCATTCCGTCGATCAGGATGCCATCTTCCAGGTGTTGCATATCCCTGACATGCCCTTTTTCGTGCATCAATGAAACCAGCCTGCCTTCAGAATAAGGCAGCTTGACCTTCACATGCACAAAGGTCTGATAGGTGCCGACAGCGATAGCTTCAGCCAATTCGCTTAGACCCTCCCCGGTTAACGCGCTGATGAAGACCGAGTTCGGCTCTGCAATTTTGTGTAAATCCTCAATCTCTGCAGGATTCAAAAGGTCAATTTTGTTGTAAACCGTCAGGATTGGGATATCGGTTGCGCCAATCTCTTCCAGCGTTTCCAGCACGGTCAGTCTCTGCGACTGGGCGTTCTTGTGGGAAGCGTCGACTAAATGGATTAACAGATCCGCTTCCACAATTTCTTCCAGGGTTGCCCGAAAGGCTGCCACCAGGTCGGTGGGCAGTTTCTGGATGAAACCCACCGTGTCCGTTAGCAAGACGGTCTCACCAGAAGGCAATTCGAGCTGCCTGGTGGTTGGGTCAAGCGTGGCAAACAGCTGATCAGCAACGTAAATATCCGCATTTGTCAATTTATTAAGCAGGGTTGACTTGCCAGCATTGGTATAACCTACCAGCGCTACTACCGGTATGTTGGATTTTCTTCGCTGTTGGCGATGCCGGTTGCGGTGCTCGCGGACCTTATCCAGTTCATCTTCGAGTTTGACGATCTTCTTTTTGATCTCACGCCGATCCACTTCCAACTGGGTCTCACCAGGTCCGCGCAAGCCCACACCTCCCACTGCACCTGACCTGCCCGATGCCCCACCAGTTTGCCTGGTAAGGTGTGTCCAGGCGCCTGTCAGACGCGGCAAGCGGTAGCGATATTGCGCCAGCTCCACCTGCAGCATGCCTTCCCGGGTGTTGGCGTGCTGCGCAAAGATGTCCAGGATCAAGGCTGTCCGGTCAATGACTCTCTTGCTATCGCCCAATTCCTTTTCAAGCTCACGCTGATGGCGAGGCGATAGTTCGTCATCAAATAAGATGATCTTCGCGTCCAACTCGTCAGCCAGCAGCTTGATCTCGTCAAGCTTTCCTTTCCCGACGTATGTGCGTGAATTGGGGGCTGACAGATTTTGAGTGACCTCGCCTACTGTTTCAAGGCCTGCTGTTTCCGCCAGCAATGCCAGTTCCTGCAGGGAATCTTCAAGGGTAAACCTGGGATCCACTTCTGAGCGAAGGTGAACCCCCACCATCAGCGTTGGTTCAGCTGCAGACTCAGTCATGATTTGTTCGTTCGTGGTTTCTTTATCGTTGTTTTTCAACCCAATCCTTAATTCTCCGCATGGCTTCCGCGATCTGGTCAGTGGGGATCACAATTGAAATTCGGATGTAGTCAGCGCCGCTGGGACCATAGATCACGCCTGGCGTGATGCTCACGCCAGTATCCTCCAGCAGATCGGCGCAGAAATTCACCGGGTCAGAAAAGCCTTTGGGCAACTTCGCCCAGAGGTACAGAGCAGCTTCCGGCAGATCCACTTCGAAGCCAGCATCGACCAAGCCCTGATAGACCACATCACGACGGGCTTCATAGATCTTGTTGCGATTTTGCAGCCAGGTTTGGTCTGACGTCAGGGCAACCACGGCTGCATCCTGGATCGGGGCAAAGATCGAAGAATCGATCTGGCTCTTGTAATTCGCCAGCAAACGGATGATCTCAGCATTACCGACCGCCATGCCAATGCGCCAACCAGCCATATTGTACGTTTTTGAGAGGGAGTTGAATTCCACTGCCACTTCCTTCGCGCCTTCCACCTCTAAAATACTGGGAGGAATGTAGTCCCCAAATGCCAGGTCACAATAAGGGGCATCATGGGCAATAAGGATGTCATATTTGCGAGCATAGGCGACTGCTTTGGCATAAAAGCTCAAGTCTGCTGTAGCACCAGTTGGATTGTTCGGATAATTGAGCCACATGATCTTCGCTTCTCTGGCAACGTCCTCAGGGATGGCATCAAAATCCGGTAAGAAGTTGTTTTTCTTCAGCAAGGGCATAAAGTGATAACGTGCGCCAGTCAGCTCGGCACCAGCCAGGTAGACAGGGTAGTATGGGTCTGGCAAGAGCACCATATCACCGGGGTCGAGCAAGGTGTGGTTTAGATTGAACAAGCCCTCTTTGGATCCGATCAAACCCAATGCCTCAGTGGCAGGATTGATATCAACATTGAAACGCCGTTTGTAGTAGGTGCTGACTGCTTTGAGAAACTCCGGTGTGCCGCCGGCTGGTGAGTAGCCGTGCTTTTTAGGATTCCGAGCTGATTCAACCAGCTTGTCAATAATAAAATCTGCAGGTGGTAGATCAGGCGAACCCATATCCAACCGGATCACATCCACCCCTCGTTCAGCCAGGTCTGCCAATTTGCCTTTCAAGCCAGCAAAAAAGTATGGTTTGAGATTTGCTACAGTTTTTGAAGGTTTGATCATATCCTTTGGAAATCCTTCTCCTTTTTTCTTTGATTATAAGCCACCCGCCCATAAAAGGGCTACTCTTCTTGTGCTGATCACTCCACGCGTAAAAAAGTCAGGCAAGCACACTGTTGGAACCTCTGGTATACTTCTTGCACAAACAAACTGACAGATTTAATCTGTTATGCAGAAGGTAAATTATGCTGATACTCCCAAGTCAACAGACCACCACCTCCATGTCGGCACACCTGGCTCAGACAATGACCCTGCTTGGTCTGACTCTGGGCGAACTCCAGCAAAAGATCGACTCGGAGCTTGCTTCGAACCCCGCACTTGAGTTGATGGAGGAGCGCACTTGCCCAATGTGCCAGCGCCCCCTTCCCCCGCGGGGACCATGCCCGATCTGCAGTCAGCCAGCCTCTTCGGAGTCGCAGGACCCAATCGTTTTCATTTCCCCACGCGAAGATTTTTACACTGGCTCAGCCTCCAGCACCGGCGAAGTACCTGAAGAACCTTTCGTTTCAGAGTCGGTTGATCTCCCCAGTTACGTCCTGCGCCAGGCAGCGGCTGACCTGCCCACTGAGGACCGGGTGGTGGCAGCTTATATCCTCACCCATCTCGACGAGGACGGCTTCCTCACAACCACTGCCCTCGAGGTCGCCCGCTACCATCATCGTTTGCCTTCAGAGATCACAGCCCTGATCGAAAAGCTCAAACGCTACGACCCGGTAGGTGTCTGTTCAGCCAACCCAATCGAAGCCATGCTGGCACAGGTTGAAGTCCTTTCAGAAATCATGAATGTGCCAGCCTATACGCGGGAAGTCGTGTCGAAATATCTTCACCAGATGAGCCAGCATCACTACTCGGAAATCGCCCACGCGCTGATGACAAGCTCGCAGCAGATCAAAAAAGTCGCGGCTTTCATCAGCGAAAACCTCAACCCGTTTCCAGCGCGTGCACACTGGGGCGACGTACGCAGTCCCAACAACAACGATTCGGAGGTCTTTCACCAGCCCGACATCCTCATCTATCATCACAATGAAAACCCTGCCAATCCTTTGGTTGTTGAAATCATCCTTCCGATCCGAGGTACGCTGCGAGTAAACCCACTGTTCAAATCCTCTCTCAAACAAATGGAGCCGAACAAAACCGAGGAGTGGCGCAGCGATATTGAAAAAGCAAATCTTCTGATCAAATGCCTCCAGCAGCGTTCAAATGCATTAAAACTCCTGCTTGAGAAGCTGGTTGTCCTCCAAAAAGATTACATCCTGCAAGGCGATTTGGAAATGAAACCTCTGACGCGCGCGAAAATTGCGACCATGCTCGATATGCATGAATCCACGATCTCACGTGCGGTTTCAAGTAAGACGGTTCAGCTCCCAAACAAGAAAATTGTTCCGCTTGCGATCTTCTTTGATCGGAGCCTGTCTCATCGCACACTGATTAAGCAGATAATCGAAGACGAGGATCATCCACTGAGCGACTCTGAGATCCAGCAATTGCTCAAAGAGCAGGGGATCGAAATCGCCCGCCGCACGGTTGCCAAATACCGTTCGATGGAAGGCATCTTACACGGAAATCTCCGCCAAAGCAAAAACAGGTAGTATGGTCCCTGCATCACTCGACCAGCACAGCACAAAATCGCCAGGTGATTCCCATCAGGATTTCACATTGCTGGATCGTTCTCTGATCCTGGAGCTAATCCCTGCAGCTGCGCTTGTCTATCGGCGCACGGATGACAAGATCCTCAGCGCCAATCGCAAATTTTATGACTTGACTGCCTTTACACCCGACACTCTCAAGGAGATTTCACTATACACCCTGATCCCAGGTGACCCGGATACAAACCCAACCGGAGACCAAAGCCGCCCGGTGCGCCTGCAAATAGCCAGCGGCGACCTGATCCTCGCCACCATGCGAATTCTTCCCATCAGCCTCACCAACCAGGTTGTTGTTCTCACTTTTTCGCCCCCTGATTCTGAATTCGAGATCAGAAGGGATTTGCTGGAACAAGAATATCGTTTCGATAATTTTTCTCTTTTAACCACGCTGGGCAGCCAAAATTCCTCGCAGGCGGTTTTCCAGACCGCAAACCAAATCCTTCAGCGGATGCTTAATCCCAAGTTGATCATCTCCTACCGTATCAACCCTCGCGATGAAAAACAGCTTCAACGCAACAGCTCATCTTCCCAGCCAGATGCTTTCCCAGACAAGCTTGATATTGATCTGCTTGAGAATATGTCCACATTGCAGCTTTGGAAGCTGACGCGCGAGCCTCAAAACGTGCTGCAGGAGAGCGCGCTGATGGAGGGCTACCACTATTTGCTCACACTGCCCCTCCTCCATAACAACGCACCCCAGGGATTGATGATCGCGGCCGGTGAGACGCCTTATCCGGATGATGACACACTGCGCTACCTGGCATTGATGTCTGCCCATGCTGCTTCTGCGATCCAGGGGCTAAACAGCCTTGAAAGCGCGCAGCGGACTCTCAACAACATCAGGCACGTTGTCCAGATCCAGCATGCCATCACCGACAACCTGGAGGAAGGTGTCATTATCCTCACGCCGGATCTGCGCATCGCAGAGATGAATCCAGCTGCCGAGTTTTTGCTCGGCTATGCCAGCAAAGAGGTTTTCCGGCAAAAAGCAGACATGGTTCTGATCGGCAATGAGACTCTTTCCGCGCTTTACAAATCCGCCCAACAAGGTATCAGCACCCTGGTTGGGAACAATTTTAGTCTCAACAACCGCTCTGGCGGTTCCTTCATGGCGCAGGTGCTCTGCATCCCCGTGGTCGAAAAAGAAAAAGTCCGCAGCATCGTGCTGATACTGCGGGATATCAGCCAGACTGAGCAGATCCGTGCCCACTCCCAGCAGCTTGAACAGAGAGCATTCCTGGGTGAGGTATCGGCGATTTTTGCGCATGAGGTGAAGAACCCGATCAACAGTATTTCCACGGGACTGCAATTGATGGGGTTAACCATGAAGCCCGATGACCCCCATGTAGACCTGGTGTCGCGCCTGCAGAATGACTGCCTGCGCCTGACACATTTAATGGATTCAACCCTTACTTTTTCCAAACCAGTCGAATACAATTTTGCTCCGGTTGACCTCGCAAGCCTGATCAATTCCATCCTGGAGCGGTGGGCGCCGAGGATGTACCGCTTGAATATCAGTTACAATCTTGAACAGCAGCCAGCCAATCCGTTAGTCCTGGCAGATGCCCGCGCGATCGAACAGGTTTTTGTTAACCTGATCAGTAACGCCATTCAGGCGATGGAAAATGAAGGCGGCAGTCTGAACATTAAAATTCATCCGGTTTCACCTGAAACCAATCCACCTCAATACGAGATCATCGTAGCGGATTCAGGACCAGGTATTCCTGAAGACCTGATTAAACACGTTTTTGAGCCATTCCTGACCACCAAAGCAAATGGCACTGGCTTGGGATTGGCGATCTCGCGCCGCATTGTCATGGCGCATAAAGGAAATATCTTTGTCGAGAGCTTCCCAGGCGGGACGATGTTCCACGTCCTCCTCCTGAAAGCGACATAAGGAGTTTGATGGCAGCAACAGTTTTAGTCGTTGATGATGAAGAAACCGCCCGAATGGTCATTTCTGAATTCTTACGTTCAAAGGGTTACGAAGTGCTCGAAGCTGGCACGCTGGCGGATGCCCGGGCTGTCATCTCGAAGGGTGTCGCGGACATCATCATCCTCGACGTGCGTTTACCAGACGGCTACGGACCACACCTGCTTACAGAAACATCCCGCCTGCCTCTACGCCCGCAGGTGATCATTGTCACCGCTCACGGGGAGGTTTCGATGGCTGTGGAAGCCATGAAAAATGGCGCGCAGGATTTTATGGAAAAGCCTATCGATTTGCTTGAACTCGAAAAATCAGTCAACCGTGCTGCCGAAGTCATATTCATGCGCCGCGAATTGGCGCATTTTCGCAGTAACAAGGACAACCTGGATGAATTTATTGTCGGCGACACACCCCAGATGAAACATATCCTGGAATTGGCAGGCCGGGCCTCGGAGTCTTCAGTTTCAGTCCTGATCACCGGACCAACCGGTACAGGCAAGGAAGTGCTGGCGCAGTATATTCACCGCAATGGACCACGGGCGGGAAAACCCTTCATTGACATCAACTGCCCTGCCATCCAACCGACTATGTTTGAATCCGAGCTGTTTGGGCATGAAGCAGGCTCCTTTACTGGCGCGACCAACAAACGGAATGGCTTGATGGAGATCGCTGACGGAGGTATCCTGTTCCTCGATGAAATTTCTTCCATGCCGGTCGATCTCCAGGCAAAATTCTTACGCGCCCTCGAAGAACGCGCCTTCAGGCGGGTTGGCGGCACAAACCTGATCCGAGTCGACGTCCAGGTGATTGCCGCCTCGAACCGCGACCTCAAGGAAATGATCGCGCGGCATGAATTCCGAGAAGACTTGTATTACCGGTTGAAGGTTGTCGACCTGGATTTGCCCCCATTAGCAGAGCGCCGCCAGGATATCCCCGAATTGGTCGGTTACATGATCCGAAAGTTCAACAAACGTCTGGGTGCCAACATCCTGGACGTCTCACCTGCAGCAATGCAAGCCTTGATCGACTACGATTGGCCCGGGAATATTCGCGAGTTAAGTAACGCGATTGAGCGCGCAGTCGTGTTCTGCGATGAGCCCACAATAGACCTCAACCATTTGCCTAAAGACATCACCAAATAATCTCTTTTGAGGGCCAGGCTGAGAGGCTTGGCATAGTAGTTGCAACATAACCTCCGATAAGTATTTTCATCGGAGGTTATTTATGCAAACTAACGGAGATCAGGTCCTTTTGATTGTTTCAATCGTGCTCTTCGCACTGGGCTTTATTTGTCTGATTCTAAGCATCGTCATCCTGGTAAAACAATCCCTGGGTCGCGGCATTCAAAGTATTGCTGATTCGGCCACAAAATTGGCGGAGAAAGGGATTACCGAAGGAGTATCGGGGTTGGTCGGAAACGCCTCGCTGCTCATCAGTTCTCTCAACGACCTTGCCAAATCCAATACCGGCATTGGCATTTTCTTCGTCTTCTTGAGCCTGGTGTTGTTTGCGGGAGCCTATTACATGCTTAAACCCTTCATTGGAGCCATGCCCTAACCCTCCCGAAAGGAGTGACAATGTCGATTGAGAGATTGCTTGATCAAATCCAGGTCCGCTTTGATCCGCAAATTGCGCGTGCAGTGGTCAGCGCTTTTCGCGCCGAACCGCTTGCCTGGCACTTCCTTGAGAGTACGCCCGATCTGGAACAATGGCTTGCCTTTGCTTCCGATGACTTGTCCCGCTGGCAGCCTGGCGTCCTTGCGCTTTTCTCTCTTGGGGACTCCTTGCATGAGCAGGATCTGACCAACCTGGAAATTAATCTCCCTGCGGAAATAATCGATCGCGTCACAAATGTTTTTGAAATGACCCGCCTTACTGGTCTGGAACCTGCCAACCTGGCGGATGCTGCTTTGCTTGCCCTCCATTTGCGCGAATTCCGACGCAGGGAAGGCTCGTGGAAAGCACTTTCTGATGATCTGCTTTCTGGCAAAGGTCGATTGCCGGTCTGGAAGACCGCTTTCGCGATTCTTCCCCAACTTGTGCCTGATTTTGAAACTGCCATGGATAACCTGGTTTCCACACTCTCCTCAACCCACGCAGAGGCTCTGGGCGAATTGATCGTCCACCAGGTGATTGTCAGCCAAGTGGATGAAAGTACCCGCTATCAGATCTATCGCAGAAGGCTTCAAAAAGCTCCTGTCGAGCTCCAGATTTGCACCCTTCGCGCCATGCGCCCCTTTGAAGAGGATTCGCTGATCAAACTCCTTGCGAATAGCTTTCTGGCTCAATCCCAAACACCTGACGGGGATTCCAGCAAAAATACGGACCAATCAGAGGTGGAAGCATTCCGCCAGCAGGCTGTTCTCAGTCAGCTTGCAGGGCAGTCCGCGCAAGCCTCCCGCGCGATTGACCATGCCTTCAATGCCTTGAATCGTCAGCAAGCTGAAATCCTGCGCGATCTCGCTTTTGAACTTGAGACCTCCAACCCCGAAGAAGCCCGCAAGACCTGGGAAGAAATTCTGCGCCTCCAGCCAGATAACACGACTTATAAAAAGGAATACGCGGAATTCCTGATTGCAAATGATGATCCTGATTACGGCTACGAGCTCCTGCAGGAAATCCCGGACGAAGCCACCAAGGCCCTTTATGCCTTGCGTTATCCCGCCATCAGTGCCACCGATCCTCAAGGCACCCAATCGCTTGAAAAGGCGCTCGAGAAAAAGACCCTGCAAACCAGCACTTCCCGCTTTTCTTCCGAATCGGATAATCTCAAAGCTGCACGTTATGCCTTTGAAAACAAGAAATACCAAACCGCTAGTAATTTCATCCATAAAGCGCTTTCGGAAAACCCTAATGACCTGGAGGCTATCAAGCTTTCCGGTCAGATCGATCGCCGCATGGCAAACATCGACGAAGCGATTGAATCCAGCGCGTTGTTGGCTGTGTTCGAACCCCAAAATCAAGCCAACAAAAAGGATCTCGCCTCCCTCTACCTCCAATCTCAGCAGCCGGAAAATGCCTTTCGGATCTACGAGGATCTGATCCATGCTTCGAATGAGCCTTCACGCGCGGATCTGCTCAACTTTGCAGAAATCGCGATCAAGGCTGCCCATGCCGAAAAAGCGATCCCAATTGCCCAGGCATTCCTTAAAAAGGACGAGTTTGACGGTGAAGCTCTGGTGTTGCTCTGCAACGCCCTGATCGCTACGGGAAAAAACACTGAAGCCATTCAGTACCTTGAAGAGGCCTCAGCCGTTGCCCCCGAAAAGCCTGCGAGTTGGCTTTCGCTCGCCCGGATATGGACCAGCCTAGGGCAGGAAGAAAAAGCCATGCAAGCCCTGCGCAAAGCCAAGGCAGCCTTACCGGATGATCCTGCGATTTTGAGTGCTCTCGGAGCGCTTTATCTCGCGAACGATCAGCCGACGGAAGCCATCGGCGTTCTCCGCCAGGCTTTTCAACTTGATCCGTCCAGCACTTCTGTGCGCAAATCATTGGCACAAGCCTATTTGACCCACGGTTACATTGACCAAGCCTGGGCGACGATTGCTCCTCTTGAAGATGATTACACTTCCGATCCGGAATTGGCATTTGTTCTGGGGCAAACTCTGGCAGCTATGGGAGATTTAAACGGCGCAAAGCCAGTCCTGCGATTTGCCTGGCAGGCAAATCGTTCAGACAGCACCTTGAAATCCTACGCTGAACTCTTGATTAATAGCTACAGCCATGGAATCAAACCTGGAGCCCAGGAACTGAAAGAGATGTGCCAGCTGCTTTCAGTCATGGAAGAACGGCAACAGGAACGGGATGGATTGTTTGACATGCGATTGCTGCAGGCAGATCTCAAGGCAACCCTCGGCATGCACGAAGCCGCCTACCAGGACTACCTCCAACTTCTAGATTACCCGGAGGCGAGATCTCCTCGTTCGTATCACCACCTCCAGTTCCAAACCGGAAAGACCGCTCTCGCCCTGGGGTTGACGGACATCAGCCTGGCATCTCTGCAGGAAGCTGTTCTGACCGATCCGGATGACCTCGCCACCCGCCATACCCTCGCAAAAGCGTTTATGGAAGCTAATCTGGAGGATGAAGGTTTCGCGGCAGCACGCTCCGCCATGCAGATCGCTCCAACCGATATTGAAAATGTGCTGTGGTACAGTGACTTTATGAGCGAGCATAATAATGCCCGCGAAGCCATCCAGGTGCTCAAAGACACCATTCACCTCAGACCGGATGACAAAGCGCTCTACCTGACGCTTGCGCGCACTTATGTTAACCTGAACCAGATCGAAGATACCAAGGAAACCCTCAACCAGATGTTGGCGTTGGAGGATATTGATACTGAAGAATATGTTAATGTAGCGAACCTCTACCTCCACATGAATCAACTTGATGAAGCATCGCGCATTATCAAGAAAGCCATTTCAGATAATCCCTTCCCGGATTTCATTGAAAGCCGGGATCTGGTTTATTCCGTGCTCAAGCTCGGTGATGCCGCAGCGGCTCTTCAGCTGATACAAGATCTTGAGCCTGTCCTCCAGACCAATCTTGCTTACCCATTACTCAAATCCGATGTGCTCGCAGCCAACCAGCAGTTCCTCCCAGCCCTCGAAACCCTTGAAGACATCCTGACCAAGCTGGAATTTGCTCCGGAAACACTTGGCAGCGTGGCTGGGGATACGGCAGAACAGAATCTTGATTACCCTCCCTACAATCGCGCGGGGCTTTACTACCGGGCTGCCCAGCTTGAACGAATGATTGGTGACCTGGTTGTCTCCCAAAAACACGTGTCGCTTGCGCTAAATGCTGATCCAGGCAGCGAGCCAGCCTTTCTGCTCAAGCTCGAACTTGCCCTGGCAACCGACCAATCTGAGAGTCTGTCGAACGCCCTTGATTTCCTCAACACGCAGGAAACTCGCACGCAAACTGCCACCTCAACGGCAACAATCCTTGCTCTCGATGCAGCGCTCCATGACGACCTGCCCAAAGCACGCTTGATCTGGGAGCACTTCCTTTCTGATAAAACCACCTCTCCCACCGCAAAAGCGCTTCAAAGCCTGTTTGCGCAGCAGAGCGGCAATGCAAAGTCAGCCGCAGCCTTATTGGGCGAAGCAGTGGAGATGCTCGATGAGATGGAAGTCCGCCAGAAGGTTCAGGCCTTTGATATTGCCCGGCATTTCAATTGGATCTGGCATACGCTCGCGGTAGCCAAAGCAGCCTGGGAGCAAACAAACTGGAAGGTTGCGGACCGCTTGCTTGAAGCCGCGCTTTCTGTCGCCAAGATCAATCCAATCGCCAACAAACTGCTGGCAGAATACTTGGTAGATAAAATCCGGCAGACCAATAACGCTCATTTTCTGCACATTCTTGGTCATGCCCCATCAGCTCACGACCCACAACATGCTGATTTCGATTTGATTGAAGAACAGATCTCAATTGCAGGGCGCGCCATCGCCCCCTCCACACTTCTTCCAACCCTGTAAATCAACCAGGCGCTCAAGAATGGGCACTGGTCAGACGAAAACGATTTACATAAGCTGGTAACCAACGGCAAACAAGCAGCTCAGGTTCTTTCCGTATTGGTGGATGAGACTGCCATTGCGGACATCCTTTCAGGATTCGGCAAGGACCCGGATGTCAACTTCCAGCAGGCAATCCAAAGCCTCCATTCAGAGCCTGCTACCTCCGCCAAAATCGCTGCGAAACTGCTTGAATCCCAGCCTGAAAACCCTGTGCTGCATGCCTTGAAGGCAATTGCCACCCGGAACCAACCACTTATGGCAGCCGAATCGCTTGAACGTGCCCTGGCTATTTGGCCTGATGAACCCGATTGGCACGCCATGGCAGCCATGATGCACCAGGATGCCGGGCAATACCTGCAGGCTGCCAAACACCTGGAAGAAGCCATCCGTATTGCCCCCAAAGAAGCCCAATACTGGCAGATGCTTGGGGATGTGAAACTGCTGGAGAAGGATTATCACGCTGCCAAGGACTATTTCGGTAAAGCAACGGATCTCTTCCCATCCAATCCAGAAGCACTCCACTCGCTCGCGATCATCAACCAACAGCTCGGCGAGCACCAGATCGCCATTCAGTGCCTGCGAAAAGCCAGCCAACTCGACCCCGGAAACATCCTCTACGAGGAAGGCATCGCCCAGTCGCTGCTTGCCAGGCAGGAACTGCCTGAGGCTATGCGGCAGGCTGACGCCATCCTGAAAATCGATCCCAAGAATGAAACCGCCCGGCAGGTGAAGGTTAAGGCACTGCTAAAGAGCAACAAACCAGAAGAAGCCCGGCAGGCGATTCATTTTGCCCTGGCAGTCGTTGAAAACCCTGTACCCTTTGAACTGCAGAAAATTGACCTTGACCATATCCGCAATGCTCAGCAGGCAGTGCTGGCACTACAAAAACTCGCAGAAAAATATCCCGAGAACGTGGCTGTCCTGAACAATCTTGCACAGAAACAAATCCAAATTGGCGAAATCGAGAAAGCGGAACAGACCTTGCAGCGCAGCCTAGTCCTGGACCAGACCAATCCGGAAACACTGGTTGCCCTTGGCACGGTAGACCGCCTGCACGGAAACCTGGACCAGGCGCTGGCGCATCTTGCGAAAGCCATTGAGCTGCAGCCTGGTTTGGTGGAAGCCTATCTCGAGATGGGGCTCACCTACCAGGATCGGCGCGAAATCAGCAACGCCATACAGACCTACCATAAAGCGATTGCCATGGTCAGCAACGATCCACGACCCTACCTGCAGGCAGCAGCCGCTTACAAGGAAAGCCGCGATTACCGCAATGCGGAGTTCATGCTGCGCCAGGCATCCCAGCTTTCGCCATCAGACCAGAACATCCGCCGGCAGCTGGCCGCGGTGGTCGCACTCAATATCGTCAATAACCTCCAGGAGACTCCTAAAAGATGAGACCTTATAACGCCCGAAAAAGTGACGAAGTGCTGGTTGTCAGGCGCGGGAAGTTCCTGACACTGCTTCAGACCGCACTCAGCAACCGCGAATTCCAATTTGCTCGCCAGGCATCTTTAATCTGGTTGGCAAGTTACCCAGGTGATCTTCTGATCAGTTTCATCTATGCTTCAGTGCTGGCAGAACTTGGCGATACCGAAATGGCGGTCAAGAACCTGGGCAAGCTCCTGGCCTATGATCCCGAGTTCGTGGAAGCTGCCAGCCTGCTGGACCGTCTCACTGGGGGAAGCGATCGCGACATCCATGCCAACCAGATGTATTTGCAGCGCGGAACCTCCAGCGCGAAATCACCAACTGCCTGGCTTGACGGCTTGATTGCCGCCCGCAACGCCCGGGAAAGCGGCGATTTGACCGGCGCGGAAAAGGCAATCCTCGAATCCCTTGCGCATAACCCCCGTTCACCGTTACCTGCAGCTTTCCATATGCAAATCATTCACAAAACCGGCAACACCACCCTGCTCGAAACTCTCGCGGGTATTTATGGCAACCGTTGGCCTGATTGCATCCAGATCAAGGTTCTCTCCGCGATTGCTGACATTCAGCAGGGTAACGATTCTGCGGGCGTGGAAAAAATGCACTGGTGCGCCGCCCATGACGTAAGCGGCCAGGTTATCAACCGTCTGCTGGGTCCTAATCATAATTACAAGCCCCTTTGGCCAGAGGATCTAAAGGTTTATCTCGATCTGCCTGTGCCGGCTTCCGTTGCAGCCGATTTGGGATGGAATGTGCTCGCAAATTCGGATTTTGTCGCTCCCGAACCTGCCGGCAAGCAAACAACACCACAAACCGCTGAGGAGATCATCGATGACAACCCCACCCTCGCCCTTCACCTGCCAGATTACCTCGTGGAAGAATTGGCTGAATCTGGAGATGGGGATTATACGGAAGTCCCCACCAGTTCCTTCTTCCTGCAGGACATAGCCACACCCCCCTTGCCTGCTGGTCACACCAACGAAGTTCCAGCCGCTCATTCTCCCAATGTAGTGAAGTCGGATCCGATTTCCCCGGAGTCGGAGGCGACTGTTGCGGCAATCACTGAAATCCAAACAGAATTCGAAAAGGTAGCCCGGAAAATCAATAAAACCGAGTTGCTGAACACTGATGGTCGTTTCCCGAGTTATGTGATCCTGACCTCACGCGGGAATCTGGAGAAAAAATACGGCGCGAATACTGCTGATGTTGTGATCGAATCCATGCGAAAGCTATGCCTCAACATCGTCGACCTTCCAGGCTGGAACAGCCTCGTTTACATCCCGGATGATGAAACCAGCGCCCGCGAGCAGGGTCTGGACCCTATTCAGGCAAGTGACGCATGGAAGATCAAGCTTTCTCTCACCGACCTGGATGCCAAACTTGCCTCCCGTGGTGAGATGATCGGCGCGTTGTTGATTATCGGTGGGCATGACATCGTGCCCTTCCACATCTTACCGAACCCCACTGACGATACCGACCTAAACGTGCCCTCGGACAATCCCTACGCCACCCTTGATGAGAATTACTTCATCCAGCAGTGGCCTGTAGGGCGCATTCCGGATGAAGCTGGCAACGATGCCGGCTATCTACTTGAGCAGATCCGCTTTCTGACCAAAGAGTACGAGCTGAAAGTGAAGTCCAAAAAGAGTGTTTCTACCAATATCCTGGCAAATCTCTTAAGGAGCCTGGCTCAGCGATTCCAGACCTTTAACGCCCAATTTAAGAAGCCCGACAATATCGGCTGTACCGCCGAAGTGTGGAAGCCGGCCTCATCGGAGGTTTTCGCGGTGATTGACCGTTCGGATCGCCTGAAGACCTCGCCCCCAACCACCAACAGTAACTTGCTTAACGGTCAAATCCCTGACCCCAAATTTGCCTACTTCAACCTTCATGGGCTCAAGGACGCCCCCGAATGGTATGGTCAGCGCGACCTTGCCAAACCTTCAGCCGATCCGGAATATCCGGTCGCGATGGAGCCCACCAACTTCAGCACCAAGACCTCCTCCCCGGAGATCGTGATGAGTGAAGCCTGCTATGGTGCCAACATTCTTGATAAGAAAGTCAATGAAGCCATTTCACTTAACTTTCTCGCCTGCGGCACTCGCGCCTTCGTCGGATCAACCTGTATCGCGTACGGTTCCGTGAGCAAAAACCTGGTGGCGGCCGACTTGCTCGCCTATCACTTCTGGGCTCACGTCAAATCGGAAGTGGCTGTTGGATACGCCTTGATGCGCGCGAAACTCGCCCTGGCGAAAAAGATGACCGAGGAGCAAGGTTACCTGGATGGCGAAGACCAGAAAACCATCCTCTCGTTCGTGCTCTACGGCGATCCGCTGGCTTCCAGCGCCAGCATTAAGGAAGTAACCAAACCCGCCATTCGTCCAACCACCACGCCCGAACTCAAGACCATCAGTGATTCACGCGAGGAGATGATCGTCGCAGCCAACGAGATGCCGGCTGAGATCCTGGAAAAGGTCAGGAAGGTTATCAGCAGTTACCTGCCAGGTCTGGATGACGCCACCGTCTCCCTCAACCCGCAACTGACCAACTTCACGCTCGACCCTGCCATGGTCCAGGCGCATCGCCAGAAATTCGATTATGTCAGCCAGAGCCAGCGCTACGTGGTCACGTTGAAGAAAAGCTACAAATATCGCCAGCACAACCATAACCACTTTGCCCGGCTAACCTTCAATCAAAAGGGCGAGATGTTGAAGCTGAGCACCTCGCGCTAGACTTCAATCCGTACAAGGGCGGAATGAACCTCATTTGTTCACTCCACCGAAAAGATAATGTCGGAGTTCGTAGGGCGGAATGAACCTCTTTTGTTCACTCCGCCATTTAATTTACCTTGTCGGAGTGAGCCTGCGGAATGCTTGTGTGAGAAAATGCCTTGGGGCAGGCTCATTCCGACCTACGAAAAATTCGGATCATTCACCGTAAGAACGATTCTCGTCCTCAAATTTTGTGGCTTCGATCTTATATATGCTGGAATCGTTATCGAAATACTCGCTGAAACTGGACCAAGCCCAATTTCCATAATCTTCAACGTAACCGTGTTTCACAGGGTTGTAATGAATGTAATCAAAATGATGCTTTAGGTCCTCTTCATCACGAATGGTATGTTCCCAGAATCGAGCCTGCCAAATCGTCAATTCCGGTTTTCCGAGCAGTTCACGTATATGTTTTGTTGTGATGCGTTTAACGTTTCGAATTATTTGAGAAAATGATCTGTGATCAATTGGTAGAGAGATGAGAAGATGTACGTGATCAAAAAGGATGCAGTAGGCAATCAGGTCAAATTGGTTGCGTTTCTGCGTATCCCGAATGGCTTTCACCAAGATATCGACTGCTGCCGAATCCGAAAAAATTTTTTGCCGATTATGTGTTACAAGCGTAAAGAAATAGGTTCCACCAAAGATTTGATTCCTTACGTAACTAGGCATTATCAAAGTTTATCATCCGAATGTAATTAACAGAACAGAATAGTATTTTTTTAGCCCTATTTGCCATTCTTTTCGTAGGGCGGAATGAATCTCATTTGTTCACTCCGCCATTTAATTTACTAAGGTGCAGTTTACAGAATAAGACCAAGAGCTTGGCAACATAACTTGCTAAAGCTCTTTTTTTATTTTGATGTCTAAAGTAGGTCCATGTTCAATTATTGAACTAGCCACCATACAGTTTGGTTTTTCATCGGTAAACACAAAGGATAATCGGACAAGGAATTGAATTGATTAATTGACGCTCGATAAAACGCAAACCGATTTGGAAAATGCTCAAATCTCGT
>Ga0116187_1002204_pt1 | contig 19428 bp, 20 predicted proteins | sample AD_JPNNA6_MetaG_FD_89755 | JGI IMG/M metagenome (GOLD analysis project Ga0116187, IMG submission 89755) | Active sludge microbial communities of municipal wastewater-treating anaerobic digesters from Japan - AD_JPNNA6_MetaG | ecosystem: Engineered > Bioreactor > Anaerobic > Digestate | place... | reverse complement strand
GATCTTTTAGACAAGTCATTGTAGATAAATCAAAACAAGTTTTCGAGATCCAGGGAGCGATTCGCAAGGTTGGATCTGCCCTCAGCAATATCCAGCAAAGAGTAGTCCAATCAGACATTACAACCAAAAGACTGGATCGGCTTGATGATTTGCTCTTGTCGCGAATAGATCCAATATCATTTTCTGAGATTGGCCGATACCTGGAACTCGGCTCAAAGATGCCTGGTAAGAAGAGTACGCGCCGGCAGGCGATGACCAAGCTGGGTCACATCATAGAATCCCATCCTGATCGATACATAGTAAGGAAATCTGCTCATAGCAACCAAAAATTTGTGAGCTTAGTCCCTGAATACCGGCGACATCTGGCGTAACGGTTACACGTTACACTTCGATCAAGTACCCATACTCCATAAACTCGGACTCATCGAAACCGTGTGAATTTTGCGGTTTCTGATATCGATCTTAGATGAGAGAAGAGAGATATATAGAGTAATGTATCAGCACATAGCGGTTTGACTAGAAAAAGAGTCCGAGGTGTAACCTGTAACGGTCACACTTCGTAGCTCTGAACAAATCCAGTCACAGATATTGCCCCATCCAATGTGATGGTAAAAGCTTCGTTGGGTTCACCCATCCATGGAAAGGGCAAATCGAACTCGAAGAACTTGTCGGCTGTTATCGTAGCTAGAACCGTAGTCCCGAACTTGAATGTCATACCAACAGCAGCCGCTGGATAGAGAGCTACCTTTACTATCCTCAGAGAATCCGTTGTTGCACTAGGAGAGACTATGGTATGTTCTTCGGCAGTAGCAATTGATACCGCGACACTCTGGGCACTGACTGGGGTTAAGAGGCGGATCAGATTGTTTATCAGAATCTGATTAGTACCCTTCATGCAGCAACCTCTTCTTCAGCCGGTACAGCCAACCCTATCCTCGCCAGATACTCGTTCAGTTCATCTTGAGTCCACTCTCCAGGAGTGGCCCCTATGACCAGCTGGCCACCTACGATAGACGACCAGGCTGAAACAGCCATTACACGAACGTGATCATCCAGCTCATAACTCCGACTAGATCCAGGACCCAAAACTATGGTTCTACCAAAGCTTATGCCATCTGCACTGAGACCTACTGTAATGGTTCCTGCTGCACCAGCGTTCTCGATGTGGACAGACTTGGCAGGCACGCCAAGTCCCATCTCCTCATCTCGGACTAGATCAAAGGTTCTACGACCAGCAGAACCCGCTATGGTAAAGGTTACCAGTCTCTCATATGGTAAGGTGGCATAATCAGCCATTTTACATGACTCCTATGGCTGCCTTGGCCGAGAGCTGGTATGCGTTGTCCAGTGCCGTAACCCTGTCGTTTACCCGATCATAATCCGAACCTGCATAAGGAGCCCAGTTTATTCGATCCAGGGCTGTGATAGGTCGAATACCAAACATGTAGCTGATCATCTGAGCATCGGCTATGAGGCCTGAAGCACTGGTAACCCTCAGATCGATCCTCTTGAGGGTCGGTATATACATCCTCATGAAATTGCCTATTGTGCCGGCCACGACTCCTGGCATGGCTGCAAAATCCATTCGGACAAGACCTCTCTGATTGCCATCGTGCCGATCCACATAGATGAACGTGTCATTGTAGGTCGCTAGATTTCGGGTAGTCTGGCCATCAACTGCTACCCCAAGGAGAACCGCTACATGGCCGTCAGGCACTGTAATAGGCTTGGCGACTATCACTCCTTCCTCATCACCAGCGGTTACAGCTGGGATTCTCTGAGAGACAATGAAAACTCCACCGTAGGGTGAGGAATCCTGGAACGACTTAAGAATCTCATCCCCAAGCAGATCCACTCTGCTACCAACCAGACCGGCATCGACCTGATCAGGCAACCCTGCTGAAGTGATCAGTTCACCCATGCCCGAAGGCACGGACTTAAGTCGGTATCCATCTATAGCAGTCTTCTTCCTGATGGTTACATTGTATCTCATAGCTTCATTGGTCCTGTTGGCTGCAACAGGCCTCAGAATCAGTGACCCATTCCTAATCATGTTGACCGAGATCGGCACATGGCCGGCTTCAAAGGCCAGGGCCACAGGTCCTGCGATTCTCAGAACTTCGCCCCTGTCATCGGTATTCATGTAGAACTCAACGTCTGTGTTATCGTCAAATGCTACATTCTGAATGTTCAAGAAATTGGGGTCGAATCTGGAATAGTTCGCGACAACGGTGCCAGTAGTTGTAACCGTTCCCTCTATAAACGCCTCAGGGAAAGACTCTGGAAGATACCTTGCTTTATTGATATCTGCATAACTGGACATATGCCAAAGTGTGCTTAAGAACTATAAAAACGCTACGTCAAAAAAAGGAAGGATGTAGTTGGAGTTGTACTCCAACTAAACAGTTACCAGGGCACTGGTAGCCGGACCCTCGAAGAAAATCTTGAGCACGCGGTCAGTCTTAGCATCATCCTCTTCGACGGCTTGATGCAGAGCAAGGAACCCAGTTCCAGGAATGAAATCGTCCACTGGAATCCTCTCGACCACACGCCCACCTGGGAAGGCAACTGCCCGGATGTCGTCGAGGAGAATGACACAGGCACCTATGTCCACGGTGTACTTCAGACCAACGGATATCAGAGCCAGATCGGTCTCGGGGTTGGCCAGAGCAACCAGACAGTGCTTCCACCTACCAGCCGTCAGAGCCGGAACATCTAGCGTCTCAAGCGGGCTGGCACACTTGGCAGTGTCATCCAGCAGGATCTGCAGATCGCCAGCCTCGGTATCTACGCTAGACTTGATCCAGAAGGCCAGGTGAGTCATCTCATTTATGTCAATAGAAGCGATGAGCTCAGTGGCATGGTCACCAGCAGCTGCAGCAGCAGCAACGGTGAACTTAGCGGCAGCCGATCCGGTCTTGAAGTCTGCAGCATCTGTAGCGGCTGTTATGTTAGCTGCAACATCCTCGTCGAATGCGTCCTCACAGTCCTCCAGCAGCTTGCTGGCACCATAGGTCGTGTACTCCAGGTAAACGCCCCTATCGGCTTCGACTGTGACAACATTGGCCAGGTCAATCTCACCGATCACACCATTAACCTCAACCCAGTAGTCGGTAATACCCTGGACAATGGACAGACCCACATTCGTTATTGGGAGAACTATCAATTCAGTCATTTTTTCTCACCTCACAGATAATACCTGTAACCGTAGATCCCAACCTCGAATCCGGTGTTCAGAGCACTCCATGCAGGAGCAGCGACCTGACCGTTATCATAGATCCTGATCGCGCCCTTCCTGTTATGGATGGTGTAAGGTCGATCCAGGGGCATAGGACCATTCATGATCGGATCATTCAGCTTGATACCAACAGGAGGCTGGAAGGGGTTCCTCTCGGGGCTGATGTCGTACTGGTCCTGAGACATCGCTCCAGACTTGTAGAGCTCGATCCACTTCAGTGATTCAGTTGGAACCACATGCATGTGGGTCAGAGTCAGAGCCTCATCATCCTCAAAGTTCCAGGCCATCTCCATATCAGGGTTCAGGACGTTTCTATTGACATACTCCATAGTGTAGGAGTTGTTCAGCTGAGTCATCTGACCGTTCTTCCCATATGTCAGATATCTGGTCATATAAGGCGGAGCAGCCCTAATACCACCGTTCAGCTCAGAGAACGCAGTCAGCTTGGAAGAGACTTCCTTCGGTATGGTAACAACCTCATCCAACCTCTCGATCTCACCTATGGAGAACCCCTGGTTGATAAGCGGATATCCAGAACCATCCAACTTGACGGCACCCTTGTCATCCTTGGCCAGATGACCATAGTAAGCCAGAAGCTGATGATACAGATCCTCACCGCGAATCTCGTTGGCGAACATGATGATCTCCATGTTGCGATCAATCACTGCCTCGCCACCCTCAGACTCCAGAGGGAACTTGACCTCGACATCCAGAGAAGAGTTAGGTCCGACCTTCAGAGACGGCTGCCAGGAAACACCATCCCCGGTGTTAGGTCCAGAAGCCAGAATACCCTGGCCAACTCCAGCACCACAGAAAATGGTGTTGACCATACCTACCTGGAACGGGGTATTGTTCAAGGAGTATCCATTGACAAACGGAGCCATCTTCTCGTTAAGGAAGATACCCTCAGCAGTCTGCTTGCCGACTAATGGCCTGATATACTCAATTGGGAACCTCTCATGAGTAACTGGATCATACGGTCCACGGATCTGTATTCCAGTGATCTCCAGAATAGTTTCCTTATCGGTTTCAAGCATTCCTTCCTGAACGGTCTGTTTCCCATACTCAACAGTGGAGCCTGCGCCCTTACCGGCAGAGACTACCTGGCCTGCGCCAGCTGGATTGGTTACCAAGTCGAACTTGTACGCAATCCTCAGTTTATTGAAACTTGTGCTACCAGCCATTATAGGCACCAATACTGAACTAAAACTACAACATATTTAAATGTGCTTGTACATTTATATAGAACTACATCTTAACATGTAGTTCATGCGCGAGACTTCGAGATTGGTAATAGAGCTTCCTATAAACATCAAAGTGGCTTTTAAAGTTGCATGTGATCGGAAAAACGTAGCCATGTCAGATGTAGTTAGAAATCTTGTCTTGGAATGGGTTAAAAAGAATGGGGAGCCAATGGCTCAAGCCAGCCAGCTTATCGGTTAGAACCAGGGTTTGGCACCGTCAGATGTGCTTGATTTCATTGCTTCATGAGTACATCTGACCTGTCCGCTCTTACCATTTTTCAAAAGACATAACTTGTAAAGCCGGCCATCTACCGTTACTGTAGCGCAACTCCCACTGGTGGGGGCATTGATAAATGTCTCAGAACAGACAGTAGATCCGTCAGGTGCTTTGAAACATTCCATCGCATTGGGCATAGTAACTGTCTTAGCTTTCGTTGCAGCAGGCTTTGATTTAGCCTTCAGAACTCTTCCCATCGATACCATAATGGCAATCAAAACAAGATTCTATTTAAACAGATTTACTGCATTAATCGGCTGTGACAACTTTTCTAAGACAAACTGTAAATGCTTTGCCTCTAATAGCAGCAGTAGCACAGTTATCATCTGGAACTGAGCTTATGCTCCCAGAAATACAGATTTTTTCACCGTCTCGATTGACGAAACAATGTTCCCTGTTACTGATGATTGAAGATATTCGATCAGCGAGATTCATGATGCATCATCTAATACAATCCATACTTAAACCTGCGCACTACGAAAAACAATGTTGACAACATCTATTTATCATTATTAATCGGAGCCACTTTTAGGAAGTGACGGAAGAGTGTAGGAAGCACCTGAAAAATTTGGCCTTTGCCGATAGCATTCGTGTAGGAAGCAGTGACGGAAGCAAAGTCAATTTTTTGACTTGCGCATAGCGATTCTGTATTTTAGTGTAGATACGTTGCTACCCTTCTCTTATATATGTTTTTTTTCTTCTTAGGTGTTAAGTACAAGATAGAATAGCATAATGACATATTCGCTATGAGGACCCTTCAAAATCGACTTCGCTTCCGTCATCCTTCCGTCTGAGCGAGCCTCTGGGCTATCGGAAAACCGTGTTTTTTATCTACACTAGACTTGGGCATAGCGAAAAATCAGACCTGTCCAAAACATTAAGTACACGAATTGTATATATACGGAATCCATAAATAAAGAAATGCTAATGTAGTTATTACACTTTTGACGGTAAGCGTCAAAGATTAAAAATCCTTAACTATCGTTAATGTGAAGAAATTCATTTTTTGACAAAAAACAGAGTCGATGCAGTCCGGTAGTTTATATATGTGACAGATCATTACAGTTTCTTGGAGGTGTCTCTAGTCTCCACCAACACCTCACCAGCAGGCTTAAAGGAGGGGGAAGGGGGAGGGGGTGCGGATCGCGCACAGAAAAAAAGAGATTTGTAGGCGATTTTCGCCTACATCAAAGCCTTAACCTTCGGGATCTCGCCAACGATAACGGATTTTCCTTTGATCATTGTAGTTGGTTTAACCTTGGCTAACGTCTCAGAGGTTGATCTGAACATGGCCTTTTTGCTTGCTTCCGCCAAGGATCCGGTCTTTTGCCACATGTCTATGGCTTCTTTGAGATCAGCCTCGAACTGAGGCAAGTCATCTTTGCATACCTTAAGCTTGGCAGAGAAGTGGTCAGATACCTCTTTGAACCCAGTTTTCAGTCCCTTGTCATCGCTTAGACCAGCCATGTAGTCGAATATTCCAGCTGCGAGCAGACTGGTGATGTAAGATCCCCATCGCTTGCATATGAGCTGCTGGCCGAGGTCAACCGCTGCAGCTACGTAAGGTAACGGGACTACTTTCGATATGTTGATTCCCTGGCTATCGTTTACCTCCGTGCTGATAGTTGGAAGCTGAGCTGGGACTCCTACGTTTGCTGTGGGCCTATCTACGGCAGTCATGGCCTTAGTGATGCCCTGGCAGGCCATACACTGACCAAGGACTGATTTTAGGTTGTTGTCAAACTCAGGTCTTTGTGTATCTTCCCAAGTCCATGGCCAGCTCCCAAACATTGGATAGTAGATGTAAGCTGGATGGACCTTTTGATCACCACCAGTTCCTACTAACATGTAGATATCATGCTTTAGGGGCACCTTTCCGAGCTCACCAGGAATGTCGAACCCCTTGACTTCGATCCACTGTCTTCCCTGTTCATCCTGAACAATTCTCTTCTCTAGCACAGTTAATCACCCTGAATTTCAGCGACCAATAGTTTAACGACTTCTTGGAATCTATTGATTTGCCTTTCATCGCTTACGATATCCTGAAAGAGACTATTGTATTTAGCCTCTACTGCCGTCGCGACGACAGTGAGTACATTTTCGATGGGGATGTTCTCAAGTGAGTTCTTTATGGTGCTTCGGATCAGTGCGTTGTTTAGGGTTGTCTCCTTGATGGTATCCACAATATCCTGCGGGGAGAAGTCGATGGTCTCCGCGTAATAGCGTCGAGCCATTTCTTCATCTGGCCATCGACTCAAAGACCTCTCAATTAGCTGCTTGAACTCCATGCTTCACACCGCCATCTTGATTGGTTTTGCAGCGACCCCTGCTAATTTGGCTGCGGCTGGACTTGGAGATGATGGTAGTTCGGGTTGGTCACCTTTCGCTGGTTTGGAAAGGACTGCTGGTATCAGCTGGGATGCGAGACTGACCATGCTGTTTAAATTTTGTTCTCTTGCTTGCTTGGATCGGCTTTCTAATTCATGCATGACTCGCAGTTTTTCGATTTCCTGGGCACCTTTTGACTTCTCCAGCTCGTTTTGGAGTCTTAGCTTCTCAATTTCGATATCTTGCTGAGTCTTTTGGACTATACCAGCGTCGGCAAACTGTTTCATTTGCTGTATCGTTTGCTGGACCTGTTGCAAGGCAGATGCATTTTGGTGGTTGTTTGCCAGAGCAGATTTCATCTCGTTGATTTGGGACACCAGAGAATTGATCACCTGGGCCTGGCTCTGCTCTCTCATTTGAGACATCTGTTGCTGAGATTCAAGCTGCTGAGCAGCATGTACCTGTTGCATCTCGCTCATTCTGGCCATGAACTCCTGCATCATCTGCAATTGCTTATCGCCAGAACCAGAGCCCATGGACTTGATCGCCTCTGCGATTACTTGATTTTGCTGCATCATCTGTTGCATCAGGGCCTGCATCCCAGTCTGGAATGCCTGACCCATAGCGTTCAACCCTCTCAAAACATCATCATTTCCGTTGTTCTGAGGCTGCAGTTCCTTCATGATCTGGAGGGTTTTCAGAATATTATCTGTAGCGGACGCTTCTTTTGCTACTCCTGATAGAGTTCCAATGTTGGCAGCCTGCGCAAGCTTGAGAAGTTCATCTCCCTGACTTGGTTGACCATGGGATCCTTGGGATATTGATAGAAGGGGTTTTGATGTTGGATTCTTCCCGGCCATGAGGTCGTACAGAGCTTCCTGGGACATGTCTTTCATCAGTAGCTCAGCCATCTGGAATCTCTGGTCAGGAGGCAGAAGTGCCAGCATATTGACCACAGGATTATCAATTTCCGTCTTTTGAGAAGGCCGGCCAAGGACAGGTTTCTCTTCTTTTTCTGTTTCTGTATCCTCTTTGAGTTCTTTATCCATCATGTTGGTGAGCAGTTCAGTTCCCTTGATCGTGGCCTTTGTTCGCATTAAATCAACGATGCTTGACATTATTGCCGAAGGGTCTTCCTTAGACTGTTGAGATGGAACAGCAGTCTTATCCAAAAGATCCATGGCAGCGTCGGCCACAGTTGACTTGCCTCTAGCGAGTTCAGTCTTGGCCTTCTTGTTTTTCGGTGGATTTGCCATAATCTATGCGCTCTTGTTGTCGTTTAAATACTTTTGCGATATCTATATATAACACTCAAACATTCATTATACCAATGCCAGGTAAGTTAAGTGGTTTCAAAAATCTCCCAAAACAAGGCAAAGTGAAAACTTATGCCCATATTCAAGCTAACGTGCCATTTGAGCACGTTGAGGAGTACGACGATTTTGGGAACTGGCTTAGGGAGAATGGTTTGATCCAGGCAAACAATGTGAATTTGGTAACTGCTGCGGCTTTAGAGATGTGTCGCATATCGTTTCGTAAGCATATTGCCGAGAATATCAAGATCAGACCACCCGATGGTTGGGAGATGACTCCGGCCAAGAGACGTAACCGAGTAAGCAAGCTGATGGCGAGGAAGCTTAAGAATGCCAGCCCATGAGCTTCACAGGAATCTGGATGTCCTATATATAGGTGAGGAATTCCCCGAGGTTCACGCTACTTTGGATATGTTTGCTGGTTTGATGCAGTCCAACCATAGAGCCATGCTCCACGACTTTGGTGCGGTGATGTATTTTTGGGAGCGGGAACGTGATGTGAGAAAAACCTGGAGCGCCTTTGCGCACATAGTTCTGGATAAGATAAGCATGGAGGTAGGAAAGAATCGATGTTTAGCAACCTTTATTGAGAGACTTTACACAGGGTCAATTCCTGCGTTCGATGTAGATCATTTGCCACCGAAGCACCCACATTATTTCGGTGACGATGAACGCAACTATTGGAACGACGACGACGCGCAATACGTTGTTATTTAAATACGAGTTCAGAAGAGGTATTCCTAATGACTGAAGAAGAATGTCCGTCTTGTAAGGCAACTGAATCGATGAGGAACAGGATAGTCAGCCTTGGTTTGGCTGGTGGAACCTGTGCTATGTTAGATGATGAGCAGGAGAGATCGATGTGCAACGATCTGACTTCGGAGTTCACAGATGCGGATCTTAATGATCCAGAAAAGATAGCAGGGTTCTTTGCCACGATGATAAAGAAAGGAGGGGTAGAGCCATTCAGAAGGTTCTTCAACCTGCTAAATGAACAGCAGGCCACGTTCTTTATCAAGGCTGTGGATATGTTGGAATCTCAAGGAGAGACAATCGCTCCTGATGTCCGAATAACCTACAACGATTATCTACATCGGATGCAGGGTGGTAGCATTGGGAACTGATTTCACCAAGGATTCGGGGTATAAGGGGCCAGTCATATCATCGGCCAATTCTGTTCGCTGCAATCTCATAGTGGATAGCACCAGCCTGAACATTCACAGCATGTCAACTAAGGAGATCATTCAGTACATCACTGAGTATCGAGATATGAATGATGTCCTGGGGATAGCTCTCTCGGAGTGGTTGGGCTATCGGGATCTAATCTTGAAGATTCTTGGGGTATGCCCGAAACTGGAGACCCGGAGTCGATTGTATGAGAACGCCTTCTATGGGTTGGTTGAGGCCATAGAACTAGCTGTGGGAGAGGATGAGATTGCCGAGTCTGAGTGATTTCAATGAATTCGCCATCAGCAACGGTCTCCTCGTCAATGAGGAGATTGCTGAGAAGGTAATTGGGGAGATGGGAACAGATTTTACTTGTCCTTACACGGAGAAAGAGACCTGTCCTTGTAAGGCACTTGAAGCTATAACTTCTGGCGACTCAGAGGAGATAACCTGCCCAGCTGGGGTATTCTACAAACCGACCGATGATGAGAGTGAGGCAGCAATGCAAGAGGCTGCCATGAAGCTCCAGTCCACTTTCGATGAGGTTAGGGACCTGGTAAGCGTAGGTGATAACCTAGGTGCGATGGAAGTTCTGCAGGCCAAGATGGAGGAGACTGACTGTAGTCTATGTCAGACACTTCTTCAGGCTGAGGCCTATCGTATCGGGGCAATGGACTGCGTTTGCAAACTCCCTGGAACTGAGGCCTGTAAGATGGAACGGGACCAGTTTGAGAAGCGGTTTCAGCAACGAATGAAAGATGTTTCAGACATTACAACTGAACTTGGCAGCTTTACTCCCGAGACCAAGCCGAAGTCTCCTTATCATGCTTGCGTATCTGATCATCCCCTGGACAGCGAAGACGATCTGGCTGCGTTTGAGGTTTTTCAGGAGCAGTATCGACATGGTGCAAAGATGAGTGTCCGGGCAAAGATGTGTGGGACCAAGGCCATGTCGTTTGAAGATGCCTTAGGAGCTACGATAGAGGTTCATCCAGATTGGCTTGAGGAGGCAGAAGTTGAAGAGAGCACTTGATAAGGCCATAGTCCAGGTCCTCGCTGTCTTCCCCGATGGAATCACAGCTTATGAGATTACCTCTAAGGTCTATCCTGATGACCGCTATGAAGCTCTGTCTCAGAAGCAATCTGCGATGAGGTACAGGCTTAACAAGCTGATTGCAGAAGGTATAGTCAGGCGTGTTGTCGAGGATAAGATTGCACTCTACTCCCTGGTTCCAGAGGCATCTTTAGTACCTGGGATTATCATGGTTCCAGATGCGGCTGCAATCTACGAGATGGACCCAGATGCTGATACTGATGATATCCCCATGGTTGCTTACGAGGTTGGGGATGTGCTCATAATCGAATCTGAGGAAGCTCCAACCTGTATAGTCTTGGATAGCTGGGCTTGATCCTGGCTATCATGCAAACTTTTTTCTTCGAGGGTATTTATTAACAACAACATATAAGCACAGTTATGGTGCATTAACCATGGCTGGAATACCACTGTCTGATGTTGGAAAGGCAAAGCTGTATGTGATCAAGGGTAAGCTGACCCTGAGAAGGACTACCCCTGGAAACTTCAGGAACATCGCTCCCTATGCCCAGAAGCTCAAGGAGGCTGCTCCCAGGTGTGCGGCTGATTCCCGGGGCAAGGGCAAGGGCGCTTACAAGAGCTGCATGAGGCAGGCTCTCTCTCGTTAAGTCCTGTACAGAAGTCTCGCGTGACCCTCCTTCGGGAGGGTCAGAACACTACCTATTTTCGCGAAACATTAAAATCTCAGTACGTCAACATCATTTTGCTACAAACTGAAAAATGCCAATCGGGTAGCGATGCAGCGGGAATCCTGATGAAAAGGGACTATGCGCGATCTTGGTTCATTGAGGATCGCCAAGATCAAGCGCCCCGCTGCAAAGATCCTCAAGGCTGCATATCTTCAGGAGCTACCATTATCACTTCTTGGGGATCAGGTATCACAGTCTGGACATAATCTGGATATCCTTCGCGACGAATGACAATTTCATGCTCTTCCAGGCTGAGCTCAGCGTTCATGGGAGTTGGACCATATTCTTCGCCATCGATTACTACCCACCCTTCCTGCGGGCTATCGATGCTAACGAATCCGGTTTCAACAGGCAACTTTGGCAGCTCAGGGAACTTGTGAATCTTCTCACCTGGCAGGATGTCTATATGCATACCTCTGGCAGCCCTTCCAGGGGCTCGAAGCTCAACAAAATGTTTACCTATAGGCAGAGATACGGGTTTAGGAGAGGTTACCTCCATGTCAGTGCCATCAACCCAAATTGCAGCGTTGGCTGGTGAGGAGTAGATCTTGAGCATACCTTCGCCTGGGACGGTAGCTCTACATTGTCGGCTGATAGCTTTCATCCAATCGACATCTGAGAACATGTTTTTCCCATACTTCGATGTTACGTCACACATGCAGTTTGCAACCATTACGTCGCGAACATTGGTCCCATCTTCGAGGATGACAACACCGACTATGCGGCCATAAAAATCTACGGGGTTCTCGGGATTGAACTTCACGGTGACTTGTTTGCCCTGGACCATTTCTTCGAGGAACTGCTTTTGAATCTGGCCTCTGTCAGTACCTTTTTCTTGAGCTTCTACGTTGGGGAATCTAACTTCATACTTATCGTCGATCCAGACGGTATCACCGTCATCCACCATGGTAATGGTGCCGGAGAGCTCACCCAAAAGGGCCTCTTCCATAGTGAGTGCAGGAACTTTGAATCTGCCCTGGAATCCGTCTATGTTAAGCTGGAACGAATTGATCTGGGCAGCAACATAGTTTCGATCAATCTCTTCCAGCGATCCCTCAGCTTCGCTGTATAGTGCCAACAGCTTGCTATACATGTACCTAGTGGCAGCCATTTGGTTCCTGGCAGCCAACAGGTATGGGATCAGGTTGACATGGTACTGAAAATTGTTCTCTATATCTTGAATGATGTAACGCAGCTTGATTAGAGACCCATTGGTCTCACTTATAGCCGAGTATAGTTCTGAGAGGCTTGTCATATGAGGATGTTTTTATAGTTGTAGCATTTAAATCCTCTTCTATGGCTATCTCTCTTTCAGGTGCTGGCGGACGGTCTGTGGCTTCCTCGATGGGAATGTTTGGCGGGTCACGGTCCTCCGGTGGCTCTTCAAGTCGATCCTCAGGTGGTGGATCATCAGCTAAGAAAACTACTACAACCAAGAAAACTACAACTACTGCAAAGAAGACTACAGCGACTGCAAAGACTGCCACATCCGATAGCATAACCAGTCGGTTGGCAAGCGGAGCGTCGATTAATCAGGGGCAAACAGTTGGTGCGCAAACCATTCAAGCAGCGTTGGCAAAGGCAGCAACTGCAGCATCCAAATCAGCTGCTTCATCGGCTGGAATTGGATCAATATCAACTTTAAAAACAGCGGCTCCAAAGACTGCAGTTGAGCTCACAGGCAAAACAGTTGCATCTCAAGTGGCACAAGCTTCTGCCGGTTCAAAAGCTATTAAGATAGGAAACAGGGTATCGGTAATACCAGTTGATTCTCAGGGATATGTCAAGGTCTCGGATTTGAAGAGCGTGGATGCTGCTCTTTATAAGAGGCTTTCCGAATCATCAGCCTACAAATCTGGGAAAATTAAGTACAATACCCTGATAAATCTAAGAACCTGCGGCCAGGCTATTGATAGTACACCAATGCCCGCTGTGCCAGTTGCGGATAGCATAACTAGCCGACTGACAGGCAGTGAACCAAGTAATGTGGGTCAGGTTGTAGGATCGAATACAATACAAGAAGCAGTTGCCAAAGCTGCTACTGTTGCGTCTCAATCTGTTGCATCATCAGCTGGAATTGGATCGATAGCGTCACCTGCAAAGACACCTAGCACTGGAGTTAGCGTTCTTAGCCAGCTTAAAACTGCAATTTCTGCAGCTAAAAGTCCATCAGTTCAGGCAGCAGCTGCTGCAGCTGGTATCAAGGCTATTGTGCCTCAGAAGAGCGGGACGTTCTTCTTTGGCGGCAAGTCTTATACCGTACCGATGGATTCTGGTAACAACGTCACTATCACAGATCTCAAGACTACAAATCCTTCCTTGGCTACAATGCTCGAGCCCTATGCCAAAGATGGTAAGATTAGTCTGAAAGATCTGGCTTCTCTGAGCGGACAGAAAATGAAGACCCAAGCTGTTACTGAGTCGAGTGCTCTGGACTCTCTTAAGCAGAAAGATTCGCCAGCGGGTACGTTAGTTGGCTCAGTCCCAACATTACCATCTAATATTCAGGTAGATAGTGCTTTGGGATCCGTTCTTACGCCTGGGTCTGCTCAAGGGGCTACCTATGCAAGCGGTGCTATCCTCAGCGGATTTAACATGGCCCTGTCAAGTCCAGCCACGATCTCCGGTGTTCTTGGCCCAGCAACTTCGGGTCATCCCGCAGATAATGCTTATCCGCTTGGAAACGCCGAGGATGGAGGTTGGCTAGATTGTGGGGCTATAATGCCGACCACGTTTGAATGGACTATGCCGGCTGGAAAGATCCCTGGTGGATACGTTGATGCATTTGGCGCTGTCATGAGCCGAGCAGATTACATTACTAAATACAACGTGGATCCTGAATATGCACTGTGGTACATGCGAAGCAACCAAGCCGCAAAGGATCTCAAGGCCCAACAGCAGTCATATTCTCAACCTTATGTAGCTACCCCTCTGGCTCAGACTATAACCCCGATGTCTCAGATAATGGCTGGGGTAAGCCCAGTTAGCGCAGGAAGCTATTCCTACTCTGGCGGCGGGGGATCATACAGTGGCGGGTCTGGTGTTCAGGTTTGGACCGAAGAGCCCGGGCTTCCAGTAGCTCCACCATCTACTCCTGAAACAACCAAGCCTGTGACGGAAGAGGACCTGGAAGATATGAGTCTGGACCAGTTAGCCACGCTCTATCTGTCGAATTTCACGGTATCTGGAGATGTTTCTAAGGTCGATTTGAAGAAGCTCAAGACCGATGATCCAGATTTCTATAACGACCTGCTTCAGTCCAAGGCTATTGCGGCTGCTGATACAAGCGTCTCGCTGGTAAAAGCAGTAAATGCTTGGGTTACCGCCAACACTCCAAAACCAGTGACGACAACTGAGCCCGAGACACCCACCCCTACAGAACCCACTACGACAACTGAGGATACAAGCGACCTGACTCTTGAAGAGGCTACGGTCTTGTACCTGTCGCAGTTCACCCAATCGAGCAACGCTGCTAGAATTGACACTGCAAAACTGCTGAACGGCGACCCTCAGATGTATAATGACCTGATAAAGGCCGGCATAATTACTACAGCATCCATGTCGGTGCCTCTCCTGACAGCAGCCAATGCTTGGGTGGCATATGCGACCAAAGCTGGGAGTACAGTAGCTCCGGTCTATACATCGCCTGTTGCTCAGCAGCCAGTAACACCAGTTGTTGAAGTTCCTGCCAAGAAGATGCTGCAGGTTTCGTTCAAGAAATATAACATTCCCGATGCTGGAATTAAGCTCACAAAGATCTTGGACGATGTACCTGAGCTGATAGCAGACAGGTCTCGGAGGCAGAGCTTTACCAAGGTACTGACTTCAATAGCTGGATCCGATGGTGTTTTGGATATGGATGAGATGTCCAGGCTAAATAGCATCTCTGGCGTGCCCATAAGGTTGGTCTGAAGAAGATCAACACTATGGTTTACGCTTTCCTCACTTTTTTATATAACGTGACGACAACATGTGAGCATGATTAATCTCTCTTCAGGCGCAAAGTCCGTAGTTCAACTTAGCGGGGTTGTTTCGAGACCTGCCAATTACACCCCAGTACAGCTTTCTAAATCAATGGCTGCACAGGTTCAACCAGTCAACCTCAGTGGTGGATATAAAAAGGAATCGAAGATTTCCACTGGTAGAACTGTGAAACCAGTTGCCTTGAGCGGTAGAGCACTTGGTGTAACTGATATTTCCTCGGATAGGCTGTCTGCAGCTGTAACCAAGGCTACTCTTCCGGTCGCATCCAAGGATATGACCGGATCCAAAACTAAGTTAAATCCTTCAGTGCCAAAGATTACCTTTGATAGACTAAGCAGGCTTAAATTTGCACAGAGTTCCCTTCCAGCTACTACAACTCCCATGCCATCTATTGATGTGGCTGGATCGCGTGGTATTCAGCATATCACTGATCCAAGAGGCAATACCCTGATCAGTTACGCCTCTTTGTCTCCTACAGCAGCGGAGCAAACGAAGTCGAATGTGGTCAAAACATTGAGGGGCACATTTTACAGCGTAGATTCAGCCATACATTCCAAGTTAAAAGCAGCTGGTGTATCGGATGCTCAGATCGCAGCGAAGCTTGAAAAAGCTGAGGATCCGGCTACGTTGCTGAGACCAGGATATCCTGGTGGAACGGTGAGCTCAGCCCAAGCCCAGAAAGATATAGCGGCGGGAAAGACTTTCGTGCGAATCACACAGGAAGGGACAGATAGATTTGTCCCGGTGACCAAAACTAATCAGTCTGGTCCTTCTATTAGTCAATTCAGCGTCTCGCAGCTTAAATCAAGCGGAGTCAAGCTATCTGGTAACGTGGAACCTGTATCTGGGCCGTATCCCTTAAACAAAGAGATATTCGCGGCTGCAGCCAGCCGAATAGCTCAGAAGAGAACAGTTACCAAGTCTCAGCTCATGAGGGCTCTTGCGGCTCGCAAGTAGCCCATATCTTTTTATTCCTGACTGTGCTAAAATGTGCTCATGGCAGCACAACCAGTTTCCATCAGCCAATTGATTTCATCCAAATCAAAAGGTGCCCAGGACCTTACAGGCACTCGATATGCTTCTGTATTACCTACGCTTTCACAGAGAACGACGACTCAGCAGCTCCAGCAGGCAAGACAAGCTCAAGCTCAGGCTGTGAGGGCTCCTTTATCAAGCGATAACTCGGTTAGATACGCTTCTCAGATTCAGGCGGCAGTAGCTAAAGCAAAGACTTCGGAATCTCAAGCTGCAGCTAGACAAGCTGGAATACAATCCCAGGCAACTCCCGCAACCATTACTCAGGCAGATATTCAAAGTGCTATTGCACAATATCAGAAAACCGCATCTGTAGCCGAGAAGATCAAGCAAGCAGATATTCAATTACAGGCTGCGCCGGTGGCTGCGACTACTAAAGACGCTCAGACATACGCATCTCAACTTCAGGCGGTCAGAGAGAAACTGGCTTCTCAAGCGGCTAAAGTAGCCGCAGAAAAAGTGGGTTTGCAGACTATTTCTAAGCCTCAAGTAACTACTGCTCAAGAAGGTACGACTTATGGGGTTGCAATTGCAGCTGCTCCAGTAGTAAATCAGCAGGGAGTTCTATCTTCCACCTTAGCTAAGCTACCCTCAGCCCAGGTCCCACAGTCATCTCTTGTTACCAGGATGTCCGTTGTATTGCCTAATAATCAGCAAATCTACATCGATGCCAGTGGTGGAGAAGTTAGCTTGGCTACACTAGAAAAACAGCTTAGCAGTGCAGGATATGGAAACTTGAATATCGCTCTGCGAAGCTATTTTGGTAGCCGCAAGAGTGCCACGGTTGATGAAATTAAGGAAGTTGCTGCAGGACTTGGCCAGAAGTTGGCAGTTCAGGGTTGGTTGGGGGATGGTGTCGGCTGGCTGAAAGATCGTGCTGCAGGTGCAGTTGACTTTGCGTTGAGTGAGGATCCCAATGCTGCCAAGTACAAGGAAACTGTCGTAAAACCTAACTTGGAGAAGTTAAAGCCCGCTGAACCTAAAAAAACAACGTCTTCTAAGGTCGAGGATGCTAAGAAGACTGAATCTCCAGCTCCTACAACCCAGATTGTCAAAGCTCCTACTCCGACAGCAACTCTTGGGAATCTATTCAAATCAGGCACCGAACAGGATACTAGGATCAGGAAAGTCACTGGTTCAGGTCCAATCCCCACGGCTTCGGCAACCAGAGTTGGGGACTGGGCTATCAATACTCAGCAGTATGATTGGCTCAAAAAACAGGGTATATTAGACAGTACCATAATTGCTGAGCTTAACAGGGGTATAAATCCCCTGTCCTCCCGAGGTTGGTCACCATTCATGGGTGGAGCTCCTGCTGTGAGTGAAGCTCCTGTAGTATCAACTCCTTTAAAAACGGTATCTGCTGCAGATTATGCAAAGGGTGGTTTTGGCGATGCTCTTCCATACCTGACTTCCGATAGACAGGTAGCCTTGATAGATGCAAAGGCTGCTGACGAAATGAGGATAGCCAATCCTCTGAAGTACCGATCCACTCTTGAAGCCCAGGTAGCTCCTGATCTGGTGAAAAGGGGCCTTGCCTGGCAGGATATTGTCAGGGCTCCAACTAGCACACTCGAATCGTTTGCCAAAAAAGAATCAGCCGCTAAGCCCATGTTGGCCAGTAAGGTATCTACTCAGCAATATGTAACTCAGAGCCTGGAAGCAACTACTTCACCAAGCGAAACCCTGACCTGGGCTAACTCAGGTCTCATAGATGCTGTCTATACTGGTCCGAAAGCTAGGGAAGGTGTTTGGAACACGATTTCTGGTGTCCTGGGCGATTCTTTATACTCGCTTAGTGAGGGTAATTGGACAAAAGCAGTAGTAGAGAATCGTGATTTGGTAGGTTTCCAGAACACTCCTGCAGGCCAGGCGATTCATGATCAATTGTTTGCAGAAGCTATGGCTGGTAAGAAACCAGAAGAGCTCTCTACGGTGGTCACTGGATCAGGGACCGCTTTGCCTCGACAGATGTCTATGGAGTTCTTAGCCTTCTCGTCCACCCCAGAAGAGCTCAGACAGCTGGCTCAGAAGAATCCAGTGGTGATATCTCTGATTGATAACATGTATGCTACTGGTAGCGCATATATCCGTGAGAAGTTGGGAGATAAGGAGGTAGAAGCTGCAAAAGAGAGGTATGTTCAGCAGACTGGTGGAAAGGTAACCGATTCTGAGGATTTTTATAGTGGATACCGAAAGCTGCGAGGAGCTTCAACTTTTATCCAAGGTATCGGTGGGTCTGGAAGCGTGCCTGGAATAACTGCTGTAGCTGGAATATTACCTGCCGGAGCGATAGGCAAGACTGCTAAGTTGGCTGGCAAAGCAGCTGGTTTTGCAGACATTATATCTGATGCAAGTAAAACAGCGAAGACTGCTGAAAGAGCCACGGCTGGTGGAGTTCTCGATAATTTGCTTGGTAGAGCGCAAGGATCTAAGACGGCAGCTGTAACCAGTGGTGAAGTAGTCACGCCTGATTTCAAGGCTGCAGAGAGAGTTATCAAGGAAGCAACTCAGGATGCTTCAATAGTTCGATCTGGGGAAAGGACAGGTGGGGTACTTGAATCACTGCTTGGCAAGAGTCCAGTTCAAGAAAGAGTAGGTGCTGAGACACTTAGTGCTCTCCGTGCCAAAGCGGATTCCCCAACTCTCCGGGCTGCAGCTGAGCAGGCTGGACTACCTAGCATTGCCAAAGCTACAAGCATAAAGGGAGCTGCCCAAGGGACGAGACTATCCAGCAGCTCGGATACCCTCAAAGCGTTGAAGATGGGCAAACCTCAAAAAACGGTATCCCAGGTAGCTGAAGCAGTACCTCCATCTACCGTTAAGGAAACACTTGAAGCGGCTGCCGAGGACGTAATCACCAAGTTCCCCGACGAGCTCAAGCCAACTGAGCCTTTGGTTCCTGGGGGAAAAGGAACTGCAGGAGATTACACTGGAGGCGGTGGTGGAGGGGGATATACTCAACCAAGTGGTGGATATACTCAACCTCCAATCATACCTGACAGCCCAGGTGTATATTCTCCCGACCTGAAAACAGTGGTCAGAAATGGAGCAGATGGT